>Ga0209941_1000253_pt1 | contig 86841 bp, 81 predicted proteins | sample ThiBiot_300_plan_FD_183945 | JGI IMG/M metagenome (GOLD analysis project Ga0209941, IMG submission 183945) | Wastewater bioreactor microbial communities from Cape Town, South Africa - Thiocy_solids_1 (SPAdes) | ecosystem: Engineered > Bioremediation > Thiocyanate > Unclassified | place: South...
GACATGCTATACTCCCTGATATTGGTTTCCCTCACAGATAAGTCAGTTGATGACAGGCAATTTGGAACACTTGCCTGATACCTTGCTACGGGTACATTTGTCAAAGAACCTTTACGGGCGCACCTTTGAACTCTATGCTCTGATTAATTCCTTTGTTGATCTGATAAACACTGTTTGCCATAACGCTAACTATTAATCGGCTTATAACCTCATCCTGCTTCGCGGACGCTCTGCCATTTGTTGTGAAACAAGTATCACTTGCTTCGGAACAGCCTGCTCATTGAGCTTTTCGGCAAGTTGAACAACAGGCGTTTCAGCCACTTCGCCCGGCTGGCTTTCTGCTACCTGTTGCTGCTTCAATTGGTTTTCTTGTATCTTGATGGCTATCTGTCTTTCCAGGTTAGCCAGTTCATTTTTCATTTGTAGTAATTCACTCTCCTGCAAAAAAGGCTTCGTAGTAAGCTGCTCCAGTTTCGGTATGGCTGCAATCAGGTCAGACAATGTGTGCCCATACTTTTCCTTCAGGCTTTCAACCCGGTCAATGGCATTGAGGAAATGCCTTGCAGCCAGTTTAGGATTATCTGTATTGGGAAGACCATTGTTATAGGTGTATTTAATTCCATCATCACCCCGTTGAGCATAAAAGCTATTGGAGTAGCGGTATTCAAAAACACCGTTTTCCTCATAGGCTTCCTGTTGTCTGCGGATATACAGGTTGAAGCCGTACAATGTGCCTACCTTCTCGGTATGCTCACCTGCAGCAGTTGGTTTCCAGTCTTGGTACAGTTTGATAATGTGTTTGCCGATAGCTTCGCTATCTGTTGAACTGACGCTATCGAATTTGACAGGATTAGCCTTCACTCCGTCCTTATCCAGTTGAAGGGCCGCTTTGTACACCGTTTCGTCCGCCCTGAGTTTATCAAGCGTTCTTATAGTGGACGCTTGCTCATTTTGCAGGTTTTCCAACTGGTACTTGTTACGGGACACTTCCCTGAAATGAGACACCTTCAGGCTTTCCATTACTGCTATTTTCTTTTCCAGTTTGGATTTTTCCAACAGCGTGGTATCGCCGGAGAGGATAGCAATGTATTCGGAGAAATTCATCCCGCTCTTTTCATCAATTGCTCCTTCGTCAATAGTACGTATGTTCAGCTCACAGTTTTTCATTTGTGAAATGAATGTTTGCTTATTTTTCAGGAGGTTGAATTTGTAATTATCCAGTGACTGCTCTACGGCATAGACATAGTTCCGCACTTGGTTTTCATAATGTTCTTTAGCAATGAGATTGCCCTGGCGTGCGCCACGGCCATTGCGCTGCTCCAGTTCTGAAGGCTTCCAGGGTATATCGAGGTGGTGCATAGCCACGACACGTTGCTGAACGTTTAAGCCGGTTCCGGCTTTCTCCGTACTGCCTAACAATATGCGTATTTCGCCCCTGTTCATCTTACGGAACAGTTCAGGCTTCTTGGTATCTGTCCAGTCGTGTATGAATGTGATTTCCCTCTCAGGAATGCCAAAATCTCTTACCAGCTTTTCTTTAAGAGCACCGTAAACATTAAACTCATTTGGTTTGGGTGTGCCAATATCGGAGAACACGATCTGCGTACCCTTATGCTGCATACTTTCCTTATAGATTTCCGCAATTTTGCGGGCGCTGACGTTTACCTTGCTATCAGGATGATCGCTGTACTTCCATTCATTGATTAGTCGCATATCTGCGGCCATCTTCTTTGCATAGTTGGTAGCGATCAGCATCCGGCCTTTGTCTTCTTCGGGTGTTAACCTACCACGTCCAATCAGTTCACCATTCCCGGTTTTAGCGAATTGCATCAGGTTTTTGATGAATTTAGTTTGTTCGGGCGTCGGTTTTATATTGACCAGCGTTTCATTCAGATCCGGCTTGTCAAGGTTGATATGCTTTGCCGTCTTGTAGTCGGTAATTTCGTTATAGAACAAAGCCAACTCGGGTACTTTGATGAAATGCCGAAAGCGTTCTTTGGCGATGATTTCATTAGTTACTGAAAACTCAAAGTCTGTTGTCTTGCGTGCGAATACGGCTGCCCAGCCGTCAAAATTCTCAATGTGCTGCCGCTCCATTTCTTTAGGGCGCAGGTATTTGAACAACAGATACATTTCGGTAAGACTGTTGGATATGGGCGTGCCTGACAAAAAGGTCACACATAAATCACTATTGAAGCGGGTTTGTAGTTCACGTACTGCAAACAACATGTTGAGGGCTTTCTGGCTACCTTCCATATTGCCTAACCCAGCAACCCTGTTGTGACGGGTAGTAAATGTGAGGTTCTTATACTTATGGGATTCGTCCACAAAGAGGTGGTCAATGCCCATATCTCTGAAATTAATACCTACATCCTTTTTTCCCTCTATGTCTTTGAGTACCGACTTCAGCTTGCCCTCCAGATTATTCTTCCGTATTTCAAGACCTTTCAGCATTTTTTTGGAGATTTCGCCTCCAATATCCCTGACTGTCTCAAGATCGCGTTCTACATTGTCCAGCTCAGTTTGGAATATCTGCTTTTGTATCTCCGGCGATTGCGGTATTTTACCGAATTGGTCATGGGTAAGTATAATGCAATCCCAATTATTGTTTTTGATTTCATGAAATAGCCGCAACCTTTGAGTTGGTGTGAAATCATTTTGTCCGGGAAACAAAATACGGGCTTTGGGATAGGCTTTTTTATAGGTTTCTGCAATCTGGTTTACATTAGCCTTCAGCGCAACGATCATGGGTTTGTGTACTATGCCCAATCTTTTCATTTCCTGTGCGGAAACGATCATGGTAAGCGTCTTACCCAGTCCTACCTCGTGATCAATCAAAGCACCACGGTTCTGTATAATGCGCCAGGCTGCATTCTTTTGTGAGCTGTACAGATCTTCTATTCCCAACGCTTTTTTATCTAAGCCTGGAAAATTTAAGTGACTGCCATCAAACTCCCGTAGAACATAACAGTTGAACGTATCATTGTATAGGTTCTCCAAGTTCTTTTTCTCTCCATCCGGTAGCTCATTCAGCCAGTTGATAAAGCCACTTCTTATCTGCTCTATCTTTTGATGCGCCAGTTGTATGGCTTCATTGTCCGGCAATCTGATGGTTGTATTGTTCGGCCCTTTTACCTCATAGGTAAAGAACGGTGTAGTATTTTCCAGTGCATGTTCAAGCAATGTGTAGCCGTAGGTGGCACGTCCGCTCTTTGGGGTTACAGCGAACTCCCTCGATACTTTGATGTTCATTCCGGTGCTTACTTTAAAAGCATCCAGTGAAGCGAAATAGTTGATGGTGGTATCCTGCTCAAATAAAGCAGTTGCAAAACGCTCATAGTAAGAGATAGGTATCCAGCGTTCCCCTAAATTGAAATCAAGCAATTCAAAAGGAATACGCTCCGGCTGCACTTTCGCTATGGCTTCGGCACTTCGTTTATACTGCAGGTTGTCAGGAAACTGATTATATAAGTGTTCTGCCTGTCTTGACTTTCCCACCACGTTGCCGCTTAAATAATGATCTGCTGTTTCCCATTCATTGCTGACGGGGTTCAGGTACACATGATTACCCAGTCGGCTGATTACTTCGTTTTCCTCCAGTCCCATAGCGGCTCCGATAAAACCTGTATCTACCTTGCCTGTATCATTAAGGCTGTGTGCAAGAGCTTCAATGGGATCATCAGTGATAAACCGTTCCTTTACATGATGAATAGAGTGAGTGAGAATGTCTGCTTTCACAAATCGTTCGCCATCCCTGCGTTCGAGAGAAGACAGCGTAATAACACCAAAGGCGGTATCTTCCAGAATGCGCCTGCGGTTATCAGGACTATTTAAAGGGCCATATTCAGCGATAAAGTGTTCGTAAGTGCTGTTAAGCTTGTCCCTATCAGCATCACTGATTGTCTCCCCTGATACTTCTTTTCCTGACAATTCAAGATAGGCGTCGCGTAATGCAGTATAACTTTCGTAAAAGTGAATATTTCCCTGAAGACCGAGGGGCTGGAAGACTGCCTGCTTATATTCAGGATCGGGATTGCCGATTGTTCCAACGCTGCCCATGTGTACCACTAATGTGCCTTCCTGGTAATAAGGTTTCAACCCGATAAAAGGAAGTGGTGCCTTTTGTTCAAACTGGAAAAAGCCTTCCAGCGTCTGATCGCCTTCATATCTGAAACTATGGTCAAACTGTTTGAGATAGTTGGATATACCAGTCAGTTCATGCCCTAATAAGCGGGCATCCATCCAGTTTACGGACGCGTGGTCTACTTCTTTTACATTGGAATAGAGCTTATATAAAAACCTGTTGCTTTTGTGCTGCTTTGCTGTAAGCAATACTACATTTTCATGGCTCGGCATATCTGTTGTGCGTATCGTACTGATGATACGGGCCGTTGCTTTTTGTACAACAGTTTCATCGAGCGGATTTATATAAGCCATTGCCCGGTTAATCTGTTCTGCCGGCGCTGTATCAAATAATCCTAATTGTACCGATGCGGTTTCTGTTTTGTTTTCCGGCATGGGGAGGTAAGTCAATTTCCTGCCTTCACTTTCAGGAGCGGGGAACGTTAGCGTTTGTGCTTTCTGATACAGTTCTGCATTGAAACGATTCTGAAACTGGCGACTAAGACTTTCATGAAGGCTGTCCCTAATCTGGTTAATATCGCCTTCCTGCCAGATAGTTTCATGAGCATGCCCGTACTGATTTTTCCCAGGTTCGATCCTGTTACCAATAATAGCCTCCTTATGATTAAACAAATACAGGTTTTGATGATAGCTGCCGTATTGACTTTTTAGCTCTACAGTATCAAGCAATAGTTTTTCACTATCAGAAAGTTGCTCCTTGGCCTGGTGTTTCTGAACTACGAGCAGATGGCTTGGTGCTTCAGTATTGCCTGTATCCTTCATCAGGTTGTCAGGCATTACCGCTAGACTCACAAAATCTGCCCGCAGAAACAGGTATGCTCTTGCCGTATGATTAGAAGGGCTATTCAGGAAAGCGTCTGTAGTAATGAAAGCCATCAAACCACCTTCAGCCAGCTTGTCCAATCCCTTAGCAAAAAAGTAGTTGTGTATTTTGCCGGATAATTCCTTGTCGGGAAACGCTTCATCATATACCGAGAAATTGCCAAAAGGGATATTGCTTACCACGAGGTCGTAACTACCATTATCATTTACCGGAGCTTCTTCAAAGCCTATAGTATGCGTAGCTGTTTTTATAGAATGCGTACTGTTGATAGCGGATAGCACCAATCCGGTAATCCTGTCCTTTTCAACCGCGGTGATTTGCTCCAGACCCGGAAATGTTGCAACCGCTTCGTTGATAAACACACCGGAACCGGCTGAAGGTTCGTATAATCTTCTAGGATGAATGCCTTGTGCGGCCAATACACCGTAGAGTGTTTGAGGCACTACTTCAGGCGTATAAAATGCGGTGAGTACACTGTTGCGTAATGAAGCAATGATATCCTTGTAAGCAGTTTCGGAGTAATTTTCTTTGAGCAGGTCATGCAATTGCATCATTCCCCCATGATGCTTCAAATCCTCTTTTGTTGCCCCATTAGCTTGCCATTCTTCCGTTGGTCCGTATGGATATAAAACAGCCTTAATGCCCCCAAAGCCTGAATATTTTTTCAGGCTGGCGACATCTTCCGCTGTAAGCGGGCGACCGTTCTGATAATCTAATGCTAGGCGAATAGCTTGAAGATTATCATGCAGCTTTTGGGAAACATTGTAAGCCATAATTCCACATTTTCTTTCTTCACTTTTCTTTTGGCTTAGGCCAGGTAGTCATGTACCTGCCCTATGATGGCATATCTCAAATACCTGTTCGCTTCGTTTTCGCTGTTAAAATCAAAATGACTGAAGATGCTATTACAGGCTTTAATGAGGTTCACTACTTCGTAGGAGAGTGTTCCGTTTTCCTTCATTTGCTCGTAGTCAGCAGTAAATTCTTCTTCGATAACTGAGCGGATATACTGATAGCGGGATGGTTTCAATTCCTCCGTCATTTCATTAAAGCATATTTCCTCAATGACATGTTGGGGCTTCCCTTCACGAAGAAGCTGCGCTACCATTGGCATGACTGCGCTTACCTTTTCTTGCAGATACCGGGTAACAGAATGTTCCTCCTGCAACCTGAGCATAAAGTCAGGATTGTTGTGGACGATATACGCCCACAACTTTTCCGTTAGCATACTTTGCATATGTCCTGAATTTTAAACACCAAAGAAGGATTGAATAACGGTGGCTACCACTACCAGAAAAATGCAACTGCCAAACCAGGCTGCGGCAACTTTTCCGGTGTCCTGATCACCTGCGTTCCATTTCTGATACACCTTAACTGCCCCAATCAGCCCAAGCAATGCGCCTACAGCATACATCAGGTTTGTACCTGCTGCAAAATAGCTACGCACCTTAGTGTTGGCTTCGTTGATACCCTGTATGCCATCCTGGGCAAACGCTCCAAAATGGATAGCTAATAGTGCCAGAGCGGCACAGATCATAATACCCCTCTTGCGGTTATTTCTTTTTGTTTTCCTGCTGCACATTTCCATAATACACATTTATTAAAATTTGAAATCAACTCTTAAAGAACGGAGCGGCCTCGCCGTCACACATCCCGCTTATTCCTGCCACACCTTGCCCTTACGCACCGGGAGGGACAGGAAGCGCACTCCGTTAGGTCTGCTACACCGCTTCTTTCCACAATAGTTCCACTTCATCCTCGTTAAGTGTAACAGCACCATATTTTTGACACTCAGATACAATCAGTTCGTTGATAGATGAACGAAGGGGAGAGTATTTTACAGAAGGATATTCTTTCAATACCATGCTGAGATATTGCCTAAATTCCTGTGGTATGAGCTTTCTGCGGGAAGCGTCCGTTATAACCGTTCTTAGACGTTCAATAAGGTGCTCCACCTCGTTAAATTCGTTATCGGTGGTTATTTCAAACCCACCGGGTTCGTGATCGTCCTCTTCAACAGTTGTATTATACGCTCCATTTAGATCAGGGAGAGCAGTCCGTAATTTCAGTTTACGTTTCCCCGATAGCAGATCCTTGATCTCAACTGAAAAATACCGCATACCTATAAAGAGGTAATAGAGGGTTAATGCAATGGCAACTGCAATAAAGTAGTCACTCCATGAAATGTTCTTTAACATACGCTTTGTTTTTTCGATTACACTTTTCAATCAGGCTGCTACAAGCCGTTCGTTTCATTTTGTTTCCGATAGCAAAAAAACAAAGGCAGGGAAGGCGTTTCAAGTCCAACTTTGCGTTGTATCTAAATTGTACCCTTGTACCCCAATGATATTCAAAGGGGAAAGCCTATGAATGGAATAAAATTTTTAAATTAGCATTGCTATAATTCGATTGCTTTCGTGAACATTATTAAACGAAATTGCTATGAAGACATTAAGTTTATTTGGAATGGCCATCTTTTTCCTGACTGCTTGCAATCAACCAAAGTTGGAGAAAGAGCAGGCAGCAACGGTTATCCGCACCGGAAAGGAATATCCCAAAGTATATGAGTATGAAGTCAACGTGACTGATCAGGCAAGCGCCAAAAAACTACTTGATGCAGGGTTAGAAAATGCTGGGGTGATTACAATAGATAGGACACAAAAGTTGAAGAATGTTGGACAACCAATTGTACATTTTACAGATAAAGCAAAGCCTTACCTGCTTCGTAAAGATGCAAAGTATGATAACGTTCAGGTAGTAAAAGTTGCTGATATGGATTTGGAGGAAATATCTGGTATTCAGATGCAGGATGACAACAAGAGTGCTACTGTAGAATACACTGTTATTTATAAGAATTTAACTCCTTTTGCAGAACTCGTTCAACGAGATCTTTCTAAGCCAGAGATAAAACGTGCCAACCTGTCCCTCTTTGATTCAGGTTGGAAACTTGACAGGGCACGTTAAGAGGTGGCGATCCACGTTTTTCTAGGTTTATCTTAGTACTCTTTTATTTTGTTGATCATTTGCTGCAACGTCTGTATTACAATTTCTTTATCTCGTCGTTCTGCTGAATACGATTTGCTTCTCATGCTATCATAAGAAATATTTTCCTGATAGGGGGTTGACAAATGCGGCACAATGCTTTTGAATACGCTATTTAAGGAACGAGCCGTGATAATTCTCAATTCATCCGCCGCTCTCAATACCAGCGCCATTTGATCAACTGACAGTATTGATAGAACTTTTTGTTTTTCCTTATCTTTCCCTACTTCGGTTACTGCACTTGCTTTTAAAGGTATAATTGAATGGTGCATTTGCTTTTCCAGGTAAAACATTTCTTGCGTAAACCAATTACCTAATTCCGTTTTCAGGTCGCCATATTGAGGGTTTAGAATAACACCGGGTTTACGGTGCATTTGATTAAACTGCTTATAATAAAATAAAAGTCTTTCCAACTTATCAGAAGTATTTTCATTTGCGTTGATCTTTTCAGCGAGCCTGTTGGTTAAATAACGCATGTAGGGTTTACTATTGAAATTCAGCAGAATAAGCAGTTCGTCTAAAGTGGTGAATACACAATTTTTGCGTTGGGTGGCTTCCAAAAGTTCAAGTTCTTTAAGCAAATCTTTCAGATACAGTAGCTCCTGAAAAGTAACCGGAAAATCCTGCTTTAAACGGTTTGTAAAGGCATATAAACTACTCAAAACAATATCCACGAGTTCTCTATCAGATACCTTGCCTAATAATTGGACTTTCAGCTTATCCGCCCTTTGTTTCAATTCCTTACCAGCTACGGCAAGGTAGGTTACCGGTACTCGTTCTTTTAGGCTGAGATACGTAAAAAAGCGTACTTCAACAAATGAAAGTAATTCCTCAAGGCTAGAAATCAAGGTATTATAAAGTTCATTGAGAGAAGCCCTCTTGGTTTTGGGATACTTTAATACCTGGTCTAACAAAATAATTAAGGATGAATGGGATTGGTTGACCAAAAAGGCTATCTGCTTTTCCTTTGTCAAGCTAAATAGCTGGTGTTTCAGAATGGTTAATAGCCTCTCTTTTTCCTCAAAAATTTTAGAGATAATGGAGCGAATTTCTTCATCTGAAAGCGTATTCAGATCAGTCTTCGCAGGATTAAGAGAAACGGTGATCAGCGAGTCTAACCACTCCAATGTATATCTTCCACACATAAGCGCTTAAATTGGGTAGAATTAGTATTCGTCTATCCAAATTTCCCGCTTTGGCTATATTCAAAGAATACGTTATTTCTACTATTTTCATACGTAAAAGTGAGTATTTTGATTGTCTCTTTAGTAAGGCTTATTGAAACTGAGCACTTTAGACAGTACTTTGCCGAAAGTCCTTATGCTATTTTGTTACAAGCTCAGCAGTAGCTATATCAATATGCAAGCTTAGAAGTTTTCGGGTCTCAGTATTATTCATTAAGGATTATTCCGATGAGTGAGCTTATTAATCATCTCTACTTTATTAGAGGTTCCCGTCTTCTCAAATATGTTTTGAATATGTGTTGTTACAGTCCTTTCAGATATAAATAACTCTTTTGCTACCTCTTTGTATTTAGCTCCCTTAATTATAAGCTCGGCTATTTCTATTTCCCTGGTGGTAAGGTTATACAGTTTGCAATTATGCTCAAATTTATTTGACAGTTTCGATTCTTCAGGTGCGGTATTTGAATTATTAAGTCTTTTCAAATTAGATATTGATGAGCTTATGATTGCCTTCTTTTGCTTATCAATGTTGCTCAGAACCGTTTCGATCTTTTGGCTGACTTCTTCAAATGAAAAGGGCTTTGGAATAAAATCAATAGCGCCCAAACGCAAGCCTTTAAGCTTGTCCGTGGGAGTAGATTTGGCAGTTAAAAATATTATGGGGATATGATGGTAAGCATCTTGCTCCGAAATCGCCTTTGCAAAAGCAAACCCATCCATTCTATCCATCATAATATCTGATAGAATTAAGTCTGGTATAACAGGCAATTCCTGTAATTTTTTTAACGCCTCCGCTCCATTTAAGGAGCAGAAAATATTGTATTTACTGCTTAACCTTTTTGAGAGGAATTTAAGCATGGCTGTATTATCTTCGATGAGCAGTATAGATTGTCGTCCTGCTAAATATGGTGTATCAGCAATCTCGAAATGTTCCACGTTGTAATAGAGCGATTGCTTTTGAATTGGATGAGCCACACTAACATCCTTTTCTGTAGGAATATACTGTTTAAAAATTATGCTAATCTCCGTTCCAGGATATTGGTTTGGATTACTGTCAATTTGTAACCGACCTCCTAAACTATCCACCACCTTTTTTACTATCGGTAATCCAAGCCCCATACCTTGCAATCCAGTTTTCTTATGGTTAATTTGAAAATAGGGTTCAAAAATTTTCTTTTGAAGCTCTGGAGGAATACCAATACCTGTGTCCTTAACTGAAAGGAAAGTTTCATCTCCAACGGTTTTCAATGTGATTTCTATTTTATCTCCCGAATTAGAAAATTTAATAGCATTTTCAATCAGGTTATTGACAATCCGGTCTATAGCGTTAGGGTCTGCTTTGATAAAAACGTTTTCTTGAATGTTCTTATGGCATTTAATAATTTGTTTTTCGCAGTAATATTCAAATAGTACTAAACTGCTCTTAACAATTTCACTAAAATTTGATATTTGGTTATGGTTATACACATCAATTCCCTTTGCAAACCTTTCAATGTCAAACAAACTCATTACGTCTCTTGTAAGTTTGTCTATACCACCTTTAATAATAGCTAATTCTTCTACTGATCCATACTTGTTTATATATTCTTCCAAATAATTGTTTACTAAAGTCAATGGAGTTTTCGTTTCGTGCACCAGATTAATAAAATTGTTTGTCTTTTGTTCGCTAATCTTTTCAAGCTCTCTTGTCCTTTTATCTACCTCGTTTTGTAAGTTGGCATTCCAGTTCAAAAGCTTTCTTTCAGAATCAATGAGCCTTTGATGCTCTGTTCTTGTTTGCTTTATATGCCTAGATACCTGTAGTCCAAACAAAAGCAGAAAACCTGTATTAGTAATAGAGGCTTCTGCGGCCTGGCTTGAATCAAAGTAGGTAATTATAGGTAAGCCAATCCAAGGAGTTATACTTAAAATTAATACGGTTATTTCTTCTTTAGATTCTTTACTATTAAAATCACTGCCGTATTTGTATTTAATTGCCTTCAACAGTGAATAAATAACCCATAGAGCGTACAATATGGGAAGGATAAGGATGTTTTTCGCTGTGTTGAGGTCGTTAGATCTTGCAAACAATGCTACAAAAAGAAAGTATGGCAAAATTAAAAATAGATAAACGCCTCTATAAGCATGAAATTTCATTTTTTCTAATCCAAAGGCTTTATAGATATAATAGGGGAAATAACAAGGTGTAATAAAGCCTGTTGCATAAGCGATGGACGCCTGAATAAAAAAGGAACCAGGCAAATCAGGGTCAGGCAGCAAGCCACCCGTAATATTATAAGTAATTAGTAGGAAAATTAAAACAATATTTAGCAGGGTAGTTTTATCATCGGGTCTGGCCAGTTTATAGATCAGCAAATAGAATAAAATCACTACTTCAATACTTACAAAAATGAAGGTGATTATATGCATTTGGGTACCATAGACTAACATGAGCAGACTATTTAACTAATTCTCTTTTTAAAAAAAACAGTTTATAGGTTAAATCAAGTTCATTGTATATCTGAAAGCCAAATTTCTTATACCAAGGTAGGTTCTTCAATGTAGAAGTTTCCAGATAAATAGGTCTTTCTTTATGCTTGCTGTCTTCAATAATTTCTTTAAGAAGATCACTTCCAATGCCTTCATTTTGATGCTCTGGATCAACACCAATAAACCATAAGTAATACATTAGTTCTTTTGACTGTAACTGCTTGATCTTTGACTCGCGGGAGAGTGCTTTCTTGATGTTTTCTATGCCGATACAAGAAAATATCAGCTTTACGTCGAGTAATATTGATTTTAGCGTCGTCTTCTTTTTATCAGGATATAACACCAGTGCACATGCTTTCTTATCATCAGACAAAAAGACATCGCCAAACGAATGGCAGACTTCAAATGAGTAATCCATTAGAGCGCTGATCCTTTTAAGCCTTTTTTCATCCTGCTTTGCGATGTAATTGACACTTTGATTGTTTTCAAAAGATTTAGTAAGTATATCTACTACTAAATACTTGTCATTGTAATCTGCCTTTCTCATAAATTGTTTATTATTTATTACTTCAAATACAACTTTCAAAGCCTCTTCTGTTCGATCTCCAAAAATATTATCCCAGTTAATGAACTGATCTATAACAATATCATCAAATAAAAGTCTAAGCTAATTTTAAAGCAATATATTAGAATCAATAACCAAAACGTAACCATACGACTTTTCTCTTAGGTACTCATTTGGGTATACCTGTAATTTCTTTTTGAAATAACTTTTTGCATCTGTGGTGACTTTAATTTAGTGCAGAATCATGCAAGCAATTGTATTTCCTTCAACTTCTTTTTAGATTTGAAAAGTCAAGGAGAGCATAGAAGGCATTTGCAAGCCTCTCAATCATATTGGCATTGGTAAGCAATAAGGTGAGGTTGGAAATTGTCTATCTGTTCAAAGAAGAAAAATAGCTTTACCCTGCGACCTTGTCGATATCTTAGGCATGACCATTCCCACAGTTTCACAACATTTACGAGAAAATAGTAATAAAGATGGCAACATTTTAAAAACTCTAAACGGAAGTCAGACGATATACTAATTGTATACACAAGAGAGCCTGAAAATGTTAAAACTATTTTTTCAAGCACATTGAACAGCAAACGTTGAAACTAGAAACAGTATGATACCTTTCAAACATCAAGCACATTCACCAGTGTAGGCATTTTATCAGCCATTGCAGCTTCGCTTTGTTCATTACTCCTGTATTTGTTCTTATTGCAGATAGCAGCAAGGCTGCCAACTTTTCATGGATCAAGTTGGTGCGTCCTTGTTTAATCGGTTTTCCATAGCTGTACTTGCCTTTGCTTGGTATCTTAAACTAAAACCTACTAAGCAAACGACGTCAATCGAAATTGTGAAAGAACAAAGAAGGCTTCATTCCTTCAGCCAAAAACATTTCTTTGCATTGTTACGGTCATTGCTGTTCTAATGATAGCATTCAAGTTCTATGCAAAAAAGCTTTATCCTAGGACAAAGGTGCAGACAGCAGCACTTGCTGTGGATGACAAACAATCGATAAAATAACTATACAAGAAATGACGTGCGAAGGTTCCGAAGAACATGTAAACTACCAACTTTCAAAACTAAGTAGCGTACTCGTTAATAAAACTGTTTAAGCAACAAAGAGCAGCTTGGTAACTTTCAATAAATCCAAAGTTGATGTAAAAACCATAGAAGCAGCTATTAAGAAAACGGACTACACAGTCAAAAGCCATGAAGTAATGAATAGCGGTTCAGCAACAAAAACCATCAACCAGAAAGAGTGTAATAGTTCATCTAAATCTTGATGTGAAAAGGTAGAATAATTATAGAGAAATCTGTAATCCCGCAGTCAATCATCACTTGCCCCAACTGTGGTTTTCATAAAAAAGAAACCGTGCCTACGGATGCTTGTTAGTACTTCTATAAATTCACTAATTGCGAAGCCATACTAAGACCAAGGCAGGGTGATTGTTGTGTATTTTGCAGCTATGGTTCCGTTAAATGTCTACCTATTCAAATGAACAAATCCTGTTGTGCGTAGCACAACAATTAGAATCTCTTATCATTATTCTTATTAGGGGAGTAGAAATACGTTTGGCTTTTCCCCTTTGATTGTCTTTACAACTATACACCAACAACGTTGCTTCTTCTTTCCAACAACACTGTGTTTCGCCACACACCATTTTGTTGGGCAATTCTCTCCCGGTAGCCAATCTCCCGGAAACCAAATTTTTTTTGCAGAGCTATGCTCGCTTTATTTTCTGGGAAGGTGCTGGAATATAGGCTCCAGATGCCGTTTCGCTCACTACTTGACACCAAGGTTTCCATCAGTAAATTGCCGATGCCTTTTCTGCTAAACTCCGGATCAACATAAATACTTAATTCGCAAACGCCTTTATAACACTCTCTTGAGGAGGTAGGCGAAAGGGCAACCCAGCCAACTACCTTATTATTGGCTATCGCAACAAAACGGCTATGCGGCAAATGTCGTTGATCCCAATGCTCCCAAGAAGCAGGAGCCGAAGTTTGGAAAGTAGCACTGCAGGTGGCAATTCCTTTCTCATATATCACCTTTACCGCCTCCCAATCCGCAGGCACCATCTCTATAATTTTAATGGAATCTTTCTCTTGTTTCAAGTCTAATTATAAAGTTTTCATCAAAAATACTTTGTTTCATTCTATTATCGTAATATTGCAATAGATATGGGTATTACTAAATCAGAAATATTTACCGATAAGCAAAATAAGATGGCTACCGTGCTCAAGGCACTGGCCCATCCGGCACGTATTGCCATTATAGAATACCTCATCAATTCCAAATCCTGTATTTGCGGCGATCTGGTGGAGGAACTGGGACTAGCGCAAGCGACCATTTCGCAACACCTGAAGGAACTCAAAACAGCAGGTCTTATTAAAGGAACGGTTGATGGCGCCAGTGTATGCTACTGTATTGATGAAAAGGTTTGGAAACAAACCCAGGAACAAATGCAGAAGTTCTTTGTCTCTTATGAGTTGAAGAACAATTGTTGTTGATTTTTTTTTATCATTTATATCGCAATATTGCAATAAGCCAATTACTAAAAAGAATAAACATGAAACTATCACAAGTAAAAAAGTTGTTGACCACAGTTGAAGGCGTAAGTTTCGAATTGCCAGATGGTACTGTGGTTCCGGAACATTTCCACGTAACCGAGGTAGGTGTCGTTACCAAACATTTTATTGATTGTGGTGGCACCGTCAGAACCGAGAAGAAAGCAAACTTCCAGCTTTGGGATGCCAATGATTACGAGCACCGTTTAAAGCCGCAGAAATTAGCCAATATCATCTCTCTTTCTGAAAGGATCCTAGGCATGGAAGATCTGGAAATAGAGGTAGAGTACCAGGGAGATACCATCGGCAAGTACGACCTTGACTTCAACGGTGAGAACTTCGTTTTAACAGCAAAGCAAACAGCTTGCCTTGCCAATGATAAATGCGGTGTTCCTGCCGATAAAATGAAAGTAGCGCAAACACAGGCAGCAGCATCCTGCACTCCGGGTGGTGGTTGTTGTTAATCCTGTTAAAAGGTATTGAAATGATCTATTATTATGATATAAAAAAGATGCTTTTTGGCTTTGCCATAGTTTTAGGGGCCTTGAGCTTGTACATAATACTAGGGAGCCTTTTGTATCATTTAGTTAATGGAATCTAAAATAAGGTGCAGATTAGTATGCTAGTCTGGAAATCTTTTAAACAATATATTTTTTATAATGAGTGCGAATAACTGTGCACCGACGAACGAAAGAAAGCGTTTAAGTTTTTTAGACAGGTATTTAACCCTTTGGATATTTTTGGCAATGGGCGTAGGTGTAGCCATTGGTTACTTTTTCCCATCCTCGTCAACCTTCATCAATTCCTTTTCTTCCGGTACAACCAATATTCCTTTAGCAGTAGGGCTGATCCTGATGATGTACCCGCCATTTGCAAAAGTGCGCTATGAAAAGCTCAAGGAAGTTTTCCGGAATACCAAGGTGCTGGGTATGTCCTTGCTTCTCAATTGGGTGATAGGCCCTGTTCTGATGTTCATTCTTGCCGTTGTGTTCCTACATGGCTATCCTGAGTATATGGTTGGTCTTATCCTGATTGGCCTGGCCCGATGCATTGCAATGGTCATTGTGTGGAATGAGTTAGCAGAAGGTAGCCGGGAATATGCAGCAGGGCTGGTAGCCTTAAACAGCATCTTCCAGGTATTATTATATAGTATATATGCTTATGTCTTCATCACGGTATTGCCGCCCTTGTTTGGCATCACAGGAGCAGAAGTGAACATCACCATTGGCCAAATTGCAGAAAGCGTTGCTATTTATTTGGGTATTCCCTTCGCGGCGGGTGTGCTCACACGGGTGCTGCTTAAAAAAGCAAAAGGAGAAGAGTGGTATCAGCAGAAAGTAATTCCTTTTATCTCACCCATAACACTGATAGCCCTGCTCTTTACCATTGTTGTCATGTTCAGCCTGAAAGGTGAACTCATTGTACAAATACCTTTTGACGTGGTCAGGATCGCCATTCCACTTGTGATTTATTTTGCTATTATGTTCCTTGTCAGCTTCATGTTGAGTAAAAAAATGGGAGCTGATTATTCCACCAACGCTTCAATAGCCTTTACGGCTGCGGGAAACAATTTTGAACTGGCAATTGCCGTCGCCATTGGTGTATTCGGCATCAATAGTGGTCAGGCATTTGCCGGTGTCATTGGTCCTTTGGTGGAAGTACCTGCACTTATTGCACTGGTGAATGTGGCTTTTTGGCTCAGAAGGAAATACTATACAAAGAAAACCCCGGTATATGGAAATGCATAAACCGTTCATCAGTTATGTAATTCAATCAGGCAACCAGCATGTACAACATTCTGAAGTCGTCAACTTGCCTGCTCCGCGGGCGGCTATTTACACAGACAAGACTTCGAAGGAAGTTTTGAAAGGAAGTCTTGAAAAGTTAAAGACATTACCTAAATCAAAAAAGCTAATTGTGCTTAACTATTCCAATATAATTAACGTAAACTATATAATAAAGCAATTTTCACGAAGAGGTATCGAAGTTTTTTAAGAGGCAATCAGAACTAACAGAAACGTAAGACTAATTTATAGTGTCATGACACTACTTGTAATCGTTATATCATTAACACTGCTGTTTGATGTCATCAATGGTTTTCACGATTCTGCCAATTCGATTGCCACCATTGTATCAACAAAGGTTTTGACCCCTTTACAAGCCGTAATATGGGCTGCCTTTTTCAACTTTATTGCTTTTTTGATATTTGGGCTGCATGTTGCCAATACCATTGGAAAAGGTATCGTCCATCTCGATGTGGTTACACTTCAGGTGGTCATGGCTGGCGTCATTGGTGCCATTATCTGGAATCTAATTACATGGTGGTTTGGCATACCTTCCAGTTCTTCTCATACGTTGATGGGTGGCTTTGTAGGCGCTGCAATAGCCCACGCTGGGTTTGGTGTCATATTCTATTCTGAAGTTTTGAAAATCATGGCTTTCATTGTTCTGGCACCTTTTATTGGAATGTTTGTTTCCATGTTCCTTTCCGGGATTCTCCTGGTACTTTGCCGGAACTTTAGTTACGGCGGTGTTACCAAAACTTTTCGAAGACTTCAACTTTTCTCTGCGGCGGCCTATAGCCTTGGACATGGTGCAAATGACGCCCAAAAAGCAATGGGAATTATTTTCGTTACCCTCATTGCCGGAGGTGTATTGACCACCAATGATGCGATTCCTTTTTGGGTGGTGATTGCCTGTCATTCCGCTATGGCCATTGGTACACTTATGGGCGGTTGGAGGATCGTAAAAACAATGGGATCCAAAATCACGCATTTAAGTCCTTTTGAAGGCTTTAGTGCAGAAACGGCAGGCGCCTTAACATTATACGCCACAAGTGCTCTGGGAATTCCTGTCAGTACGACCCATACCATAACTGGAGCCATCATTGGCGCCGGTGTTACAAAACGGTTAAGTGCGGTACGTTGGGGAGTGACAAGAAGCATAGTTATGGCCTGGATTATTACAATTCCTTTTACCGCCTTGTTATCCGCGTTCGTTTTCTATTTAACAACCCTAATATTTTAATTATGCGAATTGCATTGTTCAGTGACATTCATGCAAACCTTCCAGCCTTAGAAGCTTGTTTTAAAAGTATAGACGAACAAAAACCAGATGCTATTTACTGTCTTGGTGATTTAGTTGGCTATAATATTTGGCCCAATGAGGTAATCAATGAGATTAGAAGGCGAGGTATTCCTACCATTGCCGGCAACTACGACCAGGGCATAGGACTCATGAGTGATGAATGTGGCTGCGCTTATAAAACGGACACCGAAAAGGATATGGGAAAAATATCCATCTCTTATACCAATTCTCTGGTAAAGACAGAGGAAAGAAAATATTTAAGAACCTTACCAGCGCATATCAAAGTAGAATTTCAATTAAATAATGATAAGTTCAATTTGCTTTTGGTGCATGGCAGTCCAAGAAAGATCAATGAATACTTGTTTGAAGACCGAGAAGAAAAGAGCCTGCTTAGAATAATGGAGCAAGCGGATGCTGACATTATGTGCTTTGGACATACCCACAAGCCTTATCACCGAATACTGCCAACAGAGCTGGGTGAACCCCCTCATTACCGGCATGCTATTAATATTGGCTCTGTAGGAAAACCAAAAGATGGAACGCCAAGGGGCTGTTATGTGCTGCTCACGATAAATGCAGATAGCTCTATTTCTAACAAGGAAGCCGTCCAGGTAGAATTTATACGATTTGATTATGATGTAGAAAAAGCAGCAAAAGCAGTTGAGGACAGCCCCTTACCCAATGAATATGCGGATATGCTGCGACGTGGTTATTAATTCGGATGCATGAAAAAGGGCATAAAGACAAAAATGCAATATTCAATATGCAGTAAAATCAAAAGGTTAAGTATGAAAAATGTATTGGTTATTTTTAACAGCACACACATACCCAATTATTTAATGGCCTCCGCTGTTAATATTGGAAAAACAAACCATTTTTTTCTTCACGCCCTTTTTTTAATTACAAAGCATCCGGCTTCCGAATACAGCTATGTTTTTCCCAATGATCTTACTTTAACAGAAAATAGACTTACCGGCAAAAGCCTGGAAGAAGAAGATCGGGAATTGACAAATAGCTATATAGCGCTGTTCCGAGATGAATGTAATGTTGCCGGTGTGCCCAATTCGACCGCTGTAAAAGGAAACTTCTCATTTCAGGATCTGGTCCAATATTCAGCATTTTTTGATCTCATACTGGCAGATGCGCGGTCTGATTTTTACGAATTTTCCCTGCATGACCTTCTGGCTGATGTGCATTGCCCTGTTTTGCTCACGCAAACGGAAATAGAAAGGGTTGACCTCGTTACTTTTACCTATGATGGTAGTCCATCTAGCATTTATGCCATCAAGATGTTTACCTACCTTTTCCCTGAATGGAATACAAAGCCCGTAAACCTGGTACACATAACTTCCAAAGAAGGAAACCTGCTTCCACAGGATGATCTTGCCCGGGCCTGGCTCTCCCTGCATTACCAACAGGTGCATGTTCATATTATTCAGGGAAAGGAGCCGGCATTACTTATCAGTTATATTGAGTCAATGCCGGAGCATCACTTCTTGGTTATGGGAGCAATGGGAAGAAATGCTGTTTCCAAGCTATTTCATAAAAGCTATTCAACAGCTGTAATGCATAAGACTCAAGCTTCTGTATTCATTACCCATCAATAGCCCACTATTGATAACTTATAAATTTAAAATAATGCAGTTTCCACAAGATTAGAGGTATGCAAAAGAACACACCTGGTTGAAATTATTGGAAGATGCACAGGCCTTAGTAGGTATTACAGAATTTGCTCAGAGCTAACTAGGTGAGATTGTTTTTGTTGACCTGCCTGCAGTTGGAAAAAGTATTGAGTAGGATGAAGTTTTCGGTTCTGTGGAAGCGGCAAAAACAACCACAGACCTGTATATTCCGGTAAGCGGTGAGGTTCTTGCGCATAGGTACCGATGCATGTGATCAATACTAAGTACATTAATAGTACTTGTTTCATCAGTTGAAATAAAAGGGATGCTTACGAAATATAATATCTTAAATGATGCGTTCGGTAATTGTTAGGTAGTTCGGGGCGGCTGCCACGGGGAAATGATGTAGGCAGATGGAAAAAGTCGAAATTGGCGACAAATACTGAGGTAGTACTCAGCTGGTACTGGCACGTTGATCGGTTTTTCCACCAAGGTAAAACCAGGGCACCCGGTACAGGCAAAGAAGGAAGAACAATTATCGCCACCCTCTGATTTGCTATGATCTTGCTGCGAAGTTGCGGCAATCTCATCCTGGCATTCATCTTCCGTGCAGCAGGGTGTAAAGGCCGCTACCGTCACAATAATTATCAATAGGAATGCCCAGAGTCGTTTCACGGTGCAAAATTAAAGTTAATCAGTATAACTACCCACAGCAGGATTTGTTAAGTTGAATCGGCGGACACTTCATGGTGCCATAGCTGCAAAACACACAGCAGTCACCCAACTTAGGCTTTAAGATAGTTTGACAGCTTTCACACTTATAAAAGTACTGGCATGCATCTTCAGACATTATTTCCTCTTTGGAGAAGCCACAGTTGGGACAGGTAATCACGGACTTATTTATTATTTCCATTCGTTTCCAATTTAGTAGCTATTACTTTGTAGCCCGTTTTAGCAATAGCAGCCTGAAGCTGCTGTATAGTTGTTTTTGTACCAACAAAGCGAACAACAGTGTTCCTCTTTGCATATGATGTTATTGACTCCACCATACCGTTCACTTTAGCTAACTCACTGTTGACATGCGCTTCACATCCTGCGCAAGTCATACCCTTGATGGTGAAAACAGCCTTATGCATTTTGCTGGGCTCTACAACCAACATTGTTTCAAGGTTGGATGTAGGATAAAAGGCTTTAGAATAAAGCGGGAAGGCGGCAACAAGGGCTGTGGCTACCGTTATCAGCAAAAGAAAAGACCTGGAAGCCAGAAACGATTTTTTGGTAGCCGTACAACTTTCGACTGCTTTACATTGCGCCGTTTTTGGAGTACTAAAAGATTGCACCCAAGCGAACACTAAAGTCAAAACAGACATACCGATTAAATAAGGCCTAAAAGGCGCTAACCAAGTAAGTGCGGATGCAGCACCAGACGCGCCCGCCACTAAAGCGATTAGGGGTGTAATACAGCATAGCGAAGCTGCAAAAGCAGTTATGAGACCCACACTGGAAGTCATATTTTCTTTTCTCATTTGCTTACTTTTTGAGGCTCATTAACTGTAATGTGTTCAAACAGTTGTTTTATGATATGTATATGTTCTTGTTTCAGTGAATAAAACTGGGTTTGGCCCTGTCTACGGCTCTGGATCAGATATCCGTCCTTTAGCTTCCGTAGATGTTGGCTAACAGCAGGAATTGTCATTTGGAGGATGTCACTTAGGTCGCAAACGCACAATTGTGATTCCTGTTCCAGAAGGTAGAGGATCTTCAGGCGAACGTCATTTCCCGCTAAGCTCATGATCTTGGTTAACTGGGCAATGGAATCTCCAACGGACTGAATCTTTTTCTGAGACGCTTTGATCAACACGGTATTGGCAAACGCGCGGCTACAACTATTCTCCATAAAGCAAAAGTAATTATTTAAGCAAATACTTAAATTATCCATAAAATTAAATAAACTTTGCAAACACCTTACCCTCTAATCAATTTTGTCAAAACTATAGCCATGCTATCTCAAGAACTTACAGGTGACCTGAACAAGCGATTGAAATTCATCAAAGGCCAAATCGAAGGCATTATCCGTATGGTGGATGAAGATAGAGACCCCGATCAGATTTCCATCCAATTTAAAGCTGCCGACCAGGCGCTTCAAAAAGCTCATTTCCTTTTGCTGGATGAGGTATTTCGGAAGAGCTTGGCCCTGAAGCTGGTTCAGGTCATGAACGCATGCCCAGGTAACTGTCCCGACGCACAGAAAATTGAACTTTTGAAAGAACAGTTCCCAATCCTACAAGAAGGTGAGTTGGGGGCTAAAATCAAAGAAATTCATGAGATAGGTGACCGGTTGACTAAATACAACGAAGAAAATCCAGAAAATCTGCAAAAATAATTTGGTGGACACCCCTACCAGCCTTTCATCTTTGGTTTTTTAATAAAAACATGATGGAAAATAAAAGAGTTATAGAGGTTTTTACAGCAGGCTGTAGTGTTTGCCAACCCACTGTTGATTTGGTAAAGAGCATGGCTTGTTCTTCCTGCCAAGTCATTGTTTATGATTTGTCCAAGCCTTGTGATACAGAAGAATGCCTTGATAAGGTTAAACAGTATGGGGTGCAGTCACTTCCTGCTGTTGCTGTAAATGGCGTTTTACTTGATTGCTGCCAGCAAAAAGGCGTGTCAGTAGATGAACTTACAAGAGCTGGATTGGGCGAGCCTGCTTTAGCGTAATCCTCTTATTAATCATCTTGGGTCATGTTGCTCAAGACGATCTTATATTATCAATTTGATTAAATTAATCATATGGCAACAGAAGTTGTTCAATTGAAAGTATCCGGGCTTATGTGCTCTTTCTGCACGATGAGTGTAGAGACGGCTTTAAAGCGCTATGAAGCTATAAAAAACGTGACTGTCAATTTAGTTCACGGCATCGTACTGGTTGAAGCAGATACTGCAAAAATGCCAAAAGAAGCACTTGCAGATGCTGTGGAAAAGTTAGGCTATAATGTATCTGCAACCGAAGTACAGCAATATCAAACCGATGAGTCCCTCTTCAAACTCATTAAGCAGCGCGGAGCCATCGGAATGGTTGTTTCCATACTGGATCTGCTGATTGATCCCATTAACCTGTTCGGATTACCTCAACTGTATAGAGCTTGGTTCAGTTTGGCAGTAGCCACTTTTGTTCTTTTTTGGGTAGGTTATCCAGTCCTTAAGAAAACGATAATGGCGGTACGGCAAAGGGTGATCAATGCAAATGTGCTACTTTCCACTGGGGCCTGGGGTGCCTATATAATAGGAATTCTATCTCTTTTTAATCCTATTTGGCCTAACTTCTTACCAGTAGCTGCATGGCTTATGTCCCTTCACCTTTTCTTTGCCTATTTCAAGCTGGACACTCGTAAAAAGGCTGCGGATGCTGTTCGGAAACTTCTTAACCTGCAGCCATCCAGAGCTAGGGTACTTCGGCTAAATCAACTTACAGAGGTGCTTACGGAAGATGTTTTGGTGGGTGAAACCATTGAAGTAAGACCTGGTGAAAGAATCCCATTGGACGGTATTGTTCTGGACGGAACCAGCAGTGTGGATGAGTCAAGCTTTACTGGTGAATCAATACCTGTGTTTAAACGAAGCGATGCTGAAGTGATTGGTGGCACCATGAACCTGGATGGCGCACTACGCATAAAAGTTACAAAGAAAAGTACTGACAGCTTCCTTAGCCAGATTGTTCGGATGATGAGCCAGATTAATGAAAAAAAGCCACCAGTTGAGCTATTGGCTGATCGTCTGATGAATTACTATGGTCCTGTAGTATTCATTGTAGCTCTTCTTGCAGGCGCAGGTTGGTTCATATTTACAGGTAATTATCAAGCCGCAGTGATCGTCTTAATAACAACCGTTATTATGGGTTATCCTTGCGCACTCGGAATAACCACTCCTATGCTAGCAGCAATCAGCGGCGGCAAGGGCATTTCAATAGGATTACTCGTAAAAGCAAGTGAGGTGTTTTATGGCCTCTCAAGAGTCAATACTATTGTATTTGATAAAACAGGTACTCTTACTTATGGAAAGCCAACCGTTACCGATGTTGTCCCTTTTGGAATTCATGAAAGAGATCTGCTTTCTATAGTAGCTGCAGTGGAGTCGAAATCAGAACACCCTTTAGCACAGGCAATTACCTTCTTCGCCAAGAAAAGTGGTGTTATCGATGCTAATGTCTCACAGTTTAAGGCAATTGCTGGAAAAGGAGTAATAGCTACAGTAGAAGATAGTGATGTTGTGATTGGAAACAAAAGGTTTTTGAAAGAGTATGATGTTGTTTTTAATCAAGTCGTTGAGGACCGATTTACTTTATTAAACAACCAAGGTAAGACTGTAATCTATGTTGCTAAAGACAAGCATTTAATTGGTCTTGTCGCACTTCAAGATACACCCCGTCCAAATACAATAAAAGTTATTGATCGGATTAAATCGAAAGGGATCAAAACAGTAATGCTTACAGGAGATTCATCTTCTGTAGCTAATGCCGTTGCCAATGAAATTGGCATTGATGAAGTTCGGGCTGAACTACTACCAGAAGATAAAGTACGTAATGTTGAGGAGCTGCAAAAGAGAGGAAGTATTGTGGCCTTTGTTGGTGATGGTATCAATGATGCTCCGGCACTGGCACAAAGTGATGTCGGTATTGCGATCGGTGCAGGTACTGATGTAGCCATTGAATCAGCAGGTGTCATTCTGATAAGTGACCGGTTGATTGATGTATTGAATGCTGTGATTTTGGGTAAGGCCAGTTACCGGACACTTACCAGCAATGTGATTATTGCAGTTATATTCAATATTGTGGGCATGCTGGTGGCGGCAATGGGTTTCATCACACCACTTATGGCAATCGTGGTAATGATCGTTAGCATTTTTGCCATCTTGATCAATACTCTAAGAGTAAGATCACTAAAACTGGAAAATATAGATACAGTAAGCCAAGATGCGCTGGTGCAATCTGAATTCAAAATCCCCAACATGGTTTGTGAAGGTTGCGCCCAAAAAATAACAACTGAAGTCACGAAGCTTCCCGGTGTAAAGGGAGTAAAACCGAAAGTGATGCAAAAACAAGTGGTAATCAGCTATGAAAGCGATAAAGTGACACAGAACCAGATCAAAGAGATCATAACTAAATCTGGATTCAACGCTATCGAAGTTTAAGCATTAAGAATTGAATTGTAAACCCTAATAGAGAATTAACTTATGAAAGTTTTTGTTTCTCTCCTCTTGATAGTTGCTTTTGCCATCTCTTCTTGTGCAGAAAATGATAAGAAGGAGCCTTCAAAAGCACAAAATACGAATGAACAGACAAAGACTGCCGCAGTACAAAAGGTGCAGATACCAATTGATGGAATGACCTGTAGTGCCTGCCAGTCTAATGTGAGGAGAACCATTAAAAATATGGAGGGTGTGAAAGATGTGGAAGTAAGTTTGAAAGACCGAAATGCTCTTGTTACCTATATTCCAACTTTAGTGACGCCGGAGCACATACAGCAGTCGATTAATGACAAAGGGTATACAGCAGGAAAACCTAAAGAAGTACAGCAATGAGCTTAGAACAATTTATACAGGAGTTTAGCCAGTTCCTGGTAGCTGGTGGTGTATTAAGTTTTTGTATTGCGGCCCTGGCAGGCATTATTTCCACGGGTGTATGTCCCTGTACCTTACCTGTAGGAATCGGGATAGCCGGGCTAGTAAGCAGTAGTTCAGAACAAAAGTCCAATAAAGGCTTTATGATTGCTTTAGCCTTCTTTTTAGGCATCGTTGCCTGCCTGGCTACATTAGGTGCTTTGGCTGGAAGATTAGGAGTACTGCTTACAGAAAGGTTTGGTCAGTATTGGGCTTTGTCGATGGCTGTTTTGTCTGCAGTGGCAGCAGTGGTTGCTTTCTATGGCCCACGCATGAATGTAACGAAATTAGCCACCCTTCGCCGCCCTGGTATGGGTGGCTCTTTTGTTTATGGATTGATCTTTAGCTTGGGCACTTCGGCTGCGCCTTTATTGCTGCTGCTATCGGTTGCTGCGGCGACAGCCAATCCCTTGTATGGATTTATGCTCGCCCTGGCCTTCGGTATTGGCAGAGGATTACCCTTCCTGGTTGTTAGTATTTTTGCTGGTGCAGTAACAAAATTTGCCCAGCTAACCTGGCTGCGGCGAAGCATACAAATCGCTAGTGGTCTGGCCCTCCTGTTTGTATGTTATTATTACACTAGAACTTTTATTGACTTTATGTAAATCAGGCTTACACTAAATAGGCAAACTAAGGTTTTCCCTATTGTTTGAGAAAAGGCACTTAAATAAAATATTTTTAATCAAACATTAAATAATGACAAACAAATCACTCCAAGCGCTTAGAGTTTATATAGTGTTTATCGCTTTTACATTTTATGTAGGATCTATACAAGCACAGTCATCATCACCAAAGAAACCCAGCCAAACAACATCCAAAAAGTCGGAAGTTATGAAAACAGTAAAAGTAGAAGTAAAAGGAATGAGCTGCCAGGAAGGCTGTGCCAATGGTTTGGATGCCACCTTTAAAAAAGTTCCGGGTGTGATTACCAGCAAAACCTCCTTTGACAATAGCCTCTCGGAAATCACTTTTGATCCTTCAATAATAACCGAAAAGGAAATCGTAGCGGTGATCCAGAAAAGGGGATTTGAGGCCAAACTGCTCAATAGCCCTAAAAAATAAAACAAAATACCAGAGGTAAAAGATCTGGAAAAGTAAAGCCAATAACAGTTAAAGTATGGTTACTAAGTTTTAGAATGGAAAGGCAAGAACTTTTGAAGCGGGAATATGTGTTACGAATACTGGCAGCAACAACCTTTATCATATTCTTCCAGTTATATATGGTGGCTCCGTTAATCCCTTTACTTTCAACCTATTATGGGGTGACAGAACAAAAGGTAGGATTGATCGTACCAGCCTATGTAATCCCATATGGCATATCGACACTTTTTTATGGTTTATTAGCCGATAAGTTCGGACCCAAGAGGATTATACTAACCTCACTTTTCATATTTATCCTACTAACCGCACTCACAGCTACTTCTCAATCGGTCACTCAATTAATAATCTGGAGACTATTAACCGGTATTGGTGCGAGTGGCGTAGTTCCTATTGCTCTGGCCTGGATTGGGCAAGCATTTTCTTTTGAAGAAAGAGGAAGGCCGCTGGGTTGGCTTTTTGGCGCTATGGCAGGAGCTGGTGCTTTTGGATCCGCATTCGGTGTGATCCTGGAACCCTTCATTGGATGGAAGATGCTATTTGTCGGTGTAGCGGCAGTAGCTTTGATTGTATGGAGTATTCTATACCAAGCTTATCAAAAGGCTGCCGTACCATCTGTTACCCAAGGGCAGCTTACTTTAAGCAAGGTGTTTCAGGGCTATAAACAGCTATTGTCATCAAAGCGAGGCAAAACGGCTTATATTTTTATTTTATTCAATGCCATTTTCCACGCCGGCGTCCTTACCTGGTTAGGCCTGTACTTTACAAGGATCTATGACCTAAATGAATTTCAAATAGGTCTGGTACTCTTGGGCTATGGCGTACCCGGATTTTTATTGGGCCCATATATAGGAAGGATGGCCGATAAAAAAGGAAGAAGCAAATTATTGCCTTTAGGACTTGGCTTAAGTGCGCTATCTTCTTTGATCTTAGCCACCCCTATCCCGTTAATCTTTGCGGCCCTTACTATTACACTGCTCTCTCTCGGGTATGACCTAACACAACCACTACTGGCCGGTATTATTACCCAAGTAGGAAAAGAAAGGCCAGGACAAGCCATGAGTTTAAATGTGTTTATGCTGTTTGTTGGGTTTGGACTGGGCAGCTATTTATTTGGACTAGCCATCAAACTCAACTTGGTACAAGCCTTGATAATTTTCTCCCTTTTCCAGTTGACACTAACCATACTTTCTTTCAAGTTCTTTCGAAATGAGAAACAACAGCTACTGCCGCAAGTGCCTGTTAAAGTTTAATGCCATTTTAGAGACTTTCAATATTCCTAACCTATGCGACATCAATATTTTATAGTAAAATTTGCATTATCCTGCCTTTTTCTATTTTACAACCTTAGTGCCATGGCGCAAACTGTAAATGGCTGCAAGCCCCCGATAAACAGGGTCCGCTGGCATGAGTTAATTGATAGAGAGCAAAAGATTATTCTAAATGTTGTTGGTAAAGTTGATAATGAATTTAGAGGGACAGGCAATGAAGAAATAAATCATTTGGTAACCCTTTCTGTAATTCAAAAAGTAGATGATTTACAATGTAAAATCGAGCTGGATACAGCAATAAACCATCAGCGCAAAGTAAATTACCTGAGCGGATTAGAAAAGGTTCTAAAAGCCTTTTTAACCCAATATAGAAGCCGCCATCTTGATGCAAGCAATTTACCTTTGCTCATTGAAGTTTATGGAACTGCAATACAAAACGATAAGCATGGGGCATTAATTGATAGTCTTATCAGTAAAAGCAGTTATGAGGTCGGTAATATCATAATTAGCAGCAACGCTTTTACTAACAATCCAGGATTTTATACTTCAAAAGGTATTTTACTTTTAAAATACAGCTCTTTACACCCAGAGCGCATTCTGTATTCCCTAAGCAAAGATTCACATGTTCCCTTTCTTGATAGTTTGATACGAATAGCTGCTTATAAATACCCCAATCAACTATATGACTATGCTGTAGCTAATAATAAACTTGGATATGCCATAAGAAAAGTCAATGACTCGCTTGTGAAAACAATTTCTAAAATTGCAAAAACTAGAGGCAGCGGCCAATTTTACTTGCCATTTTTGGATAAGATTATGCATGAGCAATTATCTTTTGAAGAGATTGATGCTGTAAAGAACAATGATATCAACTATTTTAAGCTCCTTGTAAAAACCAGGCTGGATTATCTTAAAAGTCTTAGCAATAATGAACAGATCTATGGAATGAAAGCTTTGGAGGAAAGATTATCAAGTAAGGTGCTTGACTATTTCATAAAAAAGATTAATGCGCTGCATGAAGAGCCAGATCTTATACGTTTTCAAGTATTAAATGAGTTAACAGCGCAGGAGCTCTATTACGTTACCGTGTTCTCGGAAAGTGAGATTTATACCACCAGCTACACCAATGGCGTATATCCTTATTTGATGAAAAAAATAGGAGGACGGGCCGACTCACTGTTAGTTTCAGTACGATTTGATAAGTTTAAAAAGTTTATCAAGCTTGCCGCTGGTTTCAATACGCTGAATGATTTTTTGAAATCATTTCAGGATCACAAAGATGCAGAAACACTCATGGCAGCTTTTGTAAATGGCTTGGAAAAATCAAAAAGTTTAGAAGAAGGAGTAGATGTAGCTGACTCCTATGCGAGTATTTTAGAAAATTCTAAACCCTTGGCAGATCGAATGCTGCAAAACATAAAAAGCAACTATGAAACTAATCTTGCTCAGAAGAACACCCAAGGAACGATAGTTTACAACCTGCTTTACAAGTTATTCTTATCGGCGGATTCTTCGCAGAAAGTAGACCTTTCCAAAGAGTTTGATATCCCTCCTGTTTATAAAGTTAGTTATAATTCTCTTACCAATGATAGTGGGCGTCAAGTGGTGATGCAAGTATTCTTCTATGGTGACAAGGACGGCAGGAATGCTTACCACGGCTTTCTGCGACAGTTCAGCTCAAGTGGTTGGAAACGATCCGAAACGAAACAATGGGTAACCTATGTTTCAACCAAAGGGAAGCCTGTGCTGATTTTTGCGAATAAACCACTTTCCGAAGACACAGGTGAAGATGAGAAAGCTCAAAAAGCCTTAGGTGCGTATTTACAACAACAAGGGTTGAAACCAACTATTGTCATACATCGTGGACACAGCTATTATGCACCCTATACAATCAAACAAATTCAGCCTTCGGCAAAGATTGTTTTCCTTGGCTCATGCGGTGGCTATCATCAAATTCATGAGATCCTGCAAAATGCACCTGAAGCGCATATTATTGCCTCTAAGCAAATTGGTAAACAAGTGATTAATCAGCCGTTCTTCGATGTACTAAATGAGAGACTTCTTAAAGGCCGCAGTATTGATTGGCTCTCTTTTTGGAGTGATTTTAAGCGCAAAGCTGGCTCTGTGGAAGGCTTCGAAGATTATATCCCGCCCCATAGAAACTTAGGTGCAATTTTCTTAAAAGCTTACAAAAACCAAATGGATTATTAAATAAAACCAATATAAAAGGCTTGATGGTAGCCGCCTTCAGCTTCCCGCAGCAAGAGCCAATCGTACCTCATGGCACTTGCTTTCTGCTATGCTTCTTTTTCGGCTTCAGAATAAATCCAGGCAACAGCAATTCTTACATCAAAAAAAACCACGCTGCAAGGTAAAGTAGTGTTCCTCATGCCTATTCGGCAATCAAATGTGCCAAACCAGTGCAGCTCATAAGGCATGCGTCACGGCAGCTCCTGTGTCCTTCATGCCACTTCATTAAGCCCCTCCTTCGTTTCGCTACATTACATTACATCATGTTCGTAGCCTGGCCATTTGCTACAATGCATGGCACACCCCCTTGACCACAAAACCTAAGCAAAGGTGATGCACATACCTTTCCGCAAACCCACGCTACAATACTCACTGGATTTCATTCAGCTCCACTATATCCTACATTCATTTCAGTCGCATTCAGTCCACCCGCTGCCAATAATTTTTCTGGCCACATTTAAATATCAGCAGGTGCTGTTTAAGAAGATGAAAGGTCTAAAAGTTCGGTGTAGTACCTGCAAAGACAAATATTAAGAGGTTTGCAGGAACTGCACCTAAGTAATGCTATTGTGCCGGAAGATACTCGTTCCTGACAACACCGAGTAAGAATCACAGTTATGCAAGATGACTTTCAAAGCTGCACTGTATAGAGAAAAATTATTGAAAAATAATTATAAAAAAAGTTTAGCGCATTAATCATTCAAGCAAAGGTAGGCACAGGGCTGCTTAAGCGTCCAAGAAATTCCGCCATAAACGCATACGCTATTCACACAAGGCCAGCATTTATTGCGTTGCTTCTTGGACTTTATTGCCCCGTGCCCGGGTGTGCTCCATAATTAATTTTTTAAACTTTTAAATGAATGAATTATGGAAAGCGTAATGAATTTTTCAAGCTTGTATCAGGTGTCTGAAATTGAGTTAGTGTACAAGACAAAAGTAAAAGCATCTGAACGTCCTCAAATAAAAACCTCTTCAGATGCTTATGAGATTTTTAAGCAATCTTGGGATGAGAATAAAATTGAATTCGTAGAACAGTTTAAAGTAATGCTTTTAAACAGAGCCAATAAAGTGTTAGGCATTTATGAAGTGTCAACTGGAGGTATCAGCGGTACAGTTGCTGATATCCGTTTAATTTTTGCAGCCGCAATTAAGACCAATTCCAGCTCTCTAATCCTTGCCCACAACCATCCATCATCTAATACCAAACCAAGTGATGCCGATATTCAGCTTACCCGTAAAATTATAGAAGCAGGAAAACTAATGGATATAAAGGTATTGGACCACCAAATAATAACCACAGAAAGTTATCACTCATTTGCGGACGAGGGGGAAATTTAGCCGGTAATGGCCCCCTCGATTTGAAAATTTGAATTATTGCAACGACATTCGTTATTGCACCAGGAAAGGCCAAAATAGGTAAAGCGTAAACTTTTAAAAGGAGCATAAGGCCAACCACAAAGGCCACTGCCATTACAAGTACAATTTCTTTCGTAGTCATGTTATCAGGCTCTAAACGGATCAATCCAGGTTTATTAATCTTGAAAGGCTTCTTTACTGGTTCCATATTATTATACCATAAAACGGCTCTTTTGTAAACTAAAAGCCAAGGTATTTTTCTGTCTGTTTTCAAAAAGGACAAAAAACAGGGTTAAACGCTTTGCTTCCTTTGGATGTTAACATCTATTCACCACATGTTGATAGCTGTTTTTGATTTAAAGCTGCTGCCAAATTAATTTTACTGCCCTGTTTAAGAAAGGACACAAAAGAGCCTCTGAAAATCAAGCATTAATATTTGATTATTTGCCTGTAAAGAGAGAGTTCGGCACACTATTAAAACAAAAAAGCAATGAGTAAGGATTTTAACGATTATTTTAGGAAGGTTACTTCTATGCAGCGTGCTATAGAACCCGTACTCAAATGGCAAAAGATGTTTGCAAGCCCGCTGTCAGCCACCTTGTCGAAAAATTATTTGCCGTCAGCGGCGGCTGCCGACTTAGTGAGCCATGTATTTAAACAGCCGTCTTTTTTTGATTCAGAGGCAGTAATGCAAGCCAATCTGCAAGGCAATAAGTTCAAGGCGATTTTAGGCAATGCAAAGCTTTTGGATGCAGTTGGATCGATTGCCAAAAACCAGCAGAATATCTTTTCGGCCCTGTTCCCCAAAGGTTTGGTACAAAACACGTTCATCAAAACGCAAGTGTCTACGCCTTCTTTTGCTGCTGCATTAGACGCAAATTTGTGGGGGTACACTTCTAAAATCGCTACTGTCCATTCTGCTTTGCAAGGATTGAGCAGTAAGATTGCCGCAAAAGGGATTGTTGGCATAAATGCTGAATTCCTAAAGAGTTTTCAAACGACAACTTCACAAGCTGTTGCAATCAGTCAGGAGATTGCGGAAACGGAATACGCCACAAAGGAAAATATCGCCAGGCTGGAGGCGTTCATTGGTAGTTCATTGGAAAAGTTCAAAGAAGGTGTAAGCGAACAAATAAAGGCCACAGGAAAGTCCCCGATGGCAATTATCGCTTTATGGGTTGGGATTTTTGGAATTCTTGTCACGCTTTGGTCTATTCTGCAAACGTATCAATCTCAAAGTGCTCCATCGCCACAAGCGGCTACTCACAATGATGTGCAAGAACTGAAGCAGTTTGTGGGGACGCAATTCAAAGATGCTTTGGCTTTTGCTACCGCTGAGGCGACTATACGCATCAATTGCAATCTCCGCTATCAACCCTCCTTGAAAAGCAATGGCTTTTACCGACTTAAAGCCGGCGAAACCGTCCGGATACTGGATGCTAATCATAAATGGGTTCGCATTGCTGTAATTGACCCGAATGATAACCTGCCGGTGATGGGTTGGGTGTTAAGAAAATATCTACTCCGCAAATAAATTATTAAAGATGAAGTACAAAATCAATATGAGATCCAGCGGCATAAACGAATCAATTATTCAGATAACACTTCAGCCAGAGGCCGAAAGAGACAAACAATTGATTGAAGGAGCAAAACAAGCGAGCCTGAATGAAACTGACCATGAACGATTCAATAACTTGCTGACAAGTATTTGCTTGAACAACGGCTTTACCCCGATTGCATCCGCAGGAGAAGAGGGAAACTCATTTTTCTTTCGGGTTATTAAATAAAAAAACATGATTATGACACTTCAAGAAGCCAAAGCGTTTCGAGACAAACACCTGAATTTAATTGGCAAACGAGCTAAAGATTTTGATGCTAACGTTTATGACGTGATAGTGGTGCCAATAGATAATTTTAAGGCGTTTATTGCTGCATACCGTGAGGATTTAAAGGACGTGCCTAATAACACAATGATTTTACGTTATCCCTCAAATCAATATGGTGTCAAAGTCGTTTACGATTATGACCCAGAGTTTGTCGATATTTATTCGGACGATTTGGAAGAATATTTAAATCGGTAAATACAGGCAACAGTTTTTTTTATCACCCAAGCAAAACTTAAATTATCCTTTTTAACTTTTGTACGACATGGCACATCCGTTAGACGGCAACTGTTATCGCTACACCTTCATCTTTAAAAAGGAAATCATGGAGGGCAACTTGAACAAAAAATTTCAAGACTACATTTCCATGTATCGTATGGAAGTTGAGGAGCAGGATAGAGCAGGCGTTACTACTACTGGCTGCAACATTCATGTGTATGAGGATGTGCTAATGATTGAAGATGAGCACACAAGAATTGCACCCGTTACCATTCTTGTATTCTATGGCAGTGATTGGACAGATTTCATTGATGACTTATCGGCCTTCCAGGAGCTATTTCCTACAAGCGTCTTGCCGAGGGAAAATGACTACAATTTTGTCTTGCGAGATGAACGAAGGATTTTTGATGATTTTAAATAGATGATGAGTGCTTATTGAAAACTTCCTGCTTTATTTCTGCAACCGTTCTTTCTCCAATACCGCGGAACATTTCCTATTTCTCTACACTCAGGTCGGTAATGTCTCTTACTGTATTGAGTTCGTTTTCCCGGAGCCGGTTCAGTATGCGTGGATGAAGTTCAAATTTTTCGATGCGCATGTTCAAAAACGCTTCGTCCCATTTTCGTATGCCACCTTTTTTGTGTTGCTTTTGTTCTTCGGCCAGTTGAATTCTTTTTTGCAGAAATACCACCGCTCGTTTGCAATCGGGAATGGTAAGCGAGTTCAGTATCTCTTTTAATTGGATTTCGTTGAACGTTGTTGTCAGCGTTGCCTTCATTGGCGAAAAGTAAAAAACCAAATGAAAACAAACAACCCGATTTATACGGTAAAATACTTGTATTTACCAAATTAGGTATTGAGATATAATATTATTGCAGCCGTTTAGTGCCGTTCGGAAAGCAATCTTTCCAGTTTTTCAATCATCTCATTCTTGTCATTCAACATACGTTCATACAATGCAATTTTCTCATCATACAACTGCACAACTTTATCGAGAGGATTAAAAGTAGGCTGATAGTTCATTGCACTGGCAACTAACGAAGAATGATCATGACTGTTATTATGAAAGGTATTCGAGATAATATTAAATGCGCTATCCTCATCCAAATCCGTGAATGCCTCAACCGGTAATTTTAGCGCCCTGGCCACATGTTCCAGGATTTCCGGTTCAATTTCTTCCTTTCCCTCCAATAAGCTTACCCGCCGTTGGGTCCAGTCTTCACCCAGTTCCATGGCTAGGCCCTCCTGCTTCAGGCCCCGCATCTCGCGGAAGCGTTTTACGTTTCTGCCCTGGTGAATTTTGCGTCCCGAGGTCTCGCTCATAGCTGAATTTTTAGTCATCCAAAATAAAGACTTTTTTGGCAAAAGCCACTGGTTTAAATCAGCCATTACCGCGTTTACATTACTCCTCTCCGGTTTAGGATAGTCAGCCCCGTTGCCTTCCCTTTACAGAGCGGCAAGCTATGCGGAAGAAAAAATCAAAAAAAGGAAAATCCCTGCGCAACCGGCTAATTGCCGGCGGTCAACCAGCTTGTTTTTACTGCGGACTGCCTTTTGGCAATTTTATTCTTCCGAAGCATTCACCCGGTGCTGCTAAATCGCGGCGGTTTGCCTGCATAACGCTGGAGCACCTTGTGGCCCGTTCGCTTGGTGGAGAAACAACGAAAGAAAACTGTGTACTGGCGCACCAGTGGTGCAACAACGCCGCGGCTAATATGGCCTTACCAGACAAACTTCTACTGAAAGAAACCCTTTCTAAAAATAACGGTGTGCCTCCCTGGTGGCCCGTTCTGCAAAAAATTATTGAAAAACAAAGCGTATGACAGTTGAACAAGCCAAACAAGACCTTGATACTTACCGCAGTGAACAGCGTGCCTTGCGCAAAAAGATTGAGGCTCTAAGAAAATTTTTGCGTGACAAGGGCATTGACCCCGACCCGCCTGCTGTTGATCTTACAGAGCGCAACAATGCGATGTACAGCCGGTACTTAGATGGGCTGACGTGGGCGGAGATTGCCAGTGAATTCAAACTTTCAAAAGACCGGGTGAAGCAGATCTGTAACCGTGTTGCTGTAAAACAGGAAAAGGAAGCAAGAAGAAGGCAGAAGGAAGAGTAGTGAGTAGGGAACGTACTTATTACCGGACTATTTGGAATAAATGGACATTCATTTTTAAACGATGAACTCATTTGATGCTGAAATAATTGAAGCTTACACCGCTGTATGCCGTGGCTATCAACTTAAAGGCCCGTCTGTTTTGCAGGCCTTTGCGGAAGCGCTCTGTGTAATGGATTTCTTGGCTGCTAATGACGGAACTGCTGCTCATTCGGCTTCGCAAGTATTCTCAGCCTTTGTCCAGCGTTATTCGCCTGTATTCCCGTTAGACCCAGTGAAGAGAATGCGGGGAATCATTCACTTGCGAGGGATTGTCAAAGTAAACCGGTCAGCCCGCTCAGAAGAGGAAAAGGAAAGGGCCTATCAGCAAATCTGCAATCATTGGTTCAATGTTAATGATGTTCAGGGAGCAGGTAGGATAATCTGGTTGCATGATGGGCTATCGGTTACCCTGCCGAAAGGCTTATTGTTACTGTGTGACCTGTTTCGGTGCTGCCCAGGAGACCTGCTTCATTATTTTATAGAGGAAGTTGTTCTTGAAGTGGAACAAGCTGCCACCAATGGTCCAGCTCTTCAATTTCTACTGCATTGCGTAATTCAACTTTATGACGTAAAAAATAATTAACCGAAAATCATCACTTATGCGATCTCACATTAGGCTCAAAAAAATTACGGGTTACCCAGAGTGGCACAAGAAGCCCTTTCTACTTAACCGGGCTGAGATAGCTGATCCTTACCTTGTTCTTGCCGAATTCTTTGCCAGGTATGACCTGAGCAATATAAGAATATCATTAAAACAGTGGTTGGATGATACCCTGCAGGGAACAGCGGAGGAAGCATCATCGCATTGCTATACACATGAAAACGTGGCCAAATTAGTAGAAGCGGCATGGCTATTTTTTGAGCAAGCCAGACAAGTGCAAGCAGATGAGGGCTTCACAAAGGCGGCAGGCGAAGACAAAAACGAAGAGGATGCAGAAGAAGCCGATAGCGAAAAAGAAAGACGCCGGTTTGTAAAATGGGTGACTTTTCCTGCCAGCCTGAAAACGTCACCTATTGCCTACATGAAGCGTGTATTTGAAATAATGGACTTGGATCATCTGGAATTAATTATCCTCCATTGGAAAAATATAGCCATTACAGCAGCTTATGGCCGCTACGATGATGCAGGAGAAAGGGCCGATCTTTTGGATTACTGTGAAGGCTTGCTCCGCCTTGTAGAAGCTGCCTATATTCTGCAACGTAAAATGGAATGGGACACCGAAGGAAGAGTGAGATGGGAACTATCCGAAAACCTGAAATACGAACTGCTAACTGAAGAACAAACATTCCGACTAAGTGAGGAAGAAATAGGTAGGCCAAATAGCGTAATAAAAGGCTTCTTTGAAACCTTTGCACCACCATATGCACGTAAAGAACTTTGGGATATGCTGGCTTGCGTGGTGGAGTGTAAGCTAGAGGATTTGAACAAGTTAGACCTGCTTTTGGAATATGAATGTCTTCACGCGGTCTTGGAAGCCGCTTGGTTGTTCTACAATGCGCCAGGAGCGCAAATGCAACAGACCGAGGAAAAGAAAAATGAAAATACATGAAAACAACCTCAGTTTACCACGGCTTTGCCATGCAGTATGAGGAGCTAAGCAAAGAAATCGTCAAACGCATAACGGCGGCAGCAGTGGTTGAAAAGCTGTACCTGTTGGGGCTCACCACTGCATACCAGCGCACTGAAACATTGTTTTCAGTGCAATCCGCTACCCGTAGAGAAGTAACCCATTATTACCTTTTGGTTTTGATAGAAAAAAATGATGAACATTCTTTAAATAGTGTGCAGGATAAGATAGAAGGATCTCTGCAACATTTCTTGCCAGTAACAGCTATTGTGTTTTCTTATGTGCATTTTTCCAGGTGGCTTTCAGAAGGCCATCCTTTTGCAGCAGCAGTGTATGAAAAAGCTTTTCCGCTGTACCAAAAAGACGAGGTGCCACTACCTTTTCCAGCCACAGCAAACGAAGAAGTAATCAGGAAAGAAGCGGATCAACTTTATGCTCAATCAAGCATAAGAGTGCAGGAGTTTTTAGCTGGAGCTGAACTTTATAGGATAAGAGTACAGTACAAAATGGCCGCTTTTATGCTTCATCAGGCAGCAGAACAAGCTTTGATTACTATTTTAAAGATTATAACAGGACTACATCTTAATACACACAGCATTGACAGGCTCATTCGCTGTTGCACACTAGCCTCTGATAAGTTTTCTGCCATATTTCCCCGAAATAACGACAGGGAGGAGCGTCTTTTTCAACTAATCCAAAAGGCTTATATAGGGGCTCGATACAAGGAAGATTATAACATTAATGGTGAGCATCTTTTGAAACTTACTGAAAGGGTAAAAGCATTGGACAAACTGATGAAAGAAGTATGTAGTAATGGATTAAAACTGGCGGGGGAATTTGACTAACTCTAACAGAAGTAAAATAATTTTAGAGTAAAAGCGGAAACATAGATTTTATAGGTTGAAACACTACTTTTGCGACAAAATATTCTTGAAGCGTTTTTGCTTTATGTCCTGCACTGAAACTTAGGAACTTTCATAGGTAAACGGACATAAGTGGAAAACGCTCACACTACGGCGTGGGGCACTTTTTCATTACCAGGTTTCCTAAGACCTCAGTGCGATAAGCTGTTGCCTGAGCTTATTTTTTTACAGGCAGAACATGAAAAGATTTAACTTTAAAAAATTGATATGTCCGCCTCCAGTTATTATCCAGGATTTGACTATTCGGCAAACCAAATACTAAAGTTTCTGGCAGCTTTAGATTTCTTTACCATCATGCTAAAGAATGGTGAAATTGTACATTATACAGCCCCAGACGTAAAATCATTTAGCCAGTGGTTGTCGGACAATAACATTCCGAATATAAGAACTGAAGACGGATGGGTAATCAATAAAAAACGTTAGCACCTTACTTTGTTATTGAACTTAACGAATTAAGCTTTTCACTTAACTCCGTCAGTCCTGCTTTTGTTAAACAATCATCTGCCATCGCATTCAACTCCTGAACAGTTTCTGTAGGGATATTCGTTAATAGATTTACAGATTCATCATCTTTAGCCATTAGCCCTCGCTTGATAACGCTATGCAATAGCAATACATTTTTACGGGAAATTCGCATATCCAACTTCACTGTTTCATTCATACCAGGGATACTTAAGATAGTATCATACACTTTTGCTACATCACTTGTTGTCAGCATAACACACGTTTTAAATTTAAAAAATACTCACTGAACAAAAGTAGATACTGTAACTATTTACATCCTCATCAAAATATGATGAGGATAGGTTGATCCCATTCGGCCAGTTTAACTTCGGCCATTGTTGTAACTGAATCGTGAAAGTGAAAAATGTGTGGTATGGAATTCAGAAACAGGCGGCTTTCCATCAGCGAAGCCAAAGAAATAGATATGGTGGACTACCTGTCTAAATTAGGATATAAACCTGCAAAGATTAGAGGTAATGATTATTGGTACTTATCTCCTTTACGTGACGAAAAAATGCCATCATTCAAAATCAGTCGGAAGCTAAATCGTTGGTACGATCATGGCTTAGGCAATGGTGGCAACCTGGTTGATTTTGCCATCCTTTATCACAGTTGTACCATCTCCGAATTGCTTAAAAGTCTGGACGATAATCTTGCCCTTCAAAAGCCCATTTTCCGGCAGCCTCAAACAGAAAACGAACCGGAGAACAGGATAAAGATAGTAGGTGATGCGATTCTATCTTCAAGTGCTTTGCTACGCTATTTGATACAGCGGCGTATACCCATAAATATTGCCGACCAATACTTGCGGGAAGTTCGGTATAAACTGAAGGATAAAATCTATTATGGCATCGGTTTCAAAAATGATTTAGGTGGCTTTGAAATACGTAACCCCTACTTCAAAGGGAGCAGTTCACCGAAAGGAATTACAACCATTACTAAAGGCGCTGATGAAGTCATCGTTTTTGAAGGCTTTACCGACTTTCTTTCCTTCAAAAGCATCCATCAAAACGAACGGGACGACCGCTTTGACTTTGTAGTCCTGAATTCCATATCCTTCTTTGAGATTGCTCGTCCTTTTATGGAAAAACATGCTGTTATACGGCTCTATCTAGACAGGGATACTGCCGGACAAAATTGCAGTCGCTATGCGCTTTCATTAAGTAATAAATACAAGGACGAGAGCAGCCTTTATCAACATCATAAGGACTTCAATGATTGGGTGGTGCATTTTGGGAAATTGCAAAATAACTGGAGAAGCAGAAATTAAGGTAATTGATATAAGACCTGTAAGGTCAGCTTTAGCCAGTTCAAGTGACTTAGCACCTTACAATGACTTTGGGCTTGTAATATCTGAAAGATGTTACAAAAACTAAAAGATTGCAACTTTTCCGCAATCGGCCAGATGAACGGTTGTCATACAACCGGATCTGGCTGCCCTGCACTCGGAACTCGTGGGCAGAGCGTATGGAATGTAAATATGAATTTGAAAAGTGATAAATGATACTGTGATGGAAGACAAAAATTTGAACAGAACAAAAAGAATTATATGCAGGTTAACGCCGGGTGAGTTTGCTAAAATTGAGAAGAAATGGAAAGCTTCTACCTGCCGGAAATTAAGCGAATATATACGCCGCAGCCTGTTCGACAAGCCGGTTGTAACAACCTACCGTAATAGTTCACAGGATGACTTATTGGCAGAGTTAACCAAGCTTCGAAACGAGCTAAACGCAGTTGGTAACAACTTCAATCAGGCTGTTAAAAAGCTCCATACACTCAGTCAGATTGCTGAATTTAAAAGCTGGTTGATTGCTTATGAAGTGGAGAAAAAGATCCTTCAAAACAAGGTAGATGAAGTCAGAAATAATATCAAAAAAATACTGGAAATATGGTTGCAGTAATCAAAGTTGGACACTCCCTGCACCGTATTTTGGCCTATAATGAAAACAAGGTAAAAGAAGGCGTAGCGGAGTGCATCGGGGCGGAAAATTACCCGCTGAATGCGGATGAAATGAGCGGGAAAATTAAGCTGGGCTACCTGCTGAAAAGTACAGCATTGAACGAGAATGTTAAGCGAAACAGTATACATATTTCGCTCAATTTCGACCCTTCTGAAGCTCATTTGAGCAAGGAGAAGCTGATGGAGATTGCCATTTTCTATATGCAGAAATTAGGCTTTGGCGAACAGCCTTATCTTGTTTATCAGCACCATGACGCTGGCCACCCGCATATACACATAGTCACTACTAATATCCAGTCTAACGGCAATCGAATTGACCTGCACCACCTCGGTATTCGTAAGTCAGAACCCGCAAGAAAAGAGATTGAAAAAATGTTCGGTCTTGTAGTGGCTGATGCCCATGCAAGAAGGGAGGCCTTCAGGTTAAAATCTATTGAAGTAAAGAAGGTGCAATATGGGCGTACAGAAACAAAAAGAGCTATCACCAATGTGCTCGATGCAGTACTATACAAATATAATTATACCAGCCTGCCGGAGCTGAATGCAGTATTGAAACAGTACAATGTGCTGGCAGATCGTGGCAGCGAACATACAAGGATTTTTCAGGGTGGCGGATTGGTTTACCGCATCTTGGACGAGGATGGAAAGCCCGTAGGCGTACCGATAAAAGCCAGTGACTTCTACAACAAACCAACTCTGAAATTTCTGGAAGAGAACTATACCACTAATGAGGCCAAACGACAGCCTTTTAAAAGCCGTGTAAAAAATGAGATAGACAGGTTGTTTATTGGCAAAACGCCAACGCTGGACGAACTGGTAAAGCAACTAGAAAAAAAAGGCATACACGTTGCCTTACGTCAAAATGATGCCGGGTTGATATATGGTATAACCTACGTGGATCATCAAACCAAAAGTGTCTTCAACGGAAGTGCATTAGGCAAGCAATACAGCGCTAAGGCCATACAGGAAAGGTGTGGCTTCAAAGAGGCAATAAAGCCCGAGTTAGTATTACAGCCAGGCGAAAAAACGGAAACCTTGGTACCTGTTGCACGAGCAACTAGACCTGACATCGCTTCTACTTCCCATGATTACAATAGTACCCCGGCTACAATACCTGCTACCCATCTACTGGATACCCTTATACAACCCGAACAGGCAGTTGATTATGTACCCGGACAACTAAAGAAAAAGAGCAGAAAAAAGAAAAAGAGAAAGAACATTTCCAATAACCAATAAAATATAAAACAATGGCTGTACAGACAGGAGAAAATGAACAGGCGCTGAGGAAAATTCTGGACATGACCAGGTTAATCAGTATCCTTATTTTGGTGATACACTTCTATTATTATTGCTATGCAGCCTTTCAGGAATGGGGGTTGGGCAGCATTTTCAGCGACCGTATCTTAAGTAATATCTATCGAACAGGCATATTTAGCAGCTTCGTTAAAACCAAGCTGATTGCTTTAGGTTTCCTGCTTATTTCCCTGCTCGGGGCCAAAGGCCGGAAGGAAGAGAAATTGAACTATAAAACTGCTTTTGCTTACCTCATAACGGGACTGCTACTTTATTTTGCCGGCTATCTTTCCCTGATGCTTCAGTTGCCTGTGCAAGAGAGGGCGATCATTTATATAAGTATCACCGCCACAGGTTTTTTACTGGTACTTTCTGGCGGCACACTGCTTTCCCGGATCATAAAAAATAAGCTCAACAACAAGGATATTTTCAATAAGGAAAACGAGACGTTCCCGCAGGAAGAACGACTACTGGAAAACGAATACTCTATCAATCTTCCAGCACGTTACCAGCTAAAAAATAAGATACGCAATAGCTGGATAAATATTATTAATCCCTTTCGGGCCATCATGGTGTTAGGCACCCCGGGCGCAGGGAAATCCTATTTTGTTATAAGGCACATCATTACCCAACATATCCGTAAAGGATTTACGATGTTCGTGTATGACTTTAAATTCGACGACCTCTCCAAAATTGCCTATAATTCCTGGTTAAAAAATAAGCACAGGTACGCAAAGCCGCCCAGGTTTTATGTGATCAATTTTGATGATTTAACAAGGAGCCATCGGTGTAATCCGTTAGAGCCATCCGCCATGACCGATATTACTGATGCTGCTGAATCGGCCCGTACCATTTTGATGGGATTGAATAGGGAATGGATTAAAAGACAAGGTGATTTTTTTGTAGAATCGCCTATCAATTTCCTGACTGCGGTTATATGGTATTTGAAGAAATACAAAGACGGAGAATTTTGCACGTTGCCGCACGTCATTGAGCTGATGCAGGCTGATTATGATAGCCTGTTTACATTATTCAGAACGGAAGCTGCTAAAGAATGCGAGGTATTGATCAATCCGTTTTTGAATGCTTATTTGAATGATGTAATGGAGCAGTTGGAGGGGCAAATTGCCTCAGCAAAAGTGGCTTTGGCAAGACTTTCTTCGCCTCAATTGTATTACGTTTTATCCGGCAACGATTTCAACCTCGATGTGAACAATCCTGACGACCCCAAGGTCGTCTGCATGGGTAATAATCCGCAAAAAATACAGATCTATGGAGCGGTGCTTTCCCTTTATGTAACCCGTCTTGTAAAGCAGGTCAACAAGAAAGGCAAATTGAAAAGCAGTTTGGTATTTGATGAATTTCCGACGATTTATTTGAACAACATGGATAGCCTTATTGCCACTGCAAGGAGCAACAAGGTTTCTACCTGCTTAGGCATCCAGGATTTCAGCCAGCTCCGCAAGGATTATGGTCGGGAGCAGGCAGATGTGATTATGAATATCACGGGCAACATCGTGGCCGGGCAGGTTACAGGCGATACTGCCAAACAGCTCTCCGAACGCTTCGGGAAAATTATGCAGGACAGGGAAAGTTATTCCATCAACAGCGGGGACACTTCTATCAGCCGTTCCAAGCAACTGGAGGCCGCTATACCTCCCTCAAAAATAGCTGCGTTGAGTTCAGGCGAGTTCGTGGGCATGGTAGCTGACGACCCCGATAATAAAATTGACCTGAAAGCCTTCCATTGTGAAATTATTAATGACCATGACGCATTAAAAAGGGAGGAAGAAAGCTATAAAAGTATCGAGGTTATCCGCAAGCTCGATACAAGTATGGTGCAGCGAAATTACTTTCAGATTAAGCAGGATATACAGGATATTATTCAGTCGGAAATGGAGCGGTTAATAAATGATCCCGGGCTTGCGCACCTTGTCATTAAGAAAGGATAAATTTTCATTTCTGAAAGTATTCGTTTTTTTTGTAGTTTATTAAACAGGTGTTGTCTCAAAATTAAAAAAAATGGCAAAAATCGGGAGGAATGATCCGTGCCCCTGCGGGAGCGGAAAAAAATATAAACAATGTCATCTGAAGCAAGGAAGCAGTGTTGCGAGCGCTACCGTACCGCTCAAAAAAACGACTAAAACCATGTTCAGGAGCCTTTTGGCTGAATATAATTCAGTTCAAATTTTAGGGCTATTAGGAGCCTTGCAGCTTCATCCACCCAATCACGGAAGAAATTTCAGGTTTGAGCAATTGTGTCTTGCCACTTTACGACAATTCGACCCGAACGATGAGCGTCCGCTGGCAAGTTGGGAGCAATTGAAGGAGTGCATTGAAAACTATACGGATGGTGCGATGATGGAAGATCCGCTCTCTAATGCGTTTACCGAGATTGCTGTTTTTGAGGAAGGAAATTACATCGTTTATCCAGGTATTTATGATGGGTTTACAGACATACTGAACCATATTGCCGAATGCATCTTTTTACATAAGCATAATCTCAATAAGGACTTTGTAAAAAAAGTGCGCAATGCAATTGGCTTACTCCTGTTTATGAGTAATAGTACGGCCCATGATGCCGGGCATGTTCCTTATATCTTTCCTGAAATGAAAATAGATATTGAAATTCCTGAATATGACGATGCTGTAAGTTTTACGGGCGCTGTGTACTTTTCCAGGGCTTATCTGCAGGAGATCTGCGATACAGCTAAATTTGACATTGATGTACTTAACGACTTTCTGGTGCAGCCGGGTTCAAAAGACCTGGAGGAAGACGATCCCGATAAAAATGTGGTTAATCATAAACCATTGGTTGAGATCAAGGGCGACATTCTGCTTTACATGTCTACAGGTATTCCCAATGCACTGATCAGTTATATTTACCAAAAAGCTGTAGAATACGGTTGCTACGATGAGCTAATGGAACTATTGTATGACCGGCAGTTCCATCTTGCCTGTGTTGCATTGGCAAACACCGGGTGGCTGGCAACCGATATCAAGCTGCCTGAACCGTCCTCTGGTCTGCCTGTCAAAGAAGCCATTTTTCAGTTCGATAATCAAAAGCTGGCTTATGTGTGCTACATTAAGACTGGCCAACTTTCATCCGAAGAAGCAAAAGCACCAAAAGCAAAGAAAGTTGGTGATCCATTCAACGAAAGAACTAAAGAGATTGTACAGTTCCTTAGCACAATCGAGCCAAAACAGCCCTTCGGTGTGTTCTGTTTATACGTTATCGGAGAAACGGCGAACGATTACTATTTCATGTGGAGTAAACCCTCGGCCGGTAACCAATCCCTTGCGTTGAAATTCCGGGAACTCTGGACCATTACGCATTCTTCAAAAGTTAACGCTCTCTCGCTTTGGAAATTTGCCAAGTGCTACAGCAGAACAAACGAGCTGACGAGATTAATGGCAATGGGTGGCACAATGGATGCCTACGCTATCTACCGGAAAGATCATGGTAGTCTGCTTCATTCTGATGATGCTAATCCAGTGGGCGGCATGATGATGATTGTAAACGGAAGTTCCGATGAGTTCCGACGCGAAGTGCAGAAGCAACAGCACGAGCACGCTGTACCTATTTTTTACGAAGGTAGGCTTGCTTATGCAAAAGTTTCCCGTTTCAAGAATTATGCACCGATATACATGGAGAAGGAGATCAGTAAGTACTTCCGCATAGTAATTGAGAATTTCAAAATGCCGGTATGGATCACGAGCCCGCAAACAAAATCCGGAAAGGAGAGCTGGGCTACTTACGCATGTGAAGCGGTTGCATTCTGGCTGAACAAAATGGAGCCATTGTTAGCTCCTTACCTTAATGAACAACGACTGATTCAGTTTGAAATAGAAATATTGGCAGCAGATGAATTGCTAAATGCAGAACAATTTGAAATAAAGACCGTCGATATAAACAAGATAAGACTGGGTATTGAGATTAACGCGCCACAGATACGCATTTCTATTCCACATGAATACCTGTACGCTGTTATGCTGCCGGACAATCGTGCTGATAAAATACTCATGACAGCCGTACTGCAAGGTTTATTGGAATACATTGACGCTTCCGGTAATAGCACTACTTTAACAGCCGATCTAATTGGGGAAATGGTGGAGCAGACATTGCAGCCTCCAGGCGCGAAGATGCTGCTGTTCAGTGATGCTTCAGCAAACATTAAAATGGATAACCGAAACCTACCACCCATTCGCTACATAAGTGATACGGATGTTTCCTATATCCTTGACAATCTTGTAAGCTATCTGCCGACCGGTTATGTTATTCCTGAAGAAATTACCGACAAGAAAGACAAGATCAAACTGTGTGATGATATTGTTGCCGCCCTGATTGAACAAATTACCACCAGACTTATCCGGTTCGATGGAGCAGGACTACTAAAATGGCTAATTAAGCTGAATGAAAAATGTGTCCAGTTACGGGAGTTCCGAGAAATTCTTATTCCTGCCAAGATCGCCTGCTTTAGTGATTTCCAAACGGAAGTGGACGAACTGATGGATAGTGAGCGAAATTTGGTAACTACTGCCCATGCTACCAGAACCTTGATTGAATTTGTTGCTACCAACATTCCTACGGGGCAGATATGGCCTAATTTTGACGATATAGATGAACTATTGGCCCTCACCAACCAACTTACCGAGTGGGGAGCCTTGAGCGAGGCAATGCGGATGGGGATAGATGATCCAAAAATGGGGCTGCTGCCTTCAGGTCGAATAGGAACAGACAAAACTGTAGAGCGTGAAGCTTTTAAACCTTATGCAGTTGCAAAAACCGAAAGCGCAGTATTCAAAAATATTGAAGATTTTGAAAGCAATTATGTGTCTGTAAAGAAAACTGGAGACGCACATGAAACAGATGAATCGAAATCTCTCGATGCTGCATTCAAAGCAGAATTTGGTATTACGTTAACTACACTCTCCAAAATCATCGGCACGTTAGTGAACGAAGGATTTGTCAAGGCTGAATCCTGTATGATAATGAAGGAAGCTGAACTGAAAGATTTGTTGTCCAAGATTGACAGGATTACAGACGATGATATTAATACTGCATTGAATATATTAACATTACTGGAAAGAGAAAGTATTGGTGTGCCGCCTGATGGCTATACACCTCTTGATATTTTTCCCTGGAGATATAACCGCTCAATATCTTACATACGACGACCAATTGTTAAATTGACCGGGAAAGACACCGTTCTCTACTACTTTGGATACAGACACCTCATGCAGTTCATTGATAACCTATTTTACCTACTGTATTCGAGCAAGCTTCCTGGCGTGAAATCGGAAGAGATGAAAAGCTGGCTTGCAGCCGCTTCGGGTGATAAGGGTAACCCGTTCAGAGAAGCCGTAAAAAAATGGTTTGAGGGTAACTCAGGGTATGAAATCATTGCTCATGAAGTACACATTGACAAAAATGCTCCTAAAGGCCACATACAGGCTGATAAACATTACGGCGATATTGATTTGTTCGTGATCGACCATGAGCATCGTATTATTTACCCTATTGAATGTAAAAATATTCATGGTGGGCGCAATGTCCATGAAATGAAAGTTGAAATGGACGATTACCTCGGAAGAGATGGAAAGGATAAGAAAGCAAAAATGCGTAAGCACGTTGAACGTAATGATTGGCTGAACGCAAATAAAGCAGCGCTGAAAGACCTTGTATCGGATGCTGAAAATTATACAATCAAATCATTTATTTTAACAGCCGACGAAATTCCACTCGGTTATCTTAAGAAAGAGGACCTTCCGTTACCAGTAAAATCATTCACCTTCCTGCGAAAAAATGGATTGTCTTATTTATTAGACATATAAAATTATTTAACTGCTAAATCGAAAGCTGTTAGCCGGAGATTATTCTTCGGCTTTTTTTATGTCCTTTGGGCATGCCCTTTAGGGCCGGGTCATTCCAGGGTACGCTTCGCTTCTGTCCCTCCTTCGTCGTGACCGGCTCGTTTCTCGCCGCCTTACATCCCCCTCATGCTTCATTGCATGAGCCATCAAAAGTCCGCATTGGCTGAAATAACAACCAGCCTGCTTTGGCATTTTCCAATCGAAACGGATAAAAAGGCAGCTAAGATAGTTTTGCCTTCGTTGCTGCGAGCGCATAATGCTGCGCTGCGCTTGCACCCTTCGGGACTTATAGCTCTCCGCGCCTTCGGCTCCACTCTGTCGCTGCTTTCTTTTTTTCCGTTTTTTCTTTTGGAAAAATGCTTTTAGGGCAGGCGGGTGAAAAAAGAAGTAAACAAAATGGTTTCACAATTAAAATTTAAAAATCATGAACATCATTGGCAGATTAACGAAGGATGCACAAATCAGCACCTTGCCGAGCGACAAACAGGTAGTGAATTTTTCCATAGCGGTCAACGACAGTTACTGCAACAAACAAGGCGAACGGGTGGAACGCACCGAGTATTTTAATTGCGCTTACTGGATTTCAACAAATGTAGCGAAGGTACTCACCAAAGGAACATTAGTAGAACTCAACGGCAGGGTAAGCGCAAGGGCATGGATTGGTGGAGATGGTGAGGCACACGCAGCACTCAATTTCCATACATCACAAATCAAATTGTACAGAGGTGGAAAACGTTCTGAAAACGTAGTAGATGGTGACGGAAATAACTCCGTGGCACCTGCTTACAATGGCAAAGACGATTTGCCTTTCTAATCATTCATTTTCATTTATCAACTTTTAAAAATTTAGAGTCATGGCACATAATCTTAATTATAACGGACATACAGGCAAATACAGCTTCTTTAGCGTCCGGCAGAAGGCATGGCACAAATTGGGACAGATAGTAGAACACTATCCTACCAGTGCAGAGGCTATTAAATATGCAGGGCTTGATTTTGAGGTTATCAAATCACCTTTATACACCCCTGGCACAGGCATAAGCATAAGCAATGACGGTGAAATAAAAGAAGGTGGCAACATCTTACTGCCCGACAACTTCGCCACCATGCGTACCGATACCCATCAGGTTTTTGGTGTAGTAGGCAAGGATTATCAAATCGTACAAAACACAGATGCTTTTACTTTTTTTGATGCTATTGTAGGCGGTGGTGATGGCATATTATACGAAACCGCAGGAGCATTAGGCAATGGGGAACGCATATTTATTACCGCTAAACTTCCTGACTATATTCGTGTAGGTAATGGCGATGATGTTACCGAGAAATACATTTTCCTGACCACCTCACATGATGGTACAGGAAGCATTACCGCAGCCTTTACACCCATCAGGATTGTTTGCCAGAATACCCTTAACGCATCCCTTCGCAATATGTCCAACGTAGTACGCATCCGGCATACATCAGGCGCAAAACAACGTTTGGAAGAAGCACATAAAGTAATGGGACTCGCAAATCAGTTAAGCATTCAATTGGAGGCCATATTCAACCAATGGACAAAGGTGCGTATAACAGATGCTGAAGTGAAAAAACTCATTCAACTGGCACTTTGCCCCAATAAGGAAACATTGGACGCACTTAAAAAAGGGTCAGATGATGAACTGTCAACCGTGTTTAAAAATACGGTGGAAGATGCATTTGCATACGGAATGATGGCAGACACCCAACAGATGAATACAACTAAAGGAACAGTATTCGGTGCATACAATGCCGTAACAGGCTACTATCAAAATGTACGCAATTACAAAGATGATGAAAGCAAACTTCAATCCATTATCATGGGTGGTACGGCTCAGGCCAAAGCACAAAAAGCATTTGACCTGTGTGCCGCTTTCGCTAAAGATGGTGCAGACACACTGGTATTGAACTAAGATTATGGGGCAGGTGGGATGGCCCGCCTGCCCTTATTTACTTGTAAAAAAATTATGGATTATGAAGTCTTTAAAAAACTTGATAAACGTTGAGAAAGCAAGATTACACATGAACTGTTACCTCAAGTGATACCGCATTACTGAAATATACAGGCAATGTGTGTGCTGCCATAAAAGAGAATGAGCAGTTGTTACGCAGTCAGTGGAAAAACGGATTGCTAACTATTGAGGCATGGCTATGCTTTGTAGAGGAAGTTGGGAATGAAATTAACAGGTATGGGAAACGGTTGCATACACGCAGTCGCTTATTTGCTGACCAGTTGTTTGATGGCTACCTTGCTTTTTATATGGTATATTGCCTGTCTTTATATACCACTACCCACAAGCATAGCAATCACAAGTTTGTAGTGGCCGTTGATTTATTATTCAATCCCTAATCATGAATTTCAAATAGTGCAATAATTATGGAGGCTTTAATGAATCTTCTGCAGGATATATCCTATCCAGTCGCGTTCCTTATCGGCTTGGGCATTAGGCTTATGGTAGGTATGCGGCAGTTCAACCGCAGGGGTCTGGGTGGGTTACAGCATTTCAGCAATTATTTTATAGGACTGATTACTATTTCTGTGGAATGGCTGCTTAAATGGGTAGCCTCAGCACTTATGTTGTGGAGCTTGTGGGTATGGCTTTTTAGGTAAGGTTCTGCAAGAATAGAACGATTATACCTATTATGAGGCCTTTTCCGCAGCGGGTTGACTGAAAGCAGCAACTTTTCATTAACCCTGGCAACGGTGTCGTTCAACTATTAAAAAAAGTTGTCCTGAAACGCTCAAAAATGGTGCAGCGGCATTCCTTAAAGCGGAAAGCTGCTGCTTGAAAAAGCGGAGCAGCCACTTGTCCCAAAGCGGATTTCTGCCCTCACATTTCACCATACGCTTCAGGACAACAGGCTGCGACATTATATGATGTTATTGCAACAGCTTCTACTATTGCCATTGATGAAAATGATCATACCTGCCATTTTTACAGCTCCTTCTTTGGTGAGAAACTGGTCCTGTTGCATAGAGAATTTGACTTCCTATTTTATAATAGCCCGAAGATTTTCAAAAAATTCAACGTTAGTGATTTGATGGAGCAGTATAAATTGCATTGAAAATATATTTATTTAGGCTTAAGAATTTAATATCCCTTATACCTCTAATGTTATTAGGTATTCCTGTTCCAATACTTTTTTATACTTATGTACGCTTTTGAATAAATCCTTAATTGGTTGTTCCTCTATCAATGCGTCATTAGGCTGCAGATGAATTTGCTTGTTATACAGATCACGGTTGCCTTTCGCCTGGATCATTTCATCAATTCTCTCAGGAACAAAAAAAGATGCCTTTTTACCAAGATATTTTTTGTACTCCGATAAGTAAATATTGATCCCTTCAAAATCAAAATCCCCAAAATGTAGGTATTGATTGGGAATAGCGCATAGCCACTTAATCAGATCATTACTTTGAGGATAACGTGAAACAAATAAAGGATGTAGATGCCTGAAGAAGGCTTTTTGTTTGGTAGCCCACCTGAAATTCTCTGGATTTTCAACTCCGATTATGGTTATATTTTTATCCGGAACGAAACGTTCGTAATCGTAAATAAAAGTAAATGTCCCCTCTTGAGGATTAACGGAAATGGTATTGCCGCTAAGAAATGCCTTTACAGGCTCATAACTATGGACTAAAAACCCTTTAAAAGTTCGGATTCGCTTTAGCTTGGAATTGGAAGAGATAGTTACCGCTTCAGCTCTTGTCAAATCTTCCCTGCTAAGGTTTTCAATATAGTTTGGGAGGTCATCAATACCGAATTGATTACTTAAATATGATTTTAAAGCTCCTGTATTTCGGATTGAATACATCTGCCTCGTTCTGCCGGCTTGACGAACATGAATAAGACCATCCTCTACTAGCTTATTTATAACAATATGCTTTACCTTACTTGAGGGAAGTTCAACTCCTTCAAGCATTTGTTGAATTTGAATGGCAATGCTTAAGGATAACTTCATGCCTGTGCGTAATTTGTAATAATGCGCTTCACCTTGGTAAAGCTTTTTGCATCTTTTTCAAGTTTGTAAATATGACGGTAATCCAATGCATTGTTTTCAGTGGGCGAACCGTTAATGAGCAGAATATTACGGTCATTCGCAAATTGCAAAATCCCTTTTACATTGTTTGGGTGAAGCTTTCCAATTTCGTCCATCATGCAGTGAAGACGGAAATCTTTGAAACGTTTTGATGCTCCTTCTTTAAAGACATTTAGCAGCATAATATTAATCATGGCCTTCACCAATACATCAGTACCTTCGGAACCTACATGAGAGAGTTTTTCCACCCAGCCTGTATCATTCTGGTTTTCTTCAACTCTAAATTCAAGTTCGAAAGAATCAGATAATGAAATTGTTTCCTTTTTGAACTCGCTAATGGCTTTTACTAATTGCTTTAACAGGTCAACAGCCTTTTTATTCTTGGCATCCTGATCCTGGGAGCTAAACAGGTTCATTCCACCTATATCGTAGGCATGTTCATCATTGAAAGTTTTAACAGCAGTTAATGTTCGCACCACATTATTACTGCTATTCACAAGGCGCAGTTCAATTTTCTTAATGGAACCAACAAAATTCTTCCTTTCAAAATCTTTGTTGATATTACTGATTACATTTTGGATCTCTCCACTTTTTGACAAAAGATTGCTCGTTTCCTTACCCAGTGAATGAATGATTGAAGCAAATCGCTCATTTATCCTTCTTTCATACTCTTCAATTTTATTGTCTGCAATAAATTCATTGATGTGTTCTGCAAATAAGAGATACGCTTTACTCTCGGCGAGGTTAGTAGGGAAGCTAAAAATATTCTGAGACGAAAAATATCCAATAAATTTATTTGCCGATTCTTTTAAATCGTCCAATCGCCGGATGCTGTTATAGTAAGCTTGGTTTAACTCATCAATAAGCGCCAAGCACCTTTTATCTGTTCTCGATTCATCTTTGAATCTTTTATTGTCAGCGCCCAGACTCTGATAGACTTCTGTCACCTGGAACTTGTCAAAGGCATCTAAATCCTCTTTGATTTTTTCAATTTGCAACTGGTAGCCTTTGATCTTTTCATCTATTTTCCCCATTTCTTCTAAAAGGGATCGTTTCTTCTGGCGATTTTTTTCGACCTCTAAGTCATACTCTTGCTCCAATAAACTTTTTCGATTTCTGAAATCATCTACTTTATCCAATAATTCTTTTTTGTCATTGTAATAAACAGCAACAATGTTTCTTTTAGCCTCAATGTAATCCAACTCTTCTTTTATTTCATTTAGCCGCTTTTCAATTTCATTCAGTCGAATAGTATCTGCGCCTTTTCCCTCTAATTCGTTTTGCTTTTTATTGAATATCTCCTGCTTCTGCTTTTCATAGTTCTGGTGATAAACTTTCAAATCCTTTTCAAGTTGTTCATACATTTCTTTCAGCTTTTTGTCATTTGCTTCTACTTTCCTCTGATACTCTCTTTCCTTAGCTTTGATTTGTTTATCAATTTCTCCTTCTACAGTTGCTAAGGCATTTTGTGCCTGAATTAGCTCTTCTGACAATGCATCAATCGAATGCATTATGTCATTCAATGCCTGTTCTTTCTCTTTTTTTGCTTTTGTCTGCAAATCTTCCTTCTGTAGCTTTGCCTTTTCCTGTTTAAATATATTTTGCTCCAGGCTATATTCCTGTTCTCTTATATCATCTTTATGATCATTTATCTTGGGCTGGTATCTTTTCCTAATCTTTTCAAGATCTGTGTTTTTAGCATCAAGTAGATTTTTCAATGCAGACTTTAAGCTATCGATTTTTTTGAAAAGATTACTTTTCTCTTCCTCGTAATCTTCCAATGTTTTTACAGCTTTTCTAACCTCCGAAAGATTAAGTTGCACCCCAAATAAACCTTCTTCTAAGTTTTGGGTCATTTTTGGCGACAAATCATCCTGAAATAATAAATCTTCATCACATACTTTTCCAATGGTTGCTTCCCACCCTTTATAATTTTCATTTAGCCAGCCAAAAAGTGAATGCTTATTGTTTTCCAGCTTAACTGTGATCTTATCTATGTTTTGCTGATGTTCTTCTATTTGATTTAAATAATCAGCCTCTCCAGATTCTGCACTTTGATTAATGGTCTTTTCATCTAATTCCCAGTGTTTTTGTATTGTTTCAATAGAACTTTTTAAATGGGCAAGTTGATTCTTGGCCTGTTGAATTAATAAACCAGCCTGACTGTAATCATTTTCAGCTTTCTTTATTTCTTCTTCATAAAATCGCTTGTGTCTGATGGATTCATATTTGACTTTTAATTGCTGAACAGCCTCTTTTTTACTTTCTACTTTCTCCTTTGCACTTTCTATCTGTTGCTTGTTTCTCTGACTGATTTCTCTAATAAGACCATCCAGTATTCCCTTTGATTCATCTTTAAATTGAAAAGAGGCTTCTTTCAACTTCAATTTCTCTCTGTCGTTCGTAAGCTCAAATGCCTTCAGGGTTTCATTTAATATGGCCAGTAAAGATTCATATTTTTGAGTCACTTCTCTGTACTGAGCAGAAAGCAATTCTTTTTCTTTAAAAAGGTTCCGTTGTTCGTTTTCCAAATTAGCTTTTTTTGAAACCCTTTGTGTGATTTCCAGAATGTTCATTTCTTCATATTCTTTCGCCTTTTGCTTCGCAGTATTCAATTTATAATCCAATTCGCCGAGCCGCTTCTGATAACTTTCTGTTTTAGTTTGAAATCTTTTTTCTACATCTGCAATTTTATGTTGCAAGTCTTTTTTCGCATCTTCTTCTTTGCCCAACTTTTCAGTAAGCTGAGGTTCTATTCGTTGAATATGATCCAAAGCCCAGGTCAACTGTAAACTTAGGTTTGCCTTTTCCTTTTCCAAATGCCTTATAGCAGCATGATATTTTATCACATTGTCTGCCTGCTTTAATACAGCAGGTTGTTTTAACTGGTTTATATCAGCCAGTTGTAATTCAAAATCTTTAAGGTGATGTGAATAGTCCAGAAGATTGATTTCAATGTCTTCTTCATTTAAAGACATGATAATCGTTTGCTTTATAAATTCGGCTTCCAACTTAGCATTTAAAAAAACATTCTGGATTGTTCTTGGGATGTTTTGATATTGTCGGCTTTCCAGCAAAGCGTATTTTCTAAAATCTTTTTTACCATCATTGTTGCCATATAAAATATCCCGGTACTCTTCGTATCGGTCAATTTTGCGGGTGTAGAATATTTTGTCACTATCGAATCCGGCTCTTGAAGCCTCCCAATTCTCAAAAGCTTTTCCATCAATAGAGATGAAATATTTTTTATCGTATGCTGTATCTGCAAAACGGAAGCATACTTTACCCTGTGACTTGAAAGCAATAATGCAATAAGGACCACTTTCTCGCATTACTTCATAGATCAAATAAGAGTTTTGATATGGAAAATAGTATTCTGCAAAGCTTTTCTTTTCTTTTGGAATACCAAGACGAAGAGTGTCAGCATTATAAAAGAATAAAATTGCCCGGAGTAAAGTGCTTTTGCCAACACCCTGTGTACCAATAAAATGGACGTTACCATCCAGAGTTACTTCGGAATAGGGGATAGTGGCGCTGTTTATAAAAATAACTTTATTGAGGAATCTCATTTTGTACTTCTTCTGAAATATGGATACTTAAAATAAGTTGTTCTAGGTATTTAAAAGAGGAAAGCACCTTGTATTGCTGTTGGATATCGTTTTCCAGTTCTACATACCCATCTTTACAAAGCAGCTCAATAAGCTTTTTTACACGTTCCTGGTAAGGACCTTCGCTTGTATATCTTTTTAAGGTCTCTAACTTGTCTTTTAGGCTTACATCCATACGTAACTGGACTTCCACCTGGGAGGCTGTAAAGCGGAAGCCCGAGCTGAACGAATTATCAAAAGTTTTGCAAAAGTCCACAAGATCAATCCATTTAAATGCTTGCTCTACTTTTCTTTCCAACTCTGCCTTTGTTTCGGTTCTGGAGAAATAAAAAAATTCGTCTCCTTTTTCTAATACGAATCCAATGGCAAGGAAATAATCATAGAGTTCATCAAAATATTCATCAACGGCATTATAAAGTTTGCGTATGTTGTCTTCGGTGCTATTAGAACAAATAAATTGCCCTTTGCCTAGCAGTTCAAATATTTCACGGGTATATTTTGGAATCGTCATAAAGCTTTATTTAGGATAAACCATTGCATATTCCACTTCGTTGTCTTTATTATAATCTTCCATGATATTGAACTCCTTTTCGTACAAAGAAACCATTTGACAAAAGACAGTAACCTTTTCTTCAAATGATAGCACTTTAGGGAAACGGTATTGCATAATGAATTGGTATAAATGGTTGCCTGAGGCTTGAAAGCCATTCCTCAGTTCTTCTAAATTGATGAATATTTCTCTTTCCTCTTCTGTTTGCAAATAGTCAGTGGAAATACCCTCTGCTACCGGAAGTTTTTGCTTTTTTCCCGGTTTTAGTTTCAGTTTGATCTTTTTGATGCTTTCCTGTGCTGCATCTGTCTGTAGTTCCTCTAATGATAGCTTAAGTGGGTAAGTTGCCTTTTGTTCAAAGACCACCGCATTATTAGCTGCAATCACTTGAAGGATATTCGTCTTTGCCTTTAATTCAAACTGGTCTTTCAGGTATTTTACTTGTCTGATATGTTCTATTATCCGGCTTTGGTATTTTACCTGGTTCAGGTATTCAATGATCTGCTTCTGGGTCTCAATAAGGTTATGCCTTCCTTCATTTAGCTGCAACCTTAATTGTGTCACTATTTGTTTTAGTTCTTCATCCAGTGCTGTTTTAAAAAAGATTTGTTCATCCTGTGTCACTAACCTGTCTGTTTGATCAATCAGCAATTGAATGTCTTTTTGCTTTTGATCAAAATTTTCAAGACGTGATATTTTTATCGTATAGTTTGGTTCAGTTTTAAAAACATTTTCAATATTTCGGTTCAGGTCAATAATGTTACGTAAAGTGATTTTGCCTGTTTTTCGGAGTAATGATTTAACTGCTTTTAGATAGGCGTAGCGACGATTTTCATTGTTCTCTTGCAGGTAATAGTTGATTTGCTGTTTTACCTGCTGAATGTTTTCATTGATGAAGGAAGTATTAATTTCTTCATTTACTTCCAATATCTGTTCAAAAAAGTGCAGGAACTGATCATCCATTTCCAGGTAGAGGCCGTTTTGACGCAGAACACCTTTATTCTTTAATGTTTCCAGTTTTTCTTCTTCCATTATTTCAAGCGCATGATCATACTTATAGACAAAAGACTTCCGCTTTTCAAACATTTCAGAAAGCAGTTCTTTTGACCATGCCAGCGTATTGATCAACTCTTTTATGGAATGGAATTGTGACATGATTATAGATAGAAGAAATTAGGTTTTAGTTTTGGGTTTTATTTATATCAGTTAAAAACTTTTTTACTTTTACCAAGCTCTACCATGAAATTGGGTTAAAATAACTTTCTTTTTGACTAATGGCAGATAACATGTTAACGTTTCTCATTTATATTAACACGTTTTCAGAACGTGTTAACTTTTGATGATTTTACGGTTGTTTCTGGCAAATCCAGAGGATATTGTAGAAATGCTATGGTTTTTTACTGTAACTGCAGAGAAAACTAAAAATCCATAATTAAGTCAATAACAAACGAATCACATTTGTTTCAATTCATTTTCGTCAGCAGCGTAGGTCTTACTTTTTAGATAGGTGACCCATGTCTCTAATTGTTTTATGTCAATTGCATTGGCCGCCTTCATAGCCTTAAATAAACTTTTAAATCTCGGATCTTTTTTACTAGTTTCGGTCTTTGATTCTTTTATAAATTGTTCTAAATCAGCTGGTAAGCCAAAATTTTTAACATCAATACCCACCGATGCAGCGTTTTCTAGAATCATTCGCTCAATAACAGGTGATATTTGAATCAAATAATGATGTTTTGATTTGTGCTTATGCAAGGAAAGATTCCCTACAGTTTTTAATAAGTTGAATTCTTTCAAATAATCCAATTCATTTTTATCCTTATCAATTATACCCAAAGCAAAACTGTCCCCAAATTTCTCTCTCATTACTTTTGCAACAGTACCGCAACCTTTTTGATGGTTATATCCTTTTGACTGAGGAGGAGAAATAGTTTCCACTAAGTTTGTGTCTACATAACACTCGGGAAGGATCGCATAGTCTATCATAAATAGCTTTCGTTATTCGTGAAAAGATCTACTCCATATTGGAATACTTCATGTAACTCAGACTGAGTTAACGGCCTTACAAGTGTTTGCTTGTTTTTGTAATCAACATTAAAGACCGCCAATTCGTCCTTAGCATTCTCGAGTAGATCATTCAAAATAAACGGGCTATGAGTAGCAACAAAGAACTGATTGCTTTTACTGCTAATCATTTCTTGAGTAAGATGGGACATATAGGGAGGGAAAGAATGTGCCTCAGGTTCCTCGAATAACAAAACACTATTTTTATTTGATTTGATCGCCGCCTTATAAAATATAATTCGTTGCAAAGTGTCAGCAACCGAATTGTATGGAATTAGAAAAATTCCATCCTTATTTCTTTCTATGACCTTTATTGTCTGACTTGATTTGTCAAAAGCTACTTCAAGGCCATAGTCGGCAAAAAAGGTCAATACATCATTTTTCAAATCTGCGAAGTTGTCTATTATAGAAAGCAGATTAAAACCAAATGGTGGAACTAAATATTTAGAATGGCCCTTCTTATAAGTAATATCATGCTTATACAAATACTTTTTTACATTGGTGGTAAAGTCAACTTTAGTGGATAAGGCACTGACGTTTAGTTTTTCATCCACTTTTGCACCATACCTCTGTCCATCCTTATGAATAAATATTCGTAAGTTCTCTTGAGGATGAAATTGAATGTCGCAGTGAAAAGATTGTGTATCAATAAAAGTTTCCCTTTCCCAATTGCCATTATAGAAAAGTTCCGTTTCATTTTCAAGTCGAATAAGATTAGTAAGCTTCTTCGATGTGTTTTCCTTTAAATACGGAATTGTTAGAAGAGACAGTGCTTCTATAATATTTGATTTGCCAACGTTTGGGCGACCTATGAACAAGTTAATGCGCTTGCATTCAGAAATTTCACACCGTTCCATTGATTTGAAATTCTGGATGGATATATGATCAATAAAATTATTCATTGAATTTGCTATTACATATTAAAGTTAAGAGAGTTTTAAATCTTAAGTTTTTCAGTTCGTCAGCCAATTATATTTAAAAAGTTCTGTGCTTTCAACTTCTGCACTTGCTTTGATTTCAACTTCATTGAAATCTGCTATTACCTCAACACTTCATCTATGATTTGCTTAACTTTCTTATTATTCAGTTGTGTTTTAAATTCTACCTTATAACCATCTATAGTTAACTGCTCAAAAAATACTTTAGCACAATCTATTTTCGCTTTTTCAATTCCTCTTAGCGAAGTTTGATTTTCTACAGCTTTGGTTTCTACAATGACATTGAGGATTTTCTCTCCGTTGTCTTTCTTTACCACATACATAAAGTCGGGGCTGTAAGATTGACCTGTAATAGTGGGGATTGCAATGCTGCTTTTTGGAATCTTACCGTAAACCACTATTTCCTGGATACCATCAACCAATAGATTTTCCTTTTCTAGGGATGAGTCAAAAGCATATACATCGTATAGATATTTTTCAGTAGGCGTGCCCTGAATAAACTTTGTTCCAATGGTGCCTTGAGTAATTTCAGCTTTAGGCGTCCCGTCGGCATAGGTTAAGGCTGTAGCTTTCAAAGGTAAGTTTGCCTTGGAGTAGCTGAACCGGCCGGCTAGCTTTTCCACTTTCCATTCTTGGAACATCTTAACAAAATTAGATACACTATGCTCATTTATTTTTTCAGGTTGTAAGGTTCTTGTTTTAGCATATTCTATCAGCACAGCATGCAGGAACTGAATGGATAGATTTGTCTGTCGGCTGATGCGTCTCAGAAACTCATGGTAGGGGATTTGCTTATTTATCTTGAACTGAATACCAGTGTCTTCATTTAGCATGGCCTCTGTGCCTGAGGTATTCAAAGCTGAACGTCTGCTGGTGATATAAGTATCAGCAAACACACCATTATTAAACAATCCAAGAACTTCATTGAACAGAAAGCGGTCATTCTCTACTTTTTCATAATGAAGAATGTACTTACTGTTTATCTCTTCCCAAAGAACTTTCAGCTCATCGAAAACCGCTTTTCTTACCTTAATTTTCTTATCCTTCTTTTTGTTCCGGTCTTCTACTTTGCCAGACTTTAAGCCAACCGTAAAATCAGGATATTCTTCGAAAAACCTTTCGCTGTTTTCCGCTTTGATATTTCTGTTCCGGTCAATGAATTTCTTGCTAAGCAGCTCTACAAAAAGGTCATCTGCATCTTTATTCAACTTAGCAGCTACTTCTGCCAACATTTCTTCAGATAAAACAAACCCTTTTGGCAGGTCCGCATTAATTTCATCAACCAGTTTCTTGGCAAAGTCGGCTTCAGTAAAGTCAATAATGTAGTTGAGCTTAAACTCCTCATTGGAAATACGATTTCCATATTCATCCACCGGCAAACGCAAGCCCCTGCCCACTTCCTGTATTTTGCTGTTTTCGCTGCCGCTGCTCCGCAATTTGGTAATTGTGAATACATTGGGGTTATCCCAACCTTCCTTTAGTGTCCATTTCGAGAAAAGAAACCGGCGGGTATTGAAGCGGCCCTGCTCGTCTTTGATGGACAAAAGCTTCTTTTTCTCAAACAAAATTTCCTGCACTTCCTGGGCAATCGCCTCGTCTGAGCTACTGTTGTCCTGAGAAAAGTAACCGGCATGAGCAGCTTCTACATCAGCCTTAGTGGCTAATAAGTAGTCTTTGTACTCTTGTTCCTGTTCTAACAAGGCGGGAAGGATTGCTTCTATCTTTTCTGCCAGCAATCGTTCAAAAGCTTCCTTCAAATAAGGCTGCTTAGCCGCATTCCCGTTAACCCGATAGGAATAAATGTCATCTATAAAAAATAGCGCCAGCGTTTTTATCTTATTGTTGCGACTGAAGTTTGTTCGCTCTGTTTCAAAATGACGTTCTAAAGCCAGGCGTATCATCGATTCCTGGTAAGAAGTGGAATAAATGTCGGTACTAAACTCTTCGCCATTAGATTTCACCTGTCCATTAGAAAGCTCTACCGCACTGCTGCTGATTGCCTCAATAACAATTCCCTCCAGCTCCGGAGCAATCATCCCCAGGCTGTCCCCTTGTTTCAGTTCGAAGGATTTTGTTGGACTGTCTTTCTGTATCAGATTAAACCTCGCAGAAGTCTTGCTCTGTACCGCCATTATTTTCACTTTGTCTGGCTTCTGGCTAACCGGTTCAAAGTGCTCCTTAGCAATGCCTTTAATCAGGTTCTGGTTAAATGACTGAAAAGAATTTAAGTCGTATAGCAGGTTGTTGTAATCTTTCCTTTTCACCTTTGCTTGGCCTCTTCCTGTTACAATCTCAGGAAAGGTGGCGCCAAAGCGAATGACTGCTTGAGGGCAAATACGTTTTTCAATAAATTGGAATGCCTTGCCATCTTTGGCAAAACGGTGGGGTTCATCAATAATCACAAATGGCCGTGTAGCCTTAATAGAGTCAATGGGCTTATAAAAACCTTCTACCCCATAATCGTACGAGTCGGTTAACAACTTAGAGGTACCCCCCAGAAGGGACATATTGGTGAGCAACACATAAATTTTATTGGTAGCCTGGCTGCTTCCGGTAACAAACTCTCTTACTACACTCGGGAAAAAGCTTTTCCCTTTTTTCTTTTTTATGGCTTCCAATACTAAAACATCCAGCTCGGCACCATAGCCGCAGCTGTCCTTAAAATGCCGTTGTGTATAGCCATCTTCCATAAACTGTCGGGCACCTGCCTTGATAGCCAGGGTAGGCACTGCAATGATGAACTTATTAATACCAAAGCGTTTGTGCAGTTCAAACATGGCCGAGGTATACACATACGTTTTCCCTGTTCCTGTTTCCATCTTTACATCAAGGTTCAGGTAGGGTCCTATTTCATTTTGAGCAGAGAATTCAGCCGGTATGCTGTTTTGTTGTTGCACCTGGCGAATGTTCGACAAAAAGGCCTCCCTGTCTAACTGTAAGGCAGGGTTCTGATAGTACAGGCTATTTTTCGTGATCAGGTCTTCACTAAATACATCGGCAATAGCTGTAAAGGCTTTTACCTGGTGCGGCAAATCGTTTTTTAAGATCAGTTCCATAGCTCGTGATTAATATCGTACGGAATAATTGATTTTTAAATTCTTCTCACTATCATTTAGAACGCGGAGGTTTTTCTCGATCATTTCATTGATGCTCCAGTCTGGGAACGAGTACCCGAAAAGCACCAGGTTTTCCGGATTGAAGCCGCCCTCTGCATCATACTTCTGAATCAGAGCCTTCATGCTTTCCAACGAAAAGCCTCCATCAATCAAGTATAGATGCTTTTTATAGTGATAAGCCGTATAGCCAGCCAAGTCAACTGCTTGCGCTTCGGCGGTAAGCCCGTATCCATCGGCATTGAGCCAGGTAGCCAATACAGTGGGTTTACCAAAATCATCCAGAATGGTGGTGTCGGCAAGCATTCCTGCTTTATCGAAGCTTTCAAGCTTGTCTAATGTGTTTTGAACCGGTTCAGCTAGTATATAGTGCCTGAAACCCAAATCGAGTTCTTTTTCAGGGTGTTCGTCTTTTATTTTGGTTGCGGCACGTTTGATACGTTCCATACCAACGTAGTCTAAGGTTGAAGGAAGATTATTTTGTTTGAGGAATTGGTATGCATTCTTCTGTGACTCAACATCTGGGCTTAAAACTTCAGGCAGTTGAACTGCAATGAATTTGCGCTTGCTTTGCTCCTCACTTGAATTCAAATCCATAACTGCATGAGCAGTAGTGGCTGAACCAGAAAAGAAATCTAAAATTGTATCATTTGCGTTAGAAGAAATTTCCAGTATCCTTTTTACTAAGCTAACAGGCTTTGGCGAATCAAAAATGTTTGGTGCTTCGAACAAATCGAATAATTCTTTTGATCCTTCATCATTGCTACCTACTTCAATATCCCAAAAAGAAGGCACGACTTGTCCATCTGATTCACTCAAAAAATTTTTTATCCGAGGTACACTATCTCCAGTTACCCCAAACCAAATTCTCTTATCTTTTAGTAGGTCTTTAAAAGTGGCTTCCGCAAGTCCCCATGACCGCCCTTTAGGCGGAGTTATTCTTCTACCGCTTGGTAATTGCACTTCAAAATATTGGTCCTTTGTCGCTCTCCCAGTCATACCGGTCATATCAACAGAGGCCCAAGGCCCTCTCGGATCATTATCTGGATTCGAGAAAGATGCTATCCTCTTTAAACCCAACGGCATTTTTGAAATTGAGATTTTTGCATTTTCACGGACTCGTAAATAACAAAGAATGTAGTCGTGTATGCTTCCGATTGTAGCTCTCGCATCGGGAGACGAACGTTTTTTCCAGATAATTGTTGAAAGAAAGCTCTCTTCTCCAAATACATCATCACAAAGCAGTTTTAAGTTTGATTGCTCATTATCGTCTATAGAAATGAAAATAACTCCATCCTTATCAAGTAAATCCCTTGCAAGTATTAATCGGCTATACATAAACATCAGCCATGCAGAGTGAGAGGCAGAGCCACGTTTGGTAAGGTCTAAAATCCGTTCGGCTTCTTCCTCGCTTACGCTAAGCTTTTCCTGTAGTGTTTCTTTAGTATAGTTAAATTTATCCTGATACACAAAACCATCAGAGCCCGTGTTATAGGGCGGGTCTATGTAAATGCACTTGATTTTACCATTATAGGATTTTAGCAAATGCTTTAGTCCATCAAGGTTATCGCCGCTGATATAAATGTTTTCGCTCTGATTATTTTCGGGCAAGCTGTTGTGTGCTTCATTAGGCTGGATTACCGTCGTCGTTTCTGTAGAGGCTATAAGTTTGGCATAGCTTTTCCCTAAAAACCTAAGCTCATAGCCTTCCTGAAGCAGGTTGGTCTTATCTGCTATTTCCTCTTTAAACCGCTGCAAATCAAATGAGCCATCGGGCGCAAAGCATGCCGGGAAGTGTTCTCTCAAAACACTCAATTGTTTATCATTAGGGTCTAAGTTTTCGTTCTGCTGTAAAATATCTTTGATCATGTTTATTTTTTAGATTTTGCTTTAAGCTTCAACTTGTTCTCTGCGATTTTCATTGCCTGCAATGCTAAATCTTCATGTTCCAGTTCGTTTACGAGTTTGTCGCTTAAATAGGCTAGTACAATAGAATCTTCTTCTTCTTTGTAAAATGCAGAAAGTGCCTTGACCTGTTCCCTGGTAGGCATTCTTTCATCCCGTTCTATTTTGCTAAGTAATGTTGGATCGATAGCAATGGAAGCTGCCACCTCCCGAAGCAATAGGCTTTTTGCCTCACGCAGATTTCGCAGAATTGCACCAATTGTAGGATTTAACACAGCCGTTAGTTTTTAATTTGCTGCCTGATGAATAATTATGACCTGACAGAATTTGTCAAATATAAATAATTGACAGGATAGTTAATAACCTCTTTTCAATACAGTCAATACAAAGAAAAACTACAAACTTTTCCTAATTAGCCTACAAGACTATAGCGAAATGCTGAATCGAACACTCAGAATGATTATTTTTTTCTATTTGAATTTACGCAGGTTGTAATTTCAAGATCCTATCGATTATCAACTGCAGTTAGACGTCAATGACGGATGTTATTAGGGATTGGTAAATGAGGTTATTATTTCGGTGAAATCTTTTGGATTGCCAATGTTCTCTTTATTTGTCTCGACAAAGTAATATTTTATAAATTCATCAAATGGGAAGGTGGCTGTTTCCGGATCGTTAGATGAAATATAACTGAGATAGCTATTTATACAGTTTTCCAAATCGAGTTTGCCGTTGCTAAAATGATCCTGTAATTTAATAAGTGTATCAATGTTGATCATGACCAGGTCTTTTATTTTGAGATTGGATAATCCCAGCTCTTCCACAAGTTTTATCATTCGCTTATTCAGGAAGTAATTTACTCCGCAACTCTCTAACGCAATGTCGGTATGAACAATTATTGAATAGAAGGTAATTTCATGTGCTTGCACATGATCAACCGTCTTTAACCCATACAGATCCCTGCTGATATTTTTAATAGAATTCAAGAGCTGCAAAATTCTTTTCTCTTTCCGTCGCGAGCTCTTTCGAATTTTTCGTCAATACTCTTAGTAATCTTCTCAGGGTCGTTTTACAGTTCGTCACCTAAAAAAATAAAATTTTGATTTTTGGGTGACGAACTCTACATTTGTAGTATGGAAAATGTATTTGCCCAAAAACTCAAAGAACTGCGGGTGGGAGCCAATTGGTCTCTCCAGCAGCTCGCCGACCAGGTCGGTGTAGCAAAACAGTCCATACACAAGTTTGAAAACGCCCAGGCATTTCCCAGCAGTGACACTCTTTTAAAGATTGCGGAGGTTTTCCGCGTTCCTTTTACTTATTTCTACGAACAGCCCGCCACCTGCACGCTTGAAAATGTGAAGTTTCGGGATGCTTACAAGATTCACAACCGAGATGTTGTAGAGCAGGAAATCAAGCGGCAGGTTATCGATTATGTCACGAAGTTCCTGCAACTGGAAAGAATCATGGATATAAAACATGACTTTGATAATCCATTGGCTGGTGTAGAAATAGAAAATGAGAAGGACATTGAAAAGGCGGCAAAAATCTTAAGAAAAAGATGGAAGCTCGGAAGTGACGCCATTAATGATGTTGTGGAAACTTTGGAATCTAAGGGCGTCTTGGTAGTGGAGGTAGACCGAGTGGAGGATTTTAACGGGTTGAGTGGAACGATCGATGAAATTCCGGTCATCGTATTAAACGAAAGAGTTTTGACAGTTGAGCGGAAACGCTTTACTGCCTTACATGAATTAGGACATGTCTTTTTGGAATTTGCGCAGGAATTTTCTGACGAAAAAGTAGAACGTTTTTGTGACTATTTCGCTGGTGCAGTTTTACTGGTTGATGAAGCGCTTTACTACGAACTGGGGAAAAACCGAACTGCCATTTCATTAGGCGAATTAAAGAGAATCAAAGAATCTTATGGGATTTCCATAAAAGCCATTATTGTCAGAGCCCGGTTTTCCGGCCTTATCAATTATCAAACATTCCAGGAATGGAATAACAGTTACGCTGAATGGAGCCACATTGATTCAAAGAATGTGGACTTTGGACAATTTCGCTGTAATGAAAAAGCAACCCGTTTTAAAAACCTAATTGTACAAGGTGTTACGGAAGGTAGGTTGTTATGGTCAAAAGCAGCAGAATTGTCGGGGAGAAAGATTGACGTACTTAAAAAGGAATTCGACGGGGTTCGTTTCAATGTAAAGAGCTAATGTTTATCATAAACGATATCGAGCTTTTGGTGCGGTTGGGAAAGCACAAACTGCTGCAAAGCATACTGACTCGCTGTGCCATGGCTATATCGGCATTGAAATTCTCGCAGTACAGCTTTTCCATTCAGAAGGAGTTTGATGCGTATGTCAAGGTGCCGATCATGGATTGTGATGGAGAGTTTATGCAATGGTACCAGGGCAAAGGAGAAATCGCTTCGGTTGGCGATCTAAGCTCGATGTTTGTCGCACAGCAAAATTCAGGAATATTGGTTCTTTCACATGAAGAAAATCCCCTCATGGTGGTCGCCACGAGGTATGGTATTTCACACATAGGATTTGATGACTTTATATTTCAAAATGCAACGGATGATCGCATGATCCAATTCTATAACCTTATAAAACAAGTAGCATAGATGATGTACGGAAATTCTACATAAAAAAAGCCGATAAGGTTTGGCTTACCGGCTAGTAATAGAAGCATAGCTTCAATTGCGCACCCAAATATAGGTTTCTATTTGGTTATTGACTATGGCCTTCTCTATTATCTTTTAAGTTCCGCCTTTCCACATTTTCCATTGTATTGTCAACCCAGGTGTTTCAGAAGAACTTTCTAAACAGTGATGGTTTTGATTTACCAGGACAAGTCTCTAAGCTAGTCTGGAGGGCCCTGCCATGCAGTTGCCAAGATGGAAAACCAATTGTCAATAAACATTTATTAGTAAACCCGAAAAGCCAATTGTTTATGGCCAGTCAAATTAAATATTACCCGGTCGATAATGGGGACCAATCTCTTATTTCTGTAGAGGAAGACAGTTACACAACCAACATTTTAGTTGATTGTAATATTCGCGAATCATGTAAAGGTGATACAGATGCAACTCAGTTCGATGCAAAGAAAGATTTAGTGGCATCGCTTAAAAAGAAAAAAGTCAATGATGTTGAGAACGTCAGCTACATTGACCTTATGATTTTAACACACGGAGACAAAGACCATCTGCTAGGATTCGAAACCAATTTCTATCAGGGAGACCCAAAGAATTTTAAAAAGAAAAACAAAGACGATGAAGAAATCTTCATCGATACACTTTGGTTTTCGCCGATGGTGATGGGTACTGCCGGAAATTCTGATGAAAAATGTTTTAACAAGGAAGCAAAGCGCCGCATTCAACTGCACCGCGACAACAGCCTCTATAAAGATCTGCCGGGTAATCGTATTGTGATCGTCGGCAAGGACATGAATGAAGATTTAAGCGGTCTTGATCTGGTAAGAAAAGTGCCGGGAGATGTTGTAAAACGGTTTAATAACCGTGATTTAAAAACCTTTTCCATTTTTATTCATTCGCCTTATCAGGAACAGCTCACTGAAGAAGAAATTGATCGAAACAGAGTGAGCGTTGTTTTTCAGGCGCGTTTCAAAGCGACAGCCACCAGTGTAGATTTCTGCACACTTGCTTTTTTTGGCGGTGATGCTGATCATGAAGCATGGAAAACGATCATTGAAAAAACAAAGAAATATAAAAACGATACAAAGGAAGAGGCGCTCACGTGGGACCTATTCATGTCACCTCACCATTGCTCCTGGACGTATTTCAATGAATGTCCACAAGAAGATCATCCGGAGCCGGTGAAAACCTCACTGGAAATGCTGGATTATAAAAGAGGCGTAGCCAAAGTAATCGCTTCTTGCAAGGAAATCAAAAATGATGATGATAACCCCCCGCACTACGCTGCAAGAGAACAATATGTAAAAAAAGTAAAGGCGGAAAATTTCCTGAATACAGCGACGGCAATAAAAAATGGCAAAACACCACAACCCATCATTTTTGAAGTAACTGCACAAGGGCCGATGCAGCCGAAGAAAAAGGAGGGATCGGCGCAGAATGCCGGCACTGCCGCAACGGGAACATTGACAAAAGTTTCAAGCTATGGGTAAGCAACTCTTCAGTAAAGAAATATCCCCATTCAATGGGGATATTTCAAATTCCCACCTATTGGAAACACTGGCCAGCTTGGCAGCCTGTATGGGTAAACGCAAGTTGGACATTTTATCCTGGGATGAACACAATATTACCATTCCTGTCAATCTAACGATTGACCTCCCTCCGCTGGGCAACTTTGAAAGTATTGATATCCGAAAAAAAGAACCAGTACTGATCGTTTTTAGCCTTCAGGATTACCCCAGGACAGCGCCTGTAGTCCATACGGATCGTCTTGATTTTCCGAAGAATAAATTAGCGCATTTATATGTAGCCAAAGAGGAGCGGCCGCCTGCATTTTGCTATGTAAGGGGCAGCATGAACGAGTGGTACGCGACAAAAACAATTTCGGACTTAGTGGTTCGCATTCAAAACTGGTTACGCGACGCTGCATGCGGAGATCTAAGCGAAAATGGAGAGCAATTTGACCCACTTCGACTGGAAGGGTATAGGGGAACCGTAATCTACAGTTATGATAAACTTGTAGACATCGTACAGTCCAATAAAGGGCTGTATGCCAATTCAAATTTTGCCTTAGGCCTGTTTGAAAATACAGCAAAGGAAGATGATGTTCCCTCCTTTCGGTTGGAAAAAATAATTAAGACGGAAGAACTGGGTGAAACACTTAAGAAATACATTATTTCTCTAAAGGAACTGCTGGAAAAGAAGACCTTTCGGGTTAAGAAATACCATTTGGGGTATGTGCTGTGGTCCAATAGTGAAAAAACGTTCACTGACTATTGTGTTGAGCTACCGAGAACTTGGGAAAAATTCAAAGTATTTTGTGCTGAATTTTCCATTGAACTAAACCAGTTTGAGGAATTCATCGCCAGTTTTGGTATGCATTTTTTTCCAGAGATTCCCATTATCACCGGTCTTAAAAGGCCGAAGCAGATAATTGGGTTTTCATCCACTATAGAATTTATCAACTTTTATGTTGAACTGAAAAGCGAGGATGTCAGCGAAAAGAAAATTATAAACAATATACCTGTTCACTTTCAGGCCCACAATGAGGTTTTGACAACGCAAAAGGCTCAACTCATTTCTGGTTCTAATCTGGATTTTGAAGGAGCAGCCATTATCGGTTGCGGAGCGTTGGGTTCAAAGGTTGCCATGCATTTTCTCCGTAATGGCGCCAGGAATTTACTTTTTCTGGATTCAGATAAGCTTTCTCCTCACAATCTTGTCCGCCATGCTTTGTTGGCTGAGCGTGAGGGAAATAACAAAGCTGTTGCCATGATGATCACCGCAATGAATATGTACCGCGGAGAAGAAATTGAAGATGTGAACATAGGATTTCCCCTGTCTGGTGACTCCTTTTTGAATGGTACACTGTCGGCTTTTAAAAAATGTACAAAATGGTTATTTGACTTTACCGCTTCCGAAGCTTTTTTTCAGACCATGCTTATGCCCTATGAGGGGATGGATTACTTACAAATTTGCAGGGGGCATATTTCTGATAATGGCAATCTGGGCGTGCTAATGTTTGAAGGCAGAAACAGAAATCCCCGCGTTGACGATCTCCGGTACTTAGTCTTTTCACAGTATAGCGAAAATGATATGGTGCGGAAGTGGTTAAAAAGGGAAGCCGAAGCGGCTGACAAAGGAATCAACCTGGTAGTAGGGGTAGGTTGTAACTCGGAAACCACAGTGTTGGCGGATGACACGGTTTCTTCACATGCTGCCTATTTTTCACGAATAATCAAAAAGCAAGTTGGGAAACAGCATTCTCAAGTTGGAAGGATTTACTTGCAGCACCTGGATGAAGATGAAGGCCATGTCATTACACAACAGCTCATCGTCGAACCGCTTGTTCTCACGAAGGCTACCAATAACCCTTCCTGGGAAATTCGAATCAAGGCAGGAATTATTGAAAAGATGAAATCCGCTATGGGGCTTGCGATGCCTCATGAAACAGGAGGTGTATTTGTAGGTGCCGTAAATTTTAAAGCTAAAACCATACATGTAGTTGATTTGATCGATGCGCCGCCAGATAGCCAGTCCAATCCTGTTTGCTTTTTCAGAGGTGTAGAAGGCCTTCCGGAGAAGGTGAAAGAAGTAAATTCCAATTCAGGTAATCAACTGGGGTATATTGGGGAATGGCACTCACATCCATTTGGACCCGAATGTATGAGTACTGTAGACGCTGCCACCGTACGAAAATTCAAGACGGAGTTCGTTGAATCTGAGACCAGGCTCCCGGTTTTTTTGACAATCATTACCCCAACGCAATTACTGTGTTATGTTTATTAATTCACAAACGAATAAGAGTTCATAATGGATAGATACACCTTAAGAGCCCGGTATTATCCGGTTGTGATCCTGTTTTTCCCCATCTTTATTTTGGGCATCTTTTATTCCTTTCAATTTGAATCTTATATCCATGCTCTAACGTCCTTGGGAACAGTTAGCGCCTTTACGTATCTCTTTTCACAGCTTGGGCGGGATCAGGGAAAAAAGAAGGAAAAGAAATTATGGGAAAGCTGGGGCGGTACTCCATCGGTTCAGATTTTAAGAATCAACAATTCCCATCTTGATCCCCATACGAAACAACGTTACCATGCGAAACTGCAAGCATTGTGTCCCGTGGAGACAGTTCCAAATGCTGCCATGGAGAACGCGGATCTCCTTGGAGCGGACCAGATATACAGCGCATGGACACGTTTTTTGATTGCGCAAACCCGCGATACTGGAAAATTTGCTCTGCTTTTTAAAGACAATACGAGTTATGGATTTCGCAGGAACCTGTGGGGACTGAAGCCTCACGGCATTTGCCTGGTCGTTATGTTGTTTCTGGGGAATTATGTTTATTGGGCTATTATCCTTAAAGATGTTAATCCAGTTGCATATCCGACGTCGTTTTTGTACTCCACTATAGCATTGTTTTTCTATTTAATTTTTTGGATCGTCATTGTTAACAAGAACTGGGTTAAGCTGATTGCCCTCGCTTATGCAGAGCGTTTGTGTGAGTGCAGTGAATCCCTATAATAAATATTAACTTAACATGAAATCCAATATGGCGCTGAAATTCCCAAGAGAACAGATCACTTTTGCAAGAAGTTCAATCCTATCACTTTATAATCAAGCAGCTAATGCAGTCAACAATTCCAAATATTCCAGAAAGCAGTTCTAGATTTTTTCGGTTGGGGCTACCAGAACCCACACTTGTTGAAGAGCAGAGCGGCATTTCAGTGACCTTCCTGAAAGAATATTTGTAATGAATAATTTCTGACGAGCTTTGGTTTGGAAGAGCACCTTAAAAAACAACTTTTTTTATCAAGAAAAATTGGGGTATCACCAATTCACAGTAACAAATCATTGTAATGTATCTAAACGCAAGAGTACAAATGATTTCCAAGATTTAGAAAATGGTAACTTTCTAGAAAAGGTCGGGATAAGAGGTCTGGGAACTTTTTACCACCTAAAAATAGAAGGATAACAACCAACTATTGGGCATTTATTGAATTATTTCTTTTGCAAAAGCTTGATAAATAGTGATTTGCATTTACCCAATAATGAATGCTAAGTTATCTTAAGACTATCTAAGAAGGTTAGGAAAGGTATCAGGGGTTCGATTGTGACCCCGTCCAGTCCGCCTTACGGTACAAGTCGATAAAATTATCACTTGTACCGTTTCTTTTGCCGCCTAACTTATTGTTAATCAAATACATAAGCCTGACTGGGTCTTTTGGAGCTATGTATTTCCTTCCATCTTCTTTAGAACGGTTAATGTATCCAACAGGTGCTGGCCCCATCCAGCGGCCCTCTTTTCGAGCCCTACGCATTCCATTAATTACATTTAGTGCCCGGCGATCATTCTCAACTTCAGGTGTAGCAAGATAAACCGCTAACATGATCTTGCTTTCAGGAACAGACATATCCAACGGTTGTTCTATTGCCTGCGGCTCTACATTTACCTTTCGAAGTATATTAATCATCTGATACGCATCTCCCGCATTACGGCTGAACCTATCCCATTTGGTGAACAGTACCAGGTCGGACTTCCCTTTGTTTTTTCTGAGATGAATTAGGTATCGTGCCCACTCTGGTCTTTCAAATGTTTTTGCAGAATGATCTTCCCTGATTACCTGGTTGATTGAAATTTGGTTATGCTCACAATATTTACGTAAGCGTTCTTCCTGGTCCCGCTGAGAATATCCTTTATCAGCCTGCTCATCGGTTGACACCCTTATATACAAATCTGCTATCAACATATTTTAATTGGCTTAATTTCCAGTATGCAGCGGACATTTGCAATATTGCAGCCGACATTTCAGGTGTAAAAGCGCGCGGCTTAACTTTATGCCCGAGGGAACCCGGTTCAAACCCAAGCCTGGTTAATATATCCTGATTGTAATAGCAACTGAATACACCGTACTCTTTATTTTTCTCCAAAAATAAACGAATGGTTTGCCCGCGTCCTTCCAATAAAATAAACTGGCCCGGCTTTATGGAAATTGCATTTTTCTCCTGCAATTTAATTGCCTGTTTCATCACACCCATTAACCTGACACCATCCCGGCGTTCATTAAAGTACAGCTCATGATCCATGTGTGAGTGAACATATACATAATTTACGAAACAGGCCTCCGTTTCATATTCCTGTATAAAAAAGGAACTGAAGGCACTTTGGTGTGAGCGCAGAACGCTTCCCTTAAGCAATACATCCTGGTTTTTGCCTGCAGAAGTTAGGTTCAGTGTTATTGGAATATTATCATCCCGAAACAATTCAATATGCATAATTTTCGGAAAGCCGATAAATAAATTCTATCAATAGGTTATATACCGAAAGGTATTTTACAATATAAGATAAAAAAAATTACCTGCTTTAATACACCGGAATTATTATAAAGATTGCCCTTTGCTGGCCTTCAAACGGAATATGCTCCCGGTTGCGAAACAAATAGTTCAACTTTCGAACTTATGCAGCGTCCATATTGATTATTTTTAACCATTCAAATTACTCCGGCTCTATCTTTCCTTGCCCGCCGTTTACTAAATCACTTTTAAAATTAAAATTATGTTCCGTTGGTCTCTTTTATTAGAAGTACCTCACTGTGTTGCAAAAGGGATTACTTTTTCCTGAAAATTTTCCAATCCCCGATGCCCCGGGCCGAAACAAAAAAATCTTTCGGCTCCTGCAGGGTTGTCAATGTTTTTAACCTTCTAACAATCTCAAATTGCTTGTACCACATCCTCTTACTTCTTCCTTTTTCGCGCCGGCTTAAAAGGCACAGGGTCATCCGCAGCCATAGTGAGTTGTGTATTAATCGAAAGATCGCCGCAGATGTATTCTAACAGGTCGGCAGGCGCTATGTCAATAGCCAGGGCAATCAGGTATAATTCTTCTGCCCTTAAATGGCTTCTTTCATTAAGCGTAAGCTCGTTCATCCGGGCTTTGGTGAGTCCGGTTTTGCGGGCCACTTCGGCCTTGTTTACAGATTTTTGAGCAAGATATAACCCGAGTTTTGTCATTGATTATTAGCTTTTTCTGTACTGCGGTTCATGCGAAAGATATAAAAGATTGAAAAAAATGAATAATTGATTTCATTTATAATAATTTTTTCCATACTTTAGCTATGTTTTTCTATACTATTGATTAAAATAACCATCTCCATGAACAGCAGCTAACATATATATTCACTCTATCATAAAGCGCATTTGCTTTTATTACCCGTGTTAGAAATTACGACTTTTTAAGAATCCGGGAAGGTACATCTCTCATACTTTAACTTCATAGTATACTTAAAGGGTAAGGCGTGGGTGTTCTTAGTCGGATTAGGGGTGTCCTAGCCCTTTAGCACGGTAAGGCCCAGCCCACGTCTATTTTTCACCCATCGTAACTGTACAGCCGTTCCGGGGCATCGGCTGTTGAAAAAGCTAAGATGGATTGCCGTGGCTGATCTCTCAACAACATTTCTCACATTAAAATTGCTTCATGAAAAAGACCAGCACCAAACCTCAAAAGCCCAAACCCAGGTTCAAATGGCAAACCGGCGACTATGCCCGCCATGCGGCTTACCAGTTTATCATCCCCGACCAGTTCCTTATGTTGTGCAGGCTCACGGATACTCCTCCCCGCGATATGATCGTTGATTTTATGGATAACCTCGCCTGCGCCAGTTGGAAAAGAGAGGGCAGGAATGTGGCAAAGGAACACCTTATCAATTATTTTTTAGCCCACGGCTACGGGCAGCAGCATTACACCCAAACAGATATCCGTGACATGTTTAAAGAAATGGACGCCCTGGGTATGTTGTTTCCCTCCCATGGCAGCATAAAAATGATTGACCACTATTCCAAATGGCGTAAAAAGCAGCACCGCTACTGGTTTAAGCACTGGTATCACAAACCGAGGCGCAAACTTACTGAACAACCTCAGCCATGAACGGGGCACTTACATATCAATTGCGCAGCGCCGCGTTTGCCACATACCGGCGAGCAGTGGTTGACAGCATTGTAAAAGCTGCCACTCCAGAAAGTATTTTTTTGCTTGGGCTAAAAACCGAACACATAAAAGCGGAGAGCATTTTCAATAGTGCGGTCACCAACTGCGCATCCGTTTCGGATGTATGGCTGCTTGTATTGACGGGCAGCTTTGCAAACAAAAGCCGCCAGGAATGGCAGGATAAGATTGAAGCGCATTGCAGTATGATCGTGCCTACCACCACTATCGTTGTGGAAGCTGCCTTTTTTAAAGAAAGGGTGCTGTACGAAGACCTGTTCACTGCCCATGTATTGCAACAGGCTGAATGCTTATACAGTATTGCCGGCATATCATATAATGAGCTCACCCATGCTGAGCCTGCTGATGCAGGAGAAACAGCATCTGTTTTAAACACGGGAATCAATAAAGCAAGAGAATTTTTAGCCGGCGCGGAACTCTACTTAGTGAGAAAGCAATATAACCTGTCGGCCTTTATGCTGCATCAATCCGCAGAGCAGTCATTGCTGGCACTGTTGCGGGCAGCCACGGGCTTTCATGTTAATACCCATAACGTGGAACGCCTTCTGCGGTACAACAGCTTTCTGGCGGGTGAACTCACAACGCTTTTCCAATTTCAGCGGGAGGACGAGAGAAGGCTGATCAAATTACTGCGAAAAGCGTATATAGATACCCGTTACAGCAAGGATTACAGCATTCATTGCAGCGACCTGCTGCAGCTTACGGAAAAGGTAAGATGCATGGCAGATATTGTATCGGCCGCAGGAAAGCTGATCATCAATACGTTAACCTCAACAACACTGCAACATGAAAAGCAATACCGGTGAACGTGAACGGTTTCAAAAGCCGTTCTCTTTTTTAAGTCATACCAAAGCCACCCTGCCTGCTGCATTACAGGCCGTATTTCAAAATTTTCAGCCGGAAGATTTCTCCGGCAGATTGAACCAGTGGCAACGCATGGCCTTAGCTAACGACCAAAGCGCTTATGATGCAGCAGCCGCAAGAGAAGACCTGATGGATGTAACGGATGATTTAAAAAAGCTGGTGGAGTGCTGGCACCTCATTTTCAAGAAAAAGTTCTTAAAGAACAGCAGGTCCCAAACCAAACTGGAACGTTTGCAAAGAAAGATATTGGCACAGCACGGCTTTGTTTATACCTTAACAAAAGATGAGCAGGCAAAGCCTATGCTTTTTTTACGCAGGTTTTGCAAATCCTTTGATCGCGCTTATATTGAAATGGAACTGCTGGATATGCTGGACGCTGTAGTTACCTACCATGGTGTAAATGAAAATCATAAAGATAACCTGGTATTTTTTTACCAGCACCTGCTTTTCCTGGTAAGGTTGTCTTATAAAATAAATAAGGCTAAGCGCAATCAATCAAAACAAATACGGCATGCACAGTACTGATAACCGGAACCGCATATCGGCAGAAGAGCTTTGGTATCTTTCCAAAGACGCAGTAGAACGACCGCAAAAAGTGATCTATGAATTTTTTGACAACTACGAACTCGGCAGAACGCATGATAAACTTTGGGAGATGTTCAAATGTACGCTCACGCATATTGATACCAGAGATTACAGCGAGATAGACAGGGCCAACAGCTTTTACTTTTACGAGAAGCTGCTTGAGTTGCTGAAAGCGGATTATGTGTTGTATTTGAAGATGAGGGAAAGAAGGGCTGTATAGTTGTTAATGGGATGCACTACCTTTCAGGCGTTTACCAGAATTGCTGCTCTCAGAAATATATAGTGTAAGCACACCTCCATAAAATAGCCATTCAATTTATTTTTTATTTACGACAAAGCTTCCGGCGGAGGCCCGCCTGCCGGTTTTGACTTGTCGTTGGGCAGGGGAATAAATTCTTTGTTGTCGTTGGGCGGCAGCATAATCCGCCCCTGCTTCCAGTCTTCCTTTGCCTGCTCAATGCGTTCTTTGCGGGAAGAAACAAAATTCCACCAGATAAAACGTTCACCCAAAGGCTCACCCCCAAGGAGCATCAGCGTAGTTTCTTCCTTAGCGGTGATCAGCGGGTCGGCGCCTTTGCTGAACACCAGCATTTTTCCCTGGCTGTATGAAACGCCGGACACCTCCACGTTTCCCTTCACTATATAAAAACCTCTCTCGGAATGTTCTTCTGGAAGGCCGAAGGTTGCACCCTGTTGCAAAACAACATGCAGGTAAAATAATGGGGAATTTGTTTTCACTTTATTTTGTAACCCGTATGCGTTGCCTGCTATCAAGCGCATCCACACGCCTTTTTGGGTAAATACGGGGAGTTGTTCAGGGGTGTAGTTATTAAACGATGGAGCAGCCTCTTCATCCTTTTCCGGTAGTGCTACCCAGGTTTGTACCATTTCAAGCCCCCCCGTAAGCGACGAAGGATCTTCAAATCTTTCGGAATGCGAAATACCGCTGCCAGCCGTCATCCAGTTTACTTCACCCGGCTTAATGATTTGCTGAACACCCAGGCCGTCGCGATGGGTAACCTGTCCGCCAAAAAGATAGCTTACAGTGGAAAGCCCAATATGCGGATGAGGCAAAACGTCTAACGATGAGGTATTGGAAGCTAAATCTGTAATGGGTCCTGCGTGGTCCATGAAAATAAAAGGACCTACCATTCTGCGCAAACGGAATGGAAGAATGCGTTTGACCCGCATCCCTGCGCTAATAGCAGCACTCCGGGCTTCAATTACTATATCTAACATAAAATGGTTTTAACGTTTACCAGCGAACCTGTGTTCATTAGGCAGGTAGCTATTGGGTATTTACGTTTTTGTTTAATGTAAGTTAAGCAATGTTTTAAATAGCCGGTTCAATTGATTTTTAGTCATCATTCATAATTTTATAAGATGAACCAACGATACTAACCTTTAGTATAGTACTTACTATTGTATAGCAATTATACATAAATTTGCATTAGAAAACAGTTTAAAATTAAATCAACGCAGCAATGAAGAAATTATTAATGCCTTATGCAAAAGGCAACTTTACACTTAAAAATCATTTGGTAATGGCCCCTATGACACGCAGCCGTGCCACCGATAATCTCCCCAATGATCTGATGTCAGAATATTACAAACAACGGTCTGGCGCGGGTCTTATCATCACAGAAGGAACTGCTCCATCTCCTGAAGGATTGGGATATGCACGCATTCCGGGCATTTTTTCCCGCGAGCAGGTAGCAGGATGGAAAAAAATAACCGAAAAAGTACATCAGAACAATAGCAAGATTTTTATTCAGTTAATGCATACAGGACGCATTGGTCATGCGGCAAACCTGCCTGCAGGCTCGGTTGTTGTTGGCCCAACCGACATCAAAGCAGCAGGGCAGATATTTACGGATACCAAAGGAATGCAGGAGCATTCTGTACCGGTTGCGCTTTCAAAAGAAGAAATACAAAATACAGTAGAGAACTATGTGCGTGCTGCTAAAAACGCCATTGAAGCTGGTTTTGATGGTGTAGAGATCCATGGCGCCAATGGCTATTTACCTGAACAGTTCCTCAATCCAAATGTAAATAACCGTACCGATGAATATGGCGGATCTGTAAAGAACCGGGCCAGGTTTATTGTAGAAATTGTAACCAAAATTGTAAACGCACTGGGTAAAGATAAAGTGGGCATTCGTTTTTCTCCCCTTTCTCAAAATGGTGATCTTGCGCCTTATGCTGAAAATGAGGTGTTGGAAACATATGCTCACCTTACCGACCAAATGGAAAGATTGAACATAGCCTATATTCATATCAGCGCTAACCCTGATATCCCCCAAAAATTATATCAAACCATACGTGAAAATTTCTCCAACACGATTATTCTGTGTAACGGACTCACACCTGCATCTGCCGAAGAAGTATTAAATGCGGGATTTGCCAATATCGCAGCTTTTGGGCGTCCGTTTATTTCCAATCCCGACCTGGACAAAAGAATAGAGATGAATGAAGAGATAATGCCAGCTACAGATTATGATACCTTTTATTCCCCAGGGGCCCGGGGGTATACAGATTACCCATTTTTAAATTAAACAGCTAAAATCAAATATGTCAATAACAAAGGAAACAGAACTAACCGGGATAAAAAAAGCAAGTGAGGCGGTTGCCTGCACTTTAAAGGAAATGAGCAACTACGCTCAACCCGGAATGACAACAAAACAATTGGACGACTATGGAGCAAAAATACTTTCAGATTTCGGAGCAAAATCAGCGCCATACATGACCTATGGTTTCCCGGGCTTCACCTGTATAAGTGTAAACAATGAGTTTTGTCACGGAATTCCATCCAGCAGCAGCATATTAAAAGAAGGTGATTTGATCAATATAGACGTTTCAGCCGAACTTGACGGCTTCTGGTCTGATAATGGAAGTTCATTTGTGCTTGGAGAAGACATCAACCAGCATCAAAAACTGGTAGACGCTTCAAAACAAATTTTGCACAGAGCTGTCTATAGTATAAAAGGCGGGTGCCGGGTTTCGGATATCGGGCACCTGATAGAAACAGAAGCAAAAAAACGTGGTTATAAAGTAATCAAAAACCTCACCGGACACGGAACAGGCAGAAGTCTTCACGAAGAACCCCGCGAAATAGCCAATTACAGAGACCGGCTTAACACCACAAGGTTTAGGAAAAATACCGTTGTTGCCATAGAAACATTTATATCAACAATTTCAACCTATGCCGAAACTTTAAACGACGGCTGGACGATGGTAGGAAACAAAGGTGGCTTTATGGCTCAGCACGAACATACCATTGTAGTTACCGACAGTACACCCATTGTTCTGACAGAGATGAATGGAATTTGGAATTGATCAAAAAAGGATAGTGCATAACATCCAGGTATAACGTCACCTGCTGCCATAGTATTACTTTTCTGAAATTGCTGAGCAAATGAGGCCAAAGCATAAACCGGGTAAAGATGCATGCAGGGCAGCGGATGTGCGAGACTGAATTTTCAGAACTTGAATGATATGGGCATACGTGCTAATGACCAGGCCGGCTCTGTGTAGCCTTCCGGCTCAATCTGGATCTTCCCCAGGGTTGCAGGATTGGTTTCCCGTCCTTCATAATAATCTTTTTGGCCCAACACTTTAATTGCATTGTTTGCTTAAACAATGTACATTTAGAACAGGATTGATTTTTCGGTATAATGAAAAAACGATCACAGTAAAAGGCATCCCGGTATTGAATATTCATACAGATCCACACCCGATCTTTTTGTTCCTTATTCAAATAAGTAATGTTCAACTTATTGCACCAACAACTAAAAATCTATCATGAACCAGGCCGTACAATACAAAGGAAATGACAAATTGCTTTTTGGGATCATCCTGGGCGTTTTGGCCTTTTGGCTATTTGCGCAAACCACGTTGAACATCAATGTTGACATGGCGAAAGATCTTCAAATGGAAACCTCCATGATGAATATTGCGGTATCCATTACTTCTTTGTTTTCGGGTATTTTCATCGTGGTAATGGGAGGGCTGGCCGACCGTGTAGGCCGGTTAAAAATCATCAAACTGGGGTTTGTCTTTAGTATTGTTGGCTCGCTGCTGGTTGGTTTAACACCTGCAGGAGCAATGGCAACGCCTGTGCTTATTAGCGGAAGGATTTTCCAGGGATTGTCCGGTGCCTGCATTATGCCTGCCAGCCTGGCCTTATTGAAATCATACTGGGAAGGGGCAGGTCGCCAGAGGGCCATAAGTCTTTGGTCAATGGGCTCCTGGGGCGGCTCAGGATTTTGTGCCCTGTTTGGGGGATTAATGGCAGAAAATGTAGGATGGCGCTACATCTTCTTTGCTTCAGCGCTTATATCCGTTATTGGATTATGGATGATCAAAGACGCTCCCGAAAGCAAAGCCCTACAACCGGGTGAAAAGAGGAAACCGGATATCGCTGGTATTTTCACTTTTATGGTCGTTATGATCGCGCTTCAGGTATTGGTGAGTAAGGGAAGCGAACTGGGTTGGACAAGCATGGCATCGCTCATTTTGATTGCCGTGGTTGTGGTTTTTGGTATCGCTTTTTTCCGCATCGAAAATGGGAAAGAATCTGCATTCATAGATTTCAAGCTTTTTAAAAATTCAACCTATACCGGAGCTACCATTTCCAATTTTTTGCTCAACGGTGTGGCGGGCATGCTCATCGTTTCGCTTATGTTGTTACAAGTGGGTGGCGGTCTTTCGGCACAAACGGCCGGCTTCCTTACCCTGGGCTACGCCATTGCAATTGTGGCCTTTATACGCACCGGAGAAAGACTGCTGCAACGTTTTGGTCCCCGAAAACCCATGATCTGGGGTTGCATCATTGTAGGGATCTCTATTGCATTGCTGCTGCCCACCAACCTCATGACAGATACCTATAAGATCCTGGCTATCGTTTCCTATACATTGTTTGGCGTAGGACTGGCATTTTATGCTACGCCATCTACCGACGCTGCCCTTTCCAATTTACCTGAGGCGCAGGCAGGCGCCGGTTCCGGAATTTATAAAATGGCGTCTTCACTTGGCGCGGCTTTTGGTGTAGCTATATCTGCCGGCATTTTTGTTGGATTAAGTTCAATAGACACTCCGGGAAGTATGCTTGATAATGTGATCCGCTTTACGGGAAGACAAGACAATATTGCCATTCGCCAGGCAGCCATGATCGCACTCCTTTTTAACCTGTTCATGGTGTTGGTGGCCATTGTTGCCATTATGAAAACAATACCGAAAAGCGAAGGGAAAACAAAACTGGGTAGTGAAAAAAGATAGAGACCCACAGGTTCAAACAATAAACAATACAATATGAAAACAACCATTCCGGAAGGTACAAAAGCCTTTCACAACGAAATGAAAGGGTGGATGGATCACATGCACCAATATCCTGAATTGGCCTTACAGGAAACGGAAACAGCAAAATACATCGCAGATAAAGTAAAGTCTTTTGGCTTTGAGGTTGCCGAAGGCATTGGCAAAACAGGTGTTGTAGCTTCCATGACCGTAGGATCCGGTAATAAATCCATAGGTCTGCGTGCCGATTTTGACGCACTCCCCATACAGGAAGTAAACAACCTGGAATACAAAAGCAAGGTGGAGGGCAAAGCGCACCTGTGTGGTCACGACGGGCATACAACCATGCTGCTGGGTGCAGCAAAATATTTATCCCAAACGAAGAACTTCAATGGCACGGTTCGCCTCATTTTTCAACCAGGTGAAGAAACTATGGAAGGAGGCCCCGCAATGATAAAGGATGGCTTGTTTGAAAAATTTCCGGTAGACGCTGTTTATGGAATGCACAATATGCCCGGTTTGGAAATGGGCAAATTGTATTTCAGGGAAGGTGAAACCATGGCGGCTGTTGATAACTGGGAAATCGAATTAACGGGTAAGGGCAGTCATGGTTCTATGCCGGAGTTGGGAATAGACCCTATAGTATGTGGTTCCTCGCTGGTAATGGCTTTACAAACCATTGTATCCCGCAATGTTTCGCCCTGGCAAAACTCGGTGGTTTCGGTTGGCGCATTTCTTTCCGGAAATGCAGGAAACGTGGTACCCCAAAACGCTGTATTGCGGTTGAGCATTCGCAATATGGATCCTGCACTGCGGGAAATGGTGTTGAATAAAATCCGTTCCATTACCAAAGCACAGGCCGAATCGTTCAATTGTCAATACGAAATAAGAGAAGGTATCCCGGGAGCTGTACTGGTAAACACACCCGAAAATACACATTGGGCAGCAAATGTAGCCCGTGAGGTTTTTGGAGAAGACAAAGTGGATGACACGCTTCATCCCTTTATGGGCAGCGAAGATTTCGCCTTTATGCTTCAAAAAAAACAAGGTACCTATTGTATGCTCGGCAACGGAGATACGCCCATGGTGCATCATCCGCAATACATCTTCAACCAGGAAATTTTACCGCTCGGTGCGGCCTACTGGGTGGGCTTAACAGAAGCATATTTGAAATAAGAAAGACTATCAGTAAATTTAGATGCGCATGCGGCTATAAATTATTACATATGTCTCTGCCCAATAATGCCCAAAGAAAAAAAATTTTCATCAGCTACCGCGTGCAGGATACTTCTGCAGATACCGGCCGGCTCGTTGACTCACTGAAGCAGGCATTTTATGAAGACCAGATTTTCATGGATATTGAAAAGCTGGATCCGGGTGTGGATTTTACCCAGGCGCTTGCCAATTCACTTGAATCCTGCGATGTATTGTTTGCCATTATCGGCCCTGAATGGGCAGGACCTGCAGATAAAGATGGCGTTACCCGCATTAATCAACCCAACGACTGGGTGAGAATTGAACTGGAAACAGCACTCAAAAGAAATATACGCGTCATCCCGGTGCTCATGCGCAATGCGTCGCTGCCCGGTCAGCATGAGATTCCCGAATCTTTGCACCCCTTGCTCAACAGGCAGGCCTATGAAATCAGCAACAAGCGATGGAAATACGATACAGATCAACTCATCATTTTTTTAAAACAATTGGGTTTTCAATCCAAAACCACCGTAACAGAAGTTCCTCTGCCTAAACCCGTACGGTCATCAACGGGTGGCATAGGAAAATGGCTGGTATATGGTCTCGCAGGTTTAGGCGTGCTGGTATTGATCGGATTGGTTATGCAGTTAGCAGAGAGCGATAGCACAGGCAACACGGATTCCTTACAGGAAGTATATTCCGATACCGCCGGCGAGTCGCCGGTACAGCCGGTTCACCAGTCAAACAACCAGGAGCCCAATCTGGGAAAAGCCGATCCGTCCCTGCAACAAAATGAGCCTGCTGCCCTAACCATGAATGTAAGCGGTACATGGTTTGATGCCACCAACCAGTATTATATGTATATTAACCAAAACGGCAACACGCTGGAATTAAAAAGCGTTACGGTTGCAGGTGTGGCCACGGGCGAAGGTGTTGGAACCATCAGCGGAAATAAATTAACTTTTAAAGTACAGCTATACAATATTGGCGTTATTTCCGGCAATGCTACTGTGCCCGAAGGCGCCCGCACGCTCAATGGTAAATTTGCAGTTGAAGGTAACGGTGCATCCTACACGGAATCATTTTACTGGACTAAGCAAATAAGTTCCGCAGCGGAATAATATTTTTTTGATCAAAATTCATAACGAAACAATCTTTAGAGCGCTTCAAATCGCTTCGTCTGTAGAAGAAAAGCCTCTCTTTAGCAGCTTCAAAAAATTTAATTTGGCTTGGTTATTGCGGGAGTTGGCTTTGTTACCCTAAGGATTTGCACTTATCCCCGCTATCAATTCGTAAAAAAATGATTCCTAAATCTGCCCCTAAGCAAAGCCAGGTTTTAACCATTTCTATTATATCTTCTACTGTTCTATTCGGTATTCTGTATGTTTGGTTTGTACTCAGTAAATCTTTAAGCTCCGATTTAAATTTTGCAGGATGGTGCCTGGTCTATCTAAAAGTATTTGTTGAGGTATGTTCATTATTATATGGGATTGCTTTTTTATTCATTGGATTTACATATTTATTTATGCCTCCCGACAAGCAAAAATGGATGCCTGCTGATCGTGAAATGATGAAGGCAGAACGTCCCCCTGTTGGCATAATTTATTTATGCTGTAACGATATTGATGCTGATGCTCTTTCGGGTATATCACAGGTGAATTACGACGGTGAACTTCACCTTGTTATTCACGATGATTCAATTGACGTTACCTCACAGAATGAAGTGGATAATATGATTAATCAAATTAAGGAGTGCCGTCCTGATTTAAATGTGCGCTTATTAAGAAGACCAGTTAAGGGAGGTGGCAAAGCAGCAGTAATGAATTATGTATTAGCTGCTACAGGAAGCAATTACGAATATTTTGTGATGTGCGATAACGATTCGGTTATTTTGCAACCAGATACCATTCAGAAAGCGCTTACTTATTTTTCTGACAATAAAATTGCTATTGCCCAATTTCGAACTGTAGGAATTGACAGCAATGACTATTGCACCGCAAACCATTATTTGAAGAAATGCATAGATGCTTTTCATGTATTCATGAGCGTTTTTTCGAGGTATGGATGGAAACCATTTGTTGGCCATAACGCTATATTGCGAACCAGGGCTGTTATGGAAGAAGGCGGGTTTACAACTGGTTTTTTTTCTGATGATCTTGACCTGACGATACGGCTGAATCTGAAGGGGCATAAGGTAATATATGCCCCGGATATAATGATGGGAGAAAAGCATCCTCCCAGCTATGCTTCTTTTCGCAAAAGAGCATACAAGTGGTCGTATGGTTGTATGCAATCGGCAAGAGCCCATTTTTTGCCTGTAATGAAAAGCCACGAATTTACCTTTGCTGAAAAATTTACATTCCTTTTTTTTATCGGCTTCTACTTTATGCAGGGAATCCTCCTGCTCTACCTGGTAATAACGTTTGTTATCTTTCCATGGAATGGTATTCTTAATCCGTTCGATCCATTGGTAAGCATAATCGCAGGGAGTATAATAATTCTAACAATATTTTTTCCCTTCATCTGTTATTTTATAAAGGAAGGAACGATCTGGAGAAATATAAAAAGCATTTTGTTTGGAGGGCTGATCTATGGCTCTACCGATTTTCAGAGTATTCTTGGCATTTGGGATTGCCTCAGGAACAAAAAAAGAGAATGGATTCCAACCAACCAGCGTACTGGCTCCCATTCAACAAATATTTTTGCAGAAGTTCTTTTTGGAATTCTTTTACTCTTCGTTCCACTTTTTAAATTTCCATCACTTCTGTTTCTTCCATCCTCTTATCTTTTCGCGGGTAAATTTCTTTTTATTCCGGGCATGTATGCTTTATACGATGATAGCCGCAGTTCATTAAAACATAAGATACTCCGAACCTTATCACCCACACGCACAATTGGTACTTGTCTTATTGTTTTCTTTTTAATCAGTGGAATGAATCGCGCATTTTCACGTGATGTTGAAAATATTGAAATTAAAGGAAAGGATTTGTATGTTGATGGCACTAAATTCCTCGTAAAAGGAATTCAGTATAGCCCCTGGCGGCCTGGCACGGGACCCAATAAAAATTATCCATACCCGGTACAGGATCTTATTGCCCAGGATTTGAACCTCATTAAAAAGCTCAATGTTAACACGTTACTGGTATATGATGCCCCGGATTACCTGTTGGATATTGCGAAAAAACAGGGGCTGCTGGTTGTCTACGTTTTTTCAATTAATTGGTATGCATTGGGAACTGAAGGGTTTAATGAGGAGAAGGAAAAAATTCTTAAAAAAGTTGAATCGCTTAAAGGCAAGTCAAATATTCTTGCCTGGGAATTGGGTAATGAAATACCGGTTGATTTATTTCAAAAGATAAGCCAGTATACAATAGAAAAGGAAATGAGAGATATATACAATTCAGTTAAATCAGCCGACAGTAATCATTTCGTTACTCACGGTAACTGGCCGCCTACCAAAAGCCTCAAATTTGATTTTCTTGATTTTCAGAGCTTCAATGTATATCCTGTTTGGCCTCCCGAAGTTGTAGCACAGGGCTATGGAAATTATATTTCACAATACCTTCAACCCATCGCCAAAGAAAAACCACTTTTGATTTCTGAATTTGGCGTAAACAGCCTGGAAGCCGGAGAAGACGGTCAGTCCCGCATAGTACAACAATGCTGGAAGGATATTTTAGAAGCTAAAGCTTGCGGCGGTATCGTATTTTCATTTGCAGATGAGTGGTGGAAAAATTATAATAACCCAATAAGGCCCGACCAATGGTGGTATAGAAATGCTGCCCCGGATGATGAACTAACGCATGATCTCGATCCTGAAGAGTATTACGGTATAATGCATTCCGACAGAACGCCCAAGCCTGCTTACGGGGCGGTGCAAAAAATGTTTAGTACTTCAGATAATGCCCAATGGAATATACCTTCTATTTTAGTTGGCTCATTAATAGTATTTGCCGCAGGGATATGGTTGTTTGCCCGACGCCACTCCTGAAGACAGTTGGTCAGCATGCGGCCCCGCTCAAAAGCGGGATACGGCCGTTTGCCGTTCCTGTCTTGTTTGCTATTGTTCTGGCCAACGGAATGCTTTTCCCTTATCGGTGTGTGTCATCACACACCGAAACACTCACTAAACCAGTTGCTTGCATGGTATAGTGAAATGCTCGAACAGGAATTTGGAAACTTTAACGAACTTAAAGCAGTTTATGGAAATGCCAGCATAGTGAATAATCAAATAGTGGTATTTAACATCAAAGGAAACGAATACAGGTTAGTGGTGTCAATCAATTTCCGGAGAAAGGCCTGCTACGCTATTTGGTTTGGCACTCACAAAGCGTATGACAAAATAGATGTGGCAACCGTTTCCTACGATACCAATATTGATAATCATTGTTGTCCGACTAAAATCGGGTTAAAAATGGCTGTATCCCTTTGTGGTAAAGGTTTACAAGCGTAAAAACAGTTGTTTCAAATTCGGGGGGAGTGCCCCGCTTTCCTTTTATGTTGCAAAAGC
>Ga0209941_1000254_pt1 | contig 86090 bp, 79 predicted proteins | sample ThiBiot_300_plan_FD_183945 | JGI IMG/M metagenome (GOLD analysis project Ga0209941, IMG submission 183945) | Wastewater bioreactor microbial communities from Cape Town, South Africa - Thiocy_solids_1 (SPAdes) | ecosystem: Engineered > Bioremediation > Thiocyanate > Unclassified | place: South...
CCTGCCGCTGCAGTCGGCACGCGCCGATGGGATGGATCCGCAGAACGTCAGCTGCTGGGAGGCAGCCGACATCAAGCACCTGGAAACCTCGCCGTGCGTGTTCGTCTACGTATGGGTGGAGCTGGCCGATGCCGCCGATGCGGGGGCGTACGAGACCTTCCTGTCGAACTACGCGCAGCAGCAGATTGCCACGGGCCGCTTCCATCGCCCCGAGGTTGCCCTGCCCGACGTGATGCGGTTCATGCGCGACGCGCAGGTGGTGCCCGACGATGTGCGCCTGCAGGCCGGGCTGGCGTTTGGCTTCCTGCTGATCTGCGTGGTCAATACCGTCGGGCTGCTGCTCGCCAAGTGCCTGCGCCGCTCGCGCGAGATCGGCGTGCGCCGCGCACTCGGCGCCACCCGCCGCACGATCTTCGCCCAGTTCATGGTCGAGTCTGCCTTGATCGGCCTGGCGGGCGGCGTGCTCGGCCTGGTCTTCGCCGAACTCGGGCTGTGGGCGATCCGCCACCAGCCGGCGCAGTACGCCGCCCTTGCCCGCCTCGACCTCGCCATGTTCGCGTTCACTTTCGTGGTGGCCGTGCTCGCCAGCCTGCTGGCCGGGGTGTTGCCGGCGTGGCGCGCCTGCATGCTCACGCCCGCCCCACAGCTCAAGGCCAGTTGAATGGACATTCGACCCATCTTCGCGGCCCTGCGCAAGCACCGGATTCCGGCCGGCCTGATCGTGCTGGAGATCGCACTGGCCTGCGCTGTGCTGTGCAATGCCGTGTTCATGATCGGCCAGCGCATCGGCGAGATGCACGTGCCGAACGCGATCGACGAGGCCGGCATCGTCGACATCACCGTGCAAGGGACCGATCCGAAGCTCGCCGCCGCCGATGTGCCGCGCAATCTCGCTGCGCTGCGGGAGATTCCCGGGGTCACCGCGGTCGCCGCGGTCAACATCGTGCCGCTCAGCCAAAGCGGCTGGAACTCCAACGTTGCCACCGGGCCGGGCGAGCTGCTGAAGAAGAACACCCCCAACGTCGCCCAGTATCTGTTCTCCAGGGGCGGCCCGGAGGCGCTCGGCATGCGCCTGCTGCGGGGCCGGTTCTTCGACGACGCCGAATATGCGGACAGCCAGCTTGGCGTGAGCTACCTGCCGGGCGGCCACGTCGCCCTGGTCACGCAAAGCCTGGCCGAACGCCTGTGGCCCGGCCAGAGTGCACTCGGCAAGCAGGCCTGGATCGGCGACGACAACCATTACACGGTGGTGGGGGTGGTGGCCGACATCCTGCGGCCCGACCGCAACGGCGAGGGTGCGGCCGGTTTCCATTGGGCGATCTTCCTGCCGCTGAGCCCGGCCTCCGTGCTCAACACCTATATCGTGCGCAGCAATCCGGGCGACCGTGGCCGCGTGTTGCGTGATGGCATCAGGAAACTCGAGGCGCTGTCGCCGAACGCGGTGGTCAAGGGCCAGACCTTCACGGAAGTCCGCGACAAGTTCTTCGCCGACACCCGCAGCATGGTCGGCATGCTGGCCCTGGTGTGCGTGGTGATGCTGGCGGTGACCGCGTTCGGCATCGTCGGCCTGACCAGCTTCTGGGTCGGCCAGCGGCGCCGGCAGATCGGCATCCGCCGCGCCCTGGGCGCCACGCGCGGCCACATCATGCGCTACTTCCAGACTGAGAACTTCCTGCTGACGGCAGCCGGTGTCCTGCTCGGCATGGCCCTGGCCTTCGGCATCAATGTCTACCTGATGCAGCACTACGAGCTTCAGCGCATGCCGATGTACTACCTGCCGGCCGGTGCCATCGCGCTGTGGTTGCTGGGCCAGTTGGCGGTGATCGGTCCGGCCCGCCGCGCCGCCGCGGTGCCGCCCGTGGTCGCCACGAGGAGCGGCTGAGGTCTGCTTGAACCCTCTCCCTCGGCGGTGCCGGGAGAGAGGGCAGGGCGAGGGGCGCTCTTGACGACGCAGCAGAAGGTCAAGCGCCTCCTCACCCAAACCTTCTCTCCCAACGAAGGAGCCGTTGGCGGAGAGGGGATTTCGATGCCTGAGGACGGAACATGTTCGCCTATTACCTCGATCTGGCGCTGCGCAGCCTCAAGCGCAACAAGGCGCTCACGGCGCTGATGGTGCTGGCGATCGCACTTGGCATTGGCGCGTCCATGACCACGCTGACCGTGCTGCACGTGCTTTCCGGCGACCCGCTGCCGGGGCGCAGCGGCACGCTGTATTACCCGCAGATCGACCCGCGCGACAACAGCGGCCTGTTTCCCGGCAAGGAGCCGCCGGAGCAGCTCACCTTGACCGATGGCCAGAACCTGCTGCGGGCGGGGCGCGCGGATCATCAGGCGCTGATGACCGGGGGTTCGGTGCCGATCCAGCCGGATTCATCGTCGCTGGATCCGTTCTATGTCGAGGCGCGCTACACCACGGCCGATTTCTTTCCGATGTTCGGCACGCCGTTCCTTTATGGCCAGGGCTGGGCCGCGGCCGACGACGAGGCGCGGGTGCGCGACGTGGTGATCAACAGCGAGTTGAACCAGCGGCTGTTTGCCGGCGCCGACAGCGTGGGGCGCACGCTGCGCGTTGCCAATACCGCGTTCCGCATCGTCGGCGTTCTGGACAACTGGGAGCCAAGCCCGCACTTCTACGACCTCAACACCGGCTCCTACGGTTACACGGAACAGGTGTTCCTGCCGCTGCAGACGGCGCTGGGCCTGCACATGGATCACAATGGCTCCAGCGACTGCTGGGGCAATGGTGCCGGTGGCATTGGGGGCACCTACCCGTCGGAGGAGTGTGTGTGGCTGCAGTTCTGGGTGCGGCTGGACAGCCCCGCGCAGGTTGCTGCGTACAGGGAGTTTCTGGTGCGCTATTCGCAGCAGCAGAAGTCGCTGGGACGTTTCGTGAAGGCGCCGAACGTGCGTTTGCGCGACGTGCGGCAGTGGCTGGCGTATGAGCGGGTGGTGCCCAACGACGTGCGCCTGCAGACCGGGCTGGCGTTCGGCTTCCTCCTGGTGTGCCTGGTCAATACCGTGGGATTGATGCTGGCGAAGTTCCTGCGCCGCGCCAGTGAGCTCGGCATACGCCGCGCGCTGGGCGCGTCGAAGCGTGCGTTGTTTACGCAGCTGCTGGTGGAGTCGGGGGTGGTGGGACTGGTCGGCGGCGCGGGCGGCCTGCTGCTGGCGCTGCTCGGCCTGTGGCTGGTCCGGCACCGGCCATCCGACTATGCGCCGCTCGCGCATCTGGATCCGACGATGCTGCTGGTCACCTTCCTGCTTGCGGTGGGCGCGAGCCTGCTGGCGGGCCTGTTGCCGGCATGGCGTGCCTGCCAGATCACTCCGGCCCTGCAACTGAAGAGCAACTGACATGGAATGGCGTCCGATACTTTCCACGTTGCGCAGACACCGCATCCCGGCCAGCCTGCTCGTCCTGGAGATCGCGCTGACCTGCGCCATCGTCTGCAATGCGGTGTTCCTGATCGGCCAGCGGCTGCAGCACATGCAGATGTCCACGGGCATCGACGAGCATGCACTGGTGCAGATCCAGCTGGCCGAGATCGAGCCGTCGCCGGACATCTATGCACGGGCCAGGGAGGACCTCGCCGTGCTGCGGCAGGTGCCTGGCGTGCAGGCGGCGGCGCTGACCAACCAGGTGCCGCTGGGGATATCCTCATCGAATTCGAGCATCAAGCTCGACCTTGCGCAGCGCCAACCCACGCTCAACGCCGGCACTTACTTCGGTCTCGATCTGCCGCAGACCATGGGTGCGCGCCTGGTGGCGGGGCGGCACCTGCAGGCGGATGAGGCCACGAACGTGGACGTCGTGCTGAAGGCGCTCGCCACGGGCGACGCCAAGCAGCTGCCGGCGGTGACCGTGATCACCCAGGCCATGGCGCAGCGCCTGTGGCCAGGGCAGAACCCGCTGGGCCGAACGTTCTACATCGGCCCGGTCGGCGTGCGCGTGGTCGGCGTACTGGCTGACCTGGCGCGTGCCAACGCATACAACGATGCCACCGCGCACTATTCCATGGTCCTGCCGGTGTTCATGGGCGTCGGTCAGAACCAGAGCTATCTGATCCGCACCCGTCCGCAGGATCGCCAGGCCGTGCTCAAGGCTGCGGTCGCCGCGCTGAAGAAGGCGGATCCACAGCGGGTGGTGACCAGGCAGCGGACCTACGACGAGGTGCGCAGCAAGTTCTTCGAGAACGACCGCGCCATGGCCGGCATCCTGGTCGGCGTGATCATCGCGTTGCTGACGGTCACGGCGCTCGGCATCGTCGGACTGGCGAGTTTCTGGGTCGCGCAACGCCGGCGCATGATCGGCGTGCGCCGCGCGCTGGGTGCCACCCGGCGCAACATCCTCAACTACTTCCAGGCCGAGAACTTCGTGCTGGCCACGTTCGGCATCGCGCTCGGCATGCTGCTGGCCTACGCCATCAACCTGTTCCTGATGCTGCACTACGAGTTGCCGCGGCTGCCGGCGATCTACTTTCCGGTCGGTGCAGTGGTGTTGTGGGTGATCGGGCAACTGGCCGTGCTCGGCCCGGCGCTGCGCGCCGCCGCCGTGCCGCCGGTCGTCGCGACGCGGAGCGTGTGATGTTTTCTTCTCTCCCTCCGGGGAGGGGAGCCAAGGCTGGCCTCTCCGCAAGGGGCGGTGTTCGAAACGACGGAGGCACTGATGTTTGCGTACTACCTTGATCTCGCGCTGCGCAGCCTGAAGCGCAACAAGGTGTTGACGGCGCTGATGATCCTCGCGATCGCGGTCGGCATCGGCGCGAGCATGACCACGCTGACGGTGATGCACTTGCTGTCGGGCGATCCGTTGCCCGGTCGCAGCCAGCAGATTTTCTATCCGCAGGTGGACGCCACGCCGGCCGGCTACGCCAAGGGCGGGCCGCTGGACATGCTCGACTACCACTCGGCGGTGGATCTGTGGAGCGCGCATCGGGCGGACCGCCAGGCCTTGATCGCGAACAGCGAGGTCAAGGTGCGCACGCCGGATGTCAGCTTGCCGCCGCTGATGGTACCGATGCTGGCCACGACCTCCGACTTCTTTGCGATGTTCAAGGTACCGTTCCGGTACGGCAGCGCGTGGACTGCTGCCGATGCCGCCAGCCGTGCGCGCGTGGCGGTGATTTCATCCGACCTCAACGACCGCCTGTTCGGCGGTGCCGACAGCGTGGGCAAGATCCTGCGTCTGAAGGACAGCGACGTGCGGATCGTCGGCGTGCTGCAGACGTGGCGGCCCTCGCCGCTCTTCTACGACGTGCGTGCTGGGCGTTTCGCCGAAGGCCAGACCTCGTCGTTCTACGACAAGCCCGAAGACGTGTTCATGCCGTTTTTCAGCGGACTGGAGGTCAACGCCGGCAATTTCTGGCAGTTCACCTGTTGGGGCAAGGTCGCCACGCCGGGACACCTGCAGGACGCCCCGTGTGTCTGGGTCGCCTTGTGGGTGCAACTGGACGACGCGACCAAGGTGGCGGACTACCGCGCCTTCATTGCCAGTTACGCGCAGCAGCAGAAGGCGCTGGGGCGTTTCGCCAGCACCCAGACCCGCATGCCAAGCCTCATGCAGTGGCTGGTGTTCAACCATGTGGTGCCCAGTGACGTGAAGCTGCAAACCTGGCTGGCGTTTGCGTTCCTGGCCATCTGCCTGTTCAACGTGATCGGCCTGCTGCTGGCCAAGTTCCTGCGCCGCAGCAGCGAAATCGGCGTGCGTCGTGCGCTGGGTGCCAGCCGCGGCGCGATCTTCGCGCAATGCCTGGTCGAGGCCGGCGTGGTCGGCGTGGTCGGCGGCATCGGTGGCTGGTTGCTGACCCTGACGGGCCTATGGCTGGTGCGGCGGCAACCGGTCGAATACGCCGACCTCGCGCACCTGGACCTCGGCATGTTCGGGCTGACCTTCGCGGTCGCCGTTGCCGCCAGCCTGGCGGCTGGCTTCCTGCCTGCGCTGCGGGCCAGCCGGGTGGCGCCGGCGCTGCAGTTGAAGACATTGTGATGCGCTGTCCCTGCGCGTGAAAGCAGCCATCCATGGCTGCACTGGTTTAACGCGCGGTCCCTGCGCAAGAAAGCAGCCATCCATGGCTGCACTCTTCAAGAGAGCACTTCCAGGATACTTGTCATGCAGATTCAACCCATACTCGCGGCACTGAAAAAGCATCGGCTGGCCACGACCCTGATCGCGCTGGAAATCGCGCTGGCCTGCGCGGTGCTGTGCAATGCCTGTTTCATCATTTCCCAGCGCATCACGGCCATGCACATCGACAGTGGCGTGGATGAAGCTGCGCTCGCGACGGTGCAACTGACCGGCTACGACTCCGCCCAGGCGGCCGACGTTGACGCGCGGGCACTCGCCGCGTTGCGCGCCGTTCCCGGCGTGGAGTCGGTGTCCCTGCTCAATTCCATACCATTCGGCAGCCGCCGTGGTACCGCTGGAATCACCACCGATGCCGCCGGCAAGCATTTTGGCGGCGTGATCGAGTTCTACGTGGGTGGTCCGGGCAGCCTGCGGGCACTCGGCGCCAAGGTCATCGCCGGGCGTGCACCGCAGGCCGATGACTTTCACGCGTTCACCGGTTTCATGCCCGACCAGGGCAGCGTGCAGATCACGCAGGCCCTGGCCGAACACTTGTGGCCGGGTGCCGATCCGCTCGGCAAGGAATTCTGGATGCTGAAGTCGCATTTCCGCGTGGTCGGCGTGCTCAAGAACCTGGTCCGGCCCGATCCGACGGGATGGTCGGCGGAACGGCGCCAATGGGCAGTATTCCTGCCCGCCCAACCAGGACCGTACCTGACGGGCAGCTACCTGTTGCGGGCCAGTCCCGGGGACTTGCCGCGCGTGCTGCGCGATGCGCTCGCATCCCTTGCCAAGGCAGTGCCGGAGGTGGTGATCGATCGGGAAGCCAGTCATACCCTGACTGATCTGCGCCGTGACGTGTTCAAGAACGACCGTGCCATGGCGGGCATGCTGGTCGGCGTGATCACCGCCATGCTGCTGGTCACCGCCTTGGGCATCGTCGGCCTGGCCAGTTTCTGGGTGGCGCAGCGGCGTCGGCAGATCGGCGTCCGCCGGGCCATCGGCGCCACCCGGCGCGACATCCTGCATTACTTCCAGACCGAGAACTTCCTGATCGTCACCGGCGGCATCGTGCTGGGCATGGCACTGGCGTTTGCGTTGAACCTCACCTTGATGAAGTTCTACGAGCTGCCGCGCCTGCCGCTGTATTACCTGCCGCTCGGCGCCATGGCGTTGTGGGCGCTCGGCCAGCTCGCGGTGCTCGGTCCGGCGCTGCGCGCCGCGGCCGTGCCGCCAGTAGTGGCGACACGCAGTGCGTGAAGTTTCAACGTCCCCCTGCAAGCAGGGGGAGAGGCAATTTGGAGATTGGCAATGTTCGGCTATTACCTCGATCTCGCGCTGCGCAGCCTGAAGCGCAACAAGGCGCTCACGGCGCTGATGGTGCTGACCGTCGGTTTCGGCGTCGCTGCGTCGATGACGACGTGGTCGGTGTTCCGCGCGGTATCGGGAGACCCGATTCCGCAGAAGTCGGCGCGGCTCTTCGTGCCGCAGATCGACAACTGGGGACCGACCGGCCACGAGCCGGGCAGCAACAGCACCGAGCCTCCCAGCGCGATGAGCTATACCGATGCGGTGGCGCTGATGCGCGCGCATCGGGCGAAATACCAATCGGCGATGTACCAGATCGCCGATTCGGTCGCTCCGAAGGCCGCCAACCAGTCGCTGACGCTGATTGCCGGCGAGGCCGTGGGCAGCGAGTTCTTCCCGATGCTGGATGTGCCGTTTGCCTACGGCGGCGGCTGGAGCGGCGCCGAGGACGCGAATCGTGCCCAGGTCGCGGTGATCAGCAGCCAACTCAACGGGATGCTGTTCGGCGGCGCTGACAGCGTCGGCAGGATGCTCACCTTCGGCCACCACGACTACCGCGTGGTCGGCGTCACCGACGACTGGCATCCGCATCCGGTGTTCTATGACGTCGTGAATACCGGTGGCTTCACCCCATTGGCCGCCGACATCTTCCTGCCGTTCGACACCGCCATCGCCAACGACGCCAACATCAACGGCAGTACCAATTGCAACCAGCCGCCGGCGGAGTCGGGCTTCAAGGGCCTGCAGAAATCCGAGTGCGTGTGGATTTCCTTCATGGTGCAGCTGGATGATGCCGCGGCAGTCCGCGACTACCACCAGTTCCTGGTCAATTACTCGCTGGAGCAACAGCGTGCGGGCCGTTTCAACTGGCCGCCCGAGGTGCGCCTGCGTGGGCTGATGGCGTGGCTGGCCGAGCGGCACGTGGTGCCGTCGGATACGAAGGTTTCGCTGTACGTCGCGGTGGGCCTGCTGCTGGTGTGCCTGGTCAACGTGATGGGCCTGCTGCTGGCCAAGTTCATGCGCCGCAGCGGCGAGATCGGCGTGCGCCGCGCGCTGGGCGCCTCGCGTGGCGAGATCTACCTCCAGTTCCTGGTCGAGGCCGGCATGGTCGGGCTGGCGGGCGGCGTGCTGGGACTGGCGCTGACCTGGCTGGGCATTGCCGGGGTCGGCTGGGTGATGCCGCCGGAGATTGCCGCGTTGGCGCACATGGACGTGTCCCTGCTGGCCACCACGCTCATCGTCGCGATCGTGGCGACGATGCTGGCCGGCCTGTATCCCACCTTGCGCGCGTCGGCGGTGCAGCCGGCGTGGCAATTGAAATCGAATTGAGGCGATCGCCATGGCGCGAATCGACTATTCCACTTCGTCATCCCCGCGCAAGCGGGGATCCAGAGACTTTGTATCTGCTGGCACCGAAACACTGGATTCCCGCTTTCGCGGGAATGACGAGCAAACGCAAAAATCTGAGATCGAGGCCTGCAGATGACACTCCCCCCCATTCTTGCCGCGCTCAGGAAACACAAGTCCGGCGTCGTCCTGATCACGTTGCAGATCGCACTGACCCTGGCGATCGTCTGCAACGCGGTGTTCATCATCGGCCAGCGCGTCGCGACCGTGCAGCGGCCGACCGGCATGGACGAGCAGAACCTGTTCCTGATCCAGCAGCAGATCGTCAACGCCCCAACCGGCAACGATGCGGCGTCGCTGGAGCGCCGCTACGCCATGCTCCGCAGCGACCTCATGACCCTGCGCGGCCTGCCCGATGTGGCGTCCGCGGCACCAGTCCGGTCGCTGCCGTTGCTGCAATCCTCGAACAATGGTGGGGTCGGCTTGCAGCCGAACCAGGACCACAGTACCGCCACGACGACGTTCTACGGCGGCGACGAGGATCTGCTGAAGACCCTGGGCGTGCGGCTGGTCGCTGGCCGCAATTTCACTGCCAGCGAGATCACCCACGACGACCGCGGTGGCGACTGGCAGCCGCCGGTGGCCATCGTCACCAGGGCGCTGGCGGACCAGCTGTTTCCCGCGGGTGATGCCTTGGGCAAGACCGTGTATTTCAATGGTGGCGCGGTGCCAACCACCATCATCGGCATCGTCGCGCGCCTGCAGACGCCCAACGTTGGCTGGGGGAGTGACTACAACTGGAACTCGACGCTGCTGCCGACGTTCCCCAACGACACCTATACGCGTACCGCGGTGCGCGCCAAGCCGGGCCAGCTGGATGCAGCCATGCGCGATGCTCGCCAGGCGCTGGTCGCGGCCAACCCACAGCGGGTCATCCGCAACGGCTTCGCTGGCTTCATCGGCATCTATCCCTACTCCGACATCCGCGCGCGTGCCTATCGTGCCGACATCGGCATGGCGCTACTAATGGGCGTGATCTGCCTGGTCCTGCTGTGCGTCACCGGTGCCGGCATCGTCGGCCTCACTAGCTTCTGGGTCGGCCAGCGGCGCAGGCAGATCGGGATCCGCCGCGCGCTGGGGGCGACGCGCACCGACATCCTGCGCTACTTCCAGGCCGAGAACCTGCTGATCGCGGGAATGGGCGTGGCGCTCGGCGCGGCCCTGGCGGTGGGCCTGAACCTGTGGCTGATGCAGCAGTTCGCGATGGACCGGATGTCGCTGCTGTACGTGCTGGCCGGCGTCGTCGCGTTGCTGGCGCTGGGGCAGGGCGCGGTGTTGGCGCCGGCCCTGCGCGCCTCGAGGGTGTCGCCGGTGGAGGCGACGCGGTCGGTCTAGTTGTTTGGATCCCTGGCTGGGAAGCCGGAAATGCAGGAGGAATGCAATGTTCGCCTATTATCTTGATCTTGCTCTGCACAGCCTGAAGCGCAACAAGATGCTGACGGCGCTGATGATCATCGCCATCGCGGTCGGCATTGGCGCCTCGATGACGACGCTGACGGTGATGCACGTGCTTTCCGGCGACCCGCTGCCCGGCAAGAGCGCGCATATCTTCTATCCGCAGGTGGATCCCACGCCGGCCGACTGGAACAACCCCAGGCATCCGCTCGCGGTGATGGACGACCGCTCGGCGCTGGAGCTGTGGAGCGCGCGGCGCGCCGATCGCCAGGCCCTGATCGTGCAGAGTCCGGTGAAGGTGAGCGCGCCGGGCGTGGATCGCCCACCGCTGCAGCTGACCCTGCTGGCCACCACCTCGGATTTCTTCCCGATGTTCGAGGTGCCGTTCGCCTATGGCCGCGCCTGGACGCCCGCCGATGAAACGAGCCATGCACGCGTCGCGGTGATCTCGTCCGATCTCAACGACCGGCTGTTCGATGGCGCGGACAGCGTCGGCAGGACCGTGCGTCTGAAGGACAGCGACGTGCGCATCGTCGGCGTGCTGAAGCCCTGGCGGCCCACGCCCTTGTTCTACGACGCGCAAGGCGGCTTCACCGGCAACGGTTACGAGACGAGCTACTACGCCAGGCCGGAGGATGTCTTCATGCCGTTCCAGAGTGCGCTCGAGGTCAACGACGGCAACTTCTTCCAGTTCACCTGCTGGGGCGGCGGGCCGCCGGTCCCTGGGCATCTGGAGGGCTCGCCCTGCCTCTGGGTTGCCCTGTGGGTGGAACTGGACAGCGCGGCCAAGGTCGCGGACTACCGCGCCTTCATCACCAACTACGCCCAGCAGCAAAAGACGCTCGGGCGTTTCGCCAATACCGACACGCGCATGCTCGATCTGGTGCAGTGGCTGGACCACCAGCAGGTGATACCGAAGAATGCGCGGCTGCAGACCTGGCTGGCGCTCGCCTTCCTGGTGATCTGCCTGTTCAACACGGTCGGCCTGCTGCTGGCGAAATTCCTGCGTCGTGCGGGTGAGATCGGTGTGCGCCGCGCGCTGGGTGCGTCGCGGCGTTCGGTGTTCGCGCAGTACCTGATGGAGGCGGGGCTGATCGGCTTTATTGGCGGTATAGGCGGCTGGTTGCTGACCCTGCTCGGGCTGTGGCTGGTGCGCCGCCAGCAGACGCCGTATGCCGACCTCGTCGGCCTGGACATGTCGATGTTCGTGACCACGTTCGCCCTGGCGATCGTGGTGAGCCTGCTGGCGGGTGCGCTGCCGGCGCTGCGGGCCAGCCGCGTTGCGCCGGCATTGCAACTGAAGGTTTATTAGGGGAGCAACTGACATGCAGATTCAACCCATACTCGCGGCACTGAAAAAGCACCGGCTGGCCACGACCCTGATCGCGATGGAAATCGCGCTGGCCTGCGCCGTGTTGTGCAACGCCATCTTCCTGATCGGCGATCGCCTCTCGGCAATGGATCTCAACAGCGGCGTGGATGAAGCTGCATTGGGTGTGATCGTGGTCACGGGGTTCGAGCCGAAGCAGGCGACCGATCTGAATGCGCGCATGGTTTCGGGCCTCGGGGCGATTCCCGGTGTCGAGTCGGTGCATGTCGTCAGCTCGGTGCCGTTTGGCCCGCAAGGCGGCGTCAATGGCATCACCCTCGATCAGGAAGGCAAGCACGTGGGCGCAGTGGTCCAGCTCTACCAGGGCGAAGCCGGTTCCCCGGAGGCGCTTGGCCTCAAGCTCGTGGCTGGCCACCTGCCTGCGGCCGCTGATTACCAGCCGATCCTCGGTCAGGACTACATGCCGCTTTCGTCGCAGGTGCTGATCACGCGGGCTTTGGCAGAAAAGTTGTGGCCGGGCAAAGACCCCCTGGGCAAGGAGTTCTGGGGCGCCAAGTACCGATTCCGGGTGATCGGCGTCGTGGCGAACCTGTCGGTGTCGCAGTACACCGAGAACGGCGAGCATGGCGCGGAATGGTGCGTCTTCGTGCCGGTGCAGGCGGGCGGGCTGCTCGCGGGCACCTATCTCATCCGCGCCAAGCCACAGGATCTGGAACGGGTAATGACCGCGGCACGTCTGGCGGTGCCGAAGATCGCGCCGCAGGTCGTGCTCGATCATTCCGGCAGCCACACCATCAGTCATCTGCGCGAGCAGTTCTTCAAGAACGACCGGGCGATGGCCGGCATGCTGGTGGGCATCATCGTCGCGCTGCTCGGCGTCACCGCGCTGGGCATTGTCGGCCTGGCGAGCTTCTGGGTGGCGCAGCGGCGTCGGCAGATCGGCATCCGCCGCGCGCTCGGCGCCACCCGCGCGGACATCCTGCGCTATTTCCAGACCGAGAACTTCCTCATCGTCAGCTTCGGCATCGTGCTGGGCATGGTCCTGGCCTATGGCCTGAACCTGATGCTGATGCAGTACTACGAAGTGCCGCGGCTGCCGGCCTACTACTTTCCCGTCGGCGCGCTGGTGCTGTGGGGGCTGGGCCAGCTGGCGGTGCTGGCCCCCGCACTGCGCGCCGCGGCGGTGCCCCCGGTCGTCGCCACGCGTGGCGTGTGATTCATGCCACCATGACCACTTGCCGCGACCCCGTCCACAGGTAAGCAAACATGCGTACGGTTCTGATCATCGATGACAACCCGGCTGTCGGCGAAGCCCTGACGCTGGCGCTGTCGCTGAACGAAATCTCGGCGTGTACGGCGGCGAGCCCGGAACAGGGTCTGGCCCTGCTGGCGCGTGAGCACGTCGACGTCGTGATCCAGGACATGAACTTCACTGCCGACACCACCTCGGGCAAGGAGGGCGAGGCGCTGTTCCGCGCGATCCGCGAGCAGCATCCGGATCTGCCGGTGGTGCTGCTCACCGCGTGGACCCACCTGGAGACCGCGGTGGAGCTGGTGAAGGCCGGTGCGGCGGACTACCTGGCCAAGCCCTGGGACGACAACAAGCTGCTGACCGTGGTGGAGAACCTGCTCGAGCTCGGTGAATCCACCCGTGAAGCCACCCGGGCGCGGCGCGAGCAGCGCCGCCGGCGCGAGGCGTTGCGGGAGAAATACGACCTCGACGGCCTGGTGTTTGCGTCCAACGGCATGGCGCGCACCCTGGAGCTGGCGTGCCAGGTGGCACGTTCCGACGTGTCGGTGCTGATCACCGGCCCGAACGGCAGCGGCAAGGAACGCATCGCGGCGATCGTGCATGCCAATTCGGCGGTGAAGAGCGGGCCGTTCGTCGCGGTCAATTGCGGTGCCCTGCCGGGCGAGCTGATCGAGGCGGAACTGTTTGGCGCCGATGCCGGTGCGTACACCGGTGCCAACAAGGCGCGCGAGGGGCGATTCGAGCTGGCCGACGGTGGCACCCTGTTCCTCGACGAGATCGGCAATCTGCCGCTGGCCGGGCAGATGAAGCTGCTGCGCGTGCTGGAAACCGGCCAGTACGAGCGCCTCGGCTCCGGCCGCACGCGTCGCGCCAAGGTCCGCGTGTTGTCGGCGACGAACGCCGACCTCAAGGCGATGATCAAGGCCGGCACGTTCCGCGAGGACCTGTACTACCGCTTGAACGTCATCGAGGTGAACCTGCCGCCGCTGGCCGAGCGCAGCGACGACATCCTGCCGCTGGCCGAGCATTTCCTGGCTGGACGCGCCCAACTCGGTGATGCCGCGCGCGAGGCGCTGCTCGACTACCCCTGGCCGGGCAACGTCCGGGAGCTGAAGAATGCGATCGAGCGCGCGGCGCTTCTGGCCGGCGGCGGAACGGTGGTGCCGGAGCTGCTGAACCTCGCGCCGCACCCGACGACGGCGGCCGCGCGCAGCCTGGACGAGCCTAGCCGCGAGGCGGTGGAGGCGGCGCTGCGCGGCGCCGATGGCGTGGTCAGCCGTGCGGCGCAGGATCTCGGCCTGTCGCGCCAGGCGCTGTACCGGCGCATGCAGCGCTACGGCCTGGACGTGTCGCCTTGAGCGCGCGCACCATGCACACTTGGTTGCGGCGGGGTGGGAGACGACCTGGATGAGATTGGCCGTCATCTCCCTGCAGACCCGCCTGGCGCTGCTGCTGGCGGCAGCGGCGCTGGTCGGCGCCATGGTGTACACCGGAGTCACGCGCTGGCCGCTGCCGCAGCTGCTCGGCGCCGTGCGGGCCGGGCTCGGCGTGGGCGATTCGCCGCCGGTGCCGGTCGGCGTCTACGCCGGCCTGCTGCTCAGTGCGGGGGTCGTGCTGGCCCTGTCCTGGTGGTTTGCGCACGTCGCCATGGCCCCGGTGGTGCGCCTGCTGCGGGCGCTGGAAGGCTCGGTGGCCAGCTATCGCGATGGCGATTTCAGCCTGTCGATCGCCATCGACCGGCGCGACGAGCTGGGTCGCCTGATCCGCATGCACAACGAGTTGGGCCAGACCTTGCGCGAGCAGCGCCAGAACCTGGTGCAGCGCGAACTGCTGCTGGACACGGTGGTGCAGAACACGCCGGTGGCCCTGGTGCTCACCGATGCGGGCGGGCGCGTCGCCTACGCCAACATCGCCGCGCGGCACCTGTTCAACGATGGCCGCAGCCTGCTGGGCCTGGACTTCATGCAGGTGTTGACCAGCGCGCCGGAAGGCTTGCGCGATGCGGTAAAGGCCGGTGGCGACGTGCTGTTCAGCGTGGAAATGGACGGCAGCGAGGAGCGCTTCTACCTGTCGCAGCGCGCCTTCCGCCTGCAGGGCCGGCCGCATCGCCTGCAGTCGTTCCGGCGCATGACGCGCGAGCTGTCGCGTCAGGAAGTGGCGACCTGGAAACGGGTGATACGCGTCATCAGCCACGAGTTGAACAACTCCCTGGCGCCGATTTCCTCGCTGTCGCACTCCGGCGCGGAGCTGGCGCGGCGCGGCGACATGGCACGCCTGCCGGCGGTGTTTTCCACCATCGGCGAGCGTGCCCAGCATCTGCATGATTTCATCGCCGGCTACGCCCGCTTCGCCAAGCTGCCGGCGCCGCAGCTGGCCGCCGTCGACTGGGGGCAGTTCGTGGACGCGCTGGTCCTGCAGTGCTCGTTTCGCCAGATCGGGCCGTTGCCGGTGCATCCCGGGCATTTCGACGCGGTGCAGATCGAGCAGGTGATCATCAACCTGGTCAAGAACGCACATGAGGCGGGGGGACCCGTCGAGGACGTCACGCTGGCCATCGTCGAGCACGGACGCGAGTGGCATATCGAGGTGTGCGACCGCGGCACCGGTATGACCGACGCGGTGCTCAAGCAGGCCTTGCTGCCGTTTTATTCCACCAAGCGTTCGGGTACCGGGCTGGGGCTGGCCCTGGCGCGTGAGATCAGCGAAGCCCACGGCGGTCGGGTGCTGCTGGCCAACCGCGAAGGCGGCGGCCTGCGGGTCAGCCTGTGCCTGCCGAAGTTCGCGGCCGGCTGAGGCATGACTCACCTATACTGCCGTTCCCAGTGATTTCGCAGATACGCACGATGCGTTTCGTCCCGGCGTCGATGGGCCACGCGGCATGAGCACGGAAGTTCCCAAACCACTGACACCGCTGACGGCGGCGGAAGCGCAGACGCGCATCAGCTTCCTGCTCGAGCTCGCCCGGCGCCTGCATCAGTACGGCACCAGTTCGCCGCGGCTGGAGATGGCGGTGGCCGGTGCGGCCCAGGCTCTCGGGCTGGTGGCCGATGTCTGGTCCAGCCCGACGGCGATCATCATTTCCTTTGCCGATGCCGCGTACGGCGACGAGGGGCTGGCACAAAGCACGCAGGTGATGCGCCTGCCGGTGGGCGAGGTGAATCTGGCCCGCCTGTGCGAGGCCGACGCCATTGCCGACCGGGTCATCGCCGGCGAGCTGGACTTGCGCGAGGGCTTCCGCTGCCTTCGGGCGCTGTCGCGCCCCGAGTCCTGGCGCTCGCGCGGGGCGATGATCCTCAGCTACGGGCTGTCGGCTGCAAGCATCGCGGCGCTGTTCCTGCACAGCGCCTGGGTTGATCTGGTGGTGGCCGGGGCGATCGGTCTCATCATCGGCTGGATCACCGTCCTGTCCGCGAGCCGGCCGCGCCTGGCGGTGGCCAGCGACCTGATCAGCGCCGTCGTGGCGACAACCGTGGCCACGGTGATCAGCGCGTTCGTGGTACCGCTGGCGATCAAGTCGGTGGTGTTGTCCAGCCTGATCATCCTGATTCCCGGCATGTCCCTGACCACCGCAGTGCGCGAGATCTCAAGCCAGCACCTGGTGTCCGGCATGGCCCGCCTGGGTGGTGCCATGGCGACGCTGCTCAAGTTGACCTTCGGCACCGTTGCGGCAGCGCAGATATGCGTGGCGGTCGGTATCCATGCGCGTGATTACGCCTTGCCGCCGTTGCCGCCATGGACCGATTTTCCGGCCTTGCTGGTGGCTGCGGTGGCATTTGCCATCCTGTTCCGTGCCGCTGCCCGCGATTATCCCGTGGTGATAGTCGCGGTGGTGCTGGGGTATTTGGCCACGCGCTGGGGCGGGTTGGTATCCGGATCGCTGCCGGCGGCTCCGTTTGGGGTCTTTGTCGCTGCGCTGCTGGTCGGAGCCATGGCCAACTTCTATGCGCGGTTTGCCCATCGGCCCGGGGCTGTGATCCGCGAACCCGGCATCCTGCTGCTGGTGCCGGGCAGCGTGGGTTTCCGCAGCATGTCATTCCTCATGGAGCACGACACGCCCCTGGGTCTCGACACCGCGTTGCTGCTGTTCACCCTGCTCGTGTCCATCGTGGCCGGGTTGATGTTTGGCGACCTGCTGGTTTCCGCACGCCGCTCGCTTTGAGGCCACAGGCAAACGCCTGGGCGCGTGCATGAAAAACGCCGGCACAAGGCCGGCGTTCCCGTTTCAGATGCGCGGTACCGCTCAGATGGCCATATCCTTTTCCTTCTTGCCCGCCTTCAATGCGGCGCTGAACCAGCGTGGGCGCTTGCCACGGCCGGACCAGGTCTGCGCCGGATCGGCAGGGTTGCGGTATTTCGGCGGTACCGGTACCCCGGCGCGCTTGCTCTTGCCGCGGGTATTCCCGAATACGTCGTCGAAGGTATAACCCTCGGCTTTGAGCAATGCGTGTACCTTCTCGCGTAGTTTCGATACGCGCTCCTTGCGCAGTTCCACCTGACGGACCTGCGCCTTGTTGATCAGCTCGTTGAGCTGCGCGTGGTTGAGGCTTTTGATGTCAACTGCCATGTGGTACTCCCGGATGGATATTTGATTTGCGGATGTTGCATTGGACCGCCACTCCCTGCGTTGACCTTCGCGTGCCGCGGTCGTTGCTACCGGCGGATTCTCACCTATTTCTGGAATGTTTGTAAAGCGGCAGCGCGATATCCGGGAAACGCTAATAATGGCGTGGGCATCCGGCTCGACGAATGTGGATCAAGCATGAAAGCAAATCGCCCCTGCTTGCGTACATTAGCGTCGGCCGATTCAGCCCAGTAAGGCGAATAACTGTTCCTCACTGAGGGTCTGGCTGATCTCCGCATCGCGGGCGCGATATTCCAGCGTACCGGCTGCGACGCCACGCTCGCTGACCACGATCCGGTGGGGAATGCCGATGAGCTCCATGTCCGCAAACATGGCGCCTGGGCGCAAGCCGCGATCGTCCAGCAATACTTCGACGCCGCGTGCCTGCAGTGCCTGATACAAGGCCTCGGCGGCGGCACCGACTTCAGGTGCCTGGCGCGAATTGATCACGCAGATGACGACGCTCCACGGGGCCATTGCCGCCGGCCAGACGATACCCTTGGCGTCGTGGCGCTGCTCGATGGCTGCGGCGACGATGCGGGTAACGCCAATGCCATAGCAACCCATGCTCATGACCTGGTTGTTGCCACTGTCGTCCAGCACCGTGGCCTGCATGGCTTGCGCATACTTGGTGCCGAGCTGGAAGATGTGTCCGACCTCGATGCCCCTGGCGACATGCAGGACACCGTGGCCGTCGGGGGAGGAATCGCCCTCCACCACATTGCGCAGGTCGGCAATCCGTGCGATGCGCGCATCGCGGTCCCAGTTGGCGCCGGTGAAATGCCGCCCGGCGACATTGGCGCCGCATACGAAGTCCGCGAGCACGGCGGCGTCGCGATCGACGATGACCGGGATTTCCGCCGGCAGGCGCACCGGCCCGATGAAGCCGATGGTCGCGCCGGCAATGGCACGCACTTCCTCCTCGCTGGCGAACACGACTTCGCCCCCAAGCTCATCAAGGGCGGCGGCCTTGATTTCATTGAGCGTGTGGTCACCGCGCAGGCACAGCGCCACCAGGCCGGCGTGTCCGCGGAGCAGCAGGGTCTTCATGCATCGGCTGGTCGCCACCCCAAGCAGGGCCGCCACTTCCTCGATGCTGCGCTGGGTTGGTGTATCCACCATCTCGAGCGCCATACTCGGCAACGGGCGACCCTGGGCGGGCGGCAAGGCTTCGGCCTTTTCCAGATTCGCGGCGTAATCGGAACCATCGGAAAACACGATGGCATCCTCGCCGGAGTCGGCCAGCACCTGGAACTCGTGGCTGGCATTGCCACCAATCGCCCCGGTATCCGCCTGCACGGCGCGAAAAGCCAGCCCCAGGCGGCTGAAAATGCGCGAATAAGCCTCGTACATCACCGCATAGGTTGCGGCCAGCGACTCGGCGTCGAGATGGAACGAATACGCGTCCTTCATCAGGAACTCGCGCGCCCGCATTACGCCGAAACGGGGCCGGATTTCATCCCGGAACTTGGTCTGGATCTGGTAGAACGTGATTGGCAGCTGCTTGTAGCTTTTGAGTTCGTTGCGCGCGAAATCAGTGATGACCTCTTCATGCGTGGGGCCGAAACAGAAGTCCTGCTGCTTGCGGTCCTTGAGCTTGAGCAACTGGTCGCCGAATTTGTCCCAGCGCCCGCTCTCTTCCCACAATTCGCGCGGCTGGATCGCCGGCATGAGCATTTCAATGGCGCCGGCCCGGTTCATTTCCTCGCGTACCACGTTCTCCACCTTGTGCAGTACCCGCAGGCCCAATGGCGACCATATGTACAGACCGGCAGCGAGCCGGCGGATCATGCCTGCGCGCAGCATCAACTGGTGGCTGACGATTTCCGCGTCGGCAGGCACCTCCTTGACGGTTGCCAGGTGGAATTGGCTCAGGCGCATGGCTTGACTTCCGGCAGATGGAAAGCGCCATTGTAATGGCAGCCGGCCATGTGGCCGAGTGGCGCGCGCGATTTTGCAGGACCCGCCCGCCGTCGCCGGCGGATTCCTGCGTTCGATTTGTTCCGGGTGCGCGCAAATTGGAGGGAGTGCGCGGCTATTGGGAGTTCTGGCAATACTGCTGGTACTGCGTCTCGGCCGAGCTCAGCTGCGCCTGGCGCTGGTTGTTCGGCAATACCACGTCGATGCCATCCTTGTTCACCACCAGCGGCGCGCTCCCCCGCAGCTGGGTCAGGTTCGCCGACAGCGTCGCGCAGAGCCGGGCACGGTTGTCGGGGGTGTCGGCCATCGGCGTTGCCGGAGGCGCCGGAGCTGCCGCCCTGGTGGCCTCGGTGCCTGCTTCCGTCGAGGCCGGTGCCGTTGCCGCAGGCGCGCTGGTCGGGGACATGCTGGTGCCGGTCAGCGAGATCTGCTTGTAGTGGACTCCGGCTTCCGGCGGCGCTTCCGAGTAGTGCACCGTGCCGCCGGCGTCAGTCCAGCTGTAGATCTGGGCAACCGACAGGGGCGACAGCATCAGCAAAACGATGGCAAGGGGCAAACGCAGCATGGGCGACTCCGGCGATTGCGGACAGGTGGCAGCCTTGTTAGCACCAGTGGGCACCGGACTCAATACCCGATGGTCTACACTTTGTGCATTAGATCATGGATAAGCGCATGGGCGTTTCAGTACCGGTGAATCCGCCGCGGCACAAGGGTATTTACCTGCTGCCGAACCTGTTCACCACGGGGGCAATGTTTGCCGGCTTTTACGCCATCATCGCCGGTATCGACGGGCGTTTCACCGAGGCAGTCGTGGCCGTGTTCGCTGCTGCCCTGCTCGATGGCCTGGATGGGCGCGTGGCGCGCCTGACCGGCACGCAGACCGATTTTGGCGTGCAGTACGACTCATTGTCGGACCTCGTCAGTTTTGGCCTGGCGCCGGCGCTGGTGATGTATACGTGGTCGCTTTCGGCCCTGGCGGATTACGGTGAACCCTGGGGCAAGGTGGCCTACGCTGCCGCCTTCATCTACGCCGCTTGCGCCGCGCTGCGCCTGGCACGCTTCAATACCCAGGTTGGTGTCGCCGACAAGCGCTATTTCCAGGGCCTGGCCAGCCCGGCCGCGGCGATCGTGTGCATGTCGTTCGTGTGGAGTGCGGAAAAGACCGGGTATGCCGGCGCCGAGCTGTGCTTTGTCACGCCGTGGATCGCGGTGATCGTGGGCTTGCTCATGGTCAGCCGCTTTCGCTATTTCAGCTTCAAGGCCCCGCCGGGTGGCGAACGCCAGCGCGTACCCTTCGTGTGGATGGTTGTCGCCGTGCTGCTGCTGGCGCTGCTGGTGCTGGATACGGCCCGCGTGCTGCTGGCCGGCTTTACCGTATACCTGCTTTCCGGGCCGGTATGGACGGTGTGGCGCCTGGTCGCCCATCGCCGCGCGAGGCGCGGCAAATGAACACGCGCCGCTGCGCCGTGGTTGATGGGGCCCATCGCGCCAGGGTGTTGCATACCCTGGGATTCGTGCCGTGGGTCAGGCGGGGGCAGCCGGGCGCAGGGCGGGTGGCCGCCGCGGCCCTGGCCGACGAGGGGCTGCCATCGGCGCCCGCCCCTGGCATGGCCTGCGTGGTGGTTCTGGCTGAGCGCTGCAGCCCCTCGGCTCTGGACTTGCTCGGTCGGGCGATGCATGCCGGGGGACCGCTGCTGGCGCGTGCCGGGCGCATCCAGGTGCGTGCGGGCAAGCTGGACGGGGTACCGGTCGCGGCGACCTATCTCGTGTTCGGGGCGGCCCAGGCCGAGGTCCTGCGGCACAGCCTGCCTGCGGCGCCTGCAGGGGCATCGTCCGTGGTGGTCGTGGACGAGCTGGCGGCGGTGCTTGCCGAGGGTCGCGCCAAGCAGCGCTTGTGGGTGGCATTGCGCGGCTTGCGCACCAGACTGGCCGCGACCGGCGGCTGAAACCCGTGGCCAGCGTACCCATGCCGCAGCCCAGGATACGAGCCATGTGCCCGGGCGACGTGGCGGCGGTGAGCGCCATGGAAGCCGCTTCCTACGAGTTCCCGTGGACCACGGGCATTTTTGCCGATTGCCTCAAGGCTGGGCATTCCTGCTGGGTGCTGACCGTGGACGAGGCGACGGCGGGTTACGGCATCCTGTCCATCGGGGCCGGCGAGGCGCACGTGCTGAACCTCTGTGTGGATCCATCGCGGCGCAGCCAGGGGCTGGGCTGGTATTTGCTTGCGCGGCTGCTGGAGGTCGCCCGCTGGCATCGCGTGCAGCGTATCTTCCTGGAAGTGCGGCCGTCCAATCCGCGTGCAATTGCGCTGTACCACGCGGCCGGCTTTGCCGAGATCGGCCGGCGCCCGCGCTATTACCCGGCGCGGCGTGGCCGTGAGGACGCGATCGTGATGGCGCTCGACATGGAGTAAATACTCACCCTGTTTACCCCTCAACCCAGCTTTTGCCTCTGCTCGCGCAGCGCAATGAGCGTGGTGTTCCAGTCGACGATGCGCTGGCGCTCCTGGGCGACCACCTCGGCTGGCGCATGGGCGATGAAATTCGCGTTGCCGAGCTTGCCTTCGCACTTGGTGATTTCACCTTCGATGCGGGAGACTTCCTTGGCCAGCCGGGCCTTCTCCGCGTCCAGGTCGATCAGGCCGGCCAGCGGCAGCAGGAGGCGCAGCGTGCCGACCACCGCGGCCGCCGCGGCGGGCTCCGCGGCGCCGCCGGCGATCCATTGCGGTGCTTCGGTGCGCGCCAGGAAGCTGATCTGCGCTGCAAATTTTCCGACCCGCGCCCGGTCGCCGGCATCACCATCGGCCAGCAGCAGGGGAATGGTCTTGGCAGGAGAGATGTTCATCTCTGCGCGGATGCGGCGAATCCCGGAGAGCGCGCTCTTGAGCCACTCGATCTCATTCGAGGCGGCGCTGTCCAGCGGAATGTCGGCGGCGCACGGCCATGGCCGCAGCATCAGGTATTGCTCCCGCAGGCCGAGCCTTGGCGCCAGCGATTGCCAGATTTTCTCGGTGATGAACGGGATGATCGGGTGCAGCGCGCGCAGCACGTTCTCCAGCACGTACAGCGATGTGAACCGATAGGACTGGATTTGCCCGATATCGGTGGTCAATTGGCCATCGCCAGCGAGATCGACGGCAACCTTGGGATTGAGGTACGGCTTGGAGAATTCGATGAACCAGTCGCAGTATTCATTCCAGACGAATTCGTACAGCGACTGAGCCAGCAGGTCGAAGCGATACGTGGCGAAGTGCTGCTCGACGTCGCCGAGCGTTCCGGCCAGCCGCGTCAGGATCCAGCGTTCGGCTTCGGTGCTGGGCCAGTTCCTTGGCTTATCGATCACTGCGCCCGGTGGGATGGCGTCGCCGCGGGCGGCCGCTTCTTCCGGGGTTGGTGTCGGGTCGAGCCAGCCGAGCACGAAGCGCGCCGCGTTCCACAGCTTGTTGCAGAAGGCCTTGTAGCCTTCGGCGCGCTTCAGGTCGAAGTTGATGGTGCGGCTGTAGCTGGCCAGCGCGGCGAAGGTGAAACGCAGCGCGTCAGTGCCGATCGGCTTGATGCCGTCCGGGTACTCCTTGCGTATGCGCTTTTCCACCTTGTCGCGCACCTGCGGAAGCAGCAACGATCCGGTGGACTTGGCCACCAGCGGCTCCAGCTCGATGCCGTCGATCAGGTCCAGGGGATCGAGCGTGTTGCCCTTGGATTTGGACATCTTCTGACCTTCGGCATCGCGCACGATGGCGTTGATGTAGACCTCGCGGAACGGTATGCGGCCGGTGAAGTAGCGCGTGGTCATGACCATGCGCGCGACCCAGAAGAAGATGATGTCGAAGCCGGTGACCAGCACCGCGCTGGGCAGGAAGATCTGGTCGCGCTGCCAGTCGGCGACGACGTCGCCGTGTTCGTTGCGGACCGGGCCTTTGCCCGGCCAGCCGAGGGTGGAGAACGGCCACAGCGCCGAGCTGAACCAGGTGTCCAGCACGTCCTCGTCCTGGCGCAGTGCGCCGACCGGTGCGCTGGCGGCGTGGGCACGGGCGTCGGCCTCGTCCTCGCCGACGAAGATGTTGCCGTCCTCGTCGTACCACGCCGGAATGCGGTGTCCCCACCACAGCTGGCGGCTGATGCACCAGTCCTGGATGTTCTCCAGCCATTGCGTATAGGTCGTCGACCAATTCTCCGGCACGAACTTGATGTCGCCCGAGCGCACGGCATCGAGCGCGGGTTCGGTGATCGCCGTGCGGCCGCCTGGACGCCCATCGGCCTGGACCTCGCAGGTCAGGTCGACGAACCACTGGTCGGTGAGCATCGGCTCGATCACCGCGTCCGAGCGCTGGCTGACCGGCACCTGCAGCTTGTGCGCCCTGGTTTCCACCAGCAGGCCGGCGGCATCGAGGTCGGCGAGCACCTGCTTGCGTGCAACGTAGCGGTCCAGGCCGCGATACTTCACCGGCGCGTTGTCGTTGACCGTCGCGTCGAGGGTGAAGATGGTGATCATGGCCAGCTGGTGACGCTGGCCGATGGCATAGTCGTTGAAGTCGTGTGCGGGGGTGATCTTCACGCAGCCGGTGCCGAAGTCCCGGTCCACGTAGTCGTCGGCGATCACGGGAATCTCGCGTCCGGTCAGCGGCAGTTTCAGGGTCTTGCCAATCAGGTGCGCGTAGCGTTCGTCCTGTGGATGGACGGCCACGGCCACGTCGCCGAGCATGGTTTCCGGGCGCGTCGTCGCCACCACCACGCTGTCCGTGCCATCGGCCGTCGGGTAGCGGATCGACCACATGTGGCCGTCGCGCTCGACATTGTTCACCTCGAGGTCGGAGACGGCGGTGCCCAGCACCGGGTCCCAGTTCACCAGGCGGTTGCCGCGGTAGATCAGGCCGGCGCGATACCAGTCGATGAATACCTTGCGTACCGCGGCGGAAAGTCCGGCGTCCATGGTGAAGCGCTCGCGGGACCAGTCGGCGGTGGCGCCCAGCCGGCGCATCTGCCGGGTGATGGTCGAGCCGGATTCCTCCTTCCAGCGCCAGACGCGCTCGACGAACGCCTCACGGCCGATGTCCTTGCGGCTCTTGCCTATCGCTGCAAGCTGGTTCTCGACGATCTTCTGTGTGGCGATGCCGGCGTGGTCGGTGCCGACCTGCCACAAGGTGTTGCGGCCGCGCATGCGCTGGTAGCGCACCAGGGTGTCCATCACCGTCTGCTGGAATGCATGGCCCATGTGCAAGGTGCCGGTGACGTTTGGCGGCGGCAACAGGATGCAGTAGGGCTCACCCTGGCCGGACGGCTGGAAGGCCCCGCTGGCTTCCCAGCGTGCATACCATTTGGCCTCGATCGCGGCCGGCTCGAAACTCTTTTCCATGGGGTGTGCTCATTGGTGCGCGTGCGCGGCGCGCCCGCTTTGTGGCAAAGCAGCATTGTACGGGCAGCGCGCTGCCCGACCAACGCGCGCCGTGCCAGGCGCACCCGTGGCCGGACAGTCCTGCGCTGATTCCTGCTGGCGTGGCGGCTGGCGGCGGCCGGATGGAAGCGCGCCGCGTATCATGACCGGCCTGACCGGCAGCCGGATCTTCCCCGCATGTCCAGCTCCAATGCCCCGATACCCGAGCGTTGTCAAGGTCTGCGCGGGCTGCTGCGCATTGCTCCCGTGGTGGCGATCCTGGCCGCCATTGCGCTCAGCAATGCGCTGAGCCAGCTTGCCGATTACGCGCGCTTCGGCCAGGCCGTGCCGACCTGGCAGCCTTTCGTCTGGGAGTACTCCAGCGTCGCCTTGATCGGCGTGCTGCTGCCGTGGCTGGACTGGCTCAGCCGGCGCGTGCCGCTCGCGTCCTGGCGCTGGTACCCGACGGTGCCGATCCATCTTGGCGCCACGCTGGTGTTTTCCATCGTGCATGTCGCTGGCATGGTGGGTCTGCGCGAACTGGCCTATGCGCTGGCTGACAGCAGCTACCAGTTTGGCCCGGTGTTTTCCGGCTGGATCTATGAATACCGCAAGGACTTCGTGACCTACTGGATCATCGTTGGCTATCTGTCCGCGGTCGGCGCGTGGCGGCATTGGCGCGTGGCGCAGACGGCCGCGCCGCCGGAAGGGCAGGGGTCGGCACCGCCTGACGGCACGGCCGGTCGCCTGGATCGGCTGGTGGTACGCAAGCTCAACCGCGAGTTCATCCTCGACGTGGCCGAGGTCTCGCGCCTGGAAGCGGCGGGCAACTACGTCACCGTCCACGCCGATGCCACCGCCTATCGCTGGCGAGGGTCGCTGGCCAGCCTGGTGGCGCAGCTCGATACCGCCCGCTTCGTGCAGATCCATCGGCGTCAAGTGGTCAATGTCGACCATGTGCGCGAGATCCAGCCCTGGGCGCACGGCGACTATCGAGTGCTGCTCGATGACGGCAGCTTCATCAACTTCAGCCGCCGCTACCGCTCCCGCTTCGATGCGCGCTTCAAGCGTGCCGGCGATGCCGGCACGACGCCGGTCCCGACTCCAGCCGCCGCGGCCGGCGCCGTTCGTCCACAGCGCTGATCCCGCCCGTCCCGGCAGCGTCCCGTCCGTCACCCAGGCTGCTTGCGGGCGGCGCTGTAGAGCGTAGCGTCTGCGCCTCACGTCCCCGGAGGTCGACATGTCCAAGGCAAACCAACGTTCCATCCTGCCCGGCCGGTTCCCCTGTTGCGTCGGCCGCTCGCCACGTTCCGCCCGCTGCTGGCCATCGAGGCATACATACGCCTTGCCGCTGCATGGAGACGGACGATGAAGCGGCGCACCGTGCTGAAGTGGCTGGCTGGCGCGCCGGCGTTCGCCACCCTGCTGCCGGATCTGGCGGCGGCTGGGCAGGCGGCTGCGGCACCGGCGCCGGCGGGCCGGTTCCGTCGGGTGCGGCCAGGCGAGCCCGGATGGCCGTCGCCGACCGAGTGGGACGGGCTGAAGCGGCGGGTCGGCGGCCACCTGCAACAGCTCACCGATCCGCTGGCGGCGTGCCGTGCCGTGCCTTCCGGTGCGGCCTGCGCGGAGTTCCGTGCCCAGGTACGCAACCCGTACTACATCCTGGATCACGCCAACCTGACCCAGGCCTCGGGGTGGCTGGATGCGTGGACCTCGCAACCGAGCGCCTACGCCGTCGCGGCCAGGAGCGCGGCCGATGTCGCCGCGGCGGTGGATTTTGCCCGTGAACACCGTCTGCGGCTGGTGGTCAAGGGCGCCGGGCACAGTTATCAGGGGACCTCCTGTGCGCCGGATTCACTGCTGGTGTGGACGCACGCCATGGACGACATCACGCTGCACGATGCCTTCGTGCCCAGGGGCTGCGCCGGCCGCGTGGCGCCACAACCGGCGGTCAGCGTCGGGGCAGGGCAGGTCTGGGGGCATACCTACAACGCGGTGACGACCAAGGCTGGGCGCTACGTGCAGGGCGGCGGTTGCATGACCGTCGGTGTGGCCGGCCTGGTCAGCAGCGGTGGCTTCGGCAGCTGGTCGAAAAACTACGGCACCGCCGCGGCGAACCTGCTGGAAGCCGAGGTGGTGACCGCAGATGGTAAGGTCCGTGTCGTCAATGCGTGCAGCGACCCGGAGCTGTTCTGGGCCCTGAAAGGTGGTGGGGGTGGCAGTTTCGGGGTGATCACCCGCTTGACCCTGCGCACCCACGACTTGCCGGCTGCGTTCGGGTCGGTGAACGCGACGGTGCAGGCCCATTCGGAGGCGGCCTACCGGCGGTTGATCGAGCGCTTTCTGGCGCATTACCGGGAGCACCTGTTCAATCCCCAGTGGGGCGAAACCGTGCGCTTCCAGGTGCGGCACAAACTGAGCGTGAGCATGGTGTTTCAGGGCCTGGACCAGGCTGCCGCCACAGCGGCATGGAAGCCGTTCATGGATTTCGTGCAGGCCAGGTCGGGGGACTACACCATCGTTGCGCCGCTGCAGGTGATGGCCATCCCGCCGCGGGCCATCTGGGATCCGCAGGTGCTGCGCAAGATTCCGGGCCTGGTGGTTGCCGACAGCCGTCCGGGCGCGCCGGTGGACAATATCGTCTGGGCGGGTGACGCGTTCCAGGCCAGCCAATTCATCCACGGCTACGGCTCGGCGTGGTTGTCGCAGGCCTTGCTGGCGCCAGGGCGACGCGGTGCCTTGGCCAATGCACTGTTCGCCGCGAGCCAGGCATGGGGCTTCGCGCTGCACTTCAACAAGGGCCTGGCCGGGGCCATCCCCGCGCGGATCGAGGCGGCCCGCGACACGGCGACCAACCCGCAGGTGCTGGATGCGTTTGCGCTGCTCATCACCGGCAGCGAAGGGGTGCCGCCGATGCTGGCGCGCATCAAGGGCCACACGCCGGATCTCGCGCCGGCGCGCCAGCAGGCCGCCGCCAACCGCCAGGTGATGGAGGCGGTGTACCGGCTCATCCCCGATGCCGGTTCCTACGTGTCGGAGAGTGACTATTTTCTCGAGGATTGGCAGCGCCGCTTCTGGGGGCCGAACCATGCGCGCCTGCAACAGGTGAAGCAGCGCTACGATCCGGACGGCCTGTTCACCGTGCACCATGGTGTCGGCTCCGAGGCCTGGAGCGCGGATGGGTTTACGCGGATTGCCTGAACAGGGTCCGCGGTGTTCGTGGCAGTCGGCTATACCGGCGGGCTTCGGCGGATGCCGGCTGGTGCACGATGGCTCCGGCAATCCGAATCCCTATGGCGGCGCGGCGATGCGGTCGTCGGCCAGCACCTGGACCAGCGACGGTGGGCGGTAGCCTGGGTCGGCGAGCCAGCGTTCCCATACCGAACCGTCGACGGTCTCGTTGATCGTGGCGCCGACGACACGGTTGACGGGGCGGCTGAACCATCGGTACAGGCCAAGCAGGAATTCCGCATAGGAGTTGCGCGGCACGCCGGTCCATGCATCCGGCGCCGGGACGAACGGCGCGGTGAAGGCCAGGCCGCAATCCATGGCCTTGCGCTGCAACCAGGCGAGCGCCAGGTCAGGCAGGGGATCAGGCGTGCGTCCGGCACCGTCGTGGGCATAGCCGCCGCCCACGTCGGCGTGCGCGCCGATGAACCAGCGCTGCTCGATTTCAACCTGCTCGCGCTTTTTCATCGTGCAGGTTTCACCGGGCCGCAGGGTGGCGGGATTGCGCGTCCACAGCGCTGGCACAAAATCAGCGCGGTGCTCATCCAGCGCCAGTGCCTGGTAGGCGCACTTGACGATGCGGCTCAGCTCGGTGTCGTGGAAGCGGTAGCGCGCACGCGCGAACGGGAACCACGCCGCGACATCCGGTATGCCGAGCAGGCCGACGGTTTCCCAAACGCCCATGAACTGGATGTCGGTTTCTTCGGAGTGTCGGGCGCGGAAGGCCACTGCGGCCGGGTCGCCGGGTTTGATCGTGGTCTCGCGGTAGAACGCATAGGCGTCGGCGACTTCGCGCCGGCTGACCGCATCCGGCCCCTGGCGCCGGAGCAGGCCGCATTTGCGGATCATGCCGCCCAGGCTGCGCGCGGCGTAGGCGCCCCGACTGTAGCCGATCAGGTACAACTCGTCGCCCGCCTGCCAGGTATCGCAAAGCCAGCGGTAACCCTGCTTGACCGTGCCGGCAAAGCCATAGCCAAACGCGCCTCCCAGCCAATGGCCGATGCCGGGCTTGATCCCGACGCCAGGCAGGTAGTTGACGAGCTGCTCGATGCCCATGACGTCCTGCGTCGCGATCAGCTGGCGCAGGCGTTCGACGTTGGTGTCCGATTCGGGTTTGCTCCAGGTTCCGTCGTACAGCAGGACCAGCCTACGCATGGTCATGGTTGACCGCCGCGGACTGCCCCGTTCGCCTTGTGGGGTTGCTGGTTGCGGGGCCGCGCCGCGGTTGCGGGCTGGCCAGGGGCTGCGGCATGGTCATCGGCCTGATGTCCGTCATGATTGCGGCGGCCGGATCGTGGCTTGATGGGCACCGCGTCGACCACTGCATTCTTTGACGTGCACCCGGCAAACGCAAGCGGCGTACGCTGGATGATTGTCCCCGCAACTACAGGTCAGCTGATGATGAACGGCCACATGCAACTTGAGCACGCCCGCACGCTGCGGCGCATGCACCACGGTCAGTCGCCGCTGCTGCTGCCAAACGCCTGGGACGCTGGCAGCGCGCGGCTTTTTGTCCAGCGCGGGTTCGCCGCCGTGGCCACCACCAGCGGTGGAGTGGCCTGGTCGCTGGGCTACCAGGATGGCGAGCAGGTACCGCTGGACGAGGTGCTGGCTGCCGTCGCCCGCATGGCCCGGGTGTGCAGCGTGCCCTTGAGCGTGGATTTCGAAGGTGGTTACGGGGCGACACCGGCGGCAGTGGGCACCTCGGTGCGGGCGGTGATCGAAGCCGGTGCGGCCGGGGTCAACATCGAGGACGGCACGCCGGGGCATGGCCCACTGCGGCCGCTCGACGAAGCCGCGGCGCGCATCGCCGCGGCACGCGACGCCGCCACGGCCAGCGGCGTCGCGCTGGTGATCAATGCGCGCGTCGACCTGTGGCTGCACGAGGTTCCGCTCGCCGACGCGTCTGCGCGCATGGACGAGGGCCTGCGCCGCGCCCGCGCCTACCTGGCGGCAGGCGCCGACTGCATCTACCCCATCGGCCTGCGCGATCGCGTGGAACTGGCCAGCCTGGTCAAGGCGCTGGGCGCGCCGGTGAACGTGGCGGCCGGCCCGGGCGTGCCCCCGCTCGGGGAGCTGGCACGGCTCGGCGTGGCCCGCGTGAGCACCGCCACGCGTTTTGCCACGCTGGCGCTCGGTGCCGTGGACCAGGCGGTTGCCGAGCTGCGCTCCAGTGGGCGCTTCGACGGCCTGGCCTCGGCCTTCACCTATGCCGATGCGCAAGCCCTGTACACCACTTGATGCCGCAATCCGGTTGTTGTCCATCCCTGCCAAAGGAGCCACACATGCAAGTCCGCCTCGACTACCACCAGGCTGCCCCGGCCGCGTTCAAGGCCATGCTGGCGCTGGAATCGGCCGTGCACCGTTCCAGCCTGGAGCCCGCGCTCATCGAGCTGGTGAAGATGCGTGCCTCGCAGATCAACGGCTGCGCCTATTGCCTGGACATGCACAGCCAGGACGCGCGTGCGGCCGGGGAGACCGAGCAGCGCCTGTACCTGCTGAACGCCTGGCGCGAGGCGCCGTTCTACAGCGCCAGGGAACGCGCCGCGCTGGCCTGGACCGAGGCGTTGACCCAGGTCTCGACCCATGACGTCTCGGATGCGCTGTATGCGGAGGTGCACCAGGAGTTCTCCGACCAGGCCCTGGTGGAACTCACCCTCGCCATCATTGCCATCAACGGCTGGAATCGGCTGTCGATCGGCTTTCGTTCCCAGGCAGGGACCTACGTCCCGCCCGGCAAGACAAAGTGAGGCGGGCTGCGCTGGCCGGAGCGCGCAGCTGATGGCGCGCCTCCCCCAGGCCAAGCCGTTGCCACGCACGTTTTTCCGCCGCGATTCGCGCGTGGTGGCCGTGGCGCTGCTGAACAAGATCCTGCGCGGGGTCGACGGCCGCAGCGGGCGTATCGTCGAGACCGAGGCCTATTGCGGCTCGCTCGACCCGGCCGCGCATGCCTACCGCGGAAAGACCAGGCGCAATGCCACGATGTTCGGCCGGCCCGGCCTGATGTATGTGTATTTCAGCTACGGCATGCACTGGTGTGCGAATGCCGTTTGCGGCGAGGAGGGCGAGGGCGTTGCCGTGCTGCTGCGGGCGCTGGCTCCGCTCACCGGCCTGGACGCCATGCGCGCAGCGCGGCCCAAGGCGCATCGCGACCGCGATCTGTGCAGCGGACCGGCACGCCTGACCCAGGCACTGGGCATCACCGGCGTCCTCGACGGCAGCGACCTGGTGACCGGCGCAGGTGGCTTTCGCATCGTCGATGACGGTACTCCACCACCCGCGGCGCCGGTGGTGGGGAAGCGGATCGGCATCAGCAAGGCGGCGGACGAACCGTGGCGCTGGTATGTCCCCGGCGATGTCAACGTTTCCCGGCGCTGAGCCGGGGTGACTGCTGGCCGTTGCTGCGGCGCGGCGCGGGTTTCAGCCCGACGCCGGTTGCGGCTCCTGTGCTGCGGCGCAGGACAGGCCGCGTGCGCGCAGGAAGGCCTGGGCTTCCGCCGCGTCCTGGGCAAACCAGGCTTCAGTACTGCCGAGCCGGAACGAGTAGCCCCAGGCATCCATGTCGCGCATCAGGCGCGCGCGGCCGACTCCGGGCAACTCGTCGGCCAGCAGGATCTGCAGGTAGCAGGTCGCGTCTTCCTCCTCGATGGAGTCGGTGGCGTCGGTGTGCACGTGCTCGCGCCGCTCCGGCGGCAACACGATGAGGTGGCAGGCTTCGTGCAGTACGGAGTGGATTGGGGTGTCCTCGCGCGCATACACCGTGCTGCCGATGACGCCGGCCTCGGGTTCGCCCCAGTAGCTGCCGGGAATGGCCGTATCGGCGGCGATGAGTTGCAGCTCGAGGCCGTGACGGGCCAGCAGTGCCGCCATTGCCACCGATCCCAGGTCCCCCAGACGCATCACGGCGGGGTCATCGGGACGCTGGTGCGGCGCGGGTGATTCGGGATGCATGGGGATGGCGCCGTCGGTCCGCTCAGCGGCCCTTGGATTTCCTGCCGCCGGCCTTGCCTGGCTTGCCCCCATGCGTGCCCGCGGGCTCGGCTCCGGCCAGGGTCACGGACAGCTCCAGGATCTCGTGGTCGGCGCCACGCTCGACGTTGATGTTGATGTCCTCGAGCTGCACGTGCACGTATTTCTTGATCACCTCGAGCAGTTCGTTGCGCATCAGCGGCAGGTAGTCCGGGGCGCCGCGCGTGGAGCGCTCCTGGGCCACGATGATACGCAGGCGTTCGCGCGCCACCGAGGCGGTGGCTTCGGGCCTGCGCTTCAGGAAATCGAGTATGCCCATGCTGATCAGCCCCCGAAGACGCGTTGGAGGAAGCCCTTCCTGGGGGCGTCGATGAAGCGCAGCGGACGCTCCTCGCCAAGGATGCGGGCCACGGTGTCGCTGTAGGCCTGGCCGGCCTGGGACTGGGCATCGACAATCACCGGGATGCCGTTGTTGGAAGCGGTGAGCACGTTGGCCGATTCGGGGATCACGCCAATCACGTCGATGCCCAGGATCTCCTCGACGTCCTTGACGCTGAGCATCTCGCCGATCGCCACGCGCTGCGGGTTGTAGCGGGTCAGCAGCAAATGCTGGCGCACCGGATCCTGACCGCGCTCGGCGCGGCGGGTCTTGCTGGCCAGCAGGCCGAGGATGCGGTCCGAGTCGCGCACCGAGGACACCTCGGGGTTGACCACCACCACGGCCTGGTCGGCAAAGTACATGGCCAGGTGTGCGCCCTTCTCGATGCCCGCGGGCGAATCGCAAACGACGTATTCGAAGCCGTCGGCAGCCAGGTCGTCCAGGACCTTCTCCACGCCCTCCGCGTTCAGGGCGTCCTTGTCGCGGGTCTGGCTGGCGGCCAGCACGTACAGGTTCTCGTAGCGCTTGTCGCGGATCAGGGACTGCTTGAGCGTGGACTCGCCATGCACGACATTGACGAAGTCGTAGACCACGCGCCGCTCGCAGCCCATGATCAGGTCGAGGTTGCGCAGCCCGACGTCGAAGTCGATGACGGCCACACGCTTGCCGGCCATGGCCAGGCCGGTCGCCAGCGAGGCACTGGTCGTGGTCTTGCCCACGCCACCCTTGCCGGAAGTGACGACGATGATCTCAGTAGCCAATGGCCCTACTCCGCGTGGTGGTGTGTGGTGGGGGACGATGCTCGGTCACAGCCTGGCCAGCAACAGCTTTTCGCCATCCAGCCAGCATTGCACCGCATGGCCTTCCAGGTCAGGGGGAATCTGCTCGAACACCCGGTACTGGCCGGCAATGGCCACCAGCTCGGCGTGGAACTCGGCGACGAAGATCCGCGTCGATTCCGCGCCCTGGGCACCGGCCATGGCCCGGCCGCGCAAGCTGCCATAGACATGGATGTTGCCATCCGCAATCACCTCGGCGCCATTGGCCACCGTCCCGGTGACGATCAAATCCCGCTCGCGAGCGTACAGCTGCTGTCCTGAACGCACCGAGCCGGTGTGCAGCATCGCCAGCGGGGATTCACCCGCTGCCGGCGCTGCTGGCGGCTCCAGGGGCTCGGCCACGGGAGCGGGTGCCTTTGCCGCGGCGGGTTCGCCGGCCGCCGGCCTGGGCGTTCCCTCAGGGGCGGGTTCGTAGGCGGCGCGGAACTTCGCGATCAGCGGCAAGCCGATGCGCTCGGCCAGGCCAGCGGTCTCGCTGGTGCCGTAGGCGATACCCGCCGGCAGCATGCCTGCGCGGCGCACGGCGTCCAGCAGGGACAGGACCGTCGCGTCATCCGGTGGTTGCAGCAAGTGGCCGAGGTCAAGCACCACGGCGGCGCGTCCGAACATCTGCGGTGCGGCTTGCACGCGCCGCAGCAATTCGTCATGCAAGGCGTCCGCGTCGGCGCGGCGCACGTGGACACAGGCCATGCCGACCTGGCCGAAACGCAATTCGCAGGCGTCGCTGGCTGCTTGCCGGGCCTTCACTGTTCGCGATCCCCTGCGCGCCGTTGCAACCCGGCGGCGGCTGAGTCGGGCCTGGCGCGCTCGGCGAGCCACGGCACGTCCGGCAGGCCGCCATGTTCCAGCCAGGTGTCGCGGACGTAGATGTAGCTTGGCAGCTCCCGCGCCAGCAAGCTCACCTTGGGTCCGTTCTTGCCCATGCGTTGCTGGCTGACTTCCTGGAAGCCGTAGGTGCCATGGAACAGCAGGACCACGTCATCACGTGGTTCGAGGAACACCTCGCAGGCCAGGAGTGGCACGCGGACCTCGGCGTAGCTGTGCACGTCGCAGTAGAACACGCGGCCCAGGCCGTGGCGGCGATAGGCGTTGGCGATGACGATGCGGTCGATGTACACGAACTGTGGATAATGCTTGACGAACCAGCGATAGTTCGGGCTTGAATAGGTGCTGCCCTCACGTAGTGCGATGAGGAACCCGGCCAGATGACCATCGATTTCTGCCACGCGGAAATATTCGGCGGACTCATAGAAGAAGCGCAGCTGCGCCATGTCCAGGGCGAGGATGGAGCGGCCTGCGCCATTGTTGAGCGCCAGCACGGCGTTGAGATCCTGCTCGCGCACATCGCGGATCGCGAGGGCCATTCGTTGCTCCGCTTGGGTGGACATCGGCAAGAGGCCGACTGCCGGCCTCGTGCAGGGCGGCATTATGCCATGCGCCGGCAGCGGCTATCGCGGCGCGTGGCCGCGCCGCTGTCCCGCAGCGCAGCGCAGCCCATGGCCGTGCGCATTGCGCGCGTGCGGCACGCAGGGGAGGGAAGCCAGTAATGCGCGGGAACTGGAGTCCGCATCTCAATCACGTGCGGGTGTTGCGCTATACCGGGCTGTTCACCTACCTGTGCTGCAGCGTGCCGCTGTGGCAGGGCAGCTGGGGACTCGAGCACGCCAGCGCGTGGTGGAGCAGTCCGACACAGTCCGGTTGGTTCGTCTCCTACGCCCTGTTTGGCGTGGCGTACCTGGCCCTCACCAGCCGCCGCATGGCGGTGCAGGCCTCGATCTGGCGCCAATTGGCCCGGCTGGCCGGCATGCTGCTGCTCACCGGCTCGGCGATCGCCGTCGGCTGGTTCAGCCAGAGCGGCCTGTCGGCCATGCTCATGCTGGTGATTGCCGTGGTCTTGCCCTGGCAGATGCCGATGGTCACCGGCCTGGTCTGGCTGCTGGTGCAGAACCTGCTGCTGATTCCTGTGATCGCCAGCTATGTCGGCTGGACGCCGGGTATGGCCATTCTGCAGGTGTGCGTGTATCTGGGTTTGTCCGCGCTGGTGTTCTTCACCTCGACCGTGGCCCACCAACAGGCCGAACAGCGTGAGGCGCAGCGGCGTCTCAATGCCGAGCTGCACGCGACGCGCGCCCTGCTGGCCGAATCCAGCCGGCTAAATGAGCGCATGCGCATCGCCAGGGATTTGCACGACCTGATCGGCCACCACCTGACCGCGCTGAGCCTGAACCTGGAGGTTGCCAGCCACCTGACCAACGACGAGGCCCGGGTGCATGTGTGCAAGGCGCAGAGCACCGCCAAGCACCTCCTGGCCGATGTGCGCGAAGTCGTCAGCGAGCTGCGTCAGGACGATGCGCTCGACCTTACCAAGGCCTTGCGCAGCCTGATCAACGGCGTGGCCGGGTTGGCCGTCCACATGCAGGTTCCGCCGCGCTTCAGCCTGGAGGACCCACGCCAGGCGCTGGTGCTGCTGCGCTGCGCACAGGAAATCATCACCAACACCGTCAGGCACGCGGATGCGCGCAATTTGTGGATGGAATTCGTCTATCCGCAACCCAGCCTGCTGGAGCTGCATGCCCGCGACGACGGCCACGGCGTCGAGCGCATCGCGCCAGGCAATGGCCTGTCCGGCATGGGCGAGCGACTGGCCGAGTTCGGTGGCAGCGTCAGCCTGGACGGTGGCGCGGACAAGGGCTTTGCGCTGGTCGTGCGCCTGCCGCTGGGTGAGCGCGAGCCGAATGCGGCGCCCACCCCGCCACCCACGCTGCACGAGGACGCATTGGCCCTGGGCCTGTCCTGATCGCTGGTTCGCAGTCAGCCCGAACGGTGGCTGCGGCGTGCTGGTCTGCCGCATTGGTGGCTGCCATCCTCCCGGCCCGGACCTGGGCCGCTATGCTTACGGCACGCCTGGAATGGCACCTGTAATCTATGGACTGCCCATTGCCGCTTGCGCTCGCTGAGGGACCTTGATGATTTCGGTATGTCTTGTCGACGATCAGAATCTGGTTCGCCAGGGCGTCCGGTCGTTGCTCGACCTGGACAAGGACATCCGTGTCGTGGCCGAGTTTGCCGACGGCACCGAGGCCTTGCGCGATATTCCCCGGGTCAAGCCGGACGTGGTCCTGCTCGACCTGCGCATGCCCACCATGAGCGGCCTGGAAGTACTGCGCGGGCTCTCGGCACGCAATGCGTTGCCGCCGACCATCATCCTGACCACCTTCGACGATGATCAATTGGTGCTGCAGGGGATCAAGGCAGGCGCCAGGGGATATCTGCTGAAGGACGTTTCCCTGCAGCAACTGGTCGAGGCGGTGCGCATCGTCGCCGCCGGGGGTTCCCTGGTTGCCCCGATGGTCAGTCAGCGCCTCACCGCCGGCGTGGCGCGCATGCAGAACCATTTTTCCAGCCTGGAACACCCCGACCCGCTCACCGAGCGCGAGACCGAAATCCTGCGCCTGCTGTCCGGCGGCTACAGCAACAAGGAAATCGCCAATTCGCTGCGGGTGGCCGAGGGGACCGTAAAGAACCACGTTTCCAACATATTGTCCAAGCTCGGTGTGCGGGATCGCACCCGTGCCGTGCTCAAGGCCTTGGAGATGGGGATTGTCTAGACGGCCATGACGCGCCGGGCGACTTGGGGTGGACAATCGCGCCGGGGAGCCGCAGGGTGCAGCCGGTGGTACAACGCCGCCATTTATTTGGGTGGCGATATTGCATTGCGCGATGGCGTTCCGGCCCATGAACCGGTACCATCCGTAACCTTGGTTCGTGTCGACCCCTTGGTACGGCGCTCCTGGGCACTCTCGAGGGGCTTGCGTGGGTGCTGATTCAACAACCTGGTATTGCGTAGACGCTCGGAGAACTCTGGAATGATGCGTTTCCTGGAATTCATTGTGGCTTTGATCATCGTCGCCCTTGCTGCGGTGGTGTTCGGCGTGTTGAGCCCCAGCAGTGGCCACGTCGAGCGGTCCGTGACGGTCGGCAAGGACCTGCGGCAGGTATACGACGTGCTCGACAACATGCGCCGCCTCCCCGATTACGCAACCCTGCGAGCGGACGACCGCAACATCAAGTTCGAGTTGAGCGGCAAGCCGTTCGGTCCTGGCGGGGAGATCCGCTGGACCAGCAATTCCGAGCGCGTCGGCAATGGTTCGCTCACCATCGTCAGTGCGGACCCGAAGTTCAACGAGGTCGATGATTCGACGACCAATGCCACGATCGTGTGGAAACTGGACAACGATTGGCGCGGCCACGACAAGGAGTTCACCCTGGGCCTGGCCCGGGATGGCAGCCGTGGACAATTGACCGAGCTCACCATGGCCTACGATGTCAAGTACGGCTGGAACCTGATGGATCGCTTCAGCAATCTGTATATCCACGGCAAGCCCGATTCATTCATCCAGGGGGCGCTCAACAACCTGCAGAATGTCGTCGCCGCGATTCCGAACGTCGACTACAGCGGGCTGACCCCGGCCATCGTGCAGACCAAGCCGCAGCCGGTGCTGATGATCTCGACCTCCGCTCCGCGTTCTGGCGGCCTCGAGGCCCAGCATGACGCCATTACCGCGGCCATCGGTGTCATCCAGGCCGAGGCGAAGACGCTGAAGGTCAACATCGTGGGACCGCGCATCGTCACCACCACCAACTATGGTGACCAGACCTATTCCTTCGACGTCGCCCTGCCGATCGATACCAACACCCTGACCTTGACGAAGGATGGCGAGCCACAGGAGCTGACGCCGCCGACGCCGCCATCCTTGAACGCGCCTGCCGAGCCGGCATCCGCCGCCAGCGGCCCGGAGTCTGCAGGCAGCAGCGCCGTGGCCGAGGCTGCACCGGTCGTGGGCAGTCGCGACCAGCGTGGCCGCCTGGTGCTCGGCAATGGCGTGTTGGGCGAACTGGCACTTGGCGACAACACGCTCACCGCGCCGTGGACCGGTACCTTTGCCGGCGTGGCCACCATCCGCGACCAGCTGCGCGCCTATGCCCAGACCCACGGCTATGCGTTTGACGTGGTGGTCCATCCGCCGTACGACATCCAGACCGGCGTGGATGTGGTTGGGCCACAGGGTGACCTGATTTCCAAGGAGCGTTACCAGATTTACCTGCCGCTCGAAAGCGCTCCCGCGCAGACTCCGGAGCAGGAAGCCGGCCTGGTGCCGGAACCGGCGCCGGCGAGCACGGCAGCCCCGGCCGAAGCAGCGCCGGTGGCTGGGAATGCCAACGGCAAGAAGGCCAACGGCAAGAAAGGCGGCGCCAAGAAGTGATCCGCACCGGTCGGCCCACGCGTCCAGCGTGGGCCGACCTGGGTCTCGTGGGCTTCGGATCGGACCGCCGCTGTTTGCGGTTGGTCCTGACAGCCGGACGCCACAGCCCACATGCCGGGCGGGGCGCGGAAGTGGCGCGCTGGTACGCCCCAGCCCTGGCCTGATGCGGTGCGACGGGCATGATCGAGACCGACCAGCTGACGCGGTGCTACGGCAACCTGACTGCAGTGGATGCGTTGAGCATCCGCGTTGAGCCTGGCCAGGTGCTGGGCCTGCTTGGCCCCAACGGCGCTGGCAAATCCACCGCCATGCGCATGATCTCGGGGTTCCTGGTACCGACCTCCGGCACTGCGCGCGTCTGCGGACACGACATCCTGCGTGAGCCACTCGCGGCCAAGCGCGCGCTCGGGTATCTCCCAGAGGGCGCGCCCGGCTACGGCGAGATGACCGTGCGCGAGTTCCTGCACTTCATCCAGCACATGCGGCGGCTGCACAGCGAGGCCGACTGGCAGCGCTTCGACCAGGTGGTCCAGCAGCTGCAACTGGAGGAAGTCCTCGACAGCTGCATCGACACCTTGTCCAAGGGCTTGCGGCGCCGCGCCGGCCTGGCCCAGGCGATCCTGCACGATCCGCCAGTGTTGATGCTGGATGAGCCGACCGACGGCCTGGACCCGAACCAGAAACACGCAGTGCGCCAGCTGATCGACGTCATGGCGCGCAACCGCACCATCCTGATCTCGACGCATCTGCTGGAAGAGGTCCATGCGCTGTGCAACCGCGTGGTGATCATCGCCCGCGGCCGCCTGCTGGCCGATGCCACGCCTGCTGAGCTGGAGCAGCAGTCGCGCTACCACGGCGCGGTGTCGTTCAGCGCGCCAGGTAGCGGCATGGCGCAGGAAATGCTGGGACGCCTGCCGCAGGTGGCGGCAATCGAGGTCGATCCGCTGGATGGCCGCACGACGGTGTTCCCCAAGCCGGGCCAGCGCATCCTCGGGCCAGTGCAGCAGTTGCTGCGCGAGCAGGGCTTGGAGGTGTCTGAAATCCAGCTCGAGAGCGGCCGCCTGGACGAGGTCTTCCGCCAAATCACCACGGCCGTCGATGGCGCCGCGCCAGCGGGGCCGGTGCCGTGAGTCCAGTGATCGCGGTGCTGCGGCGCGAGCTGCGCAGCTATTTCGTCACCCCCGTGGCCTACGTGTTCCTGGTCATGTTCCTGGTGCTGAGCGCCATCCTCACCTTCTTCGTCGGCGACTTCTACGAGCGCGGACAGGCCGACCTGCAACCGTTTTTCGCCATGCAGCCATGGCTGTACCTGATCCTGGTGCCGGCCGTCACCATGCGCATGTGGGCCGAGGAGGCCAATGCCGGAACCCTGGAGCTGCTGCTTACGCTGCCGGTGACCCTGGCCCAGGCCATGGCCGGGAAGTTCCTGGCGGCTTGGCTGTTCGTCGGCCTCGGCCTGGCGCTGACCTTCCCGCTGTGGATCACGGTCAACTACCTCGGACCGGCTGACAACGGCGTGATCGTTGCCGGTTACCTGGGCAGCTGGCTGATGGCCGGCAGCTTCATCGCCATCGGCGCGTGCATGTCGGCGCTGACCCGCAGCCAGGTGGTGGCGTTCATCCTCACCGCGCTGGCCTGCACGCTGTTCGTGCTGATCGGCATGCCGCAGATCGTCGACCTGTTCCGGGGGCCGGTCATGGGCAAGCTGGTCAAGGGTGTCGCGCACCTGTCGATGCTGCGCCATTTCGAGGCGATCTCACGCGGCGTGCTGGATGTTCGCGACCTGCTGTATTTCGTGCTCACCACCTTCGGCTGGCTGCTCGCCGGGGTGCTGCTGCTCGACCTGAAGCGGACGCGCTGAGCAATGCGCCTGTTGCCTCGACGTGATCGTCCATCGGCCCTGCGCCACGCACGGCGCAGCACCTGGCTGTTCGGCTGGCTGGCCCTGCTGGTGCTGGTGTCCGTGCCCCTGATCATCGCCACCAGCCGTTGGCTGCCGAACTGGCGCATCGACCTGACCGCGGATCGTCTGTATACCTTGACGCCGGGCACGGTGCACATCATCGACCAGCTGCAGACGCCACTGCATTTGACCTTGTATTTTTCCGCGCATGCCGCGCGCGACCTGCCGCAGCTGCGCAGCTACGATCTGCGCGTCCGCGAGATGCTGCAGGAGATGGTGGCGCGCTCGGACGGGCGTATCCATCTGCAATGGGTGGACCCGGTGCCGTATTCGGACGACGAGGCCAGCGCGCAGAGCAGCGGCCTGATTGCGGCAAGTGGCGGCAGCAATGGCGAGCGGGTGTTTTTTGGCCTGGCCGGCAGCACCGCTGCCAGTGATGCCGGTGGCGCCGCGGACCAGGCGCCGACACGGAGCTTGTCCATACCGTTTTTCGATCCGTCCCGTGAGGCGTTCCTGGAGTACGACATCGCGCGGCTGCTGTACGAGCTGGACCAGACGCACAAGCCCGACGTCGGCGTCATCAGTTCGTTGCCGGTAGCCGGCAATCCGGCGGACGGCACCCCGCCATGGACGATCATGCGCCAGCTCGACCAGTTGTTTGCCGTGCGCATGCTCGACCCTGCCACGCTCAGGCAGATCGACCCCGACGTGCAGGTGCTGCTGGTGATCCAGCCCAAGCACCTGTCTGTGGACGTCCAGTACGCCATTGACCAATACCTGATGCGCGGCGGACACGTGATCGTGTTCGTCGACCCGGACGCCGAGCTCGACACCTCACCCTATGGGCCCGGCAGCCTGACCTTGCCGGACCACGGCTCGGACCTGCCGCGGCTGTTCAAGGCCTGGGGCGTGGTCTTCGACCCGGGACAGGTGGTGCTGGACCGCTCGCTCGCCCTGCCCATCGAGCTGGACGGCCACAGCCTCAAGCACCCCGCGATGCTCAGTCTTGGCACCCGTGAACTCAATCTCGCCGACCCGATCACCGCGAGCCTGCAGAACGTCAATGTCTCCACTGCCGGGCACTTCGACCTGGCGGCAGCTGCACACACGCGCCTGGTGCCGCTGCTGCAGAGCAGCTCCGACGCGATGCTGGTGCCCACGCAGCGGGTACTCGATGCCAGCAACGATCCCAACGCCCTGCTGCAGCACTACCAGCCAGGTGACGCCAACTACGTGCTGGCAGCCCAGCTGCGTGGGCCCCTGGTCAGCGCCTTTCCGGAGCGTGCGGAGCAAGCCGGCCACCAGGCCCAGGCCGCTGACTCCGCCCGGGTGATCCTGGTTGCCGACACGGATTTGCTGAGCGACCGCTTGTGGGCGGAGCCGCAGACCGTGCTCGGTCAGACCATGCTGCGCATCTTTGCCGACAACGGCGATTTCGTGACCAACATGGTGGACAACCTCAGCGGTTCGTCCGCCCTGCTGTCGATCCGCAGTCGCTCCACCTCGCGCCGTCCGTTCACCAGGGTGCAGGCCTTGCGCAACGTCGCCGACCGCAAGTTCCTGCAGAAGGAGCGCGAGCTCGAGCAGGAATTGGCCGATATGCGCCGGCGGGTCGACGAATTGCGCCCGGGCAACGGCGCCGGCACCGCGCAACGCCGTGAGATCGAGCAGTTCCGCCAGCGCCAGCTGGCGATCACCACGGAGCTGCGCAGCGTACAGCACCAGTTGAATGACGAGATCGATGCCCTTGGACTGCGCATCAAGATCATCAACATCACCCTCATCCCGTCGCTGCTGATCCTGTTTGGGCTGATCTACGGCTGGCGCCGCATGCGGCGCAGCCGTCGCCGCTGAAGCGGCTGCAACTGCTGGTGGGCCGTGCTCTTCCCCTCCTGCACGATATGCATGAATGAGGCTGTCGGGGGGAGAGGGAGCTGGCGACGCGGCCGTCTGGGACCGGGGGCGTGGTGGATTTGCCTGCGGCGAAACAGCGCGCCCCAGCCGCCGCGAACGGCGCCGGATTCCCACGCCATGCGGATTCGGGGCGCAGCGATGCTGCATCCGGCCCGTGGGCAATGACGAAGACAGCGCGGCGGGCGGCTATGATATCGGGATGGGTTCGGCGGATTGGTTGCTGCGGTGATTGCGAGCGTACTGAAGTGGGCAGAGCCGTGGGAATTTTCGTGGGTATTCCTGGCCACGTTCATCCTCGCCGGCGCGTTGTATCTGCGTGGCAGCCGGCGCCTGCATGTCGGAACCTGGCGCCGCGTGGCGTTCTGGAGCGGCATGGCGATCATCTACCTGTCGCTGCAGACCTACCTGGATTTCTACGCCGAACACGAGTTCCTGGTGCATCGCACCCAGCAGCTGTTCCTGCATCACCTCGCGCCGCTGTTGGTGGTCGCGTCCTACCCCGCCGTGGTGCTGCGTGCCGGCTTGCCACTGAGGTGGCGCCTGCGTTGGCTGCGGCGGGTGCGGCAGTCCTGGCCTTGGCGCACGGTCACCGGTGTGCTGCTGAATCCGGTGGTGGCGACCCTGCTGTTCATCGGTTTCATCCTGATCTGGCTGGTTCCGCGCATGCAGGAACTGGCGATGCTGGACTGGCGCATCTACCGTTTCATGAACTGGAGCATGCTCGTCAGCGGCTTCGCCTACTGGTCCCTGGTGCTCGACCATCGGCCGCACCCGCCTGGGCGCATGCAGGCGGGGATGCGGGTGTTGTCGCCGGGCATCACCATGGCGCCGCAGATGCTGGCTGGCGCGATCATCACTTTTTCCAGGTCGGACCTGTATCCGATCTTCGAGATTTGCGGTCGCGCGCTCACGCTCAACGTGATCACCGGGCAGATGATCGGCGGACTGATCATCTGGGTACCGTCGGCCATGCTGGAAACACTGGGCGCCATGCTCGCGTTGCGACAGTGGTTGCGCCTGTCGCGCAATGGTCGCCTGTCACGCCGCATGCGGCCCGGTATGCCGATGCATGGGCACGCCCCGGGCCAGCTCGCCTCCGATTGATCGGCCGGCCGGCAGCGCCACCGCGGACGAAGCTCAGTGTGAATCGGGACCGATGGCGTTGGCTGGGCGGGCGAGGAATTCCACCGGCAATGAGCTGCCGTCACTGAACTCGAGCGTCAGCCGCACGCGGGTACCAGGCACGACCGGTGCGATCGCGTGCATCAGCATCAGGTGATAGCCGGCAGGTGCCAGCACCACCTGGCCGTGGGCCGGAATGGCCAGCGACCCGATCCCGCTCATATGGCTCATGCCGCCGGACATCGAGCTCTGGTGCAGCATCGCCTGCGCGTAGCTGCTGCTCTTGGCCCCGGTCAGTTGCACCGGCTGGTCGCCGTCGTTGCGCAAGGTGACGTAGGCGCCAGCCGGGAGCGCGCCCGGCAAGACGCGGATCCAGGCCTGGGTGGCGTGCACTTGCTGGGCGGCAGTGGCCTGCGCGGCTGCGCATGGCAGCAGGCCGACGAGCAGGCACGCAGCGGCCAGTGGCCAGACGCGCGCCCGCATGATGCTGGCGATGCCGGATGTGCGGGTCCGCGTCATGGCTTGGCCTCCTGGCTGATCAGCAGGTGCAGGTCGTGGACGATGTCGTCCTGCGAGGCGGCTGGGCTGGCGAGCACGCGGGCCCGGCCCTGGGCGTCGAAGATGTACACGCCGGCGCTGTGCGACACCTCGTAGTCGCCGTTCGCCTGGTCGGGTTCACGGCTGAAGGCGGCGCGGTAGTCCTTGCTGAGCCGCTCCAGGGCGCGCGGGCTGCCGGTGAGGCCGACGGCACGCGGGTCGAACGCGGTGACGTACGAGTGCAGGATTTCCGGCGTGTCGCGTGCCGGATCGACCGACACGAACAGGATGCGGGCGCCATCGGCGAGCGGCCCCAGGCGCTGCATCACCACGTGCAGGTGGGCCAGGGTGAGCGGGCAGACGTCGGGGCAATGCGTGTAGCCGAAGTACAGCAGCACCACCTTGCCCAGGTAGTCGCTGGCGGTGACCGCCTTGCCCTGGTCGTCGGTGAGGGAAAACGACAGGTTGGGCATGTGTCCGCTGAGGTTGGTCAGGCGCAGCGGCAAGGCGCCAGAACGCTGGCAGCCGGCAAGCGCCAGCGCGGCCAGCAGGGCCAGGCATGACAGGAGCAGGGTCGAGCGCAGCGGGTGGTGGTGACGGGTCGGGCGACACGGTTTCACGGCATTCATCACCCGAAGCATACGACAATCGCCGCGGACCAGGATCGCATCCTGGTCACGTGCGCTGAATTGTCCCAGTGCGTCGACCCGCGCCATACGTTGCCCTCATGGTGCTGTGCTCGTTACCCTTGTCGCCTTTGCCGGAGTTGCCAGATGTCCTTTGACCTGCCACCGGTCACCCGCAACCTGCTGATCGCCAATGTGGTGATCTTCCTGCTGCAGCAGGTGGCCGGGGAGGTCCTGCTGGCCCATTTCGCGCTGTGGCCGTGGGGACCGGACCAGGTGTTCCGGAGCGCCAGCGGCCTGGTCTCGATCGGCTTTCGTCCCTGGCAGCTGGTGACCTATGCCTTCATGCATGGCGGCTTCACGCACATCGCCTTCAACATGCTCGCCCTGTTCATGTTCGGCGGCGCCATCGAGCGCACCTTTGGCACGCGCAACTTCCTTGTCTACTACTTCGTCTGCGCGGTTGCCGCAGCGGTGGCGCAGCTGCTGGTGCTGTACTACTTCTCGCCGGACAAGTTCTTTCCCACGCTAGGCGCATCGGGAGCGATCTTCGGATTGCTGCTGGCGTTTGGCATGCTGTACCCGCACGAGAAGATCTTTCTCATGTTCCTGCCGATACCCATGCCGGCGTGGCTGTTCGTCATCGGCTACGCAGCGGTGGAACTGGTGATGGGGGTCACGGGGACGCAGGCGGGGGTGGCGCACTTCGCGCACCTGGGCGGCATGCTGGCCGGCATTGTCATGATCGAATACTGGCGCGGGCACCTGCCGGTCAAGCCCAAGCGCCGGCTGTTGCGCTGACGCAGCCAGCGCCTGGCTTTTGCCGCGCACGCTCCAGGCTTCAACGCAGGCGCAGGAAATCCGGGCTGACCACGAAGCGCACCGCGTCCAGCCGCAGGCGCGCCGCCGGCAGCGCAGCCAGTACCTCGCTGCGCTCGGCGGTGAGCGCGGTGATTTCGCCGGCGCTGATCGAGGGGTTGACCGCGCGCAATGCCATCAGCCGTGAGAGTTCGGCGTCCAGCGTGGCCGTGGCCTGGGCCACCGCAGCGTCGATTGCCGTTGTGGCTCGGTCGCCGGCCAGGCCCTCGGCGCGCTCCAGCATCGGTGGCACCAGCCGCGCCAGCACCTTGCGATAGCGCGCGCTGTCGATATTGCGCGCCGGCGCGCGCTGCAGCGCCATGGCGCTGGGCTGGAAGTCGGCGCGCTCGACGAGTCGCGTGTCCACCGTGACGGCCAGCGGCTGGGTGGCAAGGAAGCGCTCGATGTCCAGGCGCCGGTCGGCCACGCATTCGAGCAGGTAGACCGCCTGCAGCAAGGCCGTATGTGGCGGCAACGCGTCGTCGAGCATGAACGTGGCATTGCCCAGTTCGCTGGAAAGAGCCAGATCCAGCGCCCCGAGGATCAGCGGATGATCGAGGCGCAGCAGCGGCAGGTCGTCCCGGCCCAGCGCGACCTGGCGGTCGAAGGTGACCGACATCGGCCCCTCGGCAAACCCGGGCAAGGCATCGGTGGAGAGGTATTGCGGATCGAGTTTGGTGACCTGGCCGCCCAGATCTTCGGCATGGATACCGAAGGCCTCAAGCAGGCGTTGCACGAAGGCGTCGCGCGCCGGGTCGGCTTCCTCGCGGGCAAAGGTCGCGGCCAGCTCGTCGGCGTGGGGGTCGCGGGCCGAGGCCAGTTCCAGCAGGTGGTCGCGGCCGCGGCGGATCAGTTCGGCCGCGCGTTCGTGGCTGGCCTGCGTGGCGCCCAGCAGCGCGTCCAGCTCCTGGTCGCGGCTGTCGTCGCCGCGGGCGTGCTCGTCGGCCAGGCGCGCCAGCGGCTCGGCGTAGGTGCGCAGCAATCCGCGCGCATCGGCAGGACTGTGGCGGAAGGCGTCCATGCCTTCGTCGTACCAGCGCGCAAGCACGTGTTGCGCGCTGTCGGCAACCAGCAGGATGTGGATGTCGATGGCGTGCTGCTGGCCGATGCGGTCGAGTCGCCCGATGCGTTGTTCCAGCAGGTCCGGGTCCAGCGGCAGGTCCCAAAGGACCAGGTGATGGGCAAACTGGAAGTTGCGGCCCTCGGCACCCACCTCGGCGCACAGCAGCAGGCGCGCGCCGTCGGCCTGGGCGAAGTAGGCCGCGTTGCGGTCGCGCTGCACCAGGCCCAGGCCTTCATGGAAGCGTGCCACGCGCACGCTGCTCTTGAGGCGCAGGGCGTCCTCGAGCGCGCGCACCTTGGCCTGGGTGCGGCAGATCAGGAGGAACTTGTCGTCCGGATGGGCCTCGAGCACGGCGATCAGTTGGTCCACCCGCTGGTCGGCGCGGTAGTCCAGGTCGATGGCAGCCGGCGGCTGTTCGATGTCGGCGTGGAACTCGGCCAGCAGGGCCTGGCGTGCAGGCGCGTCCCAGCCGCTGGCGGCGGCGATGTGCCAATGCGGAATGCGCTGCGGGAAGCCGCCCACACCGGCGCGGGTGTTGCGGAACATGCTGCGGCCGGTGCCGTGGCGATCGATCAGCGCCGTCAGCAGGGCGTCGACGTCGGCGCGCGCATCCGCAGTGGCCAGCTGCACGGCCAGCGGATGGTCGTGGCCCAGGGTCTCGACCAGCATGGATTTCTGCAGCTCGTCCAGCGCGGCACCTGCAATCAACTGGTCGGCCAGGGCCGAGAGGGCGAGCCAGGTGTCGGCCTCCAGCAGGTAGTGGTCCAGGTCGGTGTAGCGCTGCGGATCAAGCAGGCGCAGCCGGGCGAAGTGGCCGCTGCGCCCAAGCTGTTCGGGGGTGGCGGTGAGCAGGACGACCCCGGGGACCAGCGCCGCCAGCTGCTCGACCAGCAGATAGCGTGGGCTGGGCGCTCCTGGCGCCCAGGCCAGGTGATGCGCCTCGTCGACCACCAGGAGGTCCCACGGCGCGTTCAACAGCTGCTGCGCGCACTTGGCCGAGCCCTGCAGGAAGTCGAAGCCGGCAATGACCAGCTGTTCGTCCTCGAACGGGTTGCCGCGCTGGCCGGCGTCGGCCTCGGCCAAGTCCGGCCCTTCGCAGCGCTCACGGTCGTAGATCGCAAAATTCAGGTTGAAGCGCCGCAGCATCTCGACGAACCATTGGTATACCAATGCATCGGGCAGCAGCAGCAGCACGCGGGCGGCACGGCCGGTGGCGAGCTGGCGGGCGATGATCATGCCGGCCTCGATGGTCTTGCCGAGACCGACCTCGTCGGCCAGCAGGATCCGCGGCGGGCGCCGCATCGAGGCGATGCCGGCCACGCGCAACTGGTGCGGGATCAGGCCGATGCGGGCGCTGGACAGGCCCCAGGTCGGCGAGCGGTGGCTGGCGGCGCGGCGCTGCAGTGCCTCCAGTCGCAGCTCGAACTGGGCCACGCTGTCGGTGCGCGCGCCGATCAGGCGGTCATTGGCGCGGCTGACGCTTTGCTCATCGTCGAGCTGGCCTTCCTCCAGCTCGCGCCCCTCGCCGCGGTAGACCAGCAGGCCGTCGCGGACCTCGACGCGCTCGACCAGGAAGGCGATGCCCTTGCCGGCCACGCGCTGCCCGGCGCGGAACTCGCCACGCAGCAGCGGCGCCGATTCCAGCGCGTAGGGGCGCAACACCCCGGATTTGGCGAACAGCACCTGCACCGTGCGTCCGTCCACACGCAGCACCGTACCCAAACCAAGCTCGGGTTCGGCGGAGGAAATCCAGCGTTGGCCGGGTAGGAACATTGCGCCGCCTTGTTGCCTCGCAGGGGGCAGGGATTATCCGCCCATACGGCTGTGGTGCCTAGGAGCGTGGACGGTAGAAATCTTCCGCGCCGCAAAAGCGCCTGCGTGGTCCGTGCTTCCGCTGCCACGATATGCCTCCCGTCAGGGAGGGCACACAGGCGCGACCATGTTCTGCAGGCGCGCTTCGGCCTCATCGGCAACGGCAACCAGCAAGGCGGAACCGGAGGCACACAAGCCTGCGGCCAGCGGGCCCAGGTAGTGCGCGGGGGCGAGTGGGATGGCCCGTCGCAGCAAGCGGGCGGCAGCCTCGCTGTCGCCGCGGCCATGCAGCACCGACGCCCAGCTGCACAGGCCGCGGTAGTCACCGCCTTCGGCCGAGCGCCGATAGAGTTCGAAGGCCTTGGCCTGGTCGGCCTGCACTTCCCAACCGTATTCGTAGAACTGGCCGAGGAAGTGCATGGCGCGCGCGTGGCCCATGGCCACCGCGCGCTGGAACCAGCGGCACGCTGCGGCGCGATCGACCGCCATGCCCCGACCATTGGCCAGCATCTGGGCCATGTTGTACACGCCCCAGTCCAGGTCCCGGGCCGCCGCGCACCGGTACCAGACTGCCGCCAGGGCGTAATCGGCGGTGCAGCCCCAGGCATTCTCGTAGCAACGGCCCAGCATGTTCATCGCCATCGGCACGCCCGCGTGCGCGGCGCGTTGGAACCAGTACAGTGCCTCGCCGGTGTCGCGGGTTACGCCGCGTCCATCGAGGTACAGCTGGCCCAGCCAGGCCTGGGCGGGCGCCTGGTCGGCCCGGGCCGCCTCCAGCAGCATGGCCGCGGCGGCGCCAGGCGCGCTGGCGAGCAGCCGGTTGACCTTGGCCGTGTCCAGCGCGGCCGTCGTTGCCATGGTCAAGTCTCGCTCCACTGCCGCAACAGGTTGTGGTAGACGCCGGTCAGGCTGAGCAGGGTCTGGGCGTCGCTGCCGCCGTTTTGCTGCAGGGTCTGGATGGCTACGTCCAGGTCGAACAGGATGCGGCGCTGGCTGGCGTCCCGGATCAGGCTCTGGATCCAGAAGAACGAGGCGATGCGCGTGCCGCGCGTGACCGGCGTGACCTTGTGCAGACTGCTGCCGGGATACAGCAGGAGGTCGCCCGCCGGCAGCTTCACGGCATGGGTGCCGAAGCTGTCCTCGACCACCAGCTCGCCGCCCGCGTATTCGTCGGGACCGCTGAGGAAGAGTGTGGCCGACAGATCGGTGCGCAGCGGCAGGGCCGGCGTCGTGCGCCGGTCGTAGCGGATGGCATTGTCGATATGGAAGCCAAACTGTTCGCCGTCGGTGTAGCGGTTGAACAGGGGCGGATAGACGTGACGCGGCAGGGCGCCGGCAAAGAAGGTGGGGTGGGCCAGCACCGCCTGGGTCACGAGCTCGCCCAAATCACGGGCCAGCGGATCGGTTTCGGGCAGCTGTCCGTTCCGCTTGGCCTGGGCCGACTGGTAACCGGCGGTGACGCGGCCGTCGGCCCATTGCGCCGTACTCAGCCGTTCGCGGCAGCTGCGCACTTGTTCGGCCGTGAGGGCTTCGGTGACGTGTAGCAACATGATGGTTTCCGGCCTGCTGGGCAACGGTCCCGCCCACCCCGCACGGTGGGAGCGGCGGCAGTCAGAACGTGTAATCGAGATTCAGGATGGCCGAGCGACCGGGCGCGACGGACGCGTAATGCGATGCATAGGCCTGGTTGAAGTAGTACCTGTTGGTGAGGTTCTGCACGTTCAGTTGCAATGTCAGGTGGCGGTTGAGCACGTACGATGCCATCGCGTCGAAGCGCGTGTAGCCCGGCACGTACTTGGTGTTGGCGGTGTTGCCGTACACCTTGTCCATCGCGTAGGCACCACCGCCGATGGTCAGCGTTGGGGTGAGGGCGTAGGTCGTCCACAGCGTGGCGCTGTGCCTGGGCGTGTTGGGGAACTGGTTGCCCAGGCTCGCCGAGTCGCCCGGACCGGTCCTGACCAGCTCGCCGTCGAGCCAGGTGTAGCCGCCAAACACGTTCCAGCGCGCGGTGGGGTTGCCGCTGAAGCCCAGCTCGATGCCGTCCACGCGCTGCTTGCCCACGTTGAGCTGCGGGCTGCCGCGGCCGGCGAGGGCGACGCGGGCGTTGTTCTTTTCGGTGCGGAAGATTGCCGCGGTCAACAGCAGGCGCTGGCCGGCCACGTTCCACTTGGTGCCGAGTTCCATGTTGCGGCTGCGCTCCGGCGCCAGGTCCGCATTGGTGACGGCGAGGCCGTCGGCGCCATCGCCGGCATCCACACCGGGAGGGTTCGACGAAGTGCCGTAGGAAACATAGACGCTGCCGTTCGTGGCGGGCTTGTAGACCAGGCCGCCCTGGTAGTTCCAGAAGTTGGCCTTGTTGCGCAGGTGGGTGGTGACGCCAGTGGCACTGGCCAGCGCGTTGGAGGTGGTGGCGAAGCTGTCGAAGCGTGTGCCCAGGTTCAGCGACCATTGGTCGTTGAAATCCAAGGTGTCGAAGGCCCATGCGGAACGGGTCTGCGTGGTGATCGCGACGGGGTTGAGGCCACCAACGATGGGCTCGTGCCACGGATCACGGGGATTGGGGTCCTCGATGCTGGTGCACCAGTAATGCGACGGTGCACCGATGCCGTACAGGCTGCTGCAGGCGCCATTGGCGACGTTGCCGGTGTTGTAGGTATCGGCGGGGTTGGCCGGCACGCCGACGCCGTAGCTGGTGCGGTGGGTGTCTTCCTTGCTGATCTCGAGGCCGGCAGCGAGGGTATGCCTGACCTTGCCAGTTTCGAACCCGCCCGTCAGGTCGGTCTGGTTGGTGAGATTCGTGGTATCGCTCTTGCGGTTGTTGTTGCGCCGCCAGATGCCCTCGTTGACGATGAAGTTGCCCTGGCTGTCGTCGGGCTGGGTCCAGATGTAGTCGTCCGCAGAGCGCCCGTAGACGGTGGTGTTGCGCACCACCCAGCCGTTGCCGAAGTCGTGCTTGAGCAGGATCGTGCCGATATCGTTCTTCTGCCGCTGGAAGTCGCGCGAGAACAGGCCGTAATAGGTATCGTGCGGCACGTGGATCGGCCTGCCGCTGCCTTGCGGGTAATTGTTGGGATTGTTGTAGGGGATGCCGCTGTCGGGCTGGTCGTCGCTCTGCAGGTGGTAGTAGCCGAGCGTGGCGCTGGTGTCCGCATGCAGGCCGAAGATGACCGACGGGGCGATACCCCAGCGGCGGTGGTCGGGACCGCCGCGGTCGGCAACCTCGTCCTTGTGGCCCATCACGTTGAGGCGCAAGGCGGTATCGCCGCCCGTCACCAGGTTCCAGTCGACGGTGCCGCGGGCGTAGTCGTCCGTGCCCAGGCCAATCCCACCCTTGACGAAGTCCCTTGCCCTGGGTGCCTTGCTCACCAGGTTGATGCTGCCGCCGACCGAGCCGCGGCCGGTATAGGCCGAACTCGGCCCCTTGGTGACTTCGATCTGGTCGATGTCGAAGACCTCGCGTTGCTGCGATCCGGAGCTGCGCACCCCGTCCACGAAGATCGAGCTTTGCGAATCGAAGCCGCGGATGAAGGGGCGGTCGCCGTTTGGGTTGCCGCCTTCGCCAGCGCCAAAGGTGATGCCCGGCACGGTGCGCAAGGCGTCGGTGAGCGAGATCGAGCCGGTGGCCTGGATGACGCTGTCCGGGATCACGGTGACGGCACGTGGCGTATCCAGCAGGGATGCGGTGAACTTGGGCGAGGAGGCATTGGCTGTGGCCTCGACGTTGATGCTGCCGAGCGTCTTGGCCTGGGTCTCGTTGGCTGTTGCGCCGGCATCTGCGGCAACGTCGCCGGCACCGTTGTCGGCGGCGACGGCGGTCGTGGAAATCAACGCCATGCCGAGGGCCGAGGCCAGCAGCCGTTTGGGTTGACCAGGTTGTGCATTGACGAACGAACGAGCAGGCATATGGGGTCCTGATCCAGGGCAGGTGCAAGGCATGCCACGACGGTTGCCTGGCAGATGCGGGGCGTTGGCATGGGAAGCGCTGGGCCGCGGCCACGAAGTGCGCGACTCCTGTTTCGCCGCGTCAGCATGAGTCCGTGCCCCGGGCGTGAAGTGTAATGTTGTTGATAATGATTCGCAATCGCTGAAACGCAGGCACGGTTTGCCGGCGATGCGTCTGTGGGCCAGCCTGCGGCGAGCCTGGATGCGTCAATCGAATGGGCTTATGCGACGACGGACGCCGGGTCTGGACGTGGTGTTTCCCCGCCCCGGGTCTGCCGGCAACGGGGTCCTACCGGATCCTCATCTGCCGCTCGTGGACGTGGCGTCGTCGCGGGCGGCTGCGCTCGCCGTCGCGGGCAGTGCCTCCGGCGCCATGGCGCCGCCAGAAATGATGAAGGCCATGGCCTGGTCCATGGTCCAGTCGGTAGGAGTCAGCTCGTCCAGCGGCACGACCTCCAGGTAGCCGCCGGTCGGGTTGGGTGTGGTCGGAATGAACACCGCCGCCATCTCGCGTCCGCTGCCCTCTTCCAACATCACCCTGGTGACGAAACCGACCACCCGCATGCCCCGGCGTGGGAACTCGATCAGCACCACGCGTTGCACGCCGCTGGGCTTGTGCTGCAGTACCGCCATCAACTTCTTCGTGCCGCCATAGATGGTCTGCACCACCGGAATCCGCGCGAGCAGTGTGTCGAAGGCGTTGATGACGCGTTGGCCGATCACATGCGTGGCCACCACGCCCAGGACATACAACGCGGCCAGCGTGAGCAGCAGCGCGATGCTGAAGGTCAGCCACCTGGTGTTGAGCGTATCGGCGGTGTGCGGCGCCACCAACGCCAGGGTGCCGATCAATGCCTCCACCAACGGCGCACCGATGCCGGCCAGCAGGCCCAGCACGAACTTGAACACCAGCCAGGTCACCCACAGCGGGATGAAGGTGAGCAGACCGGTAAGGAGGTAGCGCTTGAGGTGCAGGGAATTCATGGGAGCGTTCGCCGTTTGCGCGTGCGTAGTGTAGGGGCGCCGAGGATCGTGCGCCGGGTGCGGGCCAGGCACGCGGGGCGCAGGCGTGGGGCGTTGAAGTGCCCTTTGCCGGGCAGCGGACGGTCGGGAGCGGCCGCGACGGTCAGGGTTTTCTGGGGCCGCGCCCGTGGCCGAATCCATCGAGCAGCTTGCTCGTGGTCGGCCGCGGCTTGTAGCCGTCGTGGAAGTGCCTGCGGCGCGACGATTCACGTGCCTCGTGCAGACGTTGCGCATGGGCGGCCAGTACATCGCCGCGGGTCAGGAAGCCGACGAGCTTGTGCGGGTCGTCCTTGCTGACCACGATGAGCCGGCCGATCTTTTGCATGACCATGTGGTCGGCCGCTTCACGCAGCGAGTGGGCCTCGGTCACCGCCACCGGCGGCCTGGTCGCGAGCTCGCCGAGTGTCAGCGTGTAGTGCCATTGCGGATCGAGCAGCGCGCGCCTGGTCAGCACGCCGCGCACATGACCATGTTCATCGACCACTGGAAATCCCTGGTGACGCATCTCCGGCCCCCCCTGGGTGAGCCATGGGCGTACCTCCGCCAGGGTCTGGCTGGTCTTGAGCGTCACCACATGGCGTGAGCAGACGTCGCCCACCGACACTTGTTCCAGGTAGTCGGCGGCATAGCCGGTGGGTACGCGCACACCGCGGCGCGCGATCTTCTCGGTCATGATCGTGTCGCGCATGAGCAGCGCCGAGATGAGGTATGCCGCGGTGCAGCCACCCAGGAGCGGCAGCAGGGTCGCCGGCTGGCGCGTGGTTTCGAATGCGAACACCACCGCCGTCAGCAGGGCACGCGACGAGCCGGCGAAGATCGCCGCCATGCCGACCAGCGCAGCAATGCGCACGTCCACGTTGGCCGCCGGCACCAGCTGGTTGATGCCGATGCCGATCACCGCGCCCAGCGAACCACCGATCATGAACAGCGGCGCCAGCGTGCCACCCGAGGTGCCGCTGCCGAGTGCGATGACCCAGGAGAGGAACTTCAGCGTTCCGAAGCTGAGCAGCATCGCAAGACCGAACTGCCCTTGTACGAGGGCGTCGATGTTGTCGTAGCCGACGCCCATGGTGCGCGGCTCGATCCAGCCGATGAAACCGGCGAAGGCGGCGCCGAGCGCTGGCCACCACATCCAGTGGATCGGGAGTTTCGCGAAGCTGTCCTCGACGAAATACACCGCCCGGCTGACCCAGATCGACGCGTAGCCCACCATGCTGCCGATCAGTACCAGGCCGACCAGGGCGGCGCCCCCTGGCTCCAGCACGTCCGGCATCAGGAACACCGGGCTGGCGCCATAGCTTGCGTAGCGCACGCCCACCGCCACGACCGCTGCCAGCGCAACCGGAATCAGCGAAGCGGGGCGCAGCTCGAACAGCAGCAGTTCGATGGCCAGCACCAGCGATGACACCGGCGCGCCAAACACTTCGGCCATGCCGGCGGCGGCGCCGGCAGCCAGCAACACCTTGCGCTCGTTGGCCGTGACGTGCAGCAGCTGACCGAGCAGCGAACCCAGGGCACCCCCGGTGGAAATGATCGGCCCCTCGGCGCCGAACGGACCGCCGGTGCCGATCGTGAACGCCGAGGACACCGGTTTCAGCCAGGTCATGCGCGCCGGGATGTTCGATTCATTGGTGAGGATCTGTTCCATGGCCTCCGGGATGCCGTGACCCTGGATCGCTCGGGACCCCCAACGCGCCATGATGCCGGCGATCAGGCCGCCGATGACCGGCATCACGATCACCCATGCGCCCAGTTGCGTGCCGGCGGGCGACAACACCGATCCAGGCTTGTGCTGCGGTCCGAGCACATCGGAGACGGTGCCGTAGAAGGTCACGTCGGTGATGAGGTTGATGAGCAGCATCAGCAGTTGTGCGACCCACGCCGACACCAGGCCGACCACGATCGCGAGCAGGCTGATCCACAGGATGCGCCGCGTCACCAGCGTCGATTTGCGCGGCATGTCGGCGGCATCGAGCGACAGGCCGAGCTCCGGCGCGACCGGCAGCGCGTCGGTACTGCCGGCGGTGCGCACATCGACCGGGCGCTCGGGTGGAGTGGAGGGTGGGCTCATGAGGTCAGCATTTGCGCGGGAAAAAACCCATCCATTCTACAGATTGCGCTGCACGGTGCGGGTTTGCAGGACCTCGTTTCCGGCGAATGCCATGAGCCTGGCGTGCGCCTTGACACCGCAGCGAAGGGACCATGGCGTACGCCGTGCATCGTTGCGATCTTTGCGGCATGCCGCTTCGCCGGCAGGGATCCCAGGCGATCGAGGGCATCAACCGGATGCCACGCGGCGGCCCGCGTGCAGCCTGCGGTACGTGTGATGCATGCCGGCGGCGGCGACCAGCAGCCACATGGCCAGGCTCACATAGACGCCAACGGCGGGAATGCCCAGCAGGAAATCGGCCGGCAGCGCATGCGCGAGCTCGTACGTGCCCACCGTGTACATGCCGATCGGGAACACGATGTCCCAATCGTCGGTTTCGTAATGGAAGCGCACGTGGCGGCGCAGATGCCGCCACGCCTCCAGGATGACCAGCAGTGGTATCCACCAGGTTGCCGTCGCCCAGAAAAACACGGTGAACCCCTTCACGAACGGCAGTAGTTCGGGGAGCGGGCCGCCGGTCGGCGCGTGTGTGACGATGAGGCTGCCGGCGAGCGTGGTGATGGCGAGCGCGCCCATGTCGATCCAGTAGGGCGGGGTGAAGTCGCTGGCGCGCAGCGGAAAGAACACCATGCGGTACACCACCAGCGTGATGATGAGCAGGTAAAGGGCGGCGCCGAGCATGTACAGGCCGAGCGCAAGGAACCGCAGGTGGCCTGGATCGGCGCGGCTGGCGGCAAGCAGGGTGAGCAGCACCGAAAGCGCCTCCGTCGCCACCACGGCGACCAGCCAGCCGCCGTTGATGCTGCGCGTGAAGCCCGGCTTGAACCGGGCCGTGATGGCGGCCGCAAAGAAGAGATAGGTCAGGATGGCCCATGCTGCCGCGCCGACAATCGCGAGTGTGCCTGCGAGCGTCGGCAGCGGAACCACTTGCAGGCACTGGCTGCCGAGCACGCAGGTGCCGGCGGCAAAGGTGAGGAAGCCGGCGCCGCGCGATGGGTCCGCGAAGTCGGCGACCATCTCGCGGCGGAAGTGCACCAGGCGCAGCACGGTGAGGGCGAGCAACCAGACATACGCCAGGAGGTTGAACACGAACAACGCGTAGGCAATGCCCGGCATGCCGTGCTGGCTGGCGTCGATCGACACGATGCCGGTGGCCATGACCAGGGCAAAACAGCCGGGGTGCAAGTGGCGCACGCGCGGCAGGATGATGTCGGCAAGCCTCATCGCGGCCTCCACGGCCGGCGGCAATGCGCTACATAGTGCACCCGCCGGGGAGGCAATGACTCTCTTCCGCCGCCGGACGATTCACGCAGAGGGGCCAGCAAGAGTCCGCTGGTGGGAGGTGCGCGGACTGGACGTCAGAACAGCATCGAGGCCATGCGTCGCCGATAGCGCCCGACCAGGGCGGCGTCGTCGAGGCTGGCAAACGCGGCCAGCAGGCGCTTCTTGGCCTGGCCGTCGTTCCATTCCGGGGCGTGCTGCAGGATGGCGAGGAATTGCTCGAGCCCGGCCTCGGCATCACCCGCGGCCAGCAGGCGCACGCCGAGCTGGTCGTGGGCGTCCCAGTCACTTGCATCGGTCTCAACCCGCTTCTGCAGGGCGGCAACGTCTGGGGCACCTTGTGCCGCCCGGGCCAACTCCAGCTTGCTGCGCAGGCGTACCGCACGCTCGTCGGTGGCGAGGTTGACGGGCAGCCCAGCCAGCTCTGCCGCTGCGGCGTCATCCCGGCCGGCTTGCTGCAGGGCCACGGCCAGGTCGAGCTTCAGCTCCGCGTTGGCGGGGGTCTCGGCAATCGCCTGCTGCAGGCGGTTGATGGCTTGCTCGGGGGTTTCGGGCTCGGTTTCCGCGGCTGCCGCGTCATCGGTTGCAGGCAGCGGCTGGACGTGGGGGGCCAGAAACTCGCGCACCTGACCCTCGGGCCGCGCCCCGGCAAAGCCGTCGAGCACCTGGCCATCCTTGACCAAAACCACGGTCGGGATGCTCTTCACGCCAAACATGGCGGCCAGCTCCTGCTCCTGGTCGACGTCCACCTTGCCCAGGCGAAAGGCGCCGTTGTATTCGGCGGCGAGCTTTTCCAGCACCGGCCCGAGGGCCTTGCAGGGCCCGCACCAGGTCGCCCAGAAATCCACCACGATCGGCGTGGTCAGCGAGGCCTGCAGGACGTCGGCCTCGAAGGTTTCCTGGTGGACTTCGAAAACATGGGTAGTTGCGGCGACTTCGCTCACCTGACGGCTCCTGTGCTTGGCCCTGAATACATCGGGCCACGGTGCAGCATATCAAGCGGCTTGCGCGCGGTTCAGCGCCGGGTCCGCAGATTTGCGAGAATCGCCGGATCGAGCGGCAGCCGACAATGACGAAGGACGGCATGGACTCCGGCGCCCCACAGCAATTACTGGTGTGCGAGTACTGCGACACGGTTTACCGCCGTCGCCGCCTGGCGCGCGGCGAGGTGGCCGAATGCCCGCGCTGCCTGTGCGAGATCGAGCGCTACCAGTGGCTGAACCCGGCGGTCCTGCTGGCGCTGATCCTGACCGCGTTGCTGGCCTTCGTGCAGGCCAACATCTTTCCCATCGTCACCCTGGGCCTGGGCGGACAGCAAAACAGCGTCACCTTGTGGGGCATGATCGTGATCATGTGGCGCGAACACGCGCAGGTGGTATCGGTGCTGACCGCCGCGACGCTGTTCTTTTTCCCACTGATCAAGATGAGCCTGCTGGGCTGGCTGCTCTGGTTTGCCCGGCTTGGGGTGCGCGCGCCAGGATTCGCCCGGCTCATGGTGCTGCTGCACTACGTCAACCCGTGGACCATGAGCGAGGTGTTCGTGCTCGGCGCGCTGGTATCGATCGTCAAGGCCCACGTGTACTTCGAGGTGGTGGTCGACCCGGGCATCTATGCCTACGCGGCCCTGACCGTGCTGATCACCCTGTTCTCCGGTGTCGACCTGCGCGACCTGTGGGAGCTGCCCGAGCGGGGCGCGACGTGAACGCGTTGCCACGGGCCATCGACATCGGCGTCATCGCCTGCCGTGTCTGCGGCCTGGTGTGCCGCAACGTGCCGGGGGATCCGGACCTGGACGGCGACGGCATTGGTGACCTCATGGCCTGCCCGCGCTGCGGCGTGGCGCTGCACCGGCGCAAGAGCGCCAGCCTGTCGCGTACCTGGGCGCTGCTGATCGCGGGCTTCCTGCTGTACATCCCGGCCAACGTCCTGCCGATCATGCGCACGGCCAGCCTCAACAACGTCGATGACAACACCATCATCAGCGGTGTGGTGGAGTTGTGGCGCAACGGCTCGCCGGGACTGGCGCTCATCGTGCTCGGGGCCAGCATCGTGGTGCCCATGCTGAAGTTCGCGGTGCTTGCGGTGCTGGCGGTCAGCAGCCAGCGACAAAGTCGCTGGGCGCTGACGCAACGTGCGAAACTGTATCGGCTGGTGGAGCTGATCGGCTACTGGTCGATGCTGGATGTGTTTGTCGTCGCGCTGATGACCGGTCTGGTGCGCTTCAATGTGCTGAGCCGGGTCGAGCCCCTGCCGGGGGTGATCTTCTTCGGCCTGACCGTGGTGATGACAATGCTGGCCTCGATGAGTTTCGATCCACGCTTGATGTGGGATGGCAGGGACACCGATGACTGAAGAGACTCCCGGCCGTGGACTCGACGACCGGCTGCCCGAGCCGGTCGTGGTGCGCCGCCGCTCGCACGCTGGGCTGGTCTGGTTGGTGCCGGCACTGGCGGCCGTGGTCGGTATCGCCCTGGTGGTGCACAACTGGCTGCAGGCCGGCCCCGACATCACCATCAGCTTCCAGAGCGCCGAAGGCCTGGATGCCGGCAAGACCCAGGTGAAGTACAAGAATGTGGTGATTGGCCGCGTGCAGACCATCCGCCTGAGCGAGGACCGCAGTCGGGTCGAGGTCAACGTCGCGCTGGAGAAGAATGCCGAGAGTTTTGCCAGCAAGGACACGCGCTACTGGGTGGTGCGGCCGCGTATCGGCCTCGGCGGCGTGTCCGGTGTCGGCACCTTGCTGTCCGGTGCCTACATCGGCGCCGATGTGGGCGACTCGGACGCGTTCCAGGACCATTTCACCGGTCTGGAGACGCCGCCGGCGATCAGCCACGGCGAACCTGGGCGCAGCTTCGTCCTGCACAGTGATGATCTCGGTTCGTTGGATATCGGCTCGCCGGTGTATTTCCGGCGCATCCAGGTGGGCCGCATCGCAGCCTACCAGCTGGACGCGGACGGCAAGGGCGTCACCCTGCACATGTTCATCGAAGCCCCGTACGAGAAATACGTCACCACCAACAGCCGGTTCTGGAACGCCAGCGGGATCAACGTGTCCGTAGGCGCCGACGGGCTACGGGTCGATACGCAGTCGCTGGCCACGGTCCTGGCCGGCGGCGTGGCTTTCCAGGATCCGCCCGGACCACGGCATGACGAACCCGCACCCGAGGATGCCAGCTACCAGTTGTTCGACACCCAGGCTACGGCCATGGCTCCGCCTGACGGCGAGCCGACCTATATCCGCATGCGCTTCGGGCAGGCGGTGCGCGGCCTGGCCGTGGGTGCGCCGGTCGAGTTCCTCGGGGTGAACATCGGCAAGGTGGTCTCCGTGCGCCTGGATTACGACGAGCGCACCCGGCGCTTTCCGGTCGTGGTTGGGGCGGTCACCTATCCACGACGACTGGGCTCGGCCTACGACAAGCTGATGGCCCAGGCCAGCGCCGGTGGCAAGCAGGTCGAGTTGCCGCAACTGCTGGCCGGTCTCATCGGCCGCGGCCTGCGGGCCCAGGCGCGCACCGGCAACCTGCTGACCGGGCAGCTGTACGTGGCGCTCGATTTCGACCCGCATGCGCCGAAGGTGGCCTTCGATGCCGAGGCCCGGCCGTTGACCATCCCCACGACGCCCGGCAGCCTGGACAAGCTGCAAGAGCAGCTTGGGGAGCTGGTCAACGAGCTGTCCAAGGTGCCGTTCGCCAGCATCGGGCGCAACCTGGACCAGAGCCTGGGTGCGCTGAGCGCGACGCTCAAGCAGGTGAACGCCGAGACCCTGCCCGAACTGGGCTCTACCATGCGCGGCGTGCAGCAGACCATGGGCACGGCGCAGGACGCGCTGTCCGGGGATTCGCCGTTGCAGCAGAACCTGGGGGTCACGCTGGAGCAGTTGCAGCGCATGGCGCGATCACTGCGTGTGCTGACCGATTATCTCGGCGCGCATCCGGAAGCCTTGTTGCGCGGACGGCGCGCCGACCAGAAAGTCGACGCGCAGCGACCACCGGCGGCGCAGCCGCAACCGCCGCCCGCAGCACCGTCGAAACCGGAGGACCAGCCATGATGCGCATCGCACTTGCCTGCTTGGCATGCCTGGGTGCCGGGCTGCTGGTGGGCTGCGCCTCGGCGCCGCTGCATTACTACACGCTGCTGGCGCCGGATCCCACTGGGATGGACGCGGCGCCGGCTGCAGTGGCGCCAGCGTTGCCGTTTGCCGTGCTGCCGGTCAGCGTGCCGGCCCAGGTCGACCAGCCGCAACTGGTGGTGCGTGACGGCGCGCAACGGGTCCTGCTGCTGAACGGGGAGCGCTGGATCGCGCCCCTGGCCGACGAACTGCGCAGTGCATTGGCGGCCGACCTGGCTGGTGAGTTGGGCAGCCAAAACACCACCGGCTTGCCTGACAGCGGCGCGCCTGGCCTGCGCATCAAGCTCGAGGTCCAGCAATTCGACTCCTGGCCCGGCAGCTACGCGCTGCTCGCCGGCACCTGGAGCGTGCGCGTGGTACACGGCACGGAGCCGGACGCCGCGTCGCAGGCGCTGACTTGCGCCAGCAGTGTGCGGGTGCCGGTGGGTGCCGGCTATACCGCGCTGGTGCAGGGTCATCAGCGTGCCGTTGCCATGCTCGCGGCGAAGGTCGCCACGGTGGCACGCGCGTTGGGTGCCGGCCAGGCCGCAAGCTGCCCCGCCTGAATCAGCCTTCCCGGGGCGGTGTCACCGCCGGCGACGTACACCAGGGCGGGTCGGCTTGCGGCCTGGCCCATCGCTGCAGCCACAGCGGTACGCCTTGGTTTCCGGCTTGGCGGTTGGCACGCTCTGGGCTAGGCTGCCAAGCTCAGCACGGCGTTTGCGCCGAGTGGCACTTTTTGGACTGGCAAGACAACCATGCACGACACCCAAACCACGAACGCCACCGGGCCGGTGACGGCCGGCACCGGCGAATACGACCCGCGGGCGGTGGAGTCGGCCGCACAGGCCTACTGGAATGCGCAGCAGGCCTATGTGGTCACCGAGGACTCGACGAAACCGAAGTTCTATTGCCTAGCGATGCTGCCCTATCCGTCCGGCGCGCTGCACATGGGGCATGTGCGCAACTACACCATTGCCGACGTCATCAGCCGCTTCCAGCGCATGAACGGCAAGAACGTGCTGCAGCCCATGGGCTGGGATGCGTTCGGCCTGCCGGCGGAGAACGCGGCGATCAAGAACAGGACCGCGCCGGCCAAGTGGACTTACGCGAACATCGAGCACATGCGCGCCCAGCTGCAGGCACTGGGCTACGCGATCGATTGGAGCCGCGAGTTCGCCACCTGCCGGCCGGAGTATTACCGCTGGGAACAGTTGATGTTTACCCGGCTGCTGAAGCAGGGCATCGCCTACCGCAAGAATGCGGTGGTGAATTGGGACCCGGTGGACCAGACCGTGCTGGCCAACGAGCAGGTGGTGGATGGTCGCGGCTGGCGGTCCGGCGCCGTAGTGGAGAAGCGCGAGATTCCGCAGTGGTTCCTGCGCATCAGCGATTATGCGCAGGAGCTGCTGGATGGCCTGGATGCGCTGCCCGGCTGGCCGGACGCGGTCAAGATCATGCAGCGCAACTGGCTGGGCCGCAGCGAGGGCCTGGAAATCCAGTTCGAGGTGCTGGGCACGGACATGCCGCTGCGCGTGTTCACCACGCGGCCGGACACCCTGATGGGGGTCACCTTCATCTCGATTGCCGCCGAGCACCCGCTGGCGCAGGAGTGCGCGCGGCAGAACGAGCAGATTGCCGAGTTCGTCGCCGAGCTGCGCCACGGCGGGGTTTCCGAGGCCGAGCTGGAGACCCAGGAGCGGCGTGGCATGGGCACCGGCCTGTATGCCGTGCATCCGCTGACCGGCGCCGAGCTGCCGATCTGGATCGCGAATTTCGTGCTGATGAACTACGGCACCGGCGCGGTCATGGCCGTGCCTGGCCATGACCAGCGCGACTGGGAATTCGCCCAGCGCTACAGCCTGCCGATCAAGATGGTGGTGGTCGACCGCTCGGTGCAGGATGCGGCACGCGAGATCCACCGCGACCTGGGCCGGGGAGCCGCCACCAATCCCATGCAGGCCGCCTTGCGCGGGGATTCCACCGACGCCTACGACACGACATCGGCGGTGCTCCTGATCGAGGAGTTCGAGCGCCGCATCATGCAGGAGGGCCCGTACCTGGAACATGGGCGGCTGGTCAATTCGGGCCCGTATGACGGTCTGGACTTCGACGGCGCCATGCAAGCCTTTGCGGTCCGCCTGAAGGAGCTGGGCAAGGGCGAGCGCAAGGTCAACTGGCGCCTGCGCGACTGGGGCGTGAGCCGGCAGCGTTACTGGGGCTGCCCGATCCCGGTGATCCATTGCCCGGCCTGCGGCGCCCTGCCGGTGCCCGAGGACCAGCTGCCGGTGGTGCTGCCTGAGGACGTGGCGTTCAGCGGCGTGCAGTCGCCGCTGAAGTCGGATGCCGAATGGCGCAAGTGCACGTGTCCCCAGTGCGGCGGTCCAGCCGAACGCGAGACCGACACCTTCGACACCTTCATGGAGTCGAGCTGGTACTACGCGCGCTACACCAGCCCGGGCGCCAATGCGCAGGTCGATGCGCGGGCCAACTACTGGCTGCCGGTCGACCAGTACATCGGTGGCATCGAGCACGCCATCATGCACCTGCTGTATTTCCGCTACTACCACAAGCTGATGCGCGACGCCGGCATGCTGGCCAGCGACGAGCCGGCGACCAACCTGCTGTGCCAGGGCATGGTGATCGCCGAGACGTTTTACCGCGACGATGCCGACGGTGTGCGGCAATGGCTCAATCCGGCCGAGGTCGAGGTCCGCCGCGACGAGCGCGGCCGGGTGGTGGGTGCGGTGTCCCGTGCAGACGGCCAGGCGGTGCACATCGGCAGCACCGAGAAGATGTCCAAGTCCAGGAACAATGGCGTCGATCCGCAGCTCATGATCGACCGCTACGGCGCCGACACCGTGCGCATGTTCTCCATGTTCGCCTCCCCCCCAGAGCAGTCGCTGGAGTGGAACGAGGCGGGCGTCGAAGGCATGGCACGGTTCCTCAAGCGGTTCTGGCGTGAGGTCGTCCAGCACGCTGCCGGTGCCGATCATCCCACGCTGGGCAACGCTGCCGGCGCACTCGATCCGGCGGCCCTGGATGCCGGACAACGGGCGCTGCGCCGCCAGCTGCACGAGACCATCCGCAAGGTCGGCAACGATTTTGGCCGGCGTCATGCGTTCAACACCGCGATTGCCGCGCTGATGGAGTTGCTGAACGCGCTGAACAGGTTCGACGACCAGAGTGACCAGGGCCGAGCGGTCCGGCACGAGACGCTGGAAGCGATGGTGTTGATGCTGAATCCGGTCGTGCCACATATCAGCCATGCGTTGTGGCAGGTGCTGGGTCATGCCGAGACGATCCTTGAGGACCAGCCCTGGCCCGCGGTGGACGAGGCGGCGCTGGTGCGCGCCACGTTGATCATGGCCGTGCAGGTCAACGGCAAGTTGCGTGGCACCATCGACCTGCCCCCGCAGGCGGATGCGGCCGAGGCCGAAGCGGCGGCGCGTGCCCAGCCGCAGGTGCAGCGCGCGCTGGAGGGTCTGGCCGTGCGCAAGGTCATCGTGATCCCCGGCAAGATCGTCAACATCGTCGCCGCATGAATGTGATGACGCTGGTGCCCGCAAGCAGGTTGCTGCGAAATGCATGCTTGTTGCTGGTGGCGTGCGTGCTCGGCGCCTGCGGCTTCCACCTGCGGCAGAGTGCGGCCCTGCCGCCGGGCATGCAGCGGGTGCACGTGGTGGTGAACGGCAACTATGCGCTGCAGCAGCGGCTGGTGCGCGCGCTGCAGATCTCCGGTGCCAGCGTGGAGGACCAACCCGGCGCCGGCATCGCCGAGTTGCGGGTGCCGGTGGCTGCGTTCAGCACCGAAACCCTGAGCGCTGGCGGCTACGCCCGGGTGAGCGAGTTTGCCGTGCACTTCCAGGTGCAGTTCGAGGTGGGTGATGGCAGCGGCAAGACCCTGGTGGCGCGGCAGCGCGTCGACATGTCGCGCGAATACAGCTACGACGCCACCAACACGGTCGGCAACGCCTCGCAGGTGCAGGCCATCGAGCAGGGTCTGAACGACGACATGGTGCAGGCGATCCTGTTCCGCCTGCAGGCGGCCGGCCGCAATGCGCCGGTGCCGCCGGCGGGGACCTGATGCCGACGACCCCCACCCGTTGGCCCAAGCTGTTGGCCGCCGACACGCTCGCGCCGGTCTACCTGCTCGCTGGCGCCCCCCTGCTGGTGATCGAGGCGGCCGACAGCCTGCGCGCGCGGGCGCGCGAGCTGGGCTATGCCGAGCGCGAGGTGCTCGAGGTGGGTCCGCGCTTCGACTGGGACGACCTGGCCCGCGCCGCCGCCGGCATGTCGCTGTTCGCCGCGCGCCGCCTGCTCGACCTGCGCCTGCCCGGCGGCCGGCCGGGTGTCGAAGGCGCCAAGGCCATCACCGCGTTTTGCGCCGATCCGCCGGAAGGGGTCTGCCTGCTGGTCACCGCGCTGGAGTGGAGCAAGAAGCACGAAGGGGCCTGGAGCCGCAAGCTGGACGCGACCGGGGTGCTGGTCGTGTTCAATCCGCCGCAGGGCGGCGAGTGGTTGGCGTGGATCGGTGCCAGACTGGCGGCGCGCGGGCTTTCGGCCAGCCGTGAGGCAATCGCGCTGCTGGGTGAGCGGGCCGAGGGCAACCTGCTTGCCGCGGCCCAGGAGATCGACAAGCTGGCGGTCCTGCACCAGGGTGGCCGCCTGGATGCGGGCCAGATGGAAAGCCTGGTGGCCGACAGCGCGCACTACGACGTCTTCAAGTTGACCGACGCGGCCTTTGTCGGCGACGGCGCACGGGCGCTGCGCATCCTGGCCGGGTTGCGTGCCGAGGGCGACGAGCTGCTGGCCTTGATGGGCTGGCTGGTCAACCAGCTGCAGCTTGCACTGCGCCTGGCCAGCGCGGCCAACCTCAATGCGCAGATGCAGGCCGAGCATGTATTTGCCACGCGCGAAAAATTGCTGCGCCAGGCCCTGCGCCGCGCGTCCCGCGGGCACTGGCTGGATTGTCTGCGCCGCGCCGGCCGCATCGACCGCATGGTCAAGGGCCGTGCGCCGGGCGACCCATGGCGCGAGGCCGAGCGCCTGGTTGCCGTGATTGCCGAGCCGCGCCTGGCCGAGGCCCTGGCATGAGCGGTGCAGGCGCGACCGACACCCGCCGGCAGCGGCCACTCGGCGTGTTCGGCGGCACCTTCGACCCCGTCCATCTCGGCCATCTCAGCGTGGCCTGGGAAGCGGCCGAGCTGCTGGATGCCGAAGTGCGCCTGATCCCGACCAACGTGCCGCCGCATCGCCCCCCGCCGATGGCCAGCGCCGATGAGCGCGTCGCCATGTTGCGCGTGGCCTTGCGCGGCCAGGACCGCTTGACGCTGGATACCCGCGAGCTCGAGCGCAGCGGGCCGTCCTACACCGTGGACACGTTGGCCGAGTTGCGTGCGGAACTCGGCCAGCGTGCGCTGGTGTTGCTGGTGGGCGCGGACATGTTCGCACAGCTTCCGGCCTGGGACCGCTGGCATGAGCTGTTCGACCTGGCGCACGTCGGCGTGCTCAGCCGGCCCGGGGTGGGCGCGCAGTTGCCGCCTGTCCTGGAACAGGAACTGCAGGCGCGCCGGCTTGCCGACCCCGGTGCGCTGGCCCAGCTGCCTGCCGGCAGGATCGTGCAGTTGGAGGTCACCCCGCTGGAGATCTCGGCCACGCGTATCCGCGCCCTGCTGGCCGCCGGGCGCGACCCACGCTACCTGCTGCCGGCGGGCTTGTTCCAGGATCGCGCCTTGCTGCGGGCGTACCGCGCCTGATGTCACGTGCCGGCCCAGGGTCGCGCATCCGCCGGCGCCCGGGGTGCGTGGTGCGCGCAGCCGCGGTCGTTCACGCCGCTGTGCGTGGCCATCACGTATCCTGATCAACAACTGCAGGAGGGCGCATGGCAGGAGGGCGCATGGTTGCAGGGATCACCCACGACCGGGAACACCGGCGGTTGCAGACCACAGTCGATGGCAGCTTGTGCGTGCTCGACTACGCATTGGAAGGCGCGGTCATGACCATCACCCATACCGAGGTGCCGCCCGAGGTCGGCGGACGCGGCATTGCCGCCGCGCTGGTGCGCACCGCGCTGGAGCTGGCGCGCGAGGCCGGCTGGAGCGTGTCTCCCGCCTGCTCCTATGCGGCGGCGTGGATGCAGCGGCATCCGGAGTACGACGATTTGCGGGCGCCGCGATGACGCGGCCGCACCCTGGCTGCCCGCGTGGATGGCCGCGGCCCTGCCGTCACGTCGCCGCGCCCAGGCATGCCCGTGTGCCCGCGGGCTTGCGCCGGCCGCGGCTTGGCCCGACGCTATACTCATCGCTCCCAACAGTTGCCACTGCGCATCGAGGCCAGACCACTTGAGCAAAAAAACACACTCCAGATCGGCGCTTGGCGTGGCCGAGTTGCGTCACCAGGTGCTGGATGCGCTGGAATCCCTGAAGGCCAAGGATGTGCGCGAAATCGACGTGCGCGACCGCACCTCCATTGCCGATCTGCTGGTCATCGCCTCCGGCACCTCGGCCCGTCACGTGAAGTCGATTGCCGACGAAGTGGGGCGCTTTGCCAAGCAAGCGGGGTTCACGCCGCTCGGCGTCGAGGGTGAGCAGGAGGGCGAGTGGGTGTTGATCGACCTGGGCGACGTCATCGTCCACGTCATGCTGCCGCGGATCCGGGAGTTCTATGCGCTGGAGCGGTTGTGGGCCGTCGGTGGCGCCGAGCAGGACGTGGAGACAGCGCAGGCCGGAGCTTGAGCACGCGGTACTGGCCACTCCCGCGCATGATGCGCGCCGCCATGCCGGTCTGAGATCGTGCGCGTGCGCCTGATCGCCATTGGCGAGCACATGCCGGGCTGGGTGGCCGACGGCCTGGCCGAGTATCGCAAGCGCCTGTCGCAGGCCATGCCGGTCGAGTTGGTGGAGATCCGCCCTGGACGCCGCGCCAGGCATGGCGATGCTGGCCATGCCACGCACGAGGAGGGCAACGCCCTGCTGGCCCAGCTCACGCGGGATACCCAGGTCGTGGCGCTCGATGGCCGCGGCAAGGCCTGGTCCAGCGAGGACCTGGCGGCCCAGCTGGGCGCATGGCGCATGGTCGGGCGCGACCTTGCGCTGCTGATCGGCGGCGCCGACGGCCACGCTCCGGAAGTGCTGGCGCGTGCGGACCAGACCTGGTCGCTCGGCCCGTTGACCTTGCCGCACATGCTGGTGCGCCTGCTCGTGGTCGAGCAGTTGTACCGCGCGCATACCATCCTGGCCGGCCACCCTTATCATCGCGGATGACGTGGCGCACTACACCCTTGGACGCGGCCGGAGCGAACCGGCATCGTCGACACACCGACCGGGAACCCGAGCATGAACTTTTCCGTAGACCAGGCCGGCATTCGCGACCTCGACACCGTGGCCGCACTGTTTGACGCCTATCGCCAGTTTTACGAACAACCGTCGGATCCCGATGGATCACGCCGCTTCCTGCGCGAGCGCTTCCAGCTCCAGGAGTCGCTGCTCCTGCTGGCCCGCGATCCGCAGGGCGCAGGCCTCGGCTTCACGCAGCTGTACCCGCTGTTCTCCTCGGTGCGCGCCGTTCGCGCGTGGTTGCTCAACGACCTGTTCGTCGCGCCGCAGGCGCGCCGGCACGGCGTGGGCGCCGCGCTGCTGCGCGAGGCTGCCACGCGCGGCCGCGAGCTCGGCGCGGGATGCCTCATGTTGTCGACGGCGCTCGACAACGCGCCGGCGCAGGCCTTGTATGCGTCCCTGGGCTGGCATCGTGAGGCGTCCTGCGAATATCTGCTCACCCTGTGACGCCACGCGTGGACAAGACCCGCCCACCCGTGCTTTATCTCGCCTCCCAATCGCCACGCCGCCGCGAACTGCTGACGCAGCTCGGCGTGGATTTCACCGTGCTCGATACCCAGGTGCCCGAGCAGCGCATGCCGGGTGAGGTGCCCGAGGCCTATGTGCGCCGCGTGGCCCGGGCCAAGGCCGCAGCTGGGCTGGAGTTGGTGCGGGACATCGATGGTGTGCTGGTGCTCGGCGCCGACACCGACGTGGTGCTGGACGACGAGGTCTTCGGCAAGCCGCATGATGCCGCGGCGGCGGCCGCGATGCTGCGGCGTCTGTCGGGCCGCACACACCGGGTGATTTCGACCGTGTGGCTGCTCGGCGCCAGCGCTGAGCATTGTGCGGAGTGCATTTCGCAGGTCCGCTTTGCCGTGCTGGATCAGGCGGACATCGATACCTACGTGGCCACCGGCGAGCCGTTCGGCCGGGCCGGGGCCTACGCGATCCAGGGCCGCGGCGCGGCCCTGGTCGCCCACCTGGAGGGCAGTCATTCGGGTGTGATGGGGTTGCCGTTGTTCGAGACCGCCCGTCTGTTGCGCCAGTCAGGGTTCAGCCCGGTCCGGCCATGGCGGTGAACAGCACGGCGAGGGCGAGCGCGTTGTTTGCGCCGTGGGCCAGCACCGACGGCCACAGGGAGCGATAGTGCAGGCGCAGCCAGGCCAGCGCCACGCCCAGCAGGAGCAGTTCCGGCAGCGCATACCACTGCCAGGCCAGACCGGGCAGATGGATGGCGGCAAAGGCGGCGGCACTGAGCAGTGCTGCCAGCGCCACCCCGCAGCGCGGTATCAGCGCCGACAGCAACACCCCGCGGAACAGCAGTTCCTCGACCAGCGGCGCCAGCGTGATGGCCATGACCGTCAGGCCGAGACGCCATCCCAGTGGCGCGTGCCGCGCCAGTTGCTGCACGTTCTGGGTGATGTCATGGTCGCCGGCCAGCAGCCGCGTCAGCAGGCCACCCACGAACGGCGCCAGCAGGCCCACGGCGAGGGCCGCGGCCGGCCACATGCGGCGACACGGCCTGGCCAGGCCGAAACCGGGCGGCATGCCTTGCGACCACAGTGTCGGCCAGCGCCGATGAGCCAGCCAGATCACCGCGGCGGCGGCGATGCAGACGGTGAGGATGGCTTGTGCGACGGTCGCGCCCGGATGCGCCCCCAGCGCGCCCAAGGCCGAGGTCACCGCGGCGCCTGGCGAGTGCTGGTGCTGCAGCAGCGCCAGCACCCCGACCACGGCGGCACTGCCTGCGACCTGCAGCGTCAGATAGCACGCGATCAGTCCCAAGGCCATCCAAACGGATGGTGCGGGCAAAGTGGACAACGGTTGCGCCGCAGGCACGGGCGCGGATGGATCGCTGCTGCCGATCACGCAATCGTGCCGAGGCGGGAGCGCGAGCCGCTCAAGCTGCCAGCAGCGCCCGGACGACGCCGATTGCCGCCATCACCAGCAGGACCAGGAAGGCCAGCATGCCGACGGCAAAGCCGGGGCCACGCTTGGCGGCGTCGCCCCAATAGGCGACGGCGTACCAGGTCCTGCCAGCGATCCAGACCAGGCCGGCGATGCCCGCCCAACCGCCGAAGCCGTAGCTGGCCGCCAGCCACAGCGCGGGCAGGAACATCACGCTGGCCTCGATCGTATTCATCTGCACGCGGTAGGCACGCTCGAATGCCGGATGACCGCTGGTCGCAGGCGCCTTGATGCCGTACTTGCCGCGGGCCCGACCAGTCACGGCTGCGGTGAGGAACAGCAGCAGGACGGTGAGCAGGGTGGCCAGGGCGGGCAGTTGGTGCATGCGGCTATCCTCGCGGGAGACGGCTTACTGTAGCGGTTGCGTGCGCCTGGCGTGAGGGGGCGCGGCAGGTTATCTTCCGCTTCGGTACCGGTACGGCTTCGGCGACGGGGGCGGCATGGATTGGCAAAAAGGCGGCAGCAGCAGCAACATCGAGGTCGGCAGTGGCGGCGGCGGGCGCGGTTTCGGCTTCGGCGGCGGGCGCATGGGCATCGGCGGCCTGATCGTGCTGGCCTTGATCGGCTGGATCTTCTTCAAGAACCCCCTGGCCCTGCTCGACCAGGGTGGCGCGCAGCTGGACGACTCCGGCCAGAGCGTGCCGACCCAGGTCGATCCGCAGCAGAAGGCCTTCGTCAGCGCCATCCTGCATTCGACCGAGCAGACCTGGGGCGCGATCTTCCAGGCCAAGGGCCTCAGCTATGTCGACCCGACCCTGCACCTGTTCAGCGGCGAGGTGGCCACCGCCTGCGGTGGTGCGACCGCTGCGGTGGGGCCGTTCTATTGTCCCGAGGACCAGAAGGTGTATCTGGACCTCGGGTTCTTCCAGTTGCTGCAGGATCGCCTGCATTCTTCCGGCGATTTTGCGCGGGCCTACGTCATTGCGCACGAGGTCGGCCATCACGTGCAGAAGCTGACCGGCGTGTTCGACCAGGTCGCTGCCGCGCGGCGGCGCGGCGTGCCGATGGATGGTGCCGATGGCCTGTCCGTGCGCCAGGAATTGCAGGCCGATTGCTATGCCGGCGTGTGGGGCAACCACAGCGAGCAGCAGCTGCAATGGCTGGAGCCCGGCGACATCGAGTCGGCGCTCAACGCCGCCAGCCAGATCGGCGACGATACGCTGCAGCAGCAGGCCCAGGGCCGGGTACGGCCGGATTCGTTCACCCACGGCACCTCGGCGCAGCGCGTGCACTGGTTCAAGGTCGGCTTTGAGGGTGGTGACATGGCCAAGTGCGACACCTTTGCCGGCGCGCTTTGAGTCGGGCACAGTCGGATGCGCGTCTCCGGACATGCCGTTTCCCCTCGGCCCAGCCGAACGAGGTAGAGGTTTGCCGCCCGACTGCGGACATGCGGCCTCTCCCTGGCTTTGCCGGAGGAGCGGAGAACAGCGGGGCGGGCTATTTGCGTCGGGGTGGTTTGAAGCCACCGGCGCGTGGCTTGCGTGCTGGCGGATGGTGCTTGCCAGCGTGTGAAGTGTCCGGCCCGCGTGCGGGTGGGGGTGTGCCTGCCTCCTCGGGGCCATCCTGGCCGTCCCACGCACGGATGCGCAGCTGCTGCTGCATGACCCAGACTTTTTTCAGATGTTCGAAGATATCGGCGGGCATGCCCTCGGGCAGGTCGATCAGGCTGTACTGCCCACGAATGCTGAGACGGCCGATGTAGCGGCTGTCCAGGCCGGATTCGTTGGCGATCGCACCAATGATGTTGCCGGGTTTGACGCCGTGGTCGTGGCCGACCTCGATGCGGTAGGTACGCTTGCCGGCTTCGGTGGCATGCGGGCGCAGTCGGGTCGCATGCACCGTGGCACCGGAGCGCGGCAGGTGGACGGAGTCGCCGGCAGCGCGTCCAGCCGGTGCCACCCGCGGATTGCCCGCACGCCCAGCCGTTGACCGTTCCCGCGCGCCGGCCGCCGCTGGCCGCATGGCCGCTTCGTGCCTTGCCGGCGGCGTCAGCAGCAGTGGGCGGTCACCTTGCGCGATGCGGGCGAGCGCGGCAGCGATCTCCAATGCCGGCACGTCGTGCTCGCTTTCATACTGTTCGACCAGTTTCTGGAACAGTTCCAGGCCTCCCACTGCCAACGTATCGCTGATGCGCTGCTTGAACTTGTTGATGCGCAGGTCATTGACCGCCTCGACCGTCGGCAGCTGCATCTGCTCAATCGGTTGCCTGGTCGCGCGCTCGATCGCGTGCAGCATGCCCCGCTCGCGCGGCGTGACGAACAGGATGGCCTCGCCGCTGCGCCCGGCGCGGCCGGTGCGGCCAATGCGATGAATGTAGCTTTCGGTGTCGTAGGGAATGTCGTAGTTCAGTACATGGCTGACGCGATCCACGTCCAGCCCGCGCGCGGCGACGTCGGTCGCCACCAGGATGTCGAGCTTGCCGTCGCGAAGCTGCTGGATCACGCGTTCGCGCTGCGCCTGTGCGATGTCACCGTTGATCGCGGCCGCAGCCAGGCCACGTGCCTGCAGCTTGCCGGCCAGCTCGTCGGTGGCGAGCTTGGTGCGCGCGAAGATGATCATGGCGTCGAACGGCTCGGCCTCCAGGATGCGCGTCAGCGCGTCCAGCTTGTGCATGCCGCTGACGAACCAGTAACGCTGGTGGATGTGCGGGGTGGTGCTGACCGAATTCCTGATCATCACCTCCATCGGGTCGCGCAGGTGCTTTTGCGCGATCTTGCGGATCTGGCTCGGCATGGTCGCGGAAAACAGCGCAACCTGGCGCTTCGGCGGCGTTGCCTGCAGTACCCGCTCCACGTCATCGATGAAGCCCATGCGCAGCATCTCGTCGGCCTCGTCCAGCACCACGAAACGCAGCGCCGAGAGGTCGAGCGTGCCCTTGTCCAGATGGTCGATGACGCGTCCTGGTGTGCCCACCACGACGTGCACGCCGCGCCTGAGCGCGTGCAGCTGCGGGCCGTAGCTTTGCCCGCCGTAGATCGGCAGCACCTGGAAGCCGGGCAGGTGCGCGGCATAGCGCTGGAAGGCCTCGGCGACCTGGATCGCCAGCTCGCGCGTCGGAGCCAGCACCAGGGCCTGCGGCTTGCCGGGCTGGCGATCCAGCAGGGACAGGATGGGCAGCGCGAACGCCGCCGTCTTGCCGGTACCGGTTTGCGCGGTGCCGAGCACATCGCGGCCCGCCAGCAGCGGCGGGATGGTGGCGGCCTGGATCGGCGAGGGGGATTCATAGCCCACCCCGGCCAACACCGCGAGTACGTCGGGATGCAGGCCAAACGCATCGAAGCCGGCGGGTGCCGGCGCGCCTGTGCCGGCTTGCGCCGGGGCGTCATCGGGGACAGGGGCGGACATGGGGAACCTCGAAGGGGAGGCGCGGCATACAGATCCGGCGCAGGGCGGAAGTTTAGCAGCCGGACCATGCGTTGCCGATCACTTTGGCCGCGCGGGTTGGCTACACTCGCATCCGTCTGCCTGGAGGGTGAACTGTCGTGCTCGAGACCTTAAGCGAACAACGCTGCCACGGTGGCGTGCAAGGTATCTACCGGCATCGGTCGCAGGCCTGTGGTGGCGACATGCGTTTTGCCCTGTTCCTGCCGCCGCAGGCCAAAGTGCGCTCCTGCGCCCTGCTGTACTTCCTGGCTGGACTGACCTGCAACGAGGAAACCGCCACGATCAAGACCGGCGCGCAGCGCCTGGCCGCGCAATTCGGCCTGGCCCTGGTGATGCCCGACACCAGCCCGCGCGCCACCGGCATTGCCGGCGCCACCGGCGACTGGGAGCTTGGCGAGGGTGCTGGGTTTTACCTGGACGCCACCCAGGAGCCCTGGTCGGCACACTTTCGCATGGAGGAATACCTGACCCTGGAATTGCCGGCCTTGCTGGCGGCCAACTTCCCGCTGGATGTCGCACGCAGCGGCCTGTGCGGGCATTCCATGGGCGGCCACGGCGCGCTGACCCTGGCCTTGCGGCATCCGCAGCAGTACCAGTCGGTGTCGGCACTGGCGCCGATCGTGGCGCCCAGCCGGGTGCCCTGGGGGCGCAAGGCGTTCACTGCCTATCTCGGCCCGGACGAGGCTGGCTGGAGTGCGCACGACGCCTGCGCGCTGGTGGCGCGGCAGCGTTTTCCAGGCACCATCCTGATCGACCAGGGCGAGGCCGATGCGTACCTGGCGGAGCAATTGCGGCCTGAGCTGTTCGAGCAGGCCTGCGCCGCCACCGGGCAGCCGCTGCTGCTGCGGCGGCACGCCGGCTACGACCACAGCTATTACTTCGTGACCAGCTTCACCGATGACCACCTGCGCCATCATGCGATGGCGCTGAACCTGCTTTGAGCCGGGGTCGGCCATCCCGCGATCGTCCGCCGGCGGGCTGACGCCTGGCGGCGTCGCCCACGGTAGTCGTCGGTGCGCTCAGGCGTTGGCTGCCGGCCGCGGCCCCGAGGCGCGCCGGCGTTGCTGGTTGCCCGGACCACGTCCGCCGCGGCCGGATGCCTGATGCGGCTTCGGGTTGGTGACGCTGGCCGCCTGGCCCTGAAACGAAGGGCCGCGCCGCTGTCCGCCGCGCTGCGGGCGGGGCGCGCCGGCATCCAGGCGCAGCGGCGCGGATGGCTCGTAGCCGCCGATCGGGGTGACCGCGATCTCCTGGTGCAGCAGCTTGCGGATGTCGCGCAGCAGACCGGCCTCGTCGTGGCTGACCAGGGACACGGCATGGCCCTCGAGGCCCGCGCGCCCGGTGCGGCCGATGCGGTGCACATAGTCCTCTGCCACCATCGGCAGGTCGTAGTTGATCACGATCGGCAATTGCTCGATGTCGATGCCGCGCGCGGCAATGTCGGTGGCCACCAGCACGGTGACGCGATGGGCCTTGAAATCGTCCAGCGCCCGCGTGCGCGCGTTCTGGCTCTTGTTGCCATGGATCGCCGCGCTGCGCAGCCCGGAGGCGTTGAGGAACTTCACCAGCTTGTCCGCGCCGTGCTTCGTGCGGCTGAATACCAGGGTCTGCCGGCGGCTGTCGGCGGCCAGCAGGTGCAACAACAGGTCGCGCTTGCGCGCCGCGTCCACCGGATGCACCTCGTGGCTGACCAGGGCGGCCACCGCATTCGGGTTGCTGACCGAGATTTCCTGCGCGTTGCGCATGAAGGCCTTGGCCAGCGCCTTGATCTCCGGCGCGAAGGTCGCCGAGTACAGCAGCGTCTGGCGCTTGGCCGGCACCGCCGCCAGGATGCGCTTCAGCGCCGGCAGGAAGCCCATGTCGAGCATGCGGTCGGCCTCGTCGAGCACCAGGGTTTCCACCGCCGACAGCTCCAGCGTGCGTTGCTGCATGTGGTCGAGCAGGCGCCCTGGCGTGGCAATGACGATATCCACGCCGCGACGCATGGCGGCGATCTGCGGCCCCATGCCGACGCCGCCGAAGATCGTGGTGCTGCTGACGCGCAGGTGCTTGCCGTAGCTGCGGAAGTTGTCGTGGATTTGCGCGGCGAGCTCGCGCGTGGGGGTGAGGATCAGGGCCCGCGGGCGGCGGGTCATGGTTTGGCCGGTGGTGGCGAGCTTCTGCAGCAGGGGCAGGGCGAACGCGGCGGTCTTGCCGGTGCCGGTCTGTGCCGCAGCCAGCAGGTCGCGGCCTTCCAGCGCAGGCGGGATGGCCGCGGCCTGGATCGGGGTGGGGTCGGTGTAGCCGTATTCGGCGAGCGCGCGCAGCAACGCGGGCGCGAGGCCCAGCGATTCAAAAGACATGTGACACTCCTGAGCAACCCGGAGTGTCCGCACCGTGTTGCGAGATGAAAAGGGCGACTGGCAGTCGCGGCAATCAGAACGATTGCGCAGCGCAGTATAGCGCCTGCCAGCCAATTGCGCGCACATGTCAGCCGGTTGGCAGAACGCGACTTGCCTGCCCGTGCCGGAAAGGGCGCGAACCACTCGCAACCGGTGGGAGTTCCTTGTTGGCGTGCAATGCGACTATGGAGTTTCGGAATCCGGCGCCCGGTGACGGGCGACCAGCAGATAGCTGTTGAACGGCGTGCGGCCACGCAGCGGGGCGATGTGCACGGCGAGACCGGCCGCTTCCAGCGGTTCGCGCAGTTCGTCGGCGCTTGGGTAGTGCTGGGCACCGCCAGGTATCCAGCCGCTGTAGCGCAGGAAGAACTCCTCGACCCGGGTGGCGTGGAAGCGCCAGTTGGCCTCGCGCAGCACGTTGCGGATCACCAGCAGGCCATCCGGCGCCAGGTGCCCGGTGGCGACCTGCAACAGCGCGCGGTGGCGGTCGGCCGGCAGGTAATGCAGGATGTCCAGCAACACCACATGACCGCTGACTGGTGGCAGGGTGGCGGCGTCGGCGCAACGCAGATCCAGCTCCCGCTCGAGTCCGGCATGCCGCGCAGCTGCTTGCGCGGTATCGATCTTGAAGCCGTCGTGGTCCACACCCGCGTAGCGCACGCGGGCGCCGCTGGCGTGCAGGTACTGGCCGAGCAGGCCTATGCCGCAGCCGATGTCCAGCAACGGCAAGGCCGAATCCCTGAGCAGGGCGGCAGTGGCGGCATAGACCGGATCGGTCTTGAGCTTCCAGCGCGCATAGAGGCGATGACGCCGCTGCGCATAGTGCGCAACGATGGCTTCGCGTGCCGCGGTATCCAACAAATGCATGCTGCGTCCCTGGTGCGCGGTACGGTGCCGGTTGCGCCCATCATGCCACCGTGGAGCCGGCCGACGCGCGGATCGCGGCGGTGGCTGGCCCAGTGTGGTAGCTTGCGCGGGGATTTCCTCCGGGACATGGCCCATGCGGATGTTTTCGCCGCTGCGCGCACTCGACCACGAGCAACGCCACACCGTGGCGGCGAGTTTCCTCGGCTGGATGCTCGACGCGTTCGACTATTTCCTGCTGACCTTCGTCATCGTCGCCATCGCGCAGGAGTTCCAGGTCGAGAAGGTCGAGGTCACCTTTGCCCTGTTCCTGACCCTGGCTGCCCGGCCGCTGGGTGCCTTGTTGTTTGGACGGCTGGCCGACCGCTATGGCCGGCGTCCGATCCTGATGCTCGACGTCGTGCTGTTCTCGATTTTCGAATTCGCGACCGCGTTCGCTCCCTCGCTCACCGCGTTGCTGGTGCTGCGCTTCCTGTTCGGCATCGCCATGGGCGGCGAATGGGGCATTGGCGCCTCGCTGGCCATGGAGTCGATCCCGGCGCAGTCGCGCGGCATCGTTTCCGGCCTGCTGCAAAGTGGCTATCCCTGCGGCTTCTTCCTGGCCGCGCTGGTGAACTGGCTGCTGGTCGACCACATCGGCTGGCGCGGCCTGTTCATCGTTGGCGCGCTGCCTGCGCTGCTGGTGCTGTACATCCGCAGCAAGGTGCCGGAATCGGCAGCCTGGCAGGCACAGCAGCGGCAGCCGCGGCAAAGCCTGCGCCAGACCATGCGCGGGCACTGGAAGCTGGCCTTGTACCTGATGCTGTTGATGGCGGCGTTCAACATGTTCAGCCACGGCTCGCAGGACATGTACCCGACCTTCCTGCAGACCGACCTGCACATTGCGGCCGGCTCCGGCACGGCATTCATGCTGGCCGCGCTGCTCAATCTCGGGGCCTTGGCCGGCGGCCTGTTTTTTGGCTCGCTTTCACAAAGCATCGGCCGGCGCAAGGCTATCGTCATTGCCGCGCTGCTGGCGATTCCGGTGATTCCGCTGTGGATGTACGGAGGCTCCCTGCTGCTGCTCGGTCTGGGCGCGTTCCTGATCCAGGTGATGGTGCAGGGCGCCTGGGGCGTGGTGCCGACGCACTTGAACGAATTGTCGCCCGGGCCAGTGCGCGGCACGTTGCCCGGCTTTGCCTACCAGATGGGCAATCTGCTGGCGGCGATCACGGCGACGGCGCAGACCTGGATCGCGCAGTGGCATGGTGGTGATTTTGCGTTCTCCATGTCGCTGTGGATCGGCACCGTGGCGGTCGTGCTGGCCCTGCTGGCGTGGCTGGGGCCGGAGGCGCACGGCGCAAGCCTCAGCGGTGAGGCGGTGGATTCGCCGGCGACGCCAGGGTGATCTGCTGCTAGACTTCGCGGCTGCTTTTCGCCAACGGGGCCCATCATGCAGGCAGGCAAGGACAAGGTCGTCGCGCTCCATTACACGCTCAGCATCGATGGCGAGCAGGTGGAGAGCTCACATGATCGCGGCCAGGAACTCTGGGTCCTGCTCGGCCACGGGCAGCTCATCCGTGGCCTGGAAACCGCCATCGAGGGGCACGGGACGGGCGATACGCTGAGTGTGGACGTGGCTCCGGCCGATGGCTATGGCGAGCGCGAGGAAGGCCAGATTCAGCGCCTGTCGAAGAAGTACGTACCACTGGCGGATCGGCTGAAGCCCGGCATGACCACGGTGCTGACGCTGAAGGACGGCGGGCGCCGCGTGGCGACGGTGCACAAGGTCGGCATGAGCACGGTGGACCTGGACATGAACCATCCCATGGCCGGCAAGACCCTGCACTTCGAGGTGGAGCTCGGTGCCGTCCGTGACGCCACGGCCGAGGAGCTTGCCCACGGCCACGCGCATTCACCGGATGCGCCAGCGCACTGAGTGGCACGATCTGCGGTTCCGGATGGACGGCTCGAGCCCGTCCGCGCTCAGTTGAGCAGGCGCTTGCCGTAGGCGAAATGGCTGCGCCAGTACGGCCCGTCGAGGTCGTCCAGGCGTACGGTGCCGCCGCTGTCCGGAGCGTGCACGAAGCGACCCTTGCCGACATACACGCCCACGTGGCTGATGCTGCCGCCAATGGTGAAGAACACCAGGTCGCCGCTGGCCAGCTGCGCCATGCGGCGGATCTTTTCGCCGTCCACAGCCGCCATGGCGCGTGAGGTGCGCGGCAGCTTGATTGCCGCCTCGGTACGGTAGATGTAGTCGACCAGGCCGCTGCAGTCGAATCCGCTGTCGGGGGTATTGCCGCCCCAGCGGTAGGGTGTACCGACCAGGCCAATGGCCCGGAACAGGATGTCGTTGGCGGTACCGGTGCTGGCGGCGGACGGCGCACGCGGCGGCAGCCTGGTCAGCGATGATGGCGCTGGCGGTGCGCCTGGCGCGTGTCGCGCGGGCTGGCCCGCGCACGCCGCCAACAGGCAGCCCATGGTGGCGGGCAAGAGCAGGCGGAGCAGCTGGCCTGGCTGTCCCTGGCTGGGCGACTGGCGGGAAGCGGATTGGTGCATGACGATCCCATCGGGCCAGTCGACAGGTTAACAAGCCCGGACTGGGCATGAAAGCTCGGTACCTTAGTGCCGAGGGTCGTTTCGTTGGCCGGGTGGCGATGGACCGCGGTGAGTCTTGCCGAAGTGGCGTGCGCAGCGCTCAACGCGCCTGGATGCTGATGCTCTGGGTCGACAGCGTGCGCCCGAACACGTCGCTGGCACGCAGGCGGTAGGTACCCGGGCGCAGGTACAGCGTCGTGCTGCTGGACGCGGCGATGAATGCGTAGCGGTCCGCGGCCGTGGCCTGGTCCGATTCGTTTGCGTACAGCGCCTCAACCACGCAGGGGATGGCCGAGCGGCACAGCGCCGTCGTGATCGGGAACGGCCGGCGCTGGCCGGCGAGCGTCAGCCATGACGGGCGCTGCATGACCGTGTGGGTGGTGGCCGCAGTCACCCCCAGGGGGAGACGCCCGGCGTCCGAGTTGCCGGCATCAGGCGCGCCGCCCAATCCGGCGCGGCCGCCGAACGCCGCCATGTTGAGCACCGGCGGCAGGATGACGTTGACGTCGTACAGCGCTGGCTGGGCGCTCCAGGGCTTCCCGTCGGTGCGCGCCAGCAACACTTGTGGCCCGTTTGCCGGGAAGGCCTTGACCAACTGGTGGTAGGCGTCGGTCTGGTCCCAGCCGACCTCGAGGAATTCGGCCTGGTCGATCGACAGCGGGTCGTACCCACTCAATTCCTTGAGTATTTCCGCCATCGGCTGCAGGTCGGCAAGACGGCGCGGGGCCTTGTCGATATGCGCGTAGCCAGCGTGCACGAAGAGCCGCGCCGTCGGATCGTGCGCAAAAACTTGACGATAGAGGTTGCGCGCCTGCTCCCGCTCGCGCCCCTGGCCGGAGGCTGCCGTGTCATACGCGATGACGTGGTAACCCAGGGACAGTGCGCGACGCACGATGTCCCCATACAGCGGCTCACGCAGATACTCCGTGCCGCTGCTCCTTGTCGGGTAGCCGCGGGCGGCCAGGCCGCGATCGGTCGACAGCGCTTCAGCCGCGAAATAATTGAAACCGAGCGCGCGCAGTCGCGGCAGCAGTTCCAGGGTGAGCTGGCGCGTGTGCGCATCGTGATGCGCCTCGTTGATCATCACGATGTGACGGTCGCCGGCCATCGTGGTGATCGCGTCCGCGGCTGGCGCCGAGCGCCATTGTTCCGGTCGTGGCAGCACCAGGCCCTGCAGCGCGCTGACGGTGAGCGGAAAGCTGAGTACCGCCTGGGTGTAGATGCCCAATTCGCATTGCGCGAAGGACAGGAACTGCGCCGCCAGTTGCCGGTTGCGCGGTGACAAGCCCGGCATGGCCTGGGCCAGATAGACATACCGCGCCAGGTCCGTCGGTTGCTGCTGCATGTCGCGCAGCAGGTCGCGGGCGGCCCGGTCGAACTCCTGCGCCTGGACGTTCGCCGCGCCGAGGAGCGCCGGCAAAGCCAACAACATGAGGGCGATTCGGCTGAACATGGTGACCGTCCGGCGCGGGTGTCGCGGATGGATTTGGATTGCGGCAACGTGCCCTTCGATCATGCCGCGATTGGCCCGATCTTGAAAGCGGCGTCGTCAGGGGGGGCACGGTGGCGGTGGTCTGCCGCCTGCATGCCGGAACGTTGCCTGACGATCTACACTCCATGCATGGACACCTACACCCTGCACCGCGGCCACGTGCCGCTCCTGATCAGCCTGCCGCACGACAGCAGCGTGATTCCGGCCGCGCAGTCGGCGCGCATGTTGCCGCATGCCCGGCACTCCGTGGATACCGACTGGCACGTGGCGCAGTTGTATGCGCCGCTGGCCGAGGAACTGGGCGCCAGTGTGCTGACCGCAAAATTGTCGCGCTATGTGGTCGACCTGAACCGGCCAGCCGATGGCGGGCCGCTGTATCCGGGGCGGCAGGAGACCGGCGTGGTGCCGACCATGGGTTTCGACGGCCAGGCCCTGTACGCGCCGGGCCGGGAGCCGGATGCCGCGGAGGTCCAGCAGCGCATCGAGACGTACTGGCGTCCCTACCACCAGGCCATCGGGCTCGAACTGGAGCGCCTGTTGGCGGCGCACGGCCGGGCCGTGCTGTGGGACGGCCACTCCATCCGTGGCCATGTGCCCATGCTGTTTTCCGGCCGCCTGCCTGACTTCAACCTGGGTACTGCGGGCGGGGCCAGCTGCAGTCCGGGCTTGCAGGGGCGGCTTGCGGACTGCCTGCACGCGCAGTCCGTCTATGGCCAGGTGGTGAACGGACGCTTCAAGGGTGGCCATATCACCCGCCACTACGGCCATCCTGGGCACGCGATCGACGCGGTGCAGCTGGAACTGGTGCAGGAGACCTACATGGACGAGGCGAGCTTCGAGTTCCTGCCTGAGCGCGCCAGGCCGGTACAGCAGCTCATCCGCCAGCTGCTGCGGATCTGTCTCGAGCACGCCCGTCGCTGAGACGGGCTGGGGACTCGGCGCTAGGCCGCGGACACCAGCTGCCCCACGGCACGCTGGTAGCTGGCCTCGAGCGCGTCGAAGCGGTTGACGTCGGTGCCCAGGTCGTGGATGTGGCCGTCCTCCAGCCCATAGCACCAGCCGTGCACCGTCAGCTCCTGGCCACGATCCCAGGCCTCGCGCACCACCGTGGTGTGGCAGGCGTTGGCCACCTGCTCGATGACGTTGAGCTCGCACAGGCGGGCATGGCGCAGACTGGGCGAGACCTGCTCCATTTGCGCCTGGTGTTTTTCCAGCGTGTCGCCGATGTAGCGCAGCCAATTGTCGATCAGCCCGAGGCGCTGGCCATCCAGCGCAGCCTTGACGCCGCCGCAACCATAGTGGCCCACGATCAGGACATGCTCCACCTTCAGTACCTCGATGGCGAACTGCAGCACCGACAGGCAGTTCATGTCCGAATGCAGCACCAGGTTGGAAATGTTCCGGTGCACGAAGACCTCGCCGGGGGCGAGGCCCAGCAGCTGGTTGGCCGGCACGCGCGAATCGGAGCAACCGACCCACAGGTACTTGGGTGCCTGTTGCTTGGCCAGTTCGGAAAAGAATTGCGGGTCTTCGCGGGTGAGGTCGGCAGACCAGCGCCGGTTGTTGTCGAGCAGATGCTGCAGTGGGCTGTTCAAGATGGTTTCCCTGCATGGGGTGCCCGTTTGCCGCCGCCGAGGCGGACGAGGGCGGGGCCGAGCGCGGTATAGATGGGTGATGGCGCCGACACGGCGGTTGCCGGCAATCGAGGCGCGGGCACAAGTTTAAATCCAGCGACGCTTGCGTGCATCCCGGGCCAGGCTTCCCACATGCGGCGGACGCCTGGCGGTGGGGGCACCGCGCTCAATGCAGCAGCAGGCGCATGCCCACGGCGGCGAGCCAGCACAGCCAGCCCAGTCCGGGAGCAAAGCGCCAGACGCGTCGCCAATTGGTGATGCGGGCGTCGTCCAGCGCCGGCAATACGGGTGATTGCAGGGCGCGCTGCAGCTGGATCCAGGTCTGGAACGCCGTGGCTGGCCCATGCTCGGTGGAGGCGATGATCTGCCACTGCCGCGGATGGGCCCTGCGCATGCGTTGCGCCACGCACCACTGCGCGACAAAGGATGCCGCGAACAGGACCAGACCGGCGATCAGCAACCCCAGGTAGAGGACGATCATGGGCTTCCCGTGCTGCCGGCGTGGGAGGGATGGGGAGACGCCGGGCTGGCGGTCGGGTTGCCCCACGGCACGGTCGGCATGGCGCTGCGCAGCGTCTTGATCACGCCGTCACCGGTTGTCGCCTTCTTGCAGATGGCGCTGTCGATGGCGTCGGCATAGGTCTTGTCCATGAGGCCGATCCACACCGTGCCATCCGGTCCATGTGGGACGTCGAAGCTGCCAGCCGAGTTCATCTGCAGCGTCGCCGTATTGGAGAACGCTGCCGGCGACTGTTCCCAATACGTCTTGCCCGCCTGTTGCGCCGCGGAGCTGTAGACCAGCAGGTAACGGGCCTGGGGCTCGGTCACCTCCAGGCTGCCGAAGGCGCCGGTAGTGTCGCTGCTCCAGCCCATGTGCTCGCACAGCTGGATGTCCTGCTTGAGCAGCGGCTGGAAACCCGAGTCGAGCAGGATCATGGTCGGGGCGAACAGGTAGCTCGAATGCAGCCAGCGGCCGTTCAATTCGGATTTCACCGCGATGCGGTAAGGCAGCTTGCTCGCTGTGGGCAGGCGGAACGCAAGGAAATAGCTGTGCGTGCCGTCGAGATTGGCCACCATGCTGCCCGGGCCCAGGGTGTAGCGCTTGGGTTGCCAGGGCAGCATGCTGCGATACGAGAAGTCGGCCAGGTTGCTGCAGCAGGGTGTGGCCTGCTGCAGGGCCGCCATCGCCGCCAGGCGTGCGTCCTCGGTGTTTTCCGCAGGTCGCAGGTTGGGCGGGACGAGTACCTTGGCCACATGGCAGCCGGCCAGGACGGCCAGCACGGCAGCCAGTGCGGCCGGGGCGGCAAGTCGGGTGCAGCGGCGGAACATGGAGCGTGCGATCCTCAAAACTCGGCGCTGCCGGCAGCGCGCGGATAGGGAATGGCGTCGCGGATGTTGGCCAGGCCGCAGACGTAGGCCAGCAGGCGCTCGAAGCCCAGCCCGAAGCCGGAGTGCGGGACCGTGCCGTAGCGACGCAGGTCGCGATACCAGCCGTACGTGGTCGGGTCGAGCCCGAACTGCTGCATGCGCCGGTCGAGCTGCTCGAGGCGCTCCTCGCGCTGGCTGCCGCCGATGATCTCGCCGATGCCGGGCGCCAGCACGTCCATGGCCGCCACGGTTTTGCCATCGTCATTCAAGCGCATGTAGAACGCCTTGATCGCCTCGGGATAGTCCATGACCACCACCGGGCGGCCCACGTGCTTCTCGGTCAGGTAGCGCTCGTGCTCGGTCTGCAGGTCGATGCCCCACGTCACCGGGTATTCGAAGTGCTGACCCGAACGCTGCAGGATGTCGATCGCCTCGGTGTATTCGATGCGGGCGAACGGCTGGCTGATGAACGCCTCCAGGCGTGTGACCGCGTCCGGGCACACACGTTCCGCAAAGAACGCCATGTCGTCAGCCTGCTCATCCAGCACGGCGCGGAAGATCGCCTTCAGGAATGCCTCGGCGCAGTCGGCGTTGTCGTTCAGGTCGGCGAACGCGATTTCCGGCTCGACCATCCAGAATTCGGCCAGGTGCCGGGCGGTGTTCGAGTTCTCGGCGCGGAAGGTGGGCCCGAAGGTGTATACCTTGCTCATGGCCAGCGCGTAGGCCTCGACGTTGAGCTGTCCGGAGACGGTGAGGAAGGCTTCGCGGCCGAAGAAGTCCTTGCGGAAATCGATCTTGCCGGCAGCATCACGCGGCAGGTTGGACAGGTCCAGGGTGGAGAGCCGGAACATGTCGCCGGCGCCCTCGGCGTCGGAGGTGGTGATGATCGGTGTGTTGACCCAGAAGAAGCCCTGTGCAGTCAGGTGACGATGGATCGCCATCATCATGCAATGGCGGACCCGGGTGATGGCGCCGAACAGGTTGGTGCGCGGGCGCAGGTGCGCCACCTCGCGCAGGAATTCCATGGAATGCTGCTTGGGCTGGATCGGGTAGCTCTCGGGATCGTCGACCAGGCCAACCACGGTGATCCGGTCAGCCTGGATTTCCACGCGCTGTCCTTTGCCCTGGGAGGCGACGAGGGTGCCCTCGACGATGATGCTGGCGCCGGCAGTGAGGTGTTTGACCTCGCTGGCGTAATTGTCCAGGGTGTCGGCCGCCACGACCTGGATCGGATCGAAACACGAGCCGTCGTAGAGGTTGACGAAGGACAGGCCGGCCTTCGAGTCGCGCCGGGTCCGCACCCAGCCGCGCACGCGCACCGCATGGCCAACCGGCAGCGTGCCGGCCAGGATTTGCTTCACGCTGCATGTCGCCGGCTTGGGTTCCAGCATGGGTTTGCCACTCCAGGGGTGATCGGGGGCGCGCGCGGGTCCCGCTTCGCTGCCCACCGCGCATGATAATGTAGTCGCCGTACCCGCCGCGACCCGCGCGGTACCACGGCCACCAGCAGGTCCACGCCATGAACATCACCATTACGCCAGCCGCTGGCGAACGCATGCGGCGCTTCCTGGGTGAGGCCCCGGCCGCCGCAGGCGTGCGCTTCGGGGTCAAGCGCACGGGCTGCTCAGGGTTCTCCTATGTGGTCGACCTGGCCCAGGAGCTGGATGCGGGCGACTTGCTGGTGCAGGTCGACGGCGTGCCGCTGGTGGTGAGCGCGGCCAATGCCGGCCTGGTCGACGGCACGGTGATCGACTTCCAGCGCCAGGGCCTGAGTTCCAGCTTTGTGTTCCACAATCCCAACGCGACCGGCGCGTGTGGTTGCGGGGAGAGCTTTACCGTCTCCTGAACCTGGCCGCGACTGCCCTGTGTGCAGGTGCCCTTGCGTGGCGCACGGGCGCACACGTATCATACGCAGTCTGCCTGCATGATTTGTCGCGGCAGGACCCTTGCCTCACCGCAACGGCGGGAGGCTGCCAGGCCACATGGCCGCATCCACAAGGAGCAAGTCCCGAGATGACCCTGCGTCATTACGAAGTCGTGTTCATGGTCCACCCGGACCAGAGCGAGCAGGTCCCGGCGATGATCGAGCGCTACAAGGCCTTGATCGAGGCCGATGGCGGCAAGGTGTTTCGCCTGGAGGACTGGGGGCGGCGCCAGCTGGCCTATCCCATCGCGAACCTCGCCAAGGCCCATTACGTGCTGCTCAACATCGAGGCCAGCCAGGCGGCGCTTGCCGAGCTGGAGTCCGGATTCCGTTTCAACGACGCGGTGCTGCGGCACCTGATCATCCGTCGCGACGCGTCCGACGTGGCCAGCGACAGCGAGCCCTCGTTCATCATGCGCAGCAAGGAAAAGGATGACGGCAAATCCTCCCGCCACCGCCATGACGACGATGACGGCCACGATGACGACAACGACGATTGACGCCTGAACGGGAGCCCAGACCATGTCCAAA
>Ga0209941_1000255_pt1 | contig 86061 bp, 86 predicted proteins | sample ThiBiot_300_plan_FD_183945 | JGI IMG/M metagenome (GOLD analysis project Ga0209941, IMG submission 183945) | Wastewater bioreactor microbial communities from Cape Town, South Africa - Thiocy_solids_1 (SPAdes) | ecosystem: Engineered > Bioremediation > Thiocyanate > Unclassified | place: South...
GAGGCTGTGGGGCCTATCGGATCGGCGGAAGAATGTTCGGACCTGTTCGAACAGAGCCGCCGATCCTTGCCCAGAGGCACCCGACAGCTCGCCCCCATCATATTACGTCCTTATTACGCGAGGCAAAATTCGGGCTCGCGTAACAGGGCATATTACGCCGCTAATCGGCGTAAGTTATTGAAATTTTTTGGAAAACTGGAGCGGGCGAAGGGATTCGAACCCTCGACCCCAACCTTGGCAAGATTTCAAATTGCCCTGAAGCGACTTTCTGATCCTACGCCAGAGCCCTACAAAACCCTTGGTTTATTGACACTTTCACGGTCCGTGCGCAAGTTTGTCTACGCCACGAACCGCCCTCACGGTGGTATACTGGTGGTATACTGGTGGTATACTGAGAGCGAGCATTGCCATGGGTGTCCGAAGCCAACTTTCCCTGACCAAGCGAACGGTGGACGCCGCTCACCCGACCGACAAACGCTATCACATCTGGGACAGCGACCTCAGAGGTTTCGGCCTCAGGATCGAGCCATCCGGGATCAAGACCTTCGTCACCAAGTACCGTGTGAACGGTGGCGGACGAAACGCACCGCAGCGGATCCAGACTGTCGGGCGGTATGGCACCCTGACCCCCGAGGAGGCTCGCAAGAAGGCAAAGGCCATTCTCGGCAGCGTGGCCGCCGGTGCTGATCCCGCTGGCGACCTGGCCGCCCGTCGGCGCGAGATGACCATGGCCGCGCTGATCGACTTCTATGAGACCCATGGATGCGTGGTTCAGCGCGGCAAGCGGATCGGCGAGCCTATGAAGCCGCTGACCAAAGCTTATACCCTGGCCCGGCTTCGCCATCACGTGGTCCCCCTTCTCGGCAATCGCCGCGCGAAGGATGTGACGAGCGGAGATATCGAACGGTTCGCGGCTGACGTGCTGGCCGGCAAGACCGCGAAGAATGAGAAGATCGGCCCGCGCAAGCGCATCATCGTCAAGGGTGGTCCGGGCGCTTCCCGCAAGGTCGTGCGCGACCTCTCGGCAGTGTTCAGCTTCGCCAAGCGCAGCGAGATCGTCGAACGCAATCCGGTCGAGAACGCCGCCGTGCGCAAGACCGATGGCCAGAAGACCCGCTTCCTCACACTCGAAGAGGTCGGACGGCTTGGCAGCGCACTCGACCAGCTCGAAAGCGAAGGCACCAACATCAAGGCGATCAACATCGCCAGGCTCTGGGCGCTGACCGGCTGCCGTCGCAACGAGATCGCCGGGCTCAAATGGGACGAGATCGACTTCGACAACGGCCTGCTCGTGCTGGAGGACAGTAAAACCGGGCAGTCGGTGCGTCCCCTGGGGACAGCGGCCCTGACCCTGCTCCAACAGATCGAGCGGGACAACCATTGCGAGTTCGTCTTTCCTGCCGATAGCGGCGAAGGTCATTTTCAGGGAACGAAGACCCCTTGGGCACGGGCCATCCGGAAGGCGGCATTGCCCGGCGTTACCCCGCACACCTTGCGCCACACAATCGGATCGACCGCGATTTCGACGGGGGAAGCGATCGCGCTCACCGGTGCGATCCTCGGCCACTCCAATCCTCGCTCGACCGCGATCTATGCCCACATCCAGCACGAGCCGTCACGCAAGGCCGCCAATCGCGTCAGCAAGAAGATCGCTGCTGCTTTATTACCCAGTGCCGCGCAAACCGGGCCGTTGACGTTGGAAGACCAGAAGCTGCTTCAGGCACTGAAGGCCCGGTTCGGCAAGGACGACACCAGCGGCAGAAAGCTCCGCGAAGCCGTGATCGCCCTCGTCGAGCAGCACAGCGCTCCGCAAGACGCATCCAATGCAGCCTAGACAGATGGTAACGAATATGTTACTAATGGCGGTGCAATGTGATTGTTGAGGAGTATGTCCGCGACGATGGCACCTGCCCGTTTCGGGGCTGGTTCGATGATCTCGATGTCCAGGCCGCAGCCAAGGTGGCGACTGCCATCGTCCGGATGGAACTGGGCAACCTGTCGAACGTCAAATGGATCGGCGGCGGGCTTGGAGAATACCGGATCGATTGGGGTCCGGGATACCGGCTCTATCTGACCCAGGACGGCGATCAGATTGTCATCCTGTTTGTTGGAGGAACCAAGAAACGGCAGCAGTCGGATATCAGGCAGGCAAGTGCGCTGCTTGACGAGTACAAGGGCCGGAAGGCCAAGGCGAAGAAGGCAAGGAACTAGGCAACGTGGCTCTGACACGCGATTTCAAGGAGACGGTAAAGGAACGCGCCGCGCGCGATCCCGCATTCGCCAAGGCCATGCTCGACGAAGCCGCGACCGCTTTCCTCAATGGTGAGACTCATGTCGCACGCCTCATCCTGCGCGACTTGGTGAATGCCTCGGTCGGCTTCGAGGGCCTTGCCGCTGAAACCAAGCATCCCAGCAAGAGCCTGCACCGGATGCTCTCGGAAAACGGCAATCCGAGCATGGATAATCTTGCGGCCATTTTTGGCGCGATGCGCAAACGCCTTGGCGTCGCTTTTGAGGCCCATGCGGTTGAAGCTGCATAGATCAAAGGACTGAAATCCTACGTCCGAGCCTCGCCCTCCTTGCCCATCGACCTTTCGTGCCCGGAGCGACAGGTCCGGACTGAAAGTACCCGCCGCCCGGTGCGGTGACGGTGTGACCCGCCACATCGACCGGGTGCCGGACCGCACATTTGGTCCCTTTCATTGCCTGGAGTGCAAAGAAGCGCTGCTCCTCCGGCAATCGCGCCGGGCACGCACCCATTTTGCGCATCGCCCAGACAGCAAATGTACCGGCGAAACCGCTCTGCACCTCTATGCCAAGGCGCTCTTGGCGCAGGTGCGCGAATTCACGTTCACTCCCCTCGTTCTGAGTCAGGCGGGCTTGCAAGAAGTCGTCATTGAAGGGGGACGGTTCAAGCTCGACGCTGTGGCGGTCGAGGCAGATCAATTTTCTTTCCGTCCCGATGCGACCGTCATGGTCGCGGGTCAGGCCTTCGCCATTGAATTCAAGGTTTCCCATGCAGTCGACGAGGAAAAGCAGGCCAAGGTGGCTGCCACCCCTCTGCCGATGATCGAGGTCGACCTGAACTCCATCCGCTCAATCCAGATCAATGCCGATGAACTGGACGCGGCAATCCTGCATGGCGCCGCTCGCGCATGGGTACACCACCCGGAGCGGGCCGCCCGGCAAAGCCAGCTTGATGAGCGCGTGGAAGAGCAGAGCAAGGAGCGCGGACGCCGCCTTCGATATCACATCGAGAAGAAGGTGCGGCTCCCCTACGACCAGGCTGCTCATGCAGTGGCGCTCCGGTCAGTCCAAGACGCCGGTTTTCTCGATTTCATCGGGGTGCCGGTCGAGTGTCACATTGGTTCGGAGTCGGCCTGCCGGTCTGGCAGGCCGCGGTGCTCGACACTTATATCATCCGACCTTCCAAGCAATTTACGCCGGGATCGCGCCTGAAGGTCAGGGGGGACTGGCCGGATCATCAGGCATTGGCCAACCGCCTCCCGCAGGCCATGATGAGATCAGACCTTAGCGCATATCGTCCAAAGACGCTGGAAGCCGCGGGTTACTCGGCGACCTCGTTTGGCAATCCGGATCACGCCGTCCATTACTACCTTGCTCATCTCTCCGGCGAGCCCGGCCTGCTTTACTGGGACAGGGACGAAGAGGCCTTCTGCGTCGAACCGGAAGTGCATGGCCACATCTATCGCCGCCAGGAATTGCGACAGAAGCTGGCCCGCATCCTCCAGGCAGCCAATGCTCCCAACACTGACGACGTGACCGATCGCTGGCTGAACAAATTCAATGCCGGGGGCCGATCGCCAGCGGCGCTCGCGGCAGAAGGGGGCGATGCCTATCGCCTCCTGATCGAGCGTGTCGATCGGCTGCTCAGGATGGCCGAGGCCCGCTATGAAAACTGCCTCGTTGATGACTTCTGCGGGCTACGACTTCAACCGCTTTATGATCAGCGTCTTGCCGAAAAACAGGGTCGAGAGGCTGAGGCTGCCCGCAAGCTGACGGAAGCCGCTGCCGAACGTCGGCGCATCATCTGCGAGTTGGCCGAGGAAGGCCTTGCCGAGGAAGCGCAGGCGTGGCTCAATGGATTTACCGTAGCGGCCGGTGCAAGCTTTCGCGACTGGGCGAGCAAGAGTGATCAGAACCTCGCTGCGGCTCGTTCGGAGTTGCGGCGTGCGATTACTGCCCGCGAGGCCCGATTGGCTGCAGCCGAAGTTCTGGCTGGTCTGCACAAGCAATTGGCGGATGCCGTATTCGCTTCGACCCGTGATCGCCAGTGGGCAGACCTGTTCCTGAGAAGCTGGAAAGGGAAGTGCGACAGTCCGGCGGCATTGAAGGACATTCTTGCCCTTCTCAAGAAATCGCGACGTTGATCAAGTCGCTGCCGCGAGCGGAAAACGCCGTGCTCAACTACCCCGGCATCCCTGTGGCCGGGTCGGGAGACTTGCCTCCCGCAGTCCAGCAGGCAGCCCCCTTCAGCAAGAAGCCGGGAGTGCCTTGATCGCCACAAGTCCTACTCGGTCGTCCGGCCGTCAAAATGCTCATAGTCGGCAGCTGAATCAGCGCAGGTCTTGTGAACGGTGCCGTCCAGATGTTCGGGCGGGCCATAGATGGTATAGAGGCGCAGCGGCTCTTTGCCCGTGCTGATCACATTGTGGCGCGCGTCCTGGGGCACGATGATTCCATCGTCCGCCTCGACCTTGTTGCATACACCATCGATCCAGATTTCGCCTTCGCCGCCTTCGATGCGGAAGAACTGGTCCCGGTCGTCGTGGACTTCCTCGCCGATTTCGTCACCCGGCTCAATCGCATGAGGACAAGCTGCAGGTTATGCCCGGTGTACAGCACGCGACGGAAATCGTTGTTTTCTTCCGTCAGTGCTTCGATGTTGTCGACGAAACCCTTCATCCTGCCTGCTCCCGTCATGAAAATCGACCGTTATTTATCTTGATACGCACGCGAATGTCACCCGGTTATGCTGTTGGGCTACAATTACCTTTGAGCACTGATATTCTCGCTTGGCACTTCAACGAACAATTGCAATTCCGAATCGGAATCGTGTTGAACGGCGATCATAGTCGAGCAGGTTCTCACCATAGCCAAGAAAACTCTGACCGAAGAGGTAGAAATTCGGTCCGCCACCAAAAACCCGCTGCAAAGGATAAGAGAATTCCGCGTTGAATGCACCCCTGCCGCTCGAAAAATTGAACCGGGTACTCGTGGAGAGGCGAAGTCCATCGTCCTTTCCGATTTCCATAACGAGAGACAGATTACCTCGATAATGCCGGATATCTGGATTGTCCGACAGGTCTCCGACGTACACTGCCACTCGCGGTGCAACGGACAGGTGATAGTGGTTCCCAAGTGGTAGTGTGGCCATGGGTGCGACGTACAGCGTGTTGAGGCTGCGTGAATCCTCACCGGCGCGTCCGTTCGACTCATGGCGCACTCCAACCTGGCCTGAAAGCGTGATGCTGTTCGACAGCGACCTAGTGGGCGCGAGGTAGAAAAGTTCCGGCTGGAAATCTATATTTCGAAAGGGTGAGGACTGCGCGCCAAGGTCCCAATACATACGCTGTGTATAGGCGAAATGCAGACCGTCGCGCCAAGATTGTTGCGCTCTGTCGGCATTCCTTGTTCCGAATAACTGATACTTGAAGCTAAACTGAATCTGTGCCTCGGAATCCGTTCCGGGGCCATAAACGATATAGACCGGCTCATACGCCGAGAGATTTGTGAGGAAGGCATTGCCTGACGTCCGGTTGGCTTGGGACCGCACAATCGCATTCTGCTCAGGCTCCGGTGGCGAACCCTGGTTAATTGGTTCGCCTTGGATCGGCACCGATTGAGGCACATTTCCAGGCTCGATCACAACTTGTCGCGTCCTCCAAGACGGGATCGAAATCGCGGCACCGCCGATGTCCAAGCCGGATGGAGAACGCAGGATGTAGATCGCTCGGTAAAAGCCAGCGCCTGGGATGCCAATTTCTTCCGGCGTATTTGCGGAACGCTCCAGCCACACGGTGCTGGCTGCCCGGGATTGAGCAATTTGCGCTTCAATCCGGTTCGGAAGTGTTAAAGTCTCCAAGTGGTCGCTACTGTTGAGGATGCTCACAGCGACGAGAATGGCCCCTTCCTGGCCTTCTTCTCGAACTTCGCTGATGAGAATCTCGACAGGCGAAGCTGCATAGGCAGTTGTCGCCGGTAAAAGCGACAACACTATTACCCGTATGACACAAGTCAAGGGGCGTCCCCGGAGATACCTTATGAGGTGCATATCCAGTTCATCTCGATTGCTCAGATGATGTTGGTCCGCCTCCGCCGCCCATTGCCACAAAGAACGCAGAGCTATTTGCCAAACGCTCAGACCGTGTCGCGATCACGGCCAGATTAGCCCGTTGCGCTTGGTGCGCGGCGATTAAAACCTGAATATGACTTGCCGCCCCCAGTCTGTAACGTCGCTCCATTGTTTCTAGCGACTGCTGCGCAGCGGCAGCGGCCCTTACCTGTGCCGCGAGGGTGCTTGCATTGGTATTGACTGCCACGAGGACGTCAGCCACGTTCCGCAGACCATTCAATACGACAACCTTGTAGTTGGCAGTAGCCGCATCAAACGCAGCAAGAGCAGCTCGCTTCTCATGGCTTAGGCCGGGGTTGAAAAGTGGCTGCGTAATCTGCCCGATAAGGCTCCAAACGATTGATGGACCACCAAAAAGAGCATCCGTTGTCAGCGATTGACTGCCCAACGTCGCACTCAAATTCAATTGCGGATACATTTGGGCGACTGCGACCCCGTAATCTGCATTTGCTGCATGGACCGTGGCTTCTGCTGCCAGGATGTCGGGCCTTTGCCGAACCAGTTCCGACGGTACGATCAACGGCAGGTCCTGCGGCAAGGTGAATTCGGAAAGCTCGAAACCAGGAATGCCGCCTTGTCCGGGGGCGCGGCCGGCCAGCGTGGCCAGCAGATGCTCTGTTTCGGCTAACTGCTTCGCGAGCACAGGAAGCTCTGCCCTTAGCTGCTCCGTTTGTGTTTCCAGGGCCAATAACTCATCCGGCGCAGCATTGCCCAAGCGGACCCGTTCACGAGCGATGTCACGTTGCTCCTCAAGGTTGCCGAGCAGCAGCGCCGTGGTTTCGATCTGCGCTGCGATACGTGCTCTTGCAATGGCCGCCGTCGTGATATTGCCAGCAAGCGTCAATCGGGCTGCCTGTAATTCGAATTTCCTGGTGTCTGCGCGCGCCCCGAGGGCCTCAATGGCGCGACGATTGCCTCCAGCCAGGTCGAGATTATAACGAACCGTGACGCCGGTATTGTAAAGGTTGAATTCACGAGGGGCCGACTCCTGGCCCAGGGCCCCCGGATTGAATCTCTGACGCTGAGCCGTTGTTCCAAGCTCAGCTTGTGGCAATTGAGTCGACCCGGAGCGTGCGCGCTGATACTCTTGGGCCTGGCGCAGCGTTGCTTCAGCTGCGGCAAGTGTGGGGCTCTGCACAAGGGCATCTGCAATGAAGGCGTCCAGACGCGGCGATCGGAACTCGCGCCACCAATCACCTTCCACCTGCAGTCCTGGAACAACGCGCTGGGTATCATCAACCGCTGAAGGGGCGGCAGTGACGACATCGTTACTTGCATGGGGCGAATAACCTTCGGCCGTTGGCGGAGACGGCCGCGCAAAATCAGGCCCAGTTGCGCATCCAGCCAGCAAGGAGGTCAATGCAAGTCCTCCGATTAGGCGCAAAGCCACGACGCGCCGGGCCGCAGGTGCGGCCTTCCATTCCTTCATATTTTCATGAGTAGACATAACGGAAGTCCTACCTGAGGCGCTTTCATCGCTTCTTGGCCTGGGGCGGGGTTCCGCCGTAAAACCCCTCGAGATGTGAAATAATTTCTTCAGAACTATCGGCAAACACGAAAAGTGAAAGGTCATCGTTTTTTATAAAACCGCAACTGGAAAGAAAATCGAAGTTTATTGCCTTCGACCAAAACTCAGTACCAAAAAGAACGATTGGAATTCGTTCCATCTTTCCTGTTTGAACAAGTGTCAAAACCTCGAAAAGCTCATCGAATGTACCGAATCCTCCAGGGAAAACGACCAACCCGCGTGCGCGAAGCATAAAGTGCATCTTGCGTATGGCGAAGTATCTGAAACGGAAGGCTAGATCCGGTGTTATATATGGGTTCGGGTATTGCTCATGCGGTAGTGTTATGTTGAGACCGATTGATCTCATCCCGACGTCCGATGCCCCCCTGTTGGCTGCCTCCATGATGCCGGGGCCGCCGCCCGTTACCACTACGAAATCGCACCTTCCTTCTTGCTGGAAGCGCATCGAAACTTTGCGTGCAAAATCACGAGCTTCTTCATAATAATGGGCCAATAGTGCCGCGTTATCAGCCCCGCCAGTCGATTGCAGGACGCTCGACGCTGCCTGTTCCGGTGACGGAATGCGGGCACTGCCAAAGACGACCACCGTGGAAGCGATTCCATGTCGTTCGAGAGATCTTTCCGGTTTCAACAACTCCATCTGCAGCCGCACGGGGCGCATGTCCGGATCTTCGAGAAAGTCGGGGTCTTCGTAGGCAAGCCGGTAGGCAGGACTGTGCAGCACGGCGGCACATCGCGCCGCTTCATCCTGGGGATGATGGGGATGGTCCATCATTCACCTCCGGGTGCGAGCTGGAATTGCGATCCGGCAAGTGGTGCCACGGCCTTCCAGCCCAGTTCGTCATGGAGCGCGCTGGTAAAGTCCAGCGCTGCATTTGCTTCGCCGTGGACAACGAACGCCTTGTGCGGTGGCTTGCGGAAATGCCGTGCCCAGGCAAGCAGCGCGTTCCGGTCGGCATGGGCGGAAAGCCCGTCAAGGACGTGGATCTGCGCGCGGACCGGCACGTCTTCGCCGAACAGGCGGGCCCAGGTTGCGCCTTCGACCAGTTTGCGGCCAAGGGTGCCCTCTGCCTGGAATCCTGCGATCAGCACCGCGCAGTTGCGGCGCGGAAGGTTGTGCAGAAGATGGTGCCGGATCCGCCCGGCCTCGCACATCCCGCTGGCCGAAATGATGATCGCGCCCGACTGGATCTGGTTGAGTGCCTTCGATTCCTCGACGCTTTCGGTAAACCGCAGGTATGGCGGATATGCGTTCCCGGCGTGCCATTCGGCAAGTTGCCTGGCCTGTTCATCGAACAGTTCAAGATGCGACCGCGAGATCTTCGTCACGGCAGTCGCCATCGGCGAGTCGACGAATATCTTGAGGTGATCGACCAAACCCTCGCAGGCCATCTGGTGGATGTAATAGATGATTTCCTGCGTCCTGCCGACCGCGAAGGCGGGAATGATCAGGTTTCCGGTCCGCAGGGTTTTTTCGAGGATTTCGATCAGCCGCTCGCGCGTGTCGCCGAAATTGGCATGGACGCGGTTTCCATAGGTCGATTCCATGAAGACGTAGTCCGCGTCCTCGATCGGGGTCGGCTCGCGGACGATCGGGCGGCCGGGTTGCCCCAGGTCGCCACTGAACACCAGCTTGCGGGTGACCCCGTTCATGTTGATGACGATCTCGATGATTGCCGAGCCGAGTATGTGGCCGGCATCCCGGAAATTGACCGAAACACCCTTCGCCGGCGTTAGCGGGGTATCGTAGGGAAAGGCTCGGACCAGTTCCAGCGAGGTGCGGGCATCTCGCTGGGTGTAAAGCGGATCGCGCAGAATATCCTTGTCAGCACCGCGCCGGAATCGCCTGGATCGCTCTGCATCGCCCTCGTGGATGCGGGCGCTGTCCAGCAGCATCACCTTCAGGAGGTCGGCGGTCGCCTCGGTGGTGTAGATCGGCCCGGTGAAGCCGTCGCGCGCCAGTTTCGGGAGAAGCCCGCTATGGTCGATATGTGCATGGGTGAGGAGCACGAAGTCGATCGACGACGGATCGAACGGGAAGTCGCGGCGGTTGCGCTCCGCTGCATCGCGCCCGCCTTGAACCATTCCGCAATCAACAAGGAACCGCGCATTCGGCCCTTCAACCAGAAAGCAGGAGCCCGTGACTTCCCGCGCCGCTCCAAGAAATGTGACGTTCAGCATGGTCCTGTGCTCCTGTCTTGTCCCGTCCCGACAGCCAGAGTTCCGCGTTTCATGAGATGGGTCGTCCTTCCCCGGCCTCTTCGGTCGTTACCCCATCGCGAATGTGGTAGATTCGCTTGAAGGTCGGGATGATCTTCTCGTCATGGGTGACGACGATGATCGCCGTCTGATACTTCGCAGCCATCTCGTTCAGGATTCGGATCACGGCCATGGCTCGCTCGGAATCGAGCGGGGCGGTGGGTTCGTCGGCGAGGATCACGGGCGGGCGGTTGACCAGTCCGCGCGCGATCGCGACGCGTTGCTGCTCCCCGCCCGACAGTTGCGAGGGCATCGCCATCGCGCGGTGCTGGACATCGAGCGCAGTCAGCAGTTCGAGCGCCCGGCTGCGAGCGTCGGCGTTGGAAAGCCCAGCCAGCATGGGCAGCAGGGCGACATTGTCGACGACATCGAGGAACGGGATCAGGTAGGGCGCTTGGAAAACGAAGCCGATCTTGTCGCGGCGCAACGCCCGTAGATCGGAGACCTTCCAGCCATCGTCGTAGATCACCTCTCCGCCCAGGGTCATGCGTCCCGCGGTGGGGTCGATCACGGCCCCCAGGCATTTGAGCAGCGTGCTCTTGCCCGATCCCGACGGGCCGATCAGGCCGACCACTTCGCCGGGGGCGACCTCCATGTCGACGTGCTTGAGCGCATCGACCGCCGTGTCGCCCTGGCCGTAGCGTTTTAGCAATCCTTCGATGCGGATGCCACTGGATGCCATGTCAGCCTCCGACCGCTTCGGCCGGGTCAACCTTCAGCGCCATGCGGATGGCAACCAGGCTGGCAAGCGCGCAAATGATCATGACCGCGACAAATCCAAGAACCGCGTCCTGCGGCACCAGCAGGACGTATTTGGGGAAATAGGGCGCGGCGAAGGTCGCCGTGATCTTGCCGACGGCAAAGCCGATCACGCCAAGCGCCAGCGCCTGCTGGAGGATCATCGTCGCAATGGTCATGTTGCGGGTCCCGATCAGCTTCAGCACCGCAATTTCGCGGATCTTGTCCATCGTCAGGGTGTAGATGATGAAGGCCACGATGGCCGCGCTGACGATCGACAGGATCACCAGGAACATCGCGATCTGTTTCGACGAAGTGGCGATCAGCTTGCCGACGAGGATGCCTTCCATCTCCGCGCGGGTGTGGACGGTGAGCCGTTTCCACCGACGGATCGATTCCGCGACTGTCTCGGGATCGGAGCCGCTGGCCAGCCGCACCAGCACGGCGTTGACCGAGGTGCTGCTGGCCTGCGAGGCGTTCACGGCCTCCACCACGTCGGGCGTGCCGGGCCGGTTGAAAGCGGGATTGGCCTCGGTCCGCCGCCGATTCTGCCAGATCGCGTCGTTATCCTTGAGGAACTGGGCTTCCTGTGCGTCCTTCAGCGGAATGAACACCATCGGATCGCCGCTTGAGGAAACCATCCGGCGGGTCAGCCCGACGATCCGGTAGCGGTTGCGGCGGATGGTAATCTCCTCGTCCAGCCGGAAGCCCGAGGCGATGTCGGCCACCGCCTCGTAATGCCCGCGCGTGATCTGTCGGCCCGCGACCAGATAGGGGGGCCATCCCGGCGAACCCCATGCCGCCCCCGGTATGATCCCGACGACCATCGCGCGAACGTCGTCATCCCCTTTTCGCACCTGCATCGTCAGGTAGGTGACGTTCGCCGCCTGGGCGACACCGGGCATGGCAAGGACCGTGCGATAGAGGTCGTCGTTGATGCTCGACGATTCCGCATAGGGCCCCAGCGTGTCCTTCTGGACGACCCAGAGATCGGCTCCGCTGTTGTCGAGCAGGGCTTTGCCATCGTCGACCATACCCCGGTAGACCCCGGCCATGACCAGCGTCACGCCGATAAGCAGGCCCAGGCCGACCCCGGTGAAGACGAACTTCCCCCAACTGTGGAGGATGTCGCGCCCGGCCAGGCTGATCACGGCGTAACCCCCGGGATGCGATCGACGATCTTGATGCGGCTGTTCGCGGTAAGCTCAACCTCGCTGTAGACGATGATCGCGTCGCCCTCGCGCAGGCCTTTCAGGACCTGGACATTGCCGTCGAGGTCGGCCTTGCCCAGGACCACCGGCACGAAGACCCGGTCGCCATCCTCCAGCTTCCACACGCCGATGGTGTTGCCCTGACGGCGCACGGCGGCATTGGGGATTACCGGCCCCTTGCCAAGCGGCGCTAGATCGAGCGTGACTTCGGCATATTCGCCAAGCGGGGGCAACGGTTGGGGTAGGGTATCGAACAGCACCTTGCCAAGCGTCTCTTCGGTAACGGGGTCTGCCTTGGGTTCGATGCGCAGCACCTTGCCGCGCAGCATCTGCCCCTCGCGCGAACGCAGTTCGATGCGCGCAGGCAGGCCGGGCATCAGTCCCGCGGACGAGACCTGATCAAACCGGACATTGATCCAGATGCTGGCCGGGTCGACGATCTCGACCACCGCCTGGCCGCCCGCGACCGAGGCCCCCGGCTCGACCTGGCGCAGCGTCACGATGCCGGATGCGGGCGCGATCAGGCGCAGGCTGCCGCGCTGCGAGCGCAGGCCGGAAAAGTCCGAATGCATCCGCGCCAGATTAGACCGGGCATTGGCCGCTGCGGCCTGTGCGGAGGCCAGTTCCTGCCGCTTGGCGGCGAGGACTTCCTCGCTGGTCGCCTGGGCGGCGAGCAGGCCTTCATAGCGCCGCGCCTCGTTCGCCGCATGGGCCTGCCGGGCGCTGGCCTCGCGCAATGAAGCTTCGGCACCGCCGATCGCGGCGGCCTGGGCGTTGAGCTTGTCGTCAAGATCGATCGGGTCCATTTCGCCGATCACCTGCCCTGCCGTGACAAGATCTCCGACCTGGACGGTCAACCGCTTCACCCGCCCGGCAAAGGTCGGGCCTACCTTGTAGACGTGTTCCGCATCAATCGTGCCCATGCCGAACAGGGCGGGCCGCAGCACGCGCGATTCCACCTTGGCCTGGGTCACCGCCACCGGCGCCAAGGGACCGGACCTGAGCGCCACGTAGCCCAGCAGCAGGGCAAGAACGACGACAACGGTGCCGAGCGCAAGCTTTCTGCGCTGCATCCCGGTGATATTCATGTGCGGGCCTCAATTGCGAGCTGGAACAACGAAAAAACTCCGGGAGCCTCCTTGCGAATAAGCTGAACCTCGCCAGCAAGGAGCGATTGCATGACAAGCCCCTGGATCATCCCAATGAAGAGTGTACCAACTGCTGCCGTATCGATGTTTGACGACACTTGGCCTTTCAACTTGCCGTCCTCGATCAAGGCAACAAGCCGTTCCCGGTACCGATGCAGCATCTTCTGAGCCATGCGCTTAGGCGCGGTCATTTCAGCTCTTTGCAACTCCCCAAATAGCATTCGGGGAACTCCGGGGTGCTCTACAAAGAATGCAACGTGCGCCATGAACATCGCCTCGAGCGCCAAGAGGGGGGTCGATGCGCCGTGCGCAGCCTTGTCAATTCGAGCCAGCAAACGATCCGCAACCCAATCCATAACGGATTCAAGAATGGCTTCCTTGCTCGGAAAATGGCGAAAGAGCGCTCCTTGGGTAACACCCATGTGCCTGGCGATTGCCGTGGTCGTAATGTCGCTGGGGTTCTGGTGCGCCGCCAACTCTAGGACGGCCTCAACGGTTACCGCACGCCTCTCGTCTGCTGGCAAATGTTTCGGTTGCATCGCTTGCGGCCAAAGATGGTAATTGATTACTATCTTTAGTCCGGCAGATATCTGTCGTCAACCCCTCTTCTGGCGCACAGGTGCGCCAATGGCTCCTAATAAAGTTCTATATTGATTGACTTTTCCCTCACCTTCTCCTGGTGGGCTTGCACAAGAGAGCCCGGCGATGCAGGATAAGATAGTAACTTATAACTATGATTCGCTGCAGTCCAGGGCATGTTTGCAACAGGGTTCACTTAGGCTTGATAGAAGTTCGCCAGCTCCAATATGCGGTTCTTACCGCCGACAGCCTGAGCTTCGCTCGGGCGGCAGCAAGGTTGAACATGAAGCAGTCAACTCTGAGCCGGAAGGTGAAGGACCTTGAAATCCGGCTTGGTATCAAGCTGTTCGAGCGGACAACGCGCGGCGCCGAGGTAACGGAAAACGGCAAGGTATTCATCGAGCAGGCGCGCCGTATCGTCACCGATGTCGAGAACCTGCTGACCACTGCACGCAATGTCAGCTATGGGCTCCAGGGCCGATTGGCAGTCGGCTATTGCTCCTCGCTAATGTCTGGTAACCTCAGGCTGGCCTTCTCCGACTATCTCGGTCGCTTTCCTGAGGTTCAATTTGATGGAATCGAAGGCAGCCCAGAAAAGATCATCCACGGCCTTCAATCTCAGACCATGGATGTGGGTGTCGCCCCGATCGGGCTGAGTGAGGAGGGCCTTCATTCAAAACCGCTCTGGTCAGAACGCCTGTTCGTGGCGCTGCTCGAAGACAGCGAACTCGCATTGAAGGATAAGATCTACTGGCAGGATCTGCGGCGTGAAGTCTTTGTGGTCTCCAGCAACGGCATCGGCCCGATTCTCGGCAACCTCCTATCCGCGCGGCTGACCGAGCAAGGCTTCCGCCCTGCAGTGATTTACCAGGACACCAGCCAGGAAAGTGTGCTGAGCATGATCGCCGCCAAGCGGTTCATCTCAGTTGCCTCTGAAGCTTCACAGGGCGTGCCGTGGCAGGATCTCCGCTTTCGCGAGATTTACGATGGTAACGGCCCTGCCCGCCTCGACTATGCGCTCTACTGGCGTGAGGACAACGACAACCCCGCACTCAAACGGTTCTTCAAACTGATCGAGGAACGCTATCCAGGGTAAGCTTTTCGGCGCCCTTTGGCGTAGCTACGATCGGTTGCGATAAACCGCTCGATCATCGGCGGGATCAGCCGTTCGGGCGGAGGCGCACCTTTTGAATCACCTCCGTTGAGCGCCGCTCCATAGGAGAGAAGCTCACGGTGCAGTCGCGTCGAGACTTCGATAGTAAGACGCACCGGCTTCTCATCGGCAAGGTCGGAGAGCTTCAACCGAGTCATCGGTCGCCTCCGAGCACAAGATCGCGCGTTACCAGCACCCGCACAGGGAAACCTGGACGTATGGTCAGCGTCGGCCGGACATTGAGTTCACGGCTGACGATCTGCTCGCCGGCGCGGTTGACGCTGTCTTGGGTGCCGCGTTGGATCGCGCGAGCGAGATCGCCATCGCCGCCCGAACCTACCTCGGAGCCCACCCCGAGCAATGTCGAGACCAACGCCGCCTTGAGCACGCCGCCCCAATGATAATCGGTGCCATCCTGCAAGCCGGCGAAGCCGCGTGGGTCGGCGGCGGGCTGGCGTTCGAGCACGATCGAGCGGCCGTCGGGGAGGATCAGGCGGTTCCAGGCGAGCAGCACCCGGCTCTGTCCGAATGCCACGTCGGCATCATAGTCGCCGATCAGCCGCGAGCCCTGCGGGATGAGCAGGATACGCCCAGTCGGGCTGTCATAGACATTCTGGGTCACCTGTGCGGTGACCAGTCCCGGCAGGTCCGAACGGATGCCGGTGATGAGCGCCGCCGGGATCACTGACCCCGCCTGCACCACGTTGGGCGAAGCCAAGCCAGACAGCCGCTCGCCCGATACGGTGCGTCGGTCGCTGGCGCGTTCGAGGAACGCTTGCCGCCGGTCAGCCTCGGTATTCGGCCCTGAAGGCGGGGCAGCCGATTCCGGAGCTTCAGCGATCGCTGGTATCCCGGCAAGGTCAGCGCCTCCGCCCGGCGCAGCACCGCCGAAGAACAACCGGCTCCCACGCGCGGACTCGCGTTCCTGCTCGGTGCGCTGGCGAGCAGCTTCGGCTGCATTGGCGGCGGGATTGGGCGGGAGCGGTTGCGGGGCACCCACCGGCGGAAGTGCGGCCACATCGCCGCGTCGCTGTGCATCAAGGATCGGCCTGCCGAGATCGCCGGGAAGCGGCGGGCCGAGCTTGGGCACCTGGCCATAGTCCTTAGGCGCACCGGCGAGGTTGTCGGCCACGGTGACGCCTTCGGTATTGTAGAGTTCTTCGGCGCCGTTGCGCCCCTGAGGCTGGAGCGCATAAATCAGTGCGCCACCGACCAGCGCGAAGCCGCAGCCCGAAGCAATGCCGATGGCCTTGCGAGACAGCCGCATCACGCGCGGCGGATCACCGCGCAACTTGACCGCGCTGGCAGGGTCGGAAAGCGCTTCCTCGCGCGGGGCAGGTTCGGCCGCAGTCATGCCCGCCCCCGACGCTGCGAGACGATCCGCACCTTGTCCTGGCCCTTGCGTCCGCCAAGCCGCAGCTCGGCAGCTGCGAACAGCCGGTCGACGATCATGTAGCGGCCCGCGACGCGGTAGTTGACGAGTTCAGCCTCGCCCTTGGCGCCGATCACGAACAGTGGCGGCAGTTCGCCTTGCGCGACACTCTCGGGGAACTCGATGAACACCTGCACCCCATCATCGAACGCGCGCAGCGGTCGCCAGTCGGGCCGGTCCCCCTCGATTGCGTAACGGAAGTTGAGCGTCGAGAGGTCGAGCCCCGCCGCGACCGGCGCAGCGCGTTCGGCCTCGGCACGGGCTTGGCGCAATGCGATCAGTTGGTCCTGCGGATAGGTCCAGGAGACCGAGGCCATGTAGACCGACGGATTAGCGCGCAGTTCGAGGTGATAAGTGCGCCGGTCAGTGTTGATGACGAGATTGGTCGCGATGTCCGGGCGGATCGGCTTGACCAGGATATGCACCCGTGCTGATGCACCGATCCCGCTTATCGTATCGCCGATCATCCAGCGCACGGTATCGCCGGCGGCGACGGGGCCGGTGCCGACCAGTTGTTCGCCGTCCTGCAGCGCGATGTCGGTCACCTGCCCAGGCTTGGCGTAGATCTGGTAGAGCGCGCCTTCGGTATAGGGAAACACCTGGATCGCATTGACGAACCCGGTTCGTTCGGGCTGGATCCGCGCGGCCTCCATTGCCGCTCCCACCCGGTCCTGCAGAGTGGGGCGACTCCGCTGCAGATGGGAGCGGCCCGCGGCGTGGGGAGGGAGGCGCCGCGGAAGGTCTTGCAGCTGGCCGGGAAGCGGCAACGGCACCGGGATGGCGACCACATCGGTGCGTGAAACGGTCGCCTGCGCCATCCCGCCCGGGGACGCAGGCGAAGTGGGCTGGTGCTTTGCCGGTTCTTGGGCCCACGTAACTGAAGTCATGGAGATGCTGCCGACGAGCATCGCGAGAGTGGCAGCGCGCCGCACGCGCGTTGGTGTTCTGATCATGATCCGAGCTCCTTCGACCAGTTGATGGCGTTGACGAAAATGCCGAGCGGGTTCTTGCGCAATGCATCGGGGGTGCGAGGAGTCTGGACGACGATCGTCAGGATCGCGGTCCAGCGGCTCGTCTCGGCAAGGCTGCCGTCGCGGTAGCGCCGCTCGACCCAGGCAACACGGAAGCTGGTCGGCGAGGCGCGGATCACGCTGGTGACATCGACTCCGACCTGCTCACGTCCGATCAGCGCGAATGGATCGTTGGTCCGGGCATAGTCGTTGAGCGCCAGCGCGCCCTTGTCGGTGGCGAACTCATAGGCGCGCAGCCAGTTCTGCCGGACGATGATAGGATCGTCGGGCACAGCGCGGACCTGCTCGATGAACCGCGCGAGGTGGAATGCGATCTGCGGATCGCTCGGCGAATAGCCGGCATCGGCGGGAGATACCGCCTGCGCCTCACCGAGCTTGTCGACCTGGACCACCCAGGGAACGATCGACCCGCGCGCACCCTGCCAGATGATCCCGGCGGTGAGGCAGGTTGAGAGCCCCAGCGCGCCGAAGAAGGCGAGTCGCCAACTACGCGCCTGGACACGGGCTGAGCCGATGCGGTCGTCCCAGACCTGCGCTGCGCGCTGGTAAGGCGTTTCGGGCTCGGGGGTCTTGCCGTAGCGGATCGAGGGACGTCGGAGCATGTGGGTCAGTCCTTTTCGGAAGTGTCGATGGAAGCGCCGCCGCCATGGCTGTCGCCGGACTTCAGCGTGTGGGCTGCGATGGTGGCGCCGTGAGCGATCGTCTGGCGGTCCTTCATCGCCTTGGCCCAGGCGGGTTGGCCCTGATCTGCTGCGGGTGATGGTGGCGATGATGGTGTATTCGGCCCGGGTGTGATCGTGCCGCCGGTGTTGGTGATCGCAGCCCGGCCGCCCTCGCGGAACGACTGCTTCATCGAGTCGCCGGCCCTGCGCAGCGGCGAAGTAGTTGCACCGACCGCGGCATCGCCGACCGCGGCCATGCCCGAGCCGACTGCAGCAGCGCCTGACTTGCCTGCCGAACCCAATGCATAGGCCATAGTCGCACTGCCCGCCGCGCGCGACGTGCCGTGGGCGACATTGGAAGCGGCACTGGCGACCGCACCGCCCGCCATGCGCGCACCGGCGACCGCGCCTGCGGCCGCGCCACCTGCGAGCAGTGCGGTGCCGGCAGCAGCGCCCGCGCCAAGTTGCGGTCCACCCGATACGATTCCGTTGGCGATGCCGGGGCCGAAGATCCCGAGCCCGAGCAGCGACAGGCTCGCGAGCATGATCGACAGCGCATCCTCGATAGTCGGTTCGGCACTGATCGCGCTGGTGAACTCGGTGAAAATGGTCGAGCCGATGCCGACGATCACTGCGAGCACCAGTACTTTGATGCCCGATGAAACGACATTGCCGAGCACGCGTTCGGCCATGAACGCTGTCTTGCCGAACAGGCCGAACGGGATGAGTACGAACCCGCACAGCGTGGTCAGCTTGAACTCGATCAGGGTGATGAACAGCTGGATCGAGAGGATGAAAAACGCGATGATCACGATCGCCCAGGCGACCAGCAGGATCACGATCTGGAGGAAATTTTCGAAGAAGCTGACGAAGCCCATCAGGTCCGAGATCGCATTGATGAGCGGCTGCGCCGCATCCATGCCTACCTGCGCGACCCGGCCTGGCTGGAGCAGCTCGGCAGTGGTGAAACCGGTGCCGCTGGCCTTGAGGCCGAGCCCGGCAAAGCTCTCGAAGATGATCCGTGCGAGATTGTTCCAGTTGCCGATGATGTAGGCGAAGACGCCGACGAACAGCGTCTTCTTGACCAGGCGCGCGAGGATGTCGTCGGCCTCGCCCCAGGACCAGAACAATGCCGCAAGGGTCACGTCGATCACGATCAGCGTGGTCGCGATAAACGCGACCTCGCCCGAGAGCAGGCCGAAGCCGGAATCGATGTAGCGCGAGAAGATGTCGAGGAAGCGATCGACGACGCCGGTGCCACCCATGTTACTGGCCCTTCATTTCTGGAGCATCGCTGGCCGGAAGAAGTGCATCAGCATCGGCAGGTGGTTCATTGGCCTTGCCCTCGACTCCGAGGAATCGCCGTCGCTTTTCCGCCCAAGCCGCACGGCAATCAGGCGCGGACAGCGCCAGCTCGCCCATTGCTGCGCAGACCTTGAGCTGCGCAGGCAGCGGATCGCCGTCTGGTTCGAACACGGTGACGATCTCGGGCGGCGGCACCCTAGGCTCCTCGCGCAGTTCGAGCACGGTCATGGTCAAAGCCACGGCCACGAACGCCCCGGCTCCGATCCGCGCGAAGAGCTTGGTGTCCATCGCCTCAGTTCCGGAACATCTGTGCGTTCGCAGGGACGTAGCCGCGTCCCGGTGCGAGGAACCGGCGCAGTTGTTCGCGGGCCTGAGCCTTGGCTGCGGCCGAGTTGGCGGCCTCGAGCGACTGCGCGCGGCCCATCGAGGCGACCGTGGCGATGAGGTCGGAGAGCTGCTGCGATTGCAGCGCGAGCAGCTGGTTCCCGGCCTGGGCTGCCTGCAGGGCGCCGGTCGCCGACTGGCTTGCAGTAACCAGGCTGTCGATCGCGGTGCGCGAGCCTTCGATGTTGCCGACCGCGCTGGCCTGGACCTTCAGCGCATCTTCGAAAGCAGCGACGCTGTTGCGCCAGCGTCCTTCTGCGCCTTGCACCATCTCGCGCTGACTGCCGGTCAGGTTCTGGCCCGAATACTGGCGGGCAAACTCGCGCTCGATCGTCTGGACATCGAACGAAATGCGCTGCGCCTGGGCGAGCAGTTGCTGGGTCTGGCGGATCTGCTGCTGGAGTGGCTCGAGTACGCTGGTCGGCAGGCTGGCCAGATTGCGCGCCTCGTTGATCAGCGAGGTCGCTTGGTTCTGCAACTGGCGGATCTGGTTGTTGATCTGCTCGAGCGTGCGGGCAGCGGTGAGCACGTTCTGCGCGTAGTTCGAGGGATCGTAGACGATGCCCCCGAAGCCGAACTGGGCGAAGGCGGGTGCGGGCGCCAGCGCGGTCGCCGTCACCGACAGGACCGCTGCGCCGGCAGCGAGCAGGTCTCGCAAACGGGGGGTTTTCATCACGACTACTCCTTGGGTTGGCCCATTTGGGCGGGGGGGATGGCTTGCGGGGACGGGAGCATGTCGGCGGCCCATGCGAGACCGCGATGCCGCAGCCAGGCGGCGGCAAAACCGATGGAGCCGCGCACTTCGGTCAGTTGGGCAATCGCTAGTTGGTCGGTCTTCGACGAAGTGGCAGTGAAGGCGAGCGCGACCTCACCCAGGCCCAGTTCGAACAGCCGGTTGCCGCGCGCAGACTGGCAGTAATAGTCTCGCTTGGGGGTGGCTCGCGCGACGATCTCGATCTGCCGGTCGTTGAGGCCGAAGCGGCGGTAGATCGAGAGGATCTGCGGCTCGACCGCACGCTCGTTGGGCAAGAAGATGCGGGTCGGGCAGCTCTCGATGATGGCAGGCGCGATTGCCGAAGTTTCGATGTCGGCGAGGCTCTGGGTGGCGAACACCACGCTCGCATTCTTCTTGCGCAGCGTCTTGAGCCACTCGCGCAGTTGCGCGGCGAAGGCCGGGCTGTCGAGCACCAGCCAGCCCTCGTCGATGATGATCATCGTCGGCGATCCGTCGAGCCGTCCCTCGATGCGGTGGAAGAGGTAGGAGAGCACAGCCGGTGCGGCGGCCGAGCCGGTCAGCCCTTCGGTTTCGAACGCCTGAAAGCTGGTCTCGCCCAAATGCTCGGCCTCTGCATCGAGCAGCCGACCGAACGGACCGCCGATGCAGTAGGGCGCGAGCGCCTGCTTCAGCGCCTGGCTCTGGAGCAGCACCGCGAGCCCGGTCAGCGTGCGCTCGCCAACCGGCGCCGTGCTGAGCGAGGTCAGCGCTGACCAGAGATGCTCCTTGGTGACCGGATCGACCGTGACGCCTTCGCTGGCAAGGATCGCCCGGAGCCATTCGGCCGCCCAGTTGCGTTCCGCCGGTTCATCGATCCGGGCCAAGGGCTGCAACAGTACCGCACCCGCGCCATCGTCGGCCAGACTGGTGCCGAGATCCTGCCAGTCGCCGCCACAGGCGAGCGCGGCAGCGCGGATCGAACCGCCGAAGTCGAAGGCGAAGACCTGGGCGCGGTCGTAGCGCCGGAACTGCAGCGCCATCAGCGCGAGCAGTACCGATTTGCCCGCACCGGTCGGCCCGACGATCAGCGTGTGGCCCACGTCGCCGACGTGAAGCGAAAACCGGAATGGGGTCGAGCCTTCAGTCCGCGCATAGAACAATGGGGCGGCATTGATGTGATCGTCCCGTTCCGGCCCGGCCCACACCGCCGAAAGCGGGATCATGTGGGCAAGGTTGAGCGTGGAAATCGGCGGCTGGCGGACGTTGGCGTAAACGTGTCCCGGCAGCGAACCGAGCCAGGCTTCGACCCCGTTCATGCCTTCGACGATCACGGTAAAGTCGCGGCCCTGGATGACTTTCTCGACCAGCCGCGCCTTCTCCGCGACGAGGCTAACGTCCTCGTCCCACACGGTGACGGTGGCGGTGACATAGGCCTGACCGACATGGTCAGCGCCAAGCTCCTGCAGCGCCGCATCGGCATCGGCGGCCTTGTTCGAGGCATCGCTGTCGAGCAGCGTCGAGGCCTCGTTGGTCATCACTTCCTTGAGGATCGCAGCGATCGATTTGCGCTTGGCGAACCACTGCCGCCGGATCTTGGCGGTCAGCTTGGTCGCATCGGTTTTGTCGAGCATTACCGCGCGGGTCGACCAGCGATAGGCGAATGCGAGCCGGTTGAGTTCGTCGAGCAGGCCCGGGAAGGTGCTGTTCGGAAACCCGACCACGGTCAGCGTGCGCAGATGGGCGCGGCCGAGCTTGGGTTCGAGCCCGCCAGTGAGCGGCTCGTCGGCGAGCAGCGCGTCGAGGTGCATCGGCACTTCGGGCACGCGCACCCGGTGGCGCTGGGTCGAAACGCAGCTATGGAGGTAGGTCAGCGTCTCGCCATCATCGAGCCAGGCGATTTCGGGCACGAACCCTTCGATCAGCCGCAGCAGCCGGTCGGTGCGATCGATGAAGCCATCGAGCAGCTCGCGCGCGTTGACGCCTTTCTCGGCCTTGCCCTCGTAGAGCCAGCTTTCGGCGCGCGCAGCGTCTTCGGCGGGCGGCATCCAAAGCAGGGTCAGGAAGTAGCCACTCTCGAAATGCGCGCCTTCCTCGGCAAACTGCGCCGCGCGCTCCTGTTCGACCAGCGCCGATGCCGCATCGGGGAACCGGCTTTTCGGATAGTCCTGCGCGGGACGGCGCACCGCCTCGACAAAGATCGCACAGCCCGAGCCGAGGCGGCGCAGCGCGCTGTTCAATCGAGCGGTGGTGGCAATCAGTTCGGCAGGCGTGGCGCTGTCGAGATCAGGGCCGCGGAACCGGGCTGAGCGCTGGAAGCTGCCGTCCTTGTTGAGCACCACGCCCGGCGCGATGAGCGCCGCCCAGGGCAAGAAGTCGGCGAGACGGTCGGCCTTGTTCCGGTATTCGCGAAGCGAGAACATGGAGCGTCACACCCTCAGGAAATTGGGGAAGCGCAGATGCCGCCGGGCGACATCGACGAATTGCGGATCGCGCCGGGCCGCCCAGACTGCGACCATGTGGCCGAGCGCGAAGAGCACGAGGCCGGCGATCCACAGACGCAGGCCAAGCCCGATCGCGCCGGCCAGCGTCGCATTGGCGATCGCGAGGCCGCGCGGCGCGCCGCCGAGCAGGATGTGCTCGGTCAGCGCCCGGTGGACGGGCACGGCGTAACCCAGCGGCAGTCCGGGCGGCGGGGTCTCCATCAGACCAGCGCTCCGCCGCCGAACGAGAAGAAGGAGAGGAAGAAGGACGAGGCCGCAAAGGCGATCGACAGGCCGAAGACGATCTGGATCAGCCGCCGAAAACCGCCGGAGGTGTCGCCGAAGGCAAGCGCGAGGCCGGTGGCGATGATGATGATCACCGCGACGATCTTGGCGACGGGCCCCTGGATCGATTCGAGGATCGACTGGAGCGGGGCTTCCCACGGCATGGACGAGCCCGCGGCATGGGCCGGCATGACCGTGACCAGGGCGGCGGCGGCAGCGAGCATGATCGCGGACGCGCGATTGCGGGCGCGGGCAAGGGTTCGGGTCATGGGCATTCTCCTTCGGTTGGGGGAGCAAGGGGGATGAGGCGGTAGTCGCCCGCGGCATCGAGGCCTTCAACGCGGACCAGTTCCGCAAGGCGTCGACCGGTGCCATCGCGGACGAGCACGGCGATGACATTGATGGTCTCGGCAATGAGGGCGCGCGGCACCGTGATCACGCTTTCCTGGATCAGCTGCTCGAGCCGCCGCAGCGTGCCGAGCGCAGAGCCGGCATGGATCGTTCCGACCCCGCCGGGATGGCCGGTGCCCCAGGCCTTGAGGAGATCGAGCGCCTCGGCGCCGCGCACCTCGCCGATGGGGATCCGGTCGGGGCGCAGCCGCAGGGCCGAACGGACCAGATCCGAAAGCGAGGCCACGCCATCCTTGGTGCGCAGCGCCACCAGATTGGGCGCGGCGCATTGCAGCTCGCGCGTATCCTCGATCAGCACCACCCGGTCGCCGGTCCGGGCGACCTCGGCGAGGAGCGCATTGGTCAGCGTCGTCTTGCCGGTCGACGTCCCGCCCGCGACGAGGATATTGGCCCGCGCCGCGACCGCGGCAGCGAGAGCATCGGCGAATGCCGCCGGCATGATCCCGGCCGCGACATAGTCCGCCAGAGTGAACACCGCACCTGCTGGCTTGCGGATCGCGAAGCTGGGCGCTGCCACGACAGGCGGCAAAAGGCCCTCGAACCGCTCCCCCGTCCCGGGCAATTCCGCCGAGACCCGCGGTGCGCCTGAGTGCACCTCGGCGCCGACATGATGCGCGACAAGGCGGATGATCCGCTCACCATCGGCGGCGGACAGCACCGCGCCCGTATCGGTAATCCCAAGCCCGAGCCGGTCGACCCAGAGGCGTCCGTCGGGATTGAGCATGACCTCGATGACCGCCGGGTCTTCCAGCCAGGCACCGATTTCAGGGCCGAGCGCCGTGCGCAGCATACGCGCACCGCGCGTTGCTGCCTCGGACCGGATCGGAATGACGCTCATCGCTGCCTCGCAATTGTGCGCACCGACAACCGGCCCGCGCTTCGAGGCGGATCAAAAGGGCATCAATTCATGCCAGGGCAACAAGCATTTGCTGCGAGCAAAGCACAGCGTTGCCAAAGCAGCTCTGGCGTAATGGACCGGTCAGCCCGCAGTCGTCCCCATCTGACTCGGGTCTGTGAGCGCGGATGAATTTGTCCGATTTCAATAGGCTCTGTGAATGCCCCAGCGGCGCAAGTCACGTTGCCGTTGCGGGGTGGCTGTGCTTTATCGTGATCCCGATGACCAGTCCTGCCGATATCGACAAGTTCATTGCCCAGTGGCGCGGCACCGGCGGCAGTGAGCTCGCCAATACGCAGAGCTTCATCAACGGTCTGTGCCATCTGCTGGACCTGGAGCCGCCCGCCGGAAGCCGCACTGACGATACCCACAACGACTACGTGTTCGAACGCCGGGTCTTCCAGGATAACGGCGATGGCACGCAAAGTTTTGGCCGGATTGACTGCTATAAGCGCGGTTGTTTCATCCTGGAAGCGAAGCAGGGGAGCGAAGCCGACCGTGCGGCGGCCGACAAGGGCGAGGATGATCTCGACATTTTCGGCCAGACTGCCAGCGCCCGGGTCAAGCGCGGAACTGCCCGGCGCGGCACGCCGGGATGGGCCAAGGCGATGGTACAGGCCAAGGGCCAGGCCGAACGCTATGCCAAGGCACTACCCGTCGATCATGGCTGGCCGCCAATCCTGCTAGTGGCCGACATCGGCTATTGCATTGAGGTCTATGCTGACTTCACTGGCACCGGCAAAGCCTATGCCCAGTTCCCTGATCGGGCGCGCTACCGGATCATGCTGGAGGATCTGGCGCAGGAGGAAGTGCGCGATCGTCTGCGCGCAATCTGGACCGACCCGAAGAGCCTCGACCCCACGGCCCGTGCAGCCCGCGTCACGCGCGACATTGCCGATCTGCTGGCTACGGTCGCCCGGCGCCTCGAGAAGCGCGGCTACAATGCCGAGACCACCAGCGGCTTCCTGATGCGCGTGTTGTTCACGATGTTTGCCGAGGACAGCGGGCTGATCCCGCCAGGCAGTTTCACCACACTGCTGAAGAACCAGCGCGCCCACCCTGAGCATCTGGAGCATCAGCTTTCGGCGCTATGGACGGCGATGGACAAGGGCGAATTCTCGCCTGCGCTGGGCGTGCCGCTAAGGAAGTTCAACGGCTACCTGTTCAAGGAACGCACCGCGATCCCGCTTGATGCGGAAGAGCTTGAAGTGCTGATCAAGGCGGGTGAACACATCTGGACCGAGGTGGAGCCGGCGATCTTCGGCACCCTGCTGGAACGCGCGCTCAACCCCAAGGAGCGTGCCAAGCTTGGCGCGCATTACACCCCGCGTGCCTATGTCGAGCGGTTGATCGGCCCCACCATCATGGAGCCGCTGCGCGCCGATTGGGACGGGGTGCGCGGGGCGGCAGCGACCCTGATCGAAGAGGGCAAGGCGGATGAGGCCAAGGCCTTTGTCGAGGCCTTCCATACGCGTCTTGCGCAAACCAAGGTGCTCGATCCCGCCTGCGGCACCGGCAACTTCCTCTATGTCGCCATGGCGCGGATGAAGGAGCTTGAAGGCGAGGTGCTCGACCTGCTGGTCGAGCTGGGCGATGATCAATATGTCGCGGAACTGACCGGCCACACCATCACGCCTGAAAACTTCCTCGGCATCGAGATCAACCCGCGTGCCGCCGCGATTGCGCAACTGGTGCTGTGGATCGGCTATCTGCAATGGCATTTCAAGGTGAATGGCGCGGGTCGCGCCCCGCCCGAACCGATCCTGCGTGATGTCCGCACCATCGAGAACCGCGACGCCTTGATCGACTATGACGACAAGGTGCTGGAACTGGACGAGGCCGGAAAGCCTGTCAGCCGCTGGGATGGCGAGACGATGAAGCTTCATCCCGTCACGGGCAAAAAGGTCCCTGACGAGGACGCGCGGGTTGAGGTCTACCGATATGTCAAACCACGCGCGGCCAAATGGCCCAAGGCGGATTTCATTGTCGGCAACCCGCCGTTCCACGGCGCTAGGACAGTTCGGGCTACCAACCCGATTGGCTATATTGAAGCGGTTCGGCAGGTTTACGACACTGTCCCCGAGAACGCCGATTTCGTCATGTTCTGGTGGCATAGAGCAGCGATTGCTACTTCGGCCTCCCATACAGCTCGCATGGGATTCATAACGACGAAGAGCATCACTCAAGCCTTTTCTCGAGCGGTAATGGCCAAACATATGGCTGATAAGCGTCGGGTATCACTGGTGTTTGCGATTCCTAATCACCCATGGATCGATGAAGCAGATGGCGCCGACGTGCGTGTTGCTTTCACCGTTGCCGCCCCTGGTAAACAATCTGGGCGAAAGCTCGAAGTGGTAGCCGAACGGCCTATCGCCGACGGAGCTTTCGAAGTGGATTTTTCTGAAGCCTATGGGCTTATCAGTCCCAGCCTCAGAACGGAGGTAGATCTCCAACAGGCGACAGCGCTCAAGGCAAATGCCAACGTCTCATCGGTGGGATTTCAGCTGACTGGCAAAGGATTTGTGATTGGAGAGGAGTTGCTCTCGACACTGAGCGAAGCTGAACAGTGCTCGTTCGTTTTCACGCTCCTTGGAGCAAGAGAAATCGTCCAAACCCGTCATCATCGAAAGGTCATCGACGTCTGTGAAATCGCAAGCGAGAGTGATCTTAGGAAAGTCTCACCAGCAATTTATCAGCACTTGCTGCATTCCGTGAAACCAGAACGTGACGTTAATGCTAGGAAGTCCGTTCGAGAGAAATGGTGGGTGTACGGCGAAGCGCGGAACACATTTCGACCAGCGCTCAAAGGCGTAGGGTGCCAGATCGTCACTCCCCTAACAGCAAAGCATCGGGTTTTCGTGATTGAACCGGTGTCCACACGTGCTGATAGTACGTGCGTGTGCATTGCATTGGACGACGGTTACAATCTCGGGGTTCTCAGCAGCCGTATCCACCTCACTTGGGCTCTCGCAAATGGTGGGCGGCTCGGTGTGGGTGATGACCCGCGCTACCTTAAGGGTGAATGCTTCGACCCCTTCCCATTTCCCGCCGACATCCCCGAGCCGCTCAAAGGCAAAATCCGGGTCGAGGCAGAGGCGCTCGATGCCCTGCGCAAGCGGGTGCTCGAAAGCCATGGGGACCTGACCCTCACCAAGCTCTACAACGTGCTCGAAGCCCTGCGGGAGGGTCGCGCGCTGACCGACGCCGAGCGCGACATGCATGATCGCGGCCTTATCACCCTGATCCGCCAGCACCACGACGCGATCGATGCCCTCGTCGCCGAGGCCTATGGCTGGCCTGCCGATCTCTCCGACGAGGAAGTGCTCACCCGCCTCGTCGCGCTCAACAAGACGCGCGCCGCCGAAGAGGCCAAAGGGCTGATCCGCTGGCTGCGCCCGGAATTCCAGGCGCCGGATTACAAGGCCCCGGTCACCCAGACGCTCGATCTGGGCGAGGCCGCATCCGTGCTGCCCGACAATGTCATCCCCTGGCCCGGCTCGCTCCCCGAACAGGTCAGCGCAGTGCAGACTATCCTCTCCGCCGCCGGCTCTCCGCTGGCCCCGCAGGACGTCGCCCGCGCGTTCAAGGGCAAGCGCGCCGCCACGGTCCGCCCGGTGCTCGATGCGCTGGCCGGGATCGGGATGGCCCGCCGTCTGAAGGACGGCAGATATGCGGCGTGATCTTTATGTGAGATACCACGCGGGTTTCTGACATTGGCGGCCCGCTATGTCAGAAACCCGCCCGATGCCCTCACCGCGCGAGGCGTTGCTCACTCTCCATCCGCCGCGCGAGGGCTGAGACGAAAGCCGCAAACCTCTCCTGCGCCTGAGCCTGCGCGGCCGGAAGCTGGCTGTCCGGCAAAGCCGGGTTGGAGATGAGCCAGGTTCGCACGAACAGGGCGATGGCCTCGTTGCCGACCTCGACATGGTAGTCGAGCTTGTCGAGCTGCCGCGAAATCCGGTCCAGTCGCCGGCTGAAGGCGGCTTCCATCCGTTCGGAACTGTCTGGTGACAGGAACGATGCCAGCGCCGCTTCGACGATGGCGGCCTGCGAAACCCGCTTGCGTGAAGCGTAGTCGGCCAACTGGTCGGCAAGCTCGGGCGGCAGGCGGAAGGTGTGGCGGGTGCGCTTCACAGCTCGATCCCGTCGCCGGGATCTAGCGCGGCCTGGCGGGCAACGGTCCGCATGCGATCACTCTGAAGCCTGCCCCGCACCGCATCATCTTCGACGGAAGGTTCTTCGAAGTCGAATTCCGTGATCGGGCGCTGCGGTGCAACGATCTCCTCATGCTCGGGCAGTTCGGGTTCTCGCCGGATGCCGCCATTTTCGACGTCGCCTTCATCACTGTAAAGGCGCGGCGGGTGGGACCGCTCCGCGGGCTGCGCCACCATCTCAGCCCAATCACCTGAATTAACAGGATCAGCCTCCGCCTTCGTGACTGCGGGCGGCGGCAAGATGCGCGATGAGAGCCGGCGATCCTTGAAGTAGCGTGCCTTCTTGGCGCGAATGGGATGGAGCCCGGCCAGCATGACGATCTCATCATCCGGCGGCAGTTGCATGATCTCACCGGGCGTAAGCAGCGCTCGCGCGGTTTCGGATCGTGATACCATCAGGTGGCCAAGCCAAGGCGACAGACGGTGTCCGGCATAGTTTTTCATCGCCCGCATTTCCGTGGCGGTGCCAAGCGAATCCGAAACCCGCTTGGCCGTCCGTTCGTCGTTGGTCGCAAAGCAGACCCTGACATGACAGTTGTCGAGGATGGCGTTGTTCTGGCCGTAGGCCTTCTCGATCTGATTCAGTGACTGAGCGATCAGGAAGGCCTTGAGGCCGTAGCCGGCCATGAAGGCCAGCGCGCTCTCGAAAAAGTCGAGACGGCCCAACGCCGGGAATTCGTCCAGCATCAGCAGCACCCGGTGCCGCTTGCCACTGTCTTCCAGTTCTTCCGTCAAACGGCGTCCAACCTGGTTCAGGATCAGCCTGATCAAGGGTTTTGTGCGGCTGATGTCGGAAGGCGGAACAACCAGATAGAGTGTTGCGGGCTGCTTGCCTGAAACAAGATCGGCGATGCGCCAGTCGCACTGCCGGGTGACCTGCGCAATCACAGGGTCGCGATAAAGGCCGAGAAAGGACATCGCGGTCGACAGAACGCCAGAGCGTTCGTTTTCAGACTTGTTCAGCAGTTCGCGGGCGGCGCTTGCGACGACGGGGTGGACGCCTGCCTTGCCAAGGTGAGGTGTGGCCATCATGGCAGTCAGCGTCGCCTCGATGGTGCGGCGGGGATCGGAGAGGAAGGCCGCCACGCCGGCCAGGGTCTTGTCCGGTTCGGCGTAGAGCACATGGAGGATCGCGCCGACGAGCAGCGAATGGCTCGTCTTTTCCCAGTGATTTCGGCGTTCGAGCGACCCTTCGGGATCGACCAGCACATCAGCGATGTTCTGGACATCGCGCACTTCGGTCACACCGCGCCTGACTTCCAGCAGGGGATTGTAGGCTGCCGAAGCTGCATTGGTCGGATCGAACAGCAGGACCCGGCTGAAACGCGACCTGAATCCTGCGGTCAGGTTCCAATTCTCGCCCTTGATATCGTGAACAATCGCCGAGGCTGGCCAGGTCAGCAGCGTCGGGATGACAAGCCCAACGCCCTTGCCGCTGCGGGTCGGCGCAAAACAAAGGACGTGCTCCGGACCATCATGGCGGAGATAAGTTCGGTCGAACCGGCCGAGCACAGCGCCCTGATCAAGCAGCAGCCCGGCATCGATGATCTCCGATTTGTCAGCCCAGCGTGCAGAGCCGTAAGTTTCTGCGCGCTTAAGCTCCCGGGCGCGCCAGACGGACATAGCGATAGCTACTGCAACGGCAGCGAACCCACTTGCCGCTGCTATTGTGCCACCAGTTTCGAAAATCCTTGGAGCGTAGGCTTCAAAGCTGAACCACCACCAGAATATCGCAGGCGGAGGATATATGGGATGGCCAAAGGCATAGCCGATCGGCGCACCCAGTTCCGGCTGATATCCGAGGGCAGCAGCAGTCCACTGTGTGGCGCCCCAGACACCAATCAGCACGATCAGCAGGACGGCTGTGATTTGACCCCAGAGTATTCGTGTTCCAGACATTGCTGCTCTCCTTGAAGGGAGGCTGAGCAGCACAGCGCCAGTCGGCAAGTCCGTCAGCTGAGACGGTGCGCAAGAGCGAAGAAACGGAAAGCACTGGTATGGTCATGCTGGATTGAATGAGGCTTCGCGGCTGCTGTCGCTGACAAAGCGGTCGTTCGTGGGGGCATTTGCGACGATCAAAAGCTGCCGTTCATCGCAGTCAAAGGCTTCGACTATGCTTCAATCGATCACTTCTGAATTCATCGAAGCCTTCAGAACGCTTTTAGGATGCTTTCGATTCATACCTGAGACAATGAGCGCAACGCCGCCCAAGATCATCGGAATGCAAAGCCACTGCCCCATGTGCAGTCCTGACGCGGCGGCAAATCCGATCAGTTGCTGATCCGGTTCGCGCACGAATTCCACCAGGAACCGCATGATGCCGTAACCGAGGGCAAATGTGCCTGTAAGCACACCAGGACGTGACCGGGCGCTGGTGTAGCGATAGACTACCCATAAGATCAGAAACAGAACCGGCCCCTCAAGCAGAGCCTCATAGAGCTGGCTTGGGTGCCTTGGCAGAGGGCCGCCATCCGGAAATATGATTCCCCACGGTAACGAGGTCAGGCGCCCCCACAACTCACCGTTGATGAAATTCGCAATTCGGCCCAACATCAGGCCGAACGGGGCACACATCGCAACGTAATCCAAAACACGGAGCCAATTGAGCTTTCGGCTTCGGCAGTAGAGGAAGATCGCCAACCCTACCCCGAATGCTCCCCCGTGGAACGACATGCCACCATGCCAAAGTGCGAATATTGATATCGGGTCAGCGAGGTACGGTGCTGGATCATAAAACAGCACATACGCGAGGCGCCCTCCCACGATCACGCCCAGCGTCGCCCAAGCGACGAGTTCGTCGGCATCGCCCTGTTTCAAAGGAGCATCAGGATCGCGCGTGAGGTAGGTAAGGTAGAGCCAACCACAAAGGATGCCCGCAAGGTAGGCCAAGCTGTACCAGCGTAATGAAAACGGACCAATTTTCAGCAGTATCGGATCTAGACCAAGTGATGAAAAGGCGATGCCGTGCGATGCACCTGAAATGAGGGTCAAAGTTTAGTCCTGGACATGGGAGTGGGCTGGCAATTGCAATGTGGGCGGATCGATCTCAACCTAGCCTGAACCACCGCCATGCCCGTGCGGACATCAAACTTCGCCAAAGATCTCGCGCTGCGACATCTCTATGCCTTCGAAATAGCGGCGGCGCGCATACTTTTCGGTGACGATGCCCAGCACATGACCGTCGTCATCAACCACGGCTAGCTCATCGACCGATTCGCGGTCAAACATCCGTAAAACCGCGTCGATTCCGGTATTCGGTGTCAGCGTCGTGTCGGTTAGAATGGCAATGCTTGCGACCCCGTCATGGGTGTCGAGATCGGGACGAAAGGCCGAAGCCGTTGGCACGATCCCGCGATAGTGCCCTGTGCCGTCGGTCAGCACCGATTTCTTGGTCGAACCAAGCGGCACCAGTTGGCGGAATTCGGCGACTGTCATGTCCAGTGGGATTGCGACCCAATCACGGCGCATCACGCTCCTCGCTGTGAGGTCAAACATCCACCCGATGTCGCGCGGGCTGCGGATGGCCGAACCGCGGATGTGCAGGCGCCAGGTGGAGAAGGAGTAACCGAACAGTTCGCGGGTGATCGTTCCCGACACCAGCGTCGCGGTCAGTACGACACCCATCAGCGCAAAATCGTGGGTTGTCTCCAACATCAGGATTGCCAACGTCATCGGCCCACCCACAACCGATACGCTGAGCGCGGCCATGCCGACGAGAGCTGCATCGTTGGGGTCGAGTTCGATGCCAAGGTCCATGAGATTGACCAGTCCCGCAAATAGCTGACCAAGCAATGATCCCAGGAACAGCGAAGCGAAGAACAATCCGCCACGGAACCCAAAACTCAGCGAAATGACAGATGCCGCAATTTTCAGAACCAGCACGATCGCCAAAAAGGCAAGTGCCGGATGCATTAGGAGGTCAAGATGCAGCGCGCCGTGTCCCGCCGAAAGCGTCTGCGGAGAAATCAGTGCCAACGGAATCAGCAGCAGACCTCCCGCGATGGGACGCCAGGGCGCGATAGACTTCCACCCCTGTACCATCTGTTCGACAAAGGTCACGAGCCGCATGATCGCAATGCCAGCCGCTGCACAGACCAGCCCAAGCCCGGCATAGGCGAGGTATTCGTATATGCTGAAACCCCGACCGGTGGTCGTGGCGATGAGATAGGGATCGATCCCTACCAAGCGGGTGACCGACGCCGCTGCCAGTGCCGCAGCCATCACCGGCGCGACCGCTGCCGGGCTGTAGGTGCCGATGACAATCTCGAAGGCATAGAAGGCCCCAGTCAGCGGTGCGCCAAATGCAGCGCCTATCGCTGCTCCGGCACCCGCTCCGACCAGCGTGCGCAGGTCGTTGCGCCGTAGCGCAAACCATTGTCCAAGGATCGAGGCAAAACCGCCGCCCATCTGCGCATAGGCGGCTTCCAGCCCAACCGAGGCGCCAACGCCGTTCGACAAGATGGTTTGCGCGGAAATCACAAGGTTGTCTGCAAAGGGAATTCGGCCGCCATGCAGGGCGTTGGCCTCAACCACGTCGATCGGCGCGCGGCGACGCCTGAGCCAGCGGACGAGCAGCACCATCAGCAGGCCGCCGATCGGCAGCGCTGCCAGCTTCCAGGGATGGTGGATCGAACCCAGTGCGCTCAGCCGGTTGATCGAAACCCCGTAAAACAGCCGCTGGATGCCGTGGGCGATCAGTTGCTGGCCGACTGTCAGCAATCCGGCCACCAGTCCTGCCAGCGCCGTCAGCGCCACAAAGGCCGCCTCGCTGGCGCGCAACTTGCGGCGCAGCCTGGTAAGCTGGATCAGGATCGCGGCTTTGCTTACGAGAGCCATGGCCAGGTCCAAGCCGCTGGGGCCGCTATGGTCAACCCAATTTTGGCGTGCGAATGGGCCGCGAGAAAAGGAGAACCAAAGCCGGAAGCAGAAGCAGCACCAGCGGAACCGCGGCAGTCAGACCGAAGATGATCGCTGTCGCAAGCGGCTGCTGCAACCCGGCGCCCCGGCTAATCCCCAGCGCCAATGGGCTCAATGTCAGGATAGCGATCAGCGCCGACATTAGGATCGGGCGCAGCCGCTTGTCTCCCGCCTCCGCAAGCGCCGCTAGATCGATCGTCGCCTCACTGTCGAGTTCTGAAAAGTAGAACACGATTAATTCGGTCACCATGCCGACCACCATCGTCAGGCCCATCAGCGCCGAAACGTCGAGTTCAATCCCGGTGAGCCACAGCCCGATGAACACTGCCGCCACGCTCAGGAGCACGGTCGCGACCGCAGCCAAGGTCCAGGCAATTCTTTCAAACAACACGGTCAGCAGGAGCGCGGCAAGTAACAGCGCGGCGGCGAAGACCATGGTCATGTCGGCAAAGCTCTGACGTTGCTGCGCATAGAGCCCGCCATAATCGACCCGGATCGATGGCGGCAGATGCAGGCTGGCCACGGTCTTGCGCACTTCAGTCATCGCCGAACCGAGATCGCGTCCTTCGAGCCGTGCGGTGACATCAATGAAGGGCGCAAGGTCTTCGCGGGTAAGTTGCTTTTGCCCGGCCATGATCGAAACGTCGGCGATCTGTCCCACCCGGACGACATGACCATCCGGCGCAGTGAGCGGCAAGTTGCCAACCTCGGCTGCACGCGCACGGATATCGGCGGGGCCTCGCACCCGAACCCCGATCAGTTGTTCCCCAATCCTGACACTGGTGGCCGAACTGCCGCCTATCAGCCCTTCGACCTGTCCTGCGACTGTGGCGGGATCGAGCCCCTGCTGTTGCGCAATTCCCGGCCTGACCCGCACGGAAATGGCATCGCCCGCGACCCGCAGGCCATCGACCACTTCCACAACGCCGTTGACCTTGCCGATTGCTTCGGCAACATGCTTCGCAGTCTTTTCGAGCGCGACCGGATCATCGCCGAACAGCTTGATCTCGATTGGCTGGGGCACGGCGGTGAGATCGCCAATCAGGTCTTCCATCAATTGCAGGGTTTCGATCTGGATCCCCGGAACCTGCTTTTCGATCCGGCCCCGGATGTCGCCCATTACCTCCTCAATCGGCCGCCGTGACCCGCCTCTCAGGCGAATGAAATAATCGCCCTCGTCGGCCTCCGTCAGACCACCGCCCAGTTGCAGCCCGGTGCGCCGCGAATAGCTGGCGACTTCGGGAGTGCTCTGAATGATGGCCTCGACTTGACGCAACAGTCGGTCGGTATCGGAAAGAGCGGCACCAGGCTGGGCTTTGTAGTCAAGGATAAACCCGCCCTCGTCCATCTTGGGCATGAAGCCTGATGGAACCTTGTACCAGGCAATCGAACCTGCAAGCGCAAGAACTAAGCAGACAATCGCGGCGAACCGCGCCGGGCGGGACAAGGCACGGGCGATAGCGCGATGGTACTGCGCGGAAAGACGCCCAAGCCACCCCGCTGCGTTCTCCGCGGCTGCGGCATCGGCTGGGCGCAGCCAATGGGCGCAGACCAGCGGGATGAGGAAGCGGGCGTAAAGCAGCGAGATCGTCAGCGCCGCCACCATGGTAACGGCCAGCGCCTTGAAGAAGCCCCCACTTACTCCGGAAATGAACGCGAGCGGTAGGAACACCACGATCGTCGCGCCCGTCGATCCGAAAAGAGGCCTCGCCATCTCCGCCGCTGCGGCTAGGAGCCCTGGCGTGTCACGTGCTGTGCCTTCCTGCATCCGACGCATGACGTGTTCGAGCATGACCACGGCATCGTCGACAATCAGCCCGACCGCTGCCGCCATGCCGCCCAGCGTCATCATGTCGAAGTGCATGCCCATCGCGAACAGGATCAGGCAGGTTCCGGCCAGTACGGCAGGAAGTACGGCGGCGGTGATCGTCATGAGCCGGAATGAGCGCAGGAACAGGAACAGGACCAGCCCCGCAAGCAGCGCGCCAAGCAGGATTGCATCGCGCACCGCGTTGGCAGCGCCGACCACCAGTTCAGATTGGTCGTAGAACGGGGTGACAGTCACGCTTGGGGGTAGTCCCAGGCCCTTCAATCGGGCATCGACGTCGCGCACCACCTTGACCGTATCGCCGCCAAGCGCCTGACGAACGTTGACCAGAACCGCGCGGCGGCCATTGCTGGTTACGAGCGTGTAGTCAGGCCGGACGGACGGCTGCACCGTGGCGATATCACCGATGGTGACGATGCCCGAACCACCAGTGGCCCCTGCCTTGACCGGAGTCGCAGCGATATCGGCAGCCGAGGTCAGCCGGTTCTCGACCAACACAAGGTAAAGTCTGTGGCGGTCCTCGATCCGCCCGGCACCCTGGACGACGTTGGCCTGGCCCAATGCCTTTACAACGTCGTCACTCGACAAGCCGAGTGCGGCCAGTTTCGCGGGATCGATATTGACCGAGAATTCGCGCGGGGACCCGCCAAGGACATCGACCCCGGCGACACCGGGGACCGCGGTCAGTGCTGGGCGCACTTTAAGTTCGGCGATCTGACGCAGCGCCTCCTGATCGAGAGAAGTCGAAGTCAGCGCGATTCCGACTACCGGAAACAGCGTCGGGTCCGACCTCCGCACGTCAAAAGTCGTTCCCGGTGGCAATGACGACAAGACGGTGGCCAACGCACCCTGGGTCGCAAGTGTCGCCGAGGTCATATCGTGACCCCAGTCGAAGTTGAGCGCCACCTCCGCCGAACCGCGACTGGTTGTCGAGCGCAGGTGCGTGACCCCTGGAACAGAGCGCAGCGCGATCTCAACCGGACGCGTAATCTCGGCCTCCATCTGCGCCGCGTCCCGCTCGCCAGCATCGATCGCAACGACGACGCGCGGATAATCAATCTGGGGAAACAGGCTGACAGGCAGCCGCAAGGCTCCGGCAATGCCGCCCAGCGTGAGCAGCAGCATTGCAAGCCACAAGCTGCGCGCGTGGTTGGCAAGGCGAAGCTTCATCGCGTGCGGACCTTCATTCCGTCTTCGACTGCCGTGGCGCCTTCGACAACAACCGACTCCCCATCGGCAACGCCTTTGATGATCGCCACGTTCGCAGAGTCGCTCGCACCAACGGCTACGTCACGACGCTTGGCTACACCGTCCTTGACAACAAATACGAAGGGTTGTCCGCCATCGTCGAGCAGTGCGGCATAGGGCACCGTCACTGCCGAGCGCGAGGCACGCGTCACCACCTGCGCTGATAACGGTTGGCCGGCGGCAAGCCCCTGTTGTGCCGGAATCGTGACCAGGACCGAAGCAAGCCGAGTCTGGGCATGGGCAACCGGACTGACGCTGGCGATCGGGACCACGAACGGCGGTGAGCCGTCACCGGGATGCACTTCAATCGGACTGCCGGCTGACAGAGTGCGCGCGAGCGCCGGATCGATCCCGAACCTTGCCTTGACCGCACCGGAGCGCGACAGGGTGGCGATCGCGGCGCCGGGCTGGACGAGATCGCCCGCACTGGCGCCAGTCGAATCAACAAATCCGGCGTGCGGCGCGCGCAGGACAAGGCTCGCGCTGCGCTCGTTGAACGATGCTAGCAAAGCCGAGGATGCTGCTGCCCGCGATCGAGCAGCTTCGACGTCGGCATCGCTCGCCAGCCCGTCAGCGCGCAAACGCCGGGCGCGGGCCAGCGCCTGTGAGGCCGCCGTCGCATCGGCAGAAGCGGCACGGTATTGCGCCAGACTTGCCGGACTTGCCCTGAGCCGCGCAATCACCTGGCCTGCGGCCACCGCCGATCCCGCTGGAGCATCGATGGCGATGACCGTCGCCTCGACCGGAGCCGACAGCACGATCTGGCTGTCTCCGCCGCGCTCGATTTCACCGTAAAGCGTGATCGACTGGGCGATATCGCCCGTGGCCGCTTGCGCAAGCTTGACCAAGGCAACCGGGGTTGGAGCGGCGCCCTCATTGCCCGCACCTTTCGAACAGGCGGCAAGCAGTACCAGAAGCGGCAGGATTGCCAGCAATCGTTTCATTTCCACCCCTCGATCGGTGTTCCGCTCAGCAGTTCGAGCGCGATGGTCTGTTCTTCGATCGCCAGCCAAGCCTGAGCGATCACCAGTTGGCGGTCGCGCAGTTGCTGGCTGGCCGTCTTCGCTGCCGCCTGCGACAGGTCACCGCGCCTGCTGGCCCGTGCACTTGCATCGGCCAGGCGCTCTAGTCCCGGAAGTCCAGCCTCGGCATCGGCCAGTTGTCGCCGGGCCAGCGCGATCCCGTTCCAGGCAGCGGTAATTTCGGCGCGAGTGTTGAACAGCCGGGCCTCGTACTCGGCCTTGAGCGCCTCGCGCGTGGCGCGTTCAACCGCAATCCCGCCACGATTGCGGTTCCACAGCGGCAGGGTGAAATCGATGGTCGGGCCGATCAGGAAATTGCCCGCTGAATCGCGATTCGGCGTCACAGTCAGATTAAGCGAAGGGAATTGGTCGAGCACCGCCTTGTGGACGCTTGCTTCCTGCGCGTCATAGCCTGCCCGCAGGGCAGCCAGGTCGGTGCGGCTATCGCGAGCCATGGCGAACAGCTGATCGGCACCGAGCGGTGCCCCCGGGAAGGCAATCGGCGCCAATGCAAGTACGGTATCGGGTGGCAGTCCAAGGAGCCGGGCGAGTTCCTGCTGGGCAGTTTGAAGATCCCGCTCGGCGCCCCGTAACCGGTCGGCTGCATCGTAGGCGGCGAGCCGTGCTGCCTCGGCATCGCCCACCGGAACGTCGCCGCGCAGTGCTGCCCGTGTCGTTCGCGCGAGCTGCGCTTGGGCCGCTGCGTCGGATTCGCGCGTCAAAACGACAATTCGTGTGAGCCCTTGGATGCGTACCGCCTGGATGCGGGCCTGTCCGGCGGTCTGCCATTCGGCCCACGCAAGATCGAGCCGAACCTGTCGTGCTTGGGCATTAGCCTGCTGGCGGGTAACTGCGCGCTTACGCAGGGAATTGAGGTCGAGGCCCAGACCGCCCGCGATATTGAGCATGGTATCCGGCCCGCTCAGCACTTTGTCCGCGCCAATGCTGAACGTGGGATCAGGCAGAAGCCCTGCCGCAAAGGCCTGCGCATCCGCAACTCCTGCTCTTGCGCGTAGGGCAACAAGATCGGGATTATTGACCACGGCGAGCGCCGCCACCCCGTGCGGGGTAAGCGGCGCGGAAAGATCGACTGGCGTCGGGCTTAGCCACGGTCGTTCGATTGCGCTCGCCTTGGTCTCAAGAGCCTGAGGAATAGGATCGGCAAGTAGCGCAGAACTGTCCGTCAACGGCACGGGTGCATAGCTGGCGCAGCCGCCCGCAAGCAGGGCGAAAGACAGGGCAAATGGCGCTTTCAGGGCTCGATCCTTTCCGCAAAAGCGATCGTCGCGACGAGCCCCGGATGCGCGTCGCCAAGAGTCAGCGTCGCGCCATGGGCCATGGCGATGGCCCGCACCAGGCTGAGGCCGAGGCCGTGACCGGCTGTGTCGCGCGCCGTCTCCAGTCGCACGAAGCGCTGCTGGACCCGCTCACGTTCGGCCTCGGGAATTCCAGGCCCATTATCGGCAACAGAAACCAATGCTCCCTTGCCCTCAGTGCGCGCCTCCAAACGGATTCGCGCGCCTTCGCCGGTATGCCTGAGGGTATTCTCGATGAGATTGATCAGCGCCTGGGCGAGCAGTTCGCGATCGCCGGTAACTGCCATTCCGGATTCAACAGTAACAGTCAGAGTGCGATTGGCATCCTCGGCGAGCGGGATAAGCGTCTCACCCAATTCACTCACAAGTCGGCTGAGATTGACGCGGGAAAACGCCCGCTTCAGGCTGCCCTCTTCGACCTCGGATATCCGCAGGATGGCATCGAACAGCAACAGCACATCCTCGGACTGGGTAATCGATCGCTCGACAAGCTCTACACGTTCAGCCTCGCCGGTTTCCTCGCGAAGGCGCTCGAGCTGGTTGCGCAGGCGCGAGAGCGGGGTCCGCAGGTCATGCGCCAGATCGCCGCTGACCTGACGCAAATTGGCGATCAGCCCCGCGATCCGGTCAAGCATGGCATTGATGGAAGCAGCGATCCGGTCGAATTCGTCACCGGCGCTTCCGACCACGGCGCGCTGCGCAAGGTCGCCGTCGATCACCGCAGCGGCCGTCATCTCGATACCGGTCAGCCTGCGCCTGAGATAACCTGCGAGCAGAAATGTGCCGCCAAGCCCGAGTAACAACAAGGCCCCGAAGGCCAGCGCGAACATGGCAAGAATTGTGCGATCGATCGCTTCAAGCGATTCAAGATCGGCGGCGACCACCAGGCGATATCCATCTGGCAGTGGAGTGACCTTAGCACGCGCTGGGTCGGGACCTTCGAGCGGATCTTCAAACATGATCCTGCTCCAGCCCAGGGGCGGCATTTTCGTTTTCAGGTTTCCCGCGATACGCGCACCATCCGGGCCGAACAGGGCCGTACCGAGCGAGATCGGTCCTGGCCCGTGCGACTGGTTGATGGCTTCGGTGACACCCTTGATGCCGTCGTCGCCATATTCGCGTTGCAGCGATCTTGAGGATTGCTCGATCGTCGCATCGATCTGACGGGAGAATGCGGAATGGGTTGCGAAGAATACGGCCGTTCCCAGAACCAGCATGGCGGCAGCATAGGCGATGAACGCGACCCAAGCGATGCGACTGGCGGCACTGCGGGGAAGTAGGCGCAGCCTCATGCCGCACGGAGCCTGTAACCAACGCCGCGCACCGTCTCGATCGGGTCGGTGCGCCCACCTTCGTTGAGCTTGGAACGGAGCCGGCTCATATGGGTTTCGACGATTTTGGTTTGTGGGTCGAAATGGAAATCCCACACCCGTTCGAGCAACATGGTGCGGGTCACGAACTCACCGGCATGGCGCATCAATTCCTCCAGCAAGCGGAATTCGCGCGGTTGAAGCAAGATCGTCTTGCCCCCACGCCGCACCTCACGGGTCAACAGATCCATTTCGATCTCGCCCGCACTCAGTTTAGTAGTGACGGATGCGGGAGCCAAACGCCGTCCCAGAGCCTGGATACGCGCCGCCAGTTCGCTGAAAGCGAAGGGTTTGACCAGATAGTCGTCAGCTCCTGCCTCAAGACCATCGACACGATCCTCGATCCGCCCGAGTGCGGTGAGCATCAGTACCGGGGCGGACACCCCGCCCGCGCGCAGGCGTTTGAGAACCGAAAAGCCGTCCAGTTCCGGCATCATCCGGTCCAGCACGATCACATCGAATTGCTCGGTCAAGGCAAGGTGAAGCGCATCCTCCCCGTTTTCCGCTGCAGCGACATTGTGCCCGAGTTCGCCGAGCCCGCGCTCGACGAATTGGCGAGTGTCCCGATCGTCTTCGGCAAGGAGGATGCGCAGCACCGTTCGGCCTAGTCCCTGGCGTTCAGCGGTTCGAATTTGTCTTCGACGATCCGACCGGTTCGGACATCCACGCCGATCTCGTGGATCCGGTTTCCCTGGCGGATGTCGAACGAATAGCGTTCGCCGCCGCCTTCACGTTCACGCTCGGCCTTTTCAATTTTGCCCGGCGCCGCCTTGAGCGCGATCGCGCGCGCTTGTGCCATGGTAATACCCGAAGCCTTGGCCAGCACGGCTTGCGGAGCCATGGCAACCATAGCAAGGGCGGGAATAATCAAAGCAAACTTCTTCATGACCTTACTCCTTGAAACGTGCTCGTTGCACATTCCGTGGTTTAGTCATGCATAGCTCACGTCACGGTTGCTCGTGGGATACAATTTCCCAACTTTGCGAAAAGCTCCTCCAACGATTTGCAGCGCTTGGTCCGCCGGCGAACTGCTCAGTGTGTGAAGGCGTGCGATGAATGAACGGCGGCTTGGGGCCATGTCCGCTCCAGAGGAGACTTACCGGAGCGTCCAACTTTACGGACCGAAACTCAAAGCGATATCGACCTCGACCGCGCAAAACTCCAGTCGACCCCTCCGCGCTGGTTCACCGCACCAGCCACGGCCTGGCCAAGCTTGCGCTCCAACACTGGCTGCCAGGGCACAAGCTGAAACCCCAGACCATTGTCGATCATGGCGAAGCGCCCAGACGCAAGGTCGACGCGCTGCCGGTAAATGCCTGCGACATGCTCCCCGGGCCCACTCGCATGCAGCTGAAGCCCGGTCTGCCAGGAGAGCCTGTTCGCCGCCTCTGCCATCTCTCCCTGACGCAAGGTTTCGAGAAGGCCGCGGGCAAACAGAAACCGCCGCCCTTGCCGGGTCGCGAGCCCTTCCTCAGCCAGATGCTCGGCACGTTGTTGCAGGGCTTCCTCGACCTCCCGCCCAAAGCCAGCCCCATGTGTTGCTGGCTCCCGCGCCACCAGTTGCTGATCAAGCCAGGTTGCCCCTTTTGCGGTGACCTGTTGCCCCAATTCCAGATCCGAACGGACCGTCAGCGCGGCATGGCCATGTCCCTTGCGATCGGTCCACTGGCGCAGTTCCACGATCGCACCGGGCCGGGCATCGCTGGTGGCTTCGAGATCGTTGAAGCGCAGGTGATGCGTCCGGCCATCGATGCCATCGACGACGGCATAGGCCTTGCCTGACAGTTCATCGTGAAGCCCCCTGCTGGCCAGTCGGCCGATGATCGGATCCGATGGCAACTGGTCATGAATGGCAAGGCGGGACAGGTCTGACCGCCACCCGTTCGCCGCCATCGAGCGATGGATTGTCTTGATGACATCGCCGCGAATTTCGAGATCGCGCAGGATCTTCTCGGCATCACCGCGCACCATCCAGCGCCCTGGTTCCGTTTCGCTTGCCAGCCCCATGCGCGCCAGCGTGTTGACCCTGCCTACAAGCAGCGCCCGGCGCCGGCGGTCCTGATCCGCCGCAGGACGTAGATCGATCACCTGATCGCGATCCTGCATCGTGCGCAGTTGCCGGTCGAGGCCCGTCCACCGCTCCGCCGAGACCTCACGGGCCATGGCGCGCTGGATGTCCCGCTCGCTGCGCGGCCCGAGCTCGATCGTGACCCGCTCTTCGGCCCGGGCACGCATGCCTTCGCGGATATAGTCGCGGTCGATGACCAGGTCCGCGCCATCGGCTGCTCGCCCCCGGACGAGGACATGAACATGAGGGTTGTCGGTGTTCCAGTGATCCACCGCGACCCAGTCGAGCCGGGTACCGAGATCGCGGGCCATGTCGTCCATCAGCTCGCGCGTGAACGTGCGCAGGTCAGCAAGTTCGGTCGCATCTTCGGGTGACACGATGAACCGGAAGTGGTGACGGTCATCCGCGCACCGCTGCGCGAAAGCCTCGCCGTCGACATTGTCGCCGCTGGCATCAAACAGCTGGCCGCGCGCCTGGTCGCGCGTCACGCCATCGCGCTCGAGGTAGGAGACGTGAAGCGCAAGCGGCGCGGCCCGGAACCGCGCGCCTTTGTGGCGCACGACGCGCGCCTTGATCACCACACGGCGCTGATAAGGCGAACGCCGCGCGCGCAGTGCAACTGCGCGGCCCCGGCCATATCTTCCCGTCCCGGCAGGCTTCCCGCTTCGGCGAGCGAGCGGCGTTGCCCCGGAGCGGCGCGACGCCTTGAGCACCTTGCCGACGAACGAGGTGGCCTTGCGGCTGGCCGGCATGCCCTGGTCCCGCGATCGGCCGGGGCGGATCTCGATGTCGTCGTCCTTCACGGTCGCACCAAAGAAAGCGACGTCGCCTGATGCGGCGTAAAACGGCGGTTTCGAGAGTGGTGCGACAGCACAGGGGTTGGAGCGGCGTCGCAAATTTCCAAAGCAATCCAATCACCTCCACCCCAGGCGACGTCGCTCCTTTTATCTCGCCATCCTTCCGCTCCTTTCCCTTCGAACCTCACTCCTCCGCACAATTCTTCGCCAGTCCACGCCATGATGCACTCGAGAGACCAGGGCGTGATCACGGCAAGCGACGTCCCGAGACAGGGGCGAAGAGCCCGCTGGGTGCAGGCGCTGATGCAAGCGGCGGGTCCGCAGGGTCTCGCTCGGCGGCGAATGCAGCTGAAGTTTCCGGCGTGTCGGAGCGCAAAGCAAACAGCGCCGCCTGGGTCCACGACGTGCGAACGACTGGCAAAGGCGAAGCACCAGCCAGCAGGGGCGGCGAGCTGCCATTCTGCAGCATAGGTGCAATCCGGCCGACATAGGCGCGCGTTTCAGCGGGCAGCGGGCGGCCCTTGTCACGGTAGTCGGCATAGCGACCGGGCCCCGCATTGTAGGCGGCCAGAAAGCCGTCGGCACCGTAACTGTCGTACATTTCACGCAGGTACGAAGTGCCGGCCATGATGTTGTCGCGGGGATCGAACGGGTCTGAGCCGAGGCCGAACCGGGCGCGCTGGCGCGCCCAGGTTCCGGGCATGAGTTGCATCAGCCCCATGGCCCCGGCCGACGATACGGCATCGATCCGCCCGGCACTCTCCACCCGCATGACCGCATAGATCCAGTGTTCGGGAATGCCGAACCGCTGGGATGCTTCGGTCACATGGGCGGCAATATCGACCCGTTGCGCCGCCGCCGGCTCAGGCACAGGCCTCGGCAAGGCTGGTGCGGCAGACAGGAGAACCAGCGCGGAGCAAAGGATGCGAAGCGGACGGCGCCATGACATGGTTCAGTCCGCCTTTTCGCGCCGGGACGGACGCGACCAGACCAGCACATGCTCGTTGCCGTCGCCCTGGAAGAGATTGGCGCGCAGCGGCTGAACGAAAACCGGATCATCAATCTGGATCGCCACATAGGCACCGGCCTTCTCCCCGACATGCTTCCAGGCTGCGCCGATTTCGCGTGCCTCGTCGTCCTCGCCGGCAATCACCCGGTAGTCCGGCGCATTCTCGCTGTCGGACGGATCGGCCGGGACGAGCACCAGGTCGATGTCGAGCGTGAGCGTTTGAAGGTGTCCGGCAAAACCGCCGTCGGCGGAAACAAAGGTTCCGATACGCATCATTCATTCTCCTTGCTTGGGGGTGAAAACAGAGGAAGTCTGGGCCTGCGCGAACCACACGCGGCGGCCATTGCCGCGCTCGTCGGTCCAGACCGGAACGGCGCGGCCGGTGACGGCATTGGCAGGCAGCGGGCCGAAGTAGCGCCCGTCAAAGCTTGCTGGCTGATCCGGATTGAGGGTGAAAATTTCGCCGGGACCGAGCACATGACAGCCGCTCCAGACTGGCAGCGGACGCCCCATTCGGTCGTTTGCGAGCGCGAGGGCGGCAAGTTGCCTGTCGATGGTGACGCCGTGACGGAAGCGGCAGACGCGCTGGCCGGAAACGGCGGCGACGCGCTTCAAGAGCGGGACACCGGCAGGCAGATAGCCCCGCTCGGCGAGTAGTCGCTGGATGGCAGCAGGCGGTTCGATCGCTACACGGTCATCGACCGCGAGCGCAGCCGGATCGCCAACCCAGTAGAGCCCGGTTGGCACGGAATGGGTCACATTCCAGACGAGCGGACGGCGCGCGGGCAGAGCCAGCGAGGCGATCGCCAAACCTGCGGCAGCGACGGCCACAATGATGGTTCGCCGCTTCATCCCTGCAACGCCTTGCGCGCGAGCCAGGCCCGGTGCCGCTCGGGTGAATAGCTGCGGGGCGTTTCGGCAGCGATCAGCCGGTTGTGAATGTGACGCCAGTAATCGGGGGCGACCTCGCCGGGGTCGATGCCGAGCTGCTCGATGGCATCGATCAGCGCGAAGACACGCTGAACCTTGCGCCACCCCGTCACGGACAGCAGCACTTCGGCGCCAGGGGTGACGTGCGGGACGCGCGTCACCGGCGCTCCTTCGGCAACGGCCAGCAGGACGTCGCAGCGCGAAAGGATTGTGCCGTAGTCGTTGGAAGCCCAGCGCACGAACCCGAAGGTCTGTCCTGGCGCATAGCATTCGACACGGCGCCGGCGGTCACAGATGCGGCTTGCAACCGGCTTGCCAAAGCGCAGCCAGTGCTCGCGCACGCCTTCCTGCCAGAAGAGCTCAACCTCCGTGAAAGCCCCGCGCCGGGTGCCTGCGGCATCGCCGCTCTTGCCGGGCGGCTGGCGCAGTTGTCCACAGGCCCTGGACGTTAGCAAGAATCCGAAGGATTCTTTGTTAGCACAGTTAAGGGACCTGGAAGCCTTGGAGTTCTGCGGCTTTGCGGACGATTCCGGTTCCCGATAGTCCGAGTTTGCGGTTCCTGATCGTCCGAGGCCGGTGGTTCCTGATAGTCCGAGTGCAGTCATGACTTATCCACTCCGCTGTATCCGAGCCGCCGCATCGCGGCATCGAGGGAATCTTCGGGGATGCAGACGAAGCTGAGCCGTTCGCGGCCGAGTGCATGCTCGAGCGCGAGACGGTAGCCCGGCAGGGGCTGGCGACGGACAATGTCGCGCAGCTCGAAGGTGAAGCGCTTGAGCGGCGACAGCGCGCCTGATTTCAGATGAAGGTGGGCGACATCGAAACTCCAGCCACCCTTCTGCTTGCCGCCATGTTTGCGCACGATCCTGTACAGCCAGCGCTCCAGGCCGCCTGTCAGGCCAAAATAGGCCCGGTCGATCGTCAGCACGAGCGCGGCATCGAGCACGCCTTCGTAGAACCAGTCCGGGACGATCATCTCGATGCCCAGCGCCCGGCCCGAACTGTCGAGGCGTTCGCGCCATTCGTTGATCCAGGAGAAACGATGGCGGCGGCGGTGGTGGGCCTGACGGATGGACGTCGCGACGGTGGTCGACTGCAGCCGGTCGAGCCCCGATTTCAGGCGCTCATAGCTGGCCTTTCCGGTTCCGCGCCGGGTGAAGCTCAGGATTTCGTGGGGCGTGGCAGCGATCAGCCGGGAGGTCGGGCGACCGCGATCGCGCGCCTCGACAATCTGGCTGGCGACCCAGATCAGCACATCGGCATCCCAGATGGTCGCCATGCCATGTTCGGCCGTGGCTTCGACCAGGATCGAGACCTCTCCCATCCGGAAATCGATCGGGCGTACCCGCTTGGACTTGGCGAGGCTGAAGAAGGGCCAGGTCATCAGGTCCTGAGCATCGCGGGCGGCGATCTCGCCGCCGCCGCTGACGAACAGGTCAAGCTGGCCTTCGCTCCCGGAAAAGGCTGACACTCGGCGCATGGCTGGCGCTCAGCGCCGCACTGGCGGCGTATAGCCATCGACGCGCTTCGCCGGATGGACCACGCCGCGGCCGGGATCGCTGGTCGAGTGCCGCAGCCCTCGTTCGGCCCAGGCGTCGAGGTCGCTGATCGCGTAGACGATCCGGCCACCTAGCTTGCGGTAGATGGGGCCCGTTCCGAAGCAGCGATGCTTTTCAAGCGTGCGGGCGGACAGGCCGAGGTGCAAGGCAGCGTCAGGGGTACGCAGAAACCGCGGCACGACCGGCGTAGGAATGGCATCCATGGTTTGGCTCTCTCGCGTCTGGGGTTAGCGGCGGACAGCGCCGCCGACAGACGCAAGCCATGGCGAAAGGCAGAGGGCGGAAAGGAGTGACGCAGAGCAGGGCGTGAGCTTTGTCACCCCGGCCAATCAGCCCTTTTCGAGCAGGGTCCGGTAGCCTTGGCGACACATCCGCTGCGCCTCGCCCAGCAGGCGATGGGTATGGCGCCGCTCGCCGGATCCTTTCCATGCAGCGCCCGCAAGCGGCTGATTGCGTGGAAACACGAGTGCGAAGGCGATCTGCCGCAGGGCGAGGCCTGCGGCATGGGCGTCGAGCAGCGTTAGAAGCTGGATGAGCCTGTGCTGACGATAGGTCGTCAGATGGTACGGCGCGCGCTCTTTGATAGCCGGCGCAAATCCAATCAGCCCCGCATATATCCGGGTCGATACAAGGCGAAGTGCCGTACCGGGCGCGGCCGGCACCGAGAAGCTTGTTTGCGGGCAAGCGGGATTATGACGGAAAAGCAGGCGATGGCGGATGCCGACCACATCAAGGACGAGATGGCGCCCAGTTGGCAGCTTCCTGTCGTTGCGGATGACGGCATCGGCTGGCACCAGGGTGTCTGGCGTTTCGTCAGGGCCTTCGAGAATGACCGTGCCTGCACTCAGGCCGGGGTCCCAGATAGCCGGGCTGCATGATGGAAGCTGGCCTGGGTCGCAGGGGAAAGCTCAGGCCCCATCGTCCGGCCAGACCCTCCCTTTCCTGATCGGCGCGGCCAGGCTGGGCTGCGATGCGCTCTTCGGTTGCGGCGAAGTCACGTTGGTAGTCGGGATTACGGCGCAGGAATTCCTGCGCGAAATCCGCAAGATCGTGTCCCGCATAGTGTCCGGCGGCGGCTGGGGACCGCCACGACGACTTTCCCGACATCCGGCTCTCCGTTTTGCTCGCGCAAACTGGCCAAGCCCGACATGGTCGAGAATTATGGTTAACGGACAAGTAACCATGATCGATCAAGCTTGTGCGGACAGGTAGATAACTGGCGCTCCGCAATCGCCCTTATCGGCGGCACTTTATGCCATCTTGCACTCGTCTACGTTTCGGCTGAACGGGCGAGCAATTCACGATAGCCAGCCTGCGTCATCCATCTGGCCCGGGCGAGATGGCTGTCATGAAGTTTGCGGGCAAAGTCGAGGTCTTGATCAGGATCGATCGCAAAGATGATCCGCACGGCCTCCCGCCAATCTGCCCCCTCTGCCGCTGCATCGAGCAGGCGCAGATAGGTGACGAGGTGCTGCTCGTCATATTGCGTGAGCGTATCGTTCCCAGGGGGTTCTGCTGCGAATGGCTGCATTGTTATCCGACAAGCCAGATAGCAGACTCGGTGCCTGCGCGCGCGTTCATAGCAGTCTCTCCAATTTGGCGGAATTGCCTTCAATTCTCCGAAATGGGGGACATCCCTATCCCTTTGAGAGGCCAAGTCATCGGAGCAGGCAAAGTGCGCCGGTTCGTCCGCATCTAGTCGCGTATTATAATACGTCGCACTATAATACGCGACTGGTTTCTAAGCTGCGGATGGACATTCGCAAGCTCTTCGGGATCAACGTGAAGCGGTTTCGCGAGGCAGCAGGCTTGAGCCAAGCCGAGATCGCGGCGCGCATGGGCGTCGACCGGGCTTATATCAGCGCCATCGAGCGCGGGCTGCAGAATGCGACTTTGCTCTCCGTCTGGGAGATTGCGCAGGCGCTCGAGGTCCGGCCCGTGGAGCTGCTCGCGGAACCAGACGGCTCCGCGCCACCCAGCGAATGCTGAAAGCCCCGCCCGGCGGTGCCGGGCGGGGCCTGGTGGTTGCCGTCAGTCGTTGTTCGACTTGCGGGCCCGCGACCAGATCAGGTTGTAGGTCTTGCCGTCCTCGTCGTCGAAGATGTTGGCGAAGATGGGGGCGGTAAAGCTCGGATCGTCCAGCTTCAGCGAGAGGTAGTCGCGGCCTTCGCCGGAGCGCTTGGTCCAGGCGGCGCCGATTTCCGCGCGGCCCACGAAGACCCGGTGGCTGGGGGCGTTTTCGTTGGCGGTGCCCTCTTCGGCCACGATCCGGACGTTCTTGGTCTGCACGCTCATGGTGACGATTTCGCCCTGGTAGTCATTGCCGACCTTCTTGAAAGTGCCGATGTTCGCCATGTTCATTCTCCTTCAGTGCTTCGATCCCGCGCCCGTCGCGGTCTCGATGGCTCGAAGAAGGCAGGGCATCAGGCCGCCGCACCCGTCAGGGCCGCAGCGCCAGCGGAGGATGGCAGTGCGCCAATCTTTGTTGTCTGCGCGAGGAATGCCGCGCAGCGGCAGGGGAAGAAAGTTGGCAAGCAGCCATTGCGGCAAGGTCGGATGAGGCAAAGCCATTCCTGCCAGCCAGGGCCATGGAGAAGACCGCATTGGGCGCAAGGGTCGCGCCGGAACGGAGACCGGCGATTAGACGGTCACGCAGGGTGGCGGATTACTCGGGCGAGGCGCCTCGTGGAGCAGACCTTTCCGGATCGAGTGGCGGTTGGGCCCGCCATTTAACGCCTCTGCCTGTCTGTAGCGGCACAAGCGGAATGTGCTTCCGGACCTGCTCGGCAACGTTGCCGGATACCCAAAGCAGAGCGGCGATCCGTTGCACCCGTCCCCAATCGACTGCCATCGGGACAGGGCGGTCGACCAGAACCTGAACGCGGGCCATCATCGATACGACTGACAGCGCCCACCAAGTCCAGCAGTGCCGGACGGGGTTTTAGCCCTGCGGCGCAGAGAGAAGCTGCTTCTGGGCAGCAAGGCCGAAGTACAATGCGGCGCCCGCTCCGACGATGATGGATGCCATACCGACGGGAGCGAAAGCGCCCCAGATGCCTTGCACCGCGTGATATCCGGCCACGGCCGCCGGAAGGGCAAAGGCAAGGCTGACGATGACGCGGGCCGGGATGGACGTGCTTCCAACCAGCAGTTTGGCCGCGACGAGCAAGGCAAAGGCCGAAGCCGCCGCCGCCAGGACTGCCGCAGGGATCCCGAGCCCATGCTGCCAGGCGTACATGGCGGAGAGGCCTGCGCAGTAAAGCGGCAGCACAAAGACGATCATGCTGGCGAACAGGCGGGCGAGGAGCACGATCGCGGCGATGGAAACAAAAAAGGCAAGGATCATCGCATCCTCCCGATAAGCGGGTTCAACAGGATGCGCTTTCCACCACCTCCACAAGCGCGTGCGGCAAGACAATAGCAGGCAGGGCGCGAGGCCGGAAGGCGAAGTTGCGCTTCCGGCTCTGGCGCAGCGTTGCGTGAGCCGCCGTCAGAACGGATCATATTCATGGAGGATCTGGCTGGCGTCGCCGTCGTATTCGGCGGATGGCATGACGCCGTAGGCCGCTCCGGCGCGGAAGAGAGTGACGCAGACCATCAGCGTCCTGGCGAGGTTCCAGGCGTGGCGCTGGGCAAGGGGAAGCGGCATCTTGCGATCTCCTGTCTTGCGGCGGGGACCATCCCCGCTCGACAGGCGACCGACGTGTCGCTCCGACCCCTGCAATCACCGCGGCGGCAGCCATGCCGCAAGGCCGCACGCCAGGGGCGTAGCGGACCCTTCACGGGTTGATGGCGTCAGGGGGGCGGAGCGACCAAGGATTGAGCCTCAAAGGGCGGGAAGGTCCCGGGCCATTCGACAATGAGCAATTGCCGCCTTCACCGAGCCATGGGTGTGCCCCACTCCTGCCAGGCGAACCGCGGAGCTGATGCCGAAGATGCCGGGCGGTGGCGGGGCCCTGTCGAGACGAACTTGCGGGAGCCTGATCGCCGCATCGAACGCCGTCGCCCATCTTGCCAACCGATGGAACCGGCCCGATCCGATACGTCTGAAGCCTTTGGTGATCGCCTGTGAACATCAAAGGTGCTTGATGTAGGCAAAACTCTACTTTGCGATCATCAAATGGTGTAGCTGTTGATAGACGATCATCAAAGCGCGTTGCGATTCGTGCGCGCGAGCCTACGCCCGTCTGACGGAGACGCCATTGCCTGTTGTCTATCACGAAGGACGTTTCCCGCCCGCAACGCTTGACCTGGGCGCGCTGTTCCCGCTGGTCGGGCCAGCCAATGCCGCCATTGCGCGCTATGAGGGCGTCCTCTCCGGCATTCCCAATCCTGACATTTTGCTTTCGCCGTTGACGGCTCGTGAAGCCGTGCTCTCCAGCAAAATTGAGGGGACGCAGGTAACGCTTGGCGAGGTGCTGGAATTCGAGGCGCAAGGGCATCTGTTTGACGAGAGCACCCCCAAGAAAGCCGACGCACGCGAAGTCTTGAACTATCGCGCTGCCCTGCGCGAGGCGGACAGCCTGATGGCGGAGCTTCCGCTGTCGCAACGCCTGATCAAGGCCACGCATCGTGTTTTGATGGATGGTGTGCGTGGCCGTCACAAGGATCCGGGCGAATACCGCCGCATCCCCAACTGGATCGGTCCGGACGGTTGCACCATCGAACAGGCCCGCTTCGTACCGCCAGGTGCCGATCGTATCGAGGACGCAATGGCGGGCTGGGAAGCCTATATTCATGCCGATGCGCCGGATAGGCTGGTGCAACTGGCTATCGTTCATGCCGAGTTTGAATCGATCCACCCCTTCCTCGATGGCAACGGGCGCATCGGGCGATTGATCATCCCGCTGTTCCTCTATGCCCATGGGCTGTTGTCGCGCCCCAATTTCTACCTGTCGGAATACCTCGAAGCCAATCGGGACGAGTATTACGACCGGATGCTGGCCGTTTCCCGCGACGACGACTGGAGCGGATGGGTGGCCTTCTTCCTGCGCGGCATCATCGCCCAGGCAGAAGCCAACACCCAGAAGGCCCAGGCGATTTTGGCGCTGCATCAGGACAAGCGCGATTGGGTCGTCGAGATCACCCACTCGCAATATGCCGTGCGAGCCCTCGACTGGATCTTCCAGCGCCCGATCTTTCAGACACCGGACTTCATCGCCTCGGCCCAGATTCCGCCAGCGACCGCCCGCAAGATTATTCGCGACCTGCGCGACAACGGCTTGCTGCGTGAACTGGTGCCCGCCTCCGGGCGGGCACCCGCAACATTCGTATTTTCGGAATTGCTGAACATTGCGGAGGGCCGGGAGGCGTTTTGACCACAGGCGCAATGCCCATTCGCCAGGCCGTCTGCGGGCGAATGGGCTCGTTGCCGTCAGTCATCCCAGCGATGATCGACCCGGGTTGCGAGCACCGCTTGCCGGCAGTATCCATGACGAGTTCGATTTCGCGTCCCTTCGCGTCATAGCCTTCCACTTCGATCCGGCCATCGTCGTGCTCGACTTCCTTGACCCGGACAATACCGGCCCGGCGGATACTGCCCGCTTTTTGGCGAAGCGGTCCGGGGATGACAAATAACCGATGATCGCATAGGGCGGCCCGACATGAATCTTGTTCGCGCCTTTTTCCTGCGAAATCGCGCTCTGGCTATCGTGCTGGTGCTGGCGACGCTGTGCATGAAGGCAATCGTCCCGACAGGCTTCATGATCGGCCAGAACTCCAAGGTTCTGACAGTGCAGATCTGCGATGACGCCTTTGGTAATCACGCGGTCAAGCAAATCGCCATTCCGATGAAGGATGGCTCCAGCAACTCAAGCGGCAAGCAGGGCAAGGGCGAATGTCCCTTCACCTCGCTGTCGATGGCGTCGATGTCGGGTGCCGATCCCGCACTGCTGGCGCTGGCGCTGGCATTCATCCTGGCTCTGGGCTTTGTGTCGACCCGCACCGCCCACCCCGAGCGCGTATTCCATCTCCGTCCGCCGCTGCGCGGACCGCCGGCTCTCGCCTGACAATCTGAACTGATTTGTCGGACCGGCCGGTCCTGCGCCCATTTTGCGCGTGCCCGGCCTAGCCGGAGCACATTTCCATGTACGAACTGTTGTGCCGTTCATCGCAGCGGCCCTGGGCGCCCCAGCCTGAAAAGCTGGTTGCAGTGCCCGAACGGGGCACTTCCAGCCCCCTCATCCTGCACATGCAGGAGAACCGCTCGCACCTGACGCAGGACGCGCGGGTCTGTTTCAGTGTCATTGCCCTGCTGTTTTTGGTCACCAGCATCGCGCCCGCGCTAAAAGGCCACTGGCTCGTCCCTGTCTTCTCGATCCTTGCCCTTGCGGGTCTGACGTTCGCGCTCGAAAGGCATGGCAAGTCCCGGCCTGCCAGCGAAACGCTCGAACTTGCCGAAGGCAGGGTGCGGCATCGTGATAGCGCCGGGCAGCAGGTCGAACTGCCCTCATTCTGGATGCGGCTTGCCGCAGAGGGCCGCAGTCCATCCGAATTGCGCCTGTTCCTGCGGGGCCGGGATGGCTCGATCGAATTCGGGCGCTGCCTCAGCCTTGATGAACGCCGCGCCGTTGCCCCGCTGGTAGCTGCGGCCCTCGCGCAGACACGGGGGTGCTGAGCCATGAGCATCCTCGCCGTTTCCGACCAACGCCACCAGAGCCTGAAGCGATTCCGCCTCAAGGTGTGGAAGGCAATCGTTCTTTGCGCCGCGTTGCGCCTTGCCGACACCGCACTCGGCTTTGGTTTCATCGAACCCACCCACTCTCTCGCCGCACAGGAAATACCTGCCGGCTCTGTCGCACAGGAGTGCAATCCATGATGTTCCTTCAGTCCAGAATTCTCGTTCCGATGGCTGCATTGGCTGCCCTGGGCACCTCCGCCCTGGCGCAAGCCAACCAGTCCGAGGGCCTTGCTGTTCATCATGCCTGGTCGCGCGAGACGGCAGCCGGGCAGTCCGTGGGCGGCGGGTTCATGACCATCTCCAACCGCGGAGCCGCAGCGGACCGCCTCCTGTCCGGCACCAGCCCTGTGGCCGCCGAAGTGCAACTCCACACCATGACCATGGATGGCGGCATCATGCGCATGCGCCGAGTCGAGGGTGGCATCGCCGTGCCAGCCAGAGGCACGCTCGAACTTAAGCCCGGCAGCTATCACATCATGTTCATGGGGCTGACGCGCCAACTGCGCCAAGGCGAGCGCTTTCCCGTAACGCTGCGTTTCCAGCGCGCAGGCAGCGTGACAGTGCAAGTCTCGGTTCTGCCCGTGACCTCCTCGGGCTCGATGGACAGTGGCCATGCAGGGCACTGAGCAGAAAGCCGGGCGCAAGGGACTGGCGCGGCTGCGCGCAGGCCTGTGGGTGGCTGCAGGTGTGAGCGTATTGATCGCACTGGCCGTGATCTATGATCGCGGCCATCCTCCCGGCGATCCAGCCAGCCAATATGCCAGTGCGTTCGGCGGTCCGTTTGTTCTGACCGCCCCGGATGGATCGAGCGTCACCGACAAGACGTTAGCGGGTAAACCCTATGCCATCTTCTTCGGCTTCACCCGTTGCCCCGATGTATGCCCGACCAGTCTTGCCCGCATGGCACGGCTCCGGAAACAACTCGGCCCGGATGGCGCAAAGTTCAATATCGTCTTCGTCTCGGTCGACCCCGGCCACGACAAGCCGGCTGATATTGGAAACTATGTGGCGCTGTTCGGCACCCCGATCATCGGGCTGACCGGCACCGAAGCCCAGCTGGCCCAGATCAAGAAGGGGTATGGGGTCTACTCCGCCAAAGTCCCGCAGCCGGGCGGCGACTATACCATCGATCATACTGCCGCGATCTACCTGATGACCGCCAGAGGCGAGTTCTCGGGCACGATCGACGCCCACGAGCCCGACGCGACGGCGCTTGCCAAGCTCAAGCGCCTGATCGGCTGAACCGACCTTCGAACTTTCAAGCATCACTCCAGGAAAGGCATTCCATGAATTCGAAAATTGTCTCGCTGCGCGTTCTGCTCGCCGCCTCATCCACCCTGCTGCCGCTTGCCGCGCACGCACAGGAAATCACGCAACTGCCCCCGGTCGATGCAGATGCCGCAAATGCGGCCGATAGCGTGGGCACTGCTCCGGTGACAGGACGAGAATTGACACGCGAGGACATCAAGCGCCGCCACAACGCGACAAGCGATACCGGCGATCTGCTGCGCCAGTTGCCCGGTGTCAGCGCCAATTCGGGCGGCGGGTTCTCCTCGATGCCGGCTCTGCGCGGTCTGTCCGAGCAGCGACTGCGCATTACGGTTGATGGCGCGCCGATCGATCTGTCCTGCCCCAACGACATGAATTCGCCGCTGTCCTATACGGTTCCGCAGACGATCGAATCGATCCGGGTCGTGCCGGGCGTGGCGCCAGTCAGCATGGGCGGCGACAACATCGGCGGGATCATCTCGGTCGAGAGCGTAGCTCCCCGCTTCGCTAGCGACGGCACCACGCTGGTGACTGGTGAGGTTTCCGCGTTCTATCGTTCCAACGGCGATGGTTTTGGCGGCTCGGCGCTGCTGACGGTGGCGAGCGCCAACCTCAGTGCAACCTACACCGGCTCCTATACCCAGGCACAGCAATACAAGGCCGGTGGCGATCTCGGGCGGGTCCGCTCGACCGAATACGCCAAGACCGACCATGCCCTCGCCCTCGCGTTGCAGAATGATGCCGGGCTGTTCAAGCTGAAGGGCGGCTACCACTTTTCGCCCTATGAAGGCTTTGCCAACCAGGCGATGGACATGGTTTCCAACAAGTCGTGGTTCCTCAACGCCGGCTATGACGGGGAATTCGACTGGGGCTCGGTGAAGTTCACGGCTGATTACCGCGATACCGACCACGAGATGAACTTCCTGGAGGACAAGCTCCCCGGCGCAATGCCGATGATCACCGAGGTCCATACCTTCAGCACCGCACTCAAGCTGGAACTGCCGGTATCCGCGCGTGACAAGCTGCGCATCGGAGGTGAATACCACCACCAGTGGCTGAACGACTACTGGCCGCCGGTAGCCGGCAACATGATGATGGGGCCAAACACCTTCGTGAACATCAATGGCGGCACGCGCGACCGCATCGGCGGGTTTGCCGAATGGGAGGCCCACTGGAGCGACACGCTGTCCAGCGTGATCGGCGCGCGGCTTGACCATGTCCGCATGAATACCGGGCAGGTCCAGCCCTATTCCACATCGATGATGAACATGGCGGATGCCACGGCGGCGAACGCTTTCAACGCGGTGGGACACAAGCGCACCGACAACAACTGGAGCGCATCCGCGCTGCTGAGCTATGCTCCCACTTCAGGGGTCGCGATCGAGCTTGGCTATGCGCACAAGGCGCGCTCACCCAACATCTACGAACGCTACACCTGGGGGCGCGGGACCATGGCGAGCCGGATGATCGGCTGGTATGGCGATGGCAACGGCTATGTTGGCAATCTGAACCTGAAGCCGGAACGCGCCGATACGGTCAGTGCCGCAATCGAGTTCAAGGGAACTGACAATGCCTGGTCACTTCGGTTGTCGCCTTATTACACCCACGTCAATGACTACATCGACGCTGCGTTCGTGAAGAATCTGACGCACCCGATGTCGGGCCTGCCGATGCCTTTTGTCCAACTGCAGTTCGCAAACCAGAAGGCTGAATTTGTCGGGGTGGACGTGTCTGGTCAGGTGGAGCTTTGGGATGGCGGCAAGGATGCCGGGACGCGCCTAAGCGGGTCCCTGTCCTGGGTGCGCGGCCAGAACCTCTCGGATCATGCGCCGCTCTACCACCAGATGCCCTTGAACGTTAAGGTCGCGCTCGACCATCACCAGGGGCCAATCGAAGCGGGCATCGACCTGGAATGGGTGGCAGAAAAAACCCGTGTGGACGCGACCCGCAACGAACCGGTGACCAGCGCTTACGCCCTGGTCAACCTGCGCCTTGCTTACAACCTGGGGCCGGTAAAGCTTAGCGTCGAGGCGGAAAACCTGTTCGACAAGGGCTACAACCTGCCGCTCGGCGGCGTATCGCTGGGCGATTACAAGGCGACCGGCGTGCTGCGGCCGGTGCCCGGTCGTGGGCGTTCGGTAAACTTCGGCCTCAGCGCCAGCTTCTGAGCATGAACACAGGCGGGCAACCAGATGGGGCATCGCAGGGTCATCAGCCGATGGCCCTGCCTGACTGCCTGACGGGTGCCCGCCTGTTTGCCCTGTGCGCGACGACAATCGTGCATCTGCTTGTGGCCGCAACTCTTGCCAGCATCCTCGATTCTAGGCCCGATAGCACCAAGGATCGGGGGGCGGCCCTAACCGTCGTGACACTGGCAACGAAACCGCCTGTGAGGGTGCGAAAAGAAAAGGCAGAGCCGCCGCCCGCCACTGTACCAGCTTCATCATCGCACCTCCCACAACCAGCAAAACGTCCGCCGACCAGAGCGCTAGGTGCCGAAACGTCATCGGCACCAGGCTCGTCTGCCCCTCTCCCCTCGGCGTCCGAATCCGTGAAACCTGCCAAAACTGCCCTAGCTCTTGCCTCAACAACAGAGCACCCGAGTGCAGCCGAAATGTCGTCGGCTCTCGAGCTCTACCGAGCGGCGCTTTGGCGACAGATCGATGCGCATCGGCCCCGTGGTGTCACCATGCGCGGAACTGCCATGATCCGGTTCCGGCTTTCACCCGACGGCGCATTGATCGAAGCTACCGTGTCGCGAACCAGCGGCTTGATCCAGCTCGACAAGATCGCGCTTCGATCCGTGCGCCAGGCGGCGCCTTTCCCACAGGCTCCGGCCGGCATCGCGGATACGCAGCTTACATTCGAGATACCTATCAATTTTCGTTAGGCGGCCTGGACCGCAGGGACATTGCGGCGAGGAACTTCAGGCTTGGCGATCGTTATCGAAATGGGCGGTCAGCTGCCGCCAGCGCCCACCTTCCAGATCTTGAGCCCCAGCTTGCGCGCCTTGTCGACGAGGTTGGCGTTGATCCCGTTGCCAGGGCAGGCAATCACCGCCTTCGGCATGGCCTCGAGCATGGCGTCGTTGCGGCGGAACGGGGCGGCTTTGCGGTAGCGTTCCCACTCGGGCCGGAAGGCAACATGCTGGACCTTGCGGTTGCGGGCCCAGAGCATCGCGATGTGTTCGCCGCCGGTCGGATTTCCGCCGTGGAAGAGGACCATGTCGGGGTACTTGGCGTGAACCCGGTCGAGCACGTCCCAGATCCGCTTGTGATCGGTGTAGTCGGGGCCGGCAGTGAAAGCGACGCGGGTCCCGGTTGGCAGCAGTGGTTCGATCTCGGCCTTGCGCTTGGCGGCGAGGAAGTCGCGGCTGTCGATCATCGCGGCCGTCAGGGTCTTGTGGTGGACGAGTGATCCGGTGCGCGGCGTCCAGGGCTTGCGGAAGTGGCGTTCGTACTGGTCACTGGCGGCTTCGCGCATGAATTCCAGAGCATTGCGGCGTTCGATCAGCGACAGGCCTTCGCGCAGGAGGCGTTCGAGTTCGACCGAGCGGACCTCCGAACCGTCCTGTTCACCCTGGCTGCGGCGCTGGGCATCCTCGTTGTCATCAAGCTCGCGCTGCACACGGCCGCTGGCGCGGTGGAAGGTGTTGACGGTCGACCAGCACAGTTCCTCAAGGTCAGGCTCGAGGCGGGTGTCGAGCATCGTGGCGATCAGGGCGTCGAACATGTCGGCGATCGCACCGGAGACGATCCGCTCTTCGGGCAGCGGCCTGGGGTCGGCCTCGTCCGAGAAAGGGCGGTAGCCATAGAGGCTGAGTTCTTCGAGCAAGTGCGCGGTGGGGGAAGATGCGTGTTCGGGTTCGTGATCGTCATAGTCTTGCATGGGGTGCGCTCCTGATAGCGGACCGGGCGTTCTCCCGGCCTTCCTTCGCGCGTCCTCTGGTGACGGCCAGACCGGCGGCGCACCGGGAGCGAAGCGGACGGCCGCAGCGATCAGCGCAGGACGGCAAAGCCCGGGCTATTTTGCTTCGCGATGTAAAGGCGGGCCATGAGCCCGCCGACGGAAAATAGCCCGGGCGGCGCCGTTGCTCCGCCGGACAGGGCCGTCACAGACGCGCATCGCAGGAAGGAAGGCCGAACGATCCGGCGGCAGATGACAGGCAGAAGCACCAACAGGACAGCCTGATCACCCGGACCGGCATTTCCTCTTCCCGGCCTTACGCCTTGCGGAGCAAGGCCTCGTCCCCGTTACCGAGCTGCCGGGCAAGGTTGGCCGCCATGGCTTCGCGGGAGCATTGCCGCAGGTCATCGTTGAAATCGCCCAGGATCGGCATGAGCGGCATCACCTCGATGCCCGGCGTGGCGCAGCGCTCGGCGATGGCGGCAAAAGCTGCCTCACCGGCCTTGTCGCGATCACGGGCGACATAGAGGCGGTTCACGCCTGCCGGGAACAGGAAAGCTGCCAGATGCGCGGACGACGTACAGGCCGCGAGAGGCATGGCGGGCAGACATGCGCGCAGGGAAAGCATGGTCTCGATGCCTTCGCCGATGATCATGCGATCCGTTGGCACGCCGAAGCGGACGGCATGGCCGAGAATGGCCCCCATGGTCTTTCTGGGATGAGCGACGGGTGCCTTGTCCTTTCCGGACGGGTCGAGCCAGGTGCGATGCACACCGGTGATCGCACCTGCATTGTCGGTGACCGCAGCAATCAGGGCTGGCCAACGCGTCGGCGTGTCAGACGGATCGTCACGGGACGGCCGGTAATGACAACCGGGATGGAACCGCAAGGCCGTGAGGTCCGCACCTGCTTCAAGGCCCCGGGACTGGAGGTAAGCTTGCGCGAGAGTGACCGCGGTCGGATGGCTGCCCGACCAAAGCCGCAAGGCGGCGTCCCGCTGGCCTGAACTGATGCAACTGAGCCCTAAAGGACGCGATCGCGGCGCAGGGGCTGGAGCTTCCGGGAGGGAGAGAAAGCGACGGGCCTCGCTCAGGGCCTCCCGCATGCCGGCGGCCCGAACCGAGTGACCGATAATGTCGAGCAGGTCGCCATGATCGCCGGTGGCAGCATCGGTCCATTTACCGGCTGGGCCTTTCTCGCCATCGACCAAGCGGACATAAAGACTGCGCCCCGGTGCGTTGTCGACATTGCCGACCAGCCAGTAACGCCCCTCCCTGCACCCGTTCGACAGATAGCGGCGGCATACCGCCTCGGCTTGCTGGCCAAGGCGGCGGGATAATTCGGTGGCATTCATGAGGCAAAGCTCCTGCCGAACAGAGAAGGGGTAAGGATGCGATGCGCGGCCCGGGACCGGCAAATCGGCGCGGTCAGGCTACCCTGGCGCTCTCGCGGCGGGGCAGGATGCGCTCGAGAGGATAGCGCTCGAGCAGCCGGGCGAGGATGGCGTGGCCGTCGCTGCCGGTCGGCACGAACAGGCGCAGCTTCCACGAGACGATTTCGGAGATGAGCCCGATCGCCTTCAGCCGGTCGAGCGCCAGATCGCTGAAACCCGCAAGCTCGATGCGCGGAGTACCCATGGCGCGGACCTGTTGGAGGGTCTGCCCTTCGCGCAGTTGCAACGCCGCTTCTCCGGACAACAGCATGGCAAAGGCGGCATCGGGCGCGAGTGCCGGTGCCTCTTCCTCGATGATCGCGGCGACCCATGCTGGCGAGACCTTGCGCCCGACAAAGCGCTGCCCGTCATCGGTCTGGAGCCGGTATACCCGGGTGCTTTCGTCGGGCAGCTGCTTCCAGATCGGCAGCAACAGACCGCTGACCATGTGCAGGGTGCTGGTTTCAAACTCCGGGATCGTCGCCAGTTCGGCCGTCCAGGCTGTCCTGAACGCTGTTTCGTCGGCAGGCTCCCAGTGGCTTGCCGCCATGGCCTCAACCGGCACCGTGCTGGCCTCGCCCGGGCGCACCAGTCGAATGCGGGCTTCGACCGAACCGTCGTCGCGCATCATGCTGCGCGCGGGCATCTCGACCGCCGCGCGGCCCGAGCGCTGGTTGAAGAGCAGCCGTCCCTGGCTGCGTCCGGCAAGCTCAAGTGCTTCATCCAGCGTAACCGTCCGAGTGCGATCCTTGCGGGTGATGGTCAGCAGGTCGGTCACGGCGCCGGTGCCGGGATGGGTATAGATGGTCCGGCGCGAGGTCAGCGCGAAGCTCTCTGCGCGCAGGGTCTCTAGGCCGATTTCATAAGTGCCGCTGGCCATCGCGCCTTCGATCCGGCGGGAGAGCAGGTCTTCGAACGCGGTGAAGAGAATGTCCTGCAGCGCAATCGTCAGGGCCAGCATGCGGTTGAGGAAGGTCGTGATCGGCGGAAGCTCGTCGCGCAGCCCGCCGCCTTCGGCTTCAATGATCGATAGCCCGGTCGCCTGCTCGAACTGCTGGAGACTGCAGCCTTCAACCTTGCCGGCGGCGATCAGGGCATAGAGCTGGCGCAGGGCGTCGCGCGCATAGTGCGACTCGAGATTATCCTCGGGCCGGAACATGTTCTGCCCGCCCGTCTGGCGCTGGCCGCGGGTGATGGCGCCAAGGCTGTCGAGCCGCCGGGCGATGGTCGAGATAAAGCGCTTCTGCGCCTTCACATCGGTCGTCACTGGACGAAACCGGGGCGGCTGCGCCTGGTTGGTGCGGTTGGTCCGCCCGAAGCCCTGGATGGCGTTATCGGCCTTCCACCCGGCCTCGAGCAGGTAGTGGACCCGCAGCCGGCGGTTCCGGGCTCCGAGGTCGGCGTGATAGGATCGCCCCGTTCCTCCGGCGTCGGAGAAGATGAGGATCCGCTTGGCATCGTCCATGAAGGCTTGGGTCTCAGCGAGGTTGGCGGACGCGGGACGGGTCTCGACGGCAAAGCGGACCTGCCCGCTGCCATCGCAGTGCGCGACAATGCGCCGGGCGCGGCCGGTCACTTCGGCGACCACATCCGTGCCAAAATGATGGAGGATCTGGTCGAGCGCGGCAGGCACCGGCGGCAAGGCGGCCAGATGCTCGATCATCTGCTGGCGGCGTGCGACCGCCTCGCGGCAGAGAACCGGCTGCCCATCCTTCCAGACCGGGCGCGATGACAGGTTCCCCTCCTCATCGCTGTAGGGCTCGAACAACTGCACCGGGAAGCTGTGCTCGAGGTACGACAGAACATATTCGCGAGGCGTGATGTCAACGCGGACGTCGTTCCACTCCTCGGTCGGAATGTCCGCCAGACGCCGCTCCATCAGGGCTTCCCCGGTCGAGACGATCTGCACGACGGCGGCATGTCCCGCCTCCAGGTCCTGCTCGATCGCGGCAATGACGCTCGGACACTGCATCGCGGTGATCAGGTGGTTGAAGAAGCGTTGCTTGGCGCTTTCGAACGCCGAGCGGGCGGCGGACCTGGCCTGGGCGTTGAGCGTACCGGTCACCGAAGTGACGTTGGCTGCAGCAAGGGCTGCATCGAGGTGATTGTGAATGACCTGGAAGGCGGCGGCATAGGCATCGTAGATCCGCACCTGCTCGCCCGTCAGCGCGTGTTCAAGCATGTCATATTCGACCCCGTCGAACGACAGCGAACGCGAGGCATACAGCCCGAGCGCCTTGAGATCGCGGGCCAGCACTTCCATTGCCGCGACCCCGCCGTTCTCGATCGCCGCCACGAATTCGCCGCGCGTCGCGAACGGAAAGTCTTCACCGCTCCACAGTCCGAGCCGCTGGGCATAGGCCAGGTTCTGGACCGTGGTCGCCCCGGTCGCCGAGACATAGACCACCCGCGCCGAGGGCAAGGCATGCTGGAGGCGCAGGCCTGCCCGGCCTTGCTGGGAGGGCGTCTGTTCGCCCCGACCGCCCTTGCCGCCGGCGGCATTGGCCATGGCATGGGCTTCGTCAAACACGATGACCCCGTCAAAATCGCTGCCGAGCCATTCGACAATCTGCGCCAGGCGCGAGGCCTTGCCTTCGCGTTCTTGCGAACGGAGGGTCGCATAGGTCGTAAACAGGATGCCTTCGGCGAGGCGGATCGGGCTACCCTGCCGGAAACGCGACAGCGGGGTGACCTGCAGGCGCTCCTGCCCGAGGGCCGCCCAGTCGCGCTGCGCGTCTTCCAGCAACCGGTCCGACACCGAAATCCATAACGCGCGGCGGCGACCCTTGAGCCAGTTGTCGAGGATGATCCCGGCGACCTGGCGGCCTTTGCCCGCGCCGGTGCCATCACCGAGGAACCAGCCTCGCCGGAAGCGGACGGCGCCCTCCTGCTCCTCGCTCGCGGCTGACAGGACATCGAACGTCGCATCCACTGTCCAGGCTCCGGACAGAAATCCGGCATGGGCTTCCCCGGCATAGATCACTGATTCGAGCTGTGCGTCAGACAGCATGCCATCGGCGACCAGTCTTGCCGGGACATGCGGACGATAGTTGGGTGGCGGCGGTGCTACCGAGGCCATGGCCGCCGACTGGACCAGCGGCGTCGGATGGGGAACTGCGCCGGGGATGCGGAGCGACTGGAGCGTGTAAGGCTCGTAGATTGCCTCGCCCAGCTGGACGGCGTCTGCCGGGGCGCTGCCCAGCGTCTCGTACTCGAGTTCGATTCCTTCCAGCGAAGGGACATTGCACTTCGGCGGGTTCGCGACTGCGGCAGCACGGCTTGGCTGTGTCCCGGCAGCGCGTGCGTCCAGGTGCCCGATAGTCGGGACGGGGACAGACGGCGTGCAGTCCGGCCGGGGCGGCAGGTCGGTGAGGATCCAGTCGAGCAGGCTGGCAACGTCCGGGGCCATCCCGCGCGGCTTAGGGAAAGCAAGCGGATCGGCGGCAGGCAGCTTGTCGATCACGGTCAGGCGCGTGGTAATCGCGGTGCCGTGGGGCGCGAACACCTTGCCGGCAATCGCGGCAGTAAAGACGAGCGTGCCCGCCTGCTGGAGTTCGGCAAAGGCGTCCTGCCAGGCAGGATCATGGGGCGAACAGTTCGCGCCGGTGATGGCGACAAGCCGCCCGCCGGGGGCAAGCCGCGCAAACGCCGAGCGCATGTGGCGCAAGGCTGCATCGCGGACCCGGCCCTTGACGTGGACCGCAGCCGAGAACGGCGGGTTCATCAGCACGAGGCTCGGTGACAGGCTTGGCTCCAGAAAATCGTCGATCTGGGCAGCGTCGTGGCGCGTGACCGGCAGGGTCGGAAACAGTCCGGACAACAGGTCAGCCCGGCCATCGGCCAGCTCGTTAAGGTGCAAACGGGCGCTCATGATCTCGGCGAGGATCGCCAGCATACCGGTTCCTGCCGATGGTTCGAGAACCAGGTCACCGGGCGTGATCCGGGATGCGACGGCGGCAACCAGCCCCAGCGGCAGTGGCGTGGAGAACTGCTGAAAGGCCTGTCCGTCTTCCGATCGCCGGGTCTGGGTCGGAAGCAGGTCGGCCAAGCGTTGGATGGCGGCGAGCAATGCCTGTGCTCCGCCCGGCCGCCTCAGCAGGGCCGCGCCATAGCGGCGCAGGAACAGGACCTGGGCCGCTTCGCAGGCTTCATAGGCAAGCTTCCAGCTCCAGCGCCCCTCGGCATCGCTGCCGCCGAAGGCTTCCTCCATGACCCGGCGCAACTGCGCGGTGGCAATGCGCTCACCCCGCGCGAGCAAGGGAAGCAGTGCGGTAGCTGCCGTGATCAGGTGACTGGGCTCGCTGTCTGCGGCGGCGGGGGGCCTTGCATGTGCGGCGCGCGGTAAGGCCGAGGCGGAAACGGGCAGAAGAGACATTACAGGGAACTCCGGGCTGAAGGTTGCGGCCCGGCACGATCTCCCTCGATCCTGACCGGGCTTGCTCGCGTCCCGGCCAGCCTCGTCCTCTCTGGTCCGCCTTGCAGGCGGACATGCGAAAAGGCCTGCTCCCGGGCGGTACGCACGGGAACAGGCCAATCGCTCAGGGCATTTGAGGTGGGCTCACCTCACGCCAGCGTCGCACCCGCTGACGCGTAGGATGAGACGGCGGGATGTCCCGCAGACTGGCGTCTTGTCAGGTGGCTTTTGCCAATCCCGCGGCCTCGACGTGCGTGTCCACAGGCTCACAACGATCTTTGCGCTCGGAATAACGGTCAACCAGTTGTGCAGCGTGAGGGCGCAGCAGGACTGTAAATCTAACCAGCTCCTCCATCACGTCGACGATGCGGTCGTAATAACTGGAGGGTTTCATCCGCCCCGCTTCGTCGAATTCCTCGTAGGCTTTGGCCACCGAGGACTGATTGGGAATGGTGACCATCCGCATCCAGCGGCCAAGGATCCTGAGCGTGTTGACGCTGTTGAACGATTGCGACCCGGCGCTGACCTGCATGACCGCCAAGGTACGCCCCTGCGTCGGTCGCAGGCCCTTGTAGGCGAGCGGCAGGTGATCGATCTGGGTCTTCATGATGCCAGTAATCTGACCATGCCTTTCCGGACTGCACCAGACTTGCGCTTCTGACCAAAGCGAATGTTCGCGCAGCTCGTGAACCGCCGGGTGATCATCGTCCTTGACCTGATCGGGCAAAGGCAGATCGGACGGATCAAAGATGCGTGTTTCGCAGCCGAAGAACTGCAGAAGGCGTGCGGCTTCCTCGACCACCAGACGCGAATAGGACCGCTCACGCAGGGAGCCGTAGAGCAGTAGGACGCGCGGTGGCGGAGACAGTTCGCCCAGGCCCAGCGCAGGACGCCGATGAACATATTCCGGCTTGAGTGCAGGAAGATATTCGGGATCGGCAAGCGGACGAAGACGCGAATATGCGGACTGGGTCATGCGCTTGCCTCCGCTGGAACGGATTCAGGAAACCAGCGGCGCCCGAACCAGAATGCAACGTTGACCAGCAGGATCAGCACCGGGACTTCGACCAGCGGACCGATCACGGCCGCAAAGGCGACCGGCGAAGCCAGGCCGAAGGCGGCGATGGCCACGGCAATGGCGAGCTCGAAATTGTTGCCCGCAGCCGTGAAAGCCACTGCCGTGGTGCGCGGATAGTCGCTGGCAATCAGCTTGCCCATGTAGAAGCTGATCGTGAATTGGACGACGAAATAGATCGTGAGGGGGATCGCGATACGGATGGTGTCGCCCGGCAGCGTGACGATCTCGTTGCCCTTGAGACTGAACATGGCAACGATGGTGAACAGGAGCGCGACCAGTGTGATCGGGCCGATCCTGGGCAGGAAGCGTGTTTCGTACCAGTCATTGCCCTTGGCTTTTGCCAGCCATTTGCGGGTCAGGAACCCGGCGAGGAACGGGATGCCAAGATAGATCAGCACGGCCTCGGCAATCGTCCAGAAGCTGACATGGATGACGCTGCCCTCCAGCCCGAACAGGGGCGGGAGGAAGGCGAGGAAGAACCACGCGTAGACGCTGAAGAACAGGATCTGGAAGATCGAGTTGAACGCGACCAGTGCGGCGACATACTGGTTATCGCCCTTGGCCAGCTGGTTCCAGACGATGACCATCGCGATGCAGCGGGCAAGGCCGATCAGAATGAGGCCCGTCATGTATTCCGGCTTGTCCGAGAGGAAGATCACGGCGAGCGCGAACATCAGCACCGGCCCGATGATCCAGTTCTGGATCAGCGAGATCGCCAGCACCCGCTTGTCCTCGAACACGCGCGGCAGTTCCTCGTAGCGGACCCGCGCGAGCGGCGGGTACATCATCAGGATCAGGCCGATGGCAATAGGAATGTTCGTCGTGCCCCAGGACAGGCTGTCAATCGCCCCCGGTAGCCAGTCGAAGGTCGAACCGAGACCAACCCCCAGCGCCATGGCGAGGAAGATCCACAAGGTAAGATAGCGGTCAAGGAACGACAGGCGTTCGCACCTGGGCTGTCCGGTCATGGTGTTTCCCCTTCAACCCGTGACGCGGTTGCCGGCGGCGTCGATGACCTGTTCGCCGTCTTCCTTGGCGAAGGCGCCGCGCTGGTCGGCCGGGATCAGATCAAGCACCTCTTCCGAGGGACGACACAGCTTCACGCCGAGCGGCGAGACGACCAGCGGACGGTTGATGAGGATGGGATGCTCCATCATTGCATCGATCAGCTGCGAGTCGGTGAGCGCGGGATTGTCGAGGCCCAGCTCGGCAAAGGGCGTACCCTTCTCGCGCAGCAAGGCGCGGGGGCTGATCCCGGCGCGTTCAATCAGGCTTTCAAGCAAGGCGCGCGATGGCGGGGTCTTGAGATATTCCACCACATGTGGTTCGATCCCGGCGTTGTGGATCATGGCCAGCGCGTTGCGCGAGGTGCCGCATTCCGGGTTATGGTAGATCACGATGTCGGTCATGCGCTTGCTCCCGTGCTGGCGCCTTCGGCCTTGCCGATTTCCTTGAGCTTCTGTTTCATCGCCATCTCGTCGATGCTGGAATGCGGCAGCGTCAGGAACAGCGAAATGCGGTTGGTGAGGTAGCGCAGCGCCTGCAGGAACGCGTCGCGCTGTCCTTCTCCCTCGACGGCGGCGGGGTCCTCAATGCCCCAATGCGCCGTCATCGGATGTCCGATCCACACGGGACAGGTCTCCCCAGCGGCGCTGTCACAAACGGTGAAGATGAAGTCGAACTCGGGCGAACCGGGCTTGGAAAACTCGCTCCAGCTCTTCGAATACATGCCGGTGGTGTCGTAGCCCATGCCTTCCAGCACCGAGAGCGCCATGGGATGAACCTCACCCTTGGGCTGGCTTCCGGCACTCCAGGCCTTGAACCGGCCTGCGCCGAGCTTGTTCATCACCGCTTCGCCCAGGATCGAGCGGGCGCTGTTGCCAGTACACAGAAAGAGGACGTTGTAGATCTTGTCGGACATGTGAAGCCTCACGCGGTCGGAAGTTAAGCGGCGCTGCAGGACAACTCGCCCACCAGGTCTGCGCACATCTCGGGCGCTCCCTGGCAGCAATCCTGCATCAGGAAGGCGAGCAAACGGCGCATCCCTGCATAGTCGGCACGATAGTGGATCAGGCGGCTCTCGCGTTCGGACTGAACGAGGCCGGCCCGTTCCAGTGTCGCCAGGTGATGCGACATGGTGGAAGGCGGTACGCCTTGATGTTCGGCGATCGCACCGGCGATCATGCCGTCCGCGCCAGCCTTCACCAGCATGCGGAACACCGACAGGCGGGTTTCATGGGCAAGCGCACCCAGTGCATCAACGGCCCAATGCTGTGGATCAAGTTCGTTCATCATCTCACCCTTCGAGAATGGTCGAAATACGTTTCCAGCCTGACGAGTCAATCGGTAATTCGAAAAATATAGAAACGTTGACTGCGAGGCAGCCGATGGTTGCTGTCGACACGTTGCTGTCGATTACCGCCAACAGACGCTGGTGCCGCTGTCCTCAGAAACGCATTGCGGCGATGACGTGGTCGTGCGGGCTTCGGGCCCGGGTGCGCACTGGCTCCGCCGCACGATCGAGCAGCACACGATTTTCTATGTCATGCGGGAAGCGTTGTTCGGCGACGTGCCCAGCTGACTTTGCGGTTGTGTTCCGCGCAGGCGGAGATTGATCTGCGTCAAAGCGCATATGCAGATGAGCGCATATTAATCAGGCATGGAACCGCGAATCGATGATCTGCTGAGCGCGCTCGCCGAACCGACGCGCCTGCGTGCACTGCAAATCATCTGGGACGGCGACGAGCACTGCGTGTGCGAGTTGATGGACCGGCTCGGCGCGACCCAGTCGCGCATGTCGCGGCATATGCAGCGGCTGAAGCTGGCAGGCATTGTGACCGACCGTCGCGAGGCGCAGTGGGTGCGTTATCGCAAGCGCGCCGATTTGCCGGAAGACTGGGTGACGATTATCGGTGACATCATTCGGGCTATGCCCCCACTGCCAGGAACGGCCTGTCAGAAAAGGGCGGCTTGAAATGCGCGAGAACGCGGAACTGCACGATATCGTCATTATCGGCGGCGGCCAGATGGGTCTGTCGCTGGGCTATTACCTGCGCCGCGCGGGGGCCGATTTCCTGATCCTTGATGCAGAGGACGGACCTGGTGGCGCATGGCGTCACGGCTGGGAATCGCTGAGGCTGTTTTCGCCGGCAGGCTACAGCTCATTGCCAGGATGGCTCATGCCTCCTGTCAGCCATGAAGGTTATCCAACCCGCGCCGATGTCCTCGATTACCTCAGCCGCTACGAGCAGCGCTATGAACTGCCGGTGAGGCGTCCCGTCCGGGTCGAAGCCGTGAAGCAGGCCTGCGAGCATCTCGAACTTGTCACGAGTTCCGGGCCCATCGCCGCCCATCATCTGGTCAGCGCAACGGGCACCTGGTCGCATCCCTATCTTCCCGACATACCCGGGCGCGACCTGTTCAAGGGCATTCAGGTTCACTCGGCCCAATATGTGCGCCCCGAAGATTACGCCGGTCAGACCGTCCTTGTAGTGGGCGGGGGCAACAGCGGCGCGCAAATCATGGCAGAAGTGGCGCCGGTCGCACGGGCTTTATGGGTCACGACTCACGATCCACTGTTCCTCCCTGACGATGTCGACGGGCGGGTGTTGTTCGAACGCGCAGTTGCCCGAATGAAGGCAGGACCCAGCGAAACGCCGGTCGGCGGGATTGGCGACATCGTGATGGTGCCGCCGGTCAAGGAAGCGCGGGCGCGAGGTGATCTGGTAACCGTCCGGTCGTTCGAGCGTATGACGGCCACCGGTGTCGTCTGGCCCGACGGATCGGAAATGGCGGTCGATGCGGTGATCTGGTGTACCGGTTTTCGTCCCGCACTCGAGCATCTGCGCCCCCTCGGCGCTGTTGAGGCCGACGGGCGCGTGCTGGTCGAGGAACAGCGGTCGATCAAGGAGCCGCGATTGTGGCTGGCCGGATATGGCGACTGGACGGGACCGGGGTCTGCCACGCTGATGGGCGCCGCACGAACTGCGCGCGATCTGGCTGCGCGCCTGGTGGCAGCGCTCGCACAAGGCGCGCAGAATCACGGCTCAATATAGTGAGCGATCAGCCGGACTGCCGGCGATCTCCAGACCTTGTGGTGGAGACACAGCGAGGGCGTAGTAGTTATTTGCGATGGCGCTGCAGCCTGAGCTGCACGCTTCGTTGCACGTGGGAGGCAAGACCATTTCCGAAGTCTTCAAATGGCTGAATGACCAGCTGCTGCGCATGCAGTGGCTGTCCGATCTTGTGGCCTGGCTGGTACGGGACGGCTTCGGTCTCGATCCCGCCGGACGGCTTGGCGGGAGCGTCCACTTCTTCATCTATGACGTGATCAAGATCTTCATCCTGCTTGGCGTGCTGATCTTCACGGTTTCGTGGGTGCAGAGCTATTTCCCGCCGGAGCGGACACGACGGATCCTTGGACAGCGCAAGGGGTTCGGCGCCAACATCATGGCCGCTTTGCTCGGGACGATCACGCCATTCTGTTCGTGCTCGTCGATTCCCCTGTTCATCGGCTTCACCAGCGCGGGCCTGCCTATCGGCGTAACTTTTTCTTTCCTGATTTCATCGCCGCTTGTCGATCTTGCCTCAGTCATTCTCCTCGCCAGCGTGTTCAACTGGTCGATCGCGCTGGCCTATGTATTCGTCGGCTTGGTGCTGGCCGTAATCGGCGGATCCCTGATCAGCCGGATGAAGATGGAAGGTCATGTGGAAGCGTTCGTGTTCAACAGCCCGGTCCTCGCAAGCGAGGACGGTAACCTGACCCGGCGGCAGCGCTTCGATTTCGCGCGAGATCAGGTTGCCGAAATCTTTGGCAAGGTCTGGCTGTACGTGCTGATCGGTGTCGGAATTGGCGCGGCCATTCACAACTGGGTGCCGGAGGCCTTCATTTCCGCCCTGTTGGGGCAGGACAAATGGTGGTCCGTTCTTGTCGCCACCATCGTCGGGATTCCGATGTATGCGGACATTTTTGGAACGCTTCCGATTGCCGAGGCACTGGTCGGCAAGGGTGTGGGAATCGGCACCGCTCTCGCCTTCATGATGGCCGTGACGGCTTTGTCGCTGCCCTCGATGATCATGCTCAAGCGCGTGGTGAAATTGCCGCTGCTGCTTCTCTTTGTCGGCATCGTTGCGGCAGGTATCATCATGATCGGCTATTTCTTCAACGCCTTTGGGGCCATGTTCCTCTGAAACGGGAGTTACCGCAAATGATCATCAAGATTCTTGGTTCGGGCTGCAAGAAGTGCATCGCCCTCAGCGAAAACGCGAAGGCCGCCGCCGATGCTGCCGGGATTTCGGCCGAGATCGTAAAGGTTACGGACTTTGCACAGATCGCCGCTTACGGCGTGATGTCCACGCCTGCGCTTGTGATCGATGAGAAGGTGGTTTCGGCGGGCAAGGTCCTCAGCGTATCGGAAGTGGCTGAGCAGCTCGCAGCCATCTGATGGGGAAACCGGCAGGTTTCCCCACCTCATTATCCAGCGGCAACCGGCTCCACCTGTTCGTGGCGGTCCGGATCGGTGACAAAGCCGAACGCGCCGGGAGCGTATTCGCCGACCGGGACCCGGTAGTGTCGGACAGGCACTGCTCCGCGCGCACCGCCCATCGTCGCGACACAGTCGACCATTCCCGGATGGCTGTCCGACCGCACTGCCGAGATGACGATCCAGTCGGCCGCATGGACCTCGCGGAAACGGCGCTCGTCCTTGACGCGTGACTGGCCGGGGGCAAGCTCGATGCCGTGGATCGCCTCCCAGGCGTCCGGATAATAGGCAATCAGGCTTTCAGCCGCGATCCGTCGCTCCCGCGTGGTGAACAGGCCCGGGAAGGTGAAGGCTACCTTGGCCCAGTCGCAGTCCTCCTCGTACCAGCCATTCGCGTGCCGCAGTAGCGGATGAACCGCTGCATTGCGCAGATCGTCGAGATGAAAGCCGCCATGCCCGGCGGTGGAGTGGCAGCTGATCCCCTCACCATAGCGGCAGGATTGCTGGGCCGGGCCCCACGGCGTCGATCGGCGCGGGGTCGTGGCCGGACGGGGAAGCCTCAGCAATTCGCGGTGGTGCTCGGCAATCTCGGCAACATGGGCCCTGAATGCCGCCTCATCGGCAACGATGTCGCACGAGCCCCAGAAGTCCTCCTCGGTCCAGTCGGCCATCGCCTTCTTGAGCCGCCAGGCATTGGCGATGCGCAGGCCGGTCCTCGCAGGAACCGCGATCCAGGAATGATCCTCCAGTCTTGCAGCGAGCAGGCCTCCGGCAGTCCTGCCGAACACCGGTGCGGGATTGGTCACGATCGTCATCATGCGGCCCTCCGCATCGCGCCAAGTCCGCCCGTCTCAACCGCTTCGACGATGCTGAGGAAGGGGTTGGAATAGCGATGGCGCGCCAGCCATTCGTGAGCTGAGGGCAGGTCTTCGGCCAGATGCTGAAGCTCCACCTTGCCATTCCATTCGGTGAGCACCCGAACCATGCCCGGGCGCGGTCGCTCGAGAATGCCAAAGTCGAGCGGACATGTGAGCTCGAAATGCCGGCTGACGGTGAGGATCGTCACGCCTTCGGAACCGTATTCGCCGATCTTCAGCACGAAGCCGGCGGACTGGAAGCTGCTGCCAAACAGGCGGCGCGGGTAGATGGCGACAAGCCGGCCAGTGCCGTTCCATGTGCGCCAGGCAGCCAGCTTGCGTCGGAAGCGCTCGGGCGGCCGTGGCTGGTCATTGGCAAAGCTGACCAGGCTGCCAAGCGGCGCGGTGTCGAAAAGGTCATGGGCATTCATCGGTCTGGTCCTGTGATCGGGGCGCTGCGGCGTGATCGCGCGCGCGCCGGAATTGGGAGGGAAAGGGACCGGGACGCGAACGGGCGCATCCCGGCCCTCGGGGGTCACTCGGCCGCGATGGCCCACGCGTCGAAGCTGCCGTCCTCACCGTCCTCGAGCTCCCCGTCGCCGGTGAGGAAGGCTGGCAGGTCGTCACTCGCTGCGGTGCTGACCGCGCCCAGATCGACAAGATCGGCGATGCCCGGCGTGCGCAGCGGTTCGGGCAGCCATGCGCTGTCCTCGAGCAGGCGGGCTGCCTCGCGGGCCATGTCGCCTTTCTTGAGGTGATCGATCAGCGCTGCGGTCTCCTCGCCCCGGGCTTCGGCCACCGCAGCAAGGATGTGCGGCTTGGTCACCCGGCCGAGGTAGTTCTCGACCCCGGGCTTCCAGCCTGCGGCCACCATGTCGAGATCGACTGCGCGGGCGAGGACATGGGCTTGCTCGATGCGCCGTGCCACCGTGTGGGCGGAAACCCTGCCATCGTAGCGGCTGGCCGGTTCCCACTGCGCATTGATGCCGAAAGCGGCGCAATGGGCGAACAGGGAGGCCTGGTCGGCGCCGGTCATGGACAGAAGAGCTGCCCAAAGATCGATGTCGTGCTCGGGCAACCTCGCCTTCCACTGGTCGTGCCGCGCGATGATCGCGCGGGCGCTGACCGAATCCGCCATGCCCGGCGCCTGGTGCGGGAACCCGGTGCGATGCACCGCCACACCGAGACAGCTTTCCCGCGCTCCATGGTAGAACGTCTGGAGGACTATGGCATGGAGGACGACGGCAAAGGCCACGTCAGGGCGGTTCGCAACCGCATCCTGCAACGCCAGCGTGCGCTCGGCGGTCAGTTCGCAAACGAGCTTGTCGGGCAGCGGTTTGATGCTGCTCTCGTCTTCTTCGGGCTCGCGGGAAGGTTCGCTGCCCTGCGACGGTTCGCCGCCGCAGGGCCGATCGGCATCGACGCTTGCGGCATCGTGCCCATCTTCGCCGCCAGCATACCTGCCATCATCCGCCATGCCCGATTCCGGCTTGGGCTCATCCTCGGCGCGCACGAAGCCGCGTTCGACATGAAGCGATCCGTCGACATCGACGCTGATGAAGACCCCGGCCATCGCCATGTCCTCGGGCGCGAATACCGGCGGGCGTTCCAGCAGCAGGGCCAGCTCCTCGTCGATCGCGGTCAGCCGCTGTTCGACTTCGTCCGGAATGTCGGAGGCACGCTCGTAGTCGTTCTCAAGAGCCGCAGCTTCGGCCTGCAAGGTTTCGGCCCGGGCCTGCTCCTCATCGGTGAGTTCAGCGGCCGTGCCGGTGAGCACGCGCATGTCGTCGCGATAGCCCCAGGGAAAGTCGACTGCCGTCGCCGCCCATTTCCAGCCTTCGGCCTCGAGCCGTGCGGCTTCTGCCTGCAAACGCTCGGCGACCAGCGTGTCGAGCAGGTGCACGTCCTGCAGCCAGCCCCCGTGGTCATCCTCGAACAGGTCGCGCATGACGCTGCCGCCCGCAGTCACATAGGCATCGAGCGTGACGAAGCGGACCCGCTTGTCGGAGGCGCGCACGGTATCTTCGGTCAGGCGCGAGCGGATATAGGCGGGCGAACGGTTGAAGCTGTGCGCCAGCATCTCCCAGACCTGCTCCTGCCGCTCGTGATCCTCGCAGACCGAGAAGGCCATCAGCTGATCGAGGGTCATGCCGTCATCGGCATAGATCGCATGCAGCCGGGGCGAAACCGAGGCGAGCTTTAGTCGCTGTCGCACGACAGCCGACGTCACCATGAAATGGGCGGCGATGTCCTCGAGCCCCAGGCCCTGATCGCTCAGCACCTGCATGGCGCGAAACTGGTCGAGGGGGTGCAGCTGTTCGCGGTGGGTGTTTTCCGCCAGCGAGTCTTCTTCCGCAGAAATGTCGCTGCCCTCGCGCACCACGCAAGGGACGGGCTGGGTTTTCGCCATGCGCTTCTGCTTCACCAGCAGTTCGAGGGCGCGGAAGCGGCGGCCGCCCGCAGGCACTTCGAACAGGCCGGTTTCCTGCCCGGCATCGTCGAGCTGGGGGCGGACATTGAGGCTCTGGAGCAAGGTGCGCCGGGCGATGTCCTCGGCCAGCGCCTCGATCGAGACGCCGGTCTTGACCCGCCGGACATTGGCCTGGCTCAGGACCAGCTGGTTGAAGGGAATGTCGCGCGACTGCGACAGGACGATCTTGGAAGCGGCACTTGCCATGTCAGGTCTCCGGTGGCGGACCGCCGGGAGCCTCTCTCCCAGCCCCTGGCCCGTCACGAAGCCCCCGGCTTCCCTTTCCCTCTATGGGGCGGGCGCCGCCTGTCCGGGGACGGCGACGCCCTTGCCCTGATCCCGCCGTTAGCCCGCGCGGAGACCTCAGGCCGCCCGGGCCCGGTCGGGCGCCGCCTCTTCCGCCCGTGCGAAGGCGAGGAGGAAGTCTGCGGCCTTTGAGGCGGCACTTGCGGCCCGCACGATGGCGCGGTTGTCCTCGCGCAGGATCGCCAGCCACGAACCGAGGTAGTCGGCATGGCGCACGCTGGGCTCGATCCCCAGCGCCGCGCAGACGAAGGCGCTCGTCATCTCCGCGCACAGTTCCTCCCGGCCATATTCAGGCGAGCCAAACCGGCCGGACTGATCGCGGGAGAGCCGGCTCGGATGCCCCGTCCAGTGCCCCAGTTCATGAAAGGCCGTGCGGTGCCAGTTGATCGGCTCGGGGAAGGCCTCGGGGCGCGGAATCTGGATGTAGTCGCGCGAAGGCACGTAGAAGGCCTCACCGCCCACGATGCGAATATCGGCGCCGGTGGCGCGGATCAGGGCATCTGCCTCAGGCAGGATCAGTGACCGGTCGACCGGCGCGACCGGTGCGCTCAAGTCCTCGGGCAAGCCGTCGCACTGGTCGGTCGAAAAGACCGTGTAGCGCTTCAGGAACGGGATCGTGCCGGGCGTCCGGTCTTCCTCGCGGGCCCGTTCGCGCTCCTGCTGCGGGGTGTAGCGGTGAGCATAGACCACGGTCATGCCGCGCTCACCCTTGCGGACATTGCCGCCCAGTTCCAGCGCCTGGCGGAAGGTAAGAAAGCGGTTGGTGGTGAAGCCGCGTTCGATCATCGCGCTCCACAGGATCAGGATGTTGATCCCGCTGTAGCGCGCGCGAGTGCTGGCATTGACCGGCAGGTCAAGGGCTGCTGCGGCCGAATCCCACGGCTGCACCCAGGGCACGCGCCCCTGCTCGAGCTGAATGATAATCCGGTCAGTGATGTCCTGATAGAGGTCGGTCCGCTCGGTTACGGAAGCGCTACGTGCGCGGAAAGATGCCATGGCCTGTCTCCTCGGACGGACCGGCCGGGGGCCACTCCCTCTGGCTTCGGCACCGTCACGGCCGAAGCCGCCAGGCTCTCACTCTCCAACACCGTTGCCAGCCATCGCGCGAGCGGTCAGCGAGATGACCCTGATAGATAAGACGCACCCTGACAGAGGCGGCAAATGGCTTGCCAGGTGCCTGGCAGGCCGAAAGGCGGGGCATGTCGTCTTTCGCAGGCTGCCCTTGCGATCTTTACCGCCGGGTCAGAGTGCGCGCGGGGCCCGATGGTGAAGTTGCCGCGCCCTCAGGAGCAGGTCCGACAGGATGTGCGGGATAGAGCGCGTCACCAGCTCCGCTCCGAATCAAAGGGGCGTTGCGGGGCAGGCTGTGCAAAAACTCATTCGTCTAATCCGCCGCCGCCAGCACCGCGACGCGCGTCTCACCCCGCTGGCGTCAGTCGCTCGGCACCGAAGGCATTTACTGCATGGAGGATGTTGAAGGCGACAATCGAGAGAGCCGCTTCGGCCTTTACCGCTCTGAGACCTCGCGTGAGGAACCTTCCGCCGCCGGACATCCGTTTAATCGTGCCGAAGGGGTGCTCTACAGTACATCGGCGGGTCACCATCAAGCTCGGATCCGCGTAGATTCTGGCCTCCATACGATCCAGCGCCGCCTGATCGAACAACCGATGGATGGTCCGTTGGGCGCCGGACGTGCATCGGCTCTTCAGCCGACAGTCTTTGCATGCGGGCGTTCTATATCGGATCGCACGGTTGCGGGTATGTTTGCCGGATGGTCTCAACGTCTTGCCGGCGGGGCACCGGATTGTGTCGGTCTCCTCATCATACACGAACTGCGCTGGCCGGAAAAAGTCGGTGCTCATGGCGCCGCGTTTGATCGGCGCCGCGACCTCAATATGGTCGCGCTCGCATTGCGCGACCGCCTGGGCGTTGGAGTAACCGCCGTCGGCCAGGACTTTGAGCTCGTCAACCTCAAGCACCTCCATCGTCGCCATCGACATTGGATGCAGGAGCTGGCTGTCGTTTGCCTCGTTGGTCACGTCGTGATGTATGATCAGGCCGCTATCTACATCGACCACGCTTTGCATGTTGTAGCAGGGTGTCTTGGGAGAACGTCCATAGCCCATCGGCCGCGCGTCGGACTCGCCAAAGACCAAAGCCGTCTCGTCGCGATCCTTCAGGATGTCCTGCCGGCGCACGAGCCTGTCTTTGCGGCGCCCGAGGGTCTCCATCGCAGTGGTGAACGCCTCCCGATGTTTGGGCTGATCGTCGAACCCCTGGGCCACTGCCTCATCTATGATGTCGAGCCGTTCAAGGTAGTAGGCGATCTCCTTTTCGGTGTGCGCAACGTCACGGGCCAGCCGGTCGGCGCCAGCGATGTTCTTTGGGCTCGCGACCGCGCGCATCTTCGTCCCGTCCAGCGCGACCAATCGACCGCTGATCAAGCCGGTTTCGCGGCAGAACTGGATGAATGCAGCGCTGGCGCTGACAATGGCTTCCGGATTGTCATGACGAAAGGAGGCGATCGTTCGGTAATCCGGGGCGAGCCGGCGCATTAGCCAAAGCGCTTCGAGGTCGCGGACACACGCTCGTTCCAATTGGCGTGAGGACCGTACCTGGTTGAGGTAGCCCCAGATGTACAGCCGGAGCATATCGCCTGGATGGTATCCAGGGCGGCCGGTGACCGCAGCGATAGCGCGACCGAAGCCAAGCTCAGCCAAGTTCAAGCTGGTAACAAAAGCATCGACGACTCGGACCAATGCGTCCGGGGAAACATAGTCATCAACACAAGGAGGAAGCAGGTTGACCTGATCTCGCGCGAGTCCCTCAATAAAACTCATGCACACCCCGGCGCGGAAGATGGGAAGATAATTGGATTCTACACTGACAGGTTCATTAGTAAAAGCTTGTTCTTGGCTTTGAACATCTGCGCTAGGCGGCGTAATAACTCATTACAGATGTTGCGGGCTTCCGAGAAGGATGAGGTCAGAATCGCCGGGTTCTCCGTTACGTCGAAGCAGTGGCCGCTTGCGCGTCGAGCTGCCACCCGTAGCTTTTGGAATCCGGTACGAGATCGGCGATGGTGAACTGATCGAGGTGTCGCGCGAAAGCTTCCAGCGCGCCTGCCAAGGCATGGCGCAAGCCGCATGCGGGCGTCACGACGCAGCTGTTGGTCGCCGCGTCGAAGCATTCGACGAATGTCCCGGTGTCTTCCATGATGCGCATGATCGAACCGACGTTCAGGGCATTGGCGGGCCGCGCCAGCTTGAGGCCCCCGCTCCGGCCCCGCACACCCTCGACAAATCCCTCCGCGGCCAGTCGCTGCGCCACTTTCATCAGATGGTTCTTCGAGATGCCATAAGCGTGTGCGATCTCGGCGATCGAATGATGGCCGTCCTTCACGGCCAGGAACATCAATGTGCGAAGGGCATAGTCGGTCTGGACGGACAATCTCATAAAAGATGCATATCATATATTGGTTTTATCCGCCAAGGCGCGTAAACCATGCACACATCTTAATCGAGTCGAGGCAGGCAATGACGTCGAACCATGCCGAGCAAGCGCGGGCACGCAAGATGGCGGATGCGCTCGCCTGCGGGATCGATGATGCGTTTATTTCGCAGCTTGTGGAGAGTTTCTACGACACCGTCCGCCAGGACGACACGCTCGGCCCGATCTTTGCGGAGCGCATCGGCGACTGGCCGCATCATCTGACGCGGATGAAGGATTTCTGGGCCTCGATCATGCTCGAATCCGGTCGGTTCAGCGGCAATCCGATGCGCAAGCATATCGCGATCGGCGAGCTTGATGAGGCGCATTTCGCGCGCTGGCAGTCGCTCTGGGACCAGACGCTTGCTCGGATCGCGCCGAACGCTGCGGTCGCGGATCGGTTTCGCGAAGCGGCACTGCGCATTGGCGAGAGCTTGCTGACCGGCATCAAGATCGACCGCGGCGGCCTGGCCGCCATTTCCGCGAGGGCCGCGTCGTGACACCGGTCCCCTACGGCGCATCGCCGATCTTCGATGAGCAAAGCCTACCCGACGCGCTGCGCAACGATCATCGCACCAAAGCAGGCACCTGGGGCCTCCTGCGGATGCTGGAGGGCGAAGTGCGGCTCGTTTTCGTCGATCCGCCGAGCGAGCAGCTCGTGACGCCCGACAGGCCCGCGATCATCCCGCCGCAAGCAACCCATCATGTCGTTCCGCTCGGCCCCATGACGATGCAGGTCGAGTTCTACCGGGAACGCCCAGAGCTTGTCGAAGACGCGGACCGTGGATGACTTCGCCCTTGCTCGCACGGTGCATGTCGTCGCGGTCCTGTTCTGGATAGGCGGCGTCGGTTTCGTCACCTGGGTGCTGATGCCGACGCTTAAGGCAACGGAACTGCCGCAGGATCGCTTGCGCCGTTTTCAGCAGATGGAGGCGCGCTTTGCCTGGCAGGCACGCCTGTGGGTTCTGCTTGCCGGCGCAAGTGGCCTGTGGCTGGTGGCGCGCGCCGATCTGTGGAGCCGCTTCCTCGACGGCCGGTTCTGGTGGATGCACCTGATGGTCGCACTCTGGACCGTGTTTGCGCTGATGTTGCTCGTCATCGAGCCGCTGCATCTCCATCGCCGCCTCGCCAATACACAGTCACCAGAGGCGGATTTCGCTCGAATGATCCGGCTGCATCAGTTATTACTTGCCGTCAGCATCATAACAATTTTGGGCGCGGTAGGCGGTAGTCACGGACTATTCTGAACGGAGGGGGTTTGGGGCATGAAGAGCTATCAAACGACATTCAGCATCAAAAGGCTGTGGATCATCCTGTCGGTCGGCATGGTGGTCATGTTCGGAATCCTACTGTTGCTGGGCCAGCAGATCTACCAGCAGGCGCCGCCCATTCCCGAAGCGGTGAAATCCCAAAGCGGCGAGACATTGTTCACGCGCGCGGACATCGAGACCGGCCAGAATATCTGGCAGTCGATCGGCGGCATGGAACAGGGCTCGATCTGGGGCCATGGCAGCTATCTGGCGCCCGACTGGAGCGCCGACTGGCTGCACCGCGAGGCGGAGGCATTGCTCGCCCTGTCGGCCTCGCAACCTCTCCCAGGCGTGTCCGCGACGCAGGCGGAGGCTATGCGAAGGGCCGGGCTGCAGGAGGAGATGCGTAGGAACACCTACGACCCTGCATCCGGCGTCATCACGGTCAGCGACACCCGCGCGCGCGCGATCCGGCAGGTACAGCAGCATTTCGTAAGCCTGTACGATGGCGGCGATCCTGCCTCGCTAAAGCTCCGCCGCGACTATGCCTTCCCGGTCTATGGCGAGCTGTCGGCCGCGGAAGCCCGGCAGCTTACCGCCTTCTATTTCTGGACGGCCTGGGGGGCGACCACCGATCGTCCGGGCCAGAACATCACTTATACCAGCAACTGGCCGCACGAACCCCTGGTGGGCAATAGCCCAACCACCGGTACATTGTTGTGGAGCCTTGCGTCGGTCATCCTGCTGCTTGCGGCGGCAGGCGCACTCATCGCCTATTACGCCAAGCAGTTCGACGTCTGGCGCGGCGACATCCTGCCCGAGGGCGGCATGGCGACCTCTGATCTTCTGGGACAGGCCGTCATCACACCGTCGATGCGGGCTACCGCGAAATATTTCTGGGTCGTCTGCGCGTTGTTCGTGGGGCAGGTGCTGCTGGGCATTGTCACCGCTCATTATGCGGTCGAGGGACAAGGGCTCTATGGCCTGCCTTTTGCAGAATATCTTCCCTACACGATCACCCGCACATGGCACACGCAACTCGCGGTGCTGTGGATCGCCACGGCATGGCTGGCGACCGGGCTCTATGTCGCGCCGATGCTCGGGGGACGCGACCCCAAGTTCCAGCGGCTCGGCGTCAACTTTCTGTTCGTCAGCCTTCTGGTCATCGTCATCGGCTCCTTTGCCGGGCAATGGGCGGCCGTCCACCGCTTCTTCACCAGTCTGACGGCGAATTTCTGGTTCGGTCATCAGGGCTATGAATATGTCGATCTCGGCCGCTTCTGGCAGATCTACCTCCTGATTGGCCTGTTCCTCTGGGTGGCGCTGGTGGTGCGCGCGCTCTGGCCCGTGCTGCGACGGGAAGGCGGAAAGTCCCTCATCTATCTCGTGCTGGTGTCAGCGCTCGCCATCGGGCTGCTCTACGGCGCGGGGCTGATGTGGGGCCAGCATACGAACATCGCCATCATGGAATATTGGCGCTGGTGGGTGGTGCATTTGTGGGTCGAGGGTATTTTCGAAGTCTTCGCCACGGCCATCATCTCGCTGCTGTTCGTCCAGATGGGCATCCTGCGAACCTCCACCGCCACCGTGATGGTGTTGTTCGCGACGATCATCTTCCTGTTCGGCGGGGTGCTCGGGACCTTCCATCACCTGTATTTCAGCGGCACGCCAACGTCGGTGATTGCGGTCGGCGCGATGATCTCGGCGCTCGAAGTGGTGCCGCTGCTGGTTGTCGGCTTCGAAGCCTATACGCGGCACAAGGTCGAGCATGAGGCCGAGTGGGAACGGATCTATCACTGGCCGTTCATGTTCTTCGCCGCCGTCCTGTTCTGGAATCTGGTCGGCGCCGGGCTGTTCGGCTTCCTCATCAATCCGCCGATCGCGCTCTATTACATGCAGGGGCTGAACACGACGGCGAACCATGGCCACGCCGCGCTGTTCGGCGTCTATGGCATGCTCGGCCTGGGGCTGACGCTCTATTGCATGCGTGGACTGACCGACGTCACGCGGTGGAACCAAAAATGGATCAGGATCTCCTTCTGGTCGCTCAATATCGGCCTTGGCATGATGACTTTCCTGTCGCTGCTCCCGCAGGGCATCCTGCAGACCTACGCCAGCATCGAGCACGGCTATGCCTATGCGCGCTCAGCGGAGTTCATCCATAGCCCGATCATGCAGGCGCTGGTTTGGGCAAGGGTGCCCGGCGATGTCGTGTTCGCTCTCGGCGTTTTCGCGTTCGCATGGTTCATGGTTCAGGCGTTCATGCACGGCAGGAAGCCGACTCCAGAAACGGCGGCCATTCCAAAGCCGGCGCTTTAGATCCGCCACTCCGCTTCCCGGCTGTACCCCGGTTTTCAACGGACGGCCGGCTAATTTCGGGCGTTGGTCGCTCCCGGCCAACGCCATTTGTCCGTGAAACGGCTTCAGGATCGCCGGACAGGCTTGCCTGATCCGTGGGTTTTAGCACAGCCTGGGGGTATCCCCGCTCGAAGGGGTAGGTCGAGACAGAGCAGCGGCTCGGGCTCAGGGGAAGACTTTCCCCAAAAAATATTTACTGCGATGCGGTGGTATACCGGTGGGATACTGACCCAATGCCAACAAAGACGGCGACCCGAAGGTCGTCTTAAGCCTTTGATTTATGCTGGAAAACTGGAGCGGGCGAAGGGATTCGAACCCTCGACCCCAACCTTGGCAAGGTTGTGCTCTACCCCTGAGCTACGCCCGCTCTGGCGGCTGGCGACCGGTGGGTGCCAGCGGGTGAGGCGGGCGATTAGCACCGGCTTTTGGAGTCGGCAAGCCCCCATTGTACTTTTCTTACAGGGGCGGGGCGAAGGGTTGGCATCCGGCGTATAATTCCCACATAACGCGGCGAAGAGATTCTTTTCGCGCCGGCACGCGGCCTATTGCGGCCGCCGCCGCCGCGCGAACCAACCGGCAAGGAGCATGAGCGTGGCGACATTGGGGCTGAACCCGCAGGAAAAGGAAGCCGTCGAAGCCTTCCGCCGCGACGTCGTCGAACCGTCGATGACGAAGCTCGTCATCCTCGATTTCTGGGCCGAATGGTGCGGGCCGTGCAAGCAGCTCGCCCCCGTGCTCGAAAAGGTCGCCGCCGATTACGCCGACAAGGGCGTGGTGCTGGCGAAGGTCGACGTCGATGCGAACGGCTTCATCGCGAGCCAGTTTCAGGTCCAGTCAATCCCGACCGTCTATGCGATCTTCCAGGGCCAGCCGGTCGCCAACCTGACCAACGCGCGTAGCGAAAGCCAGCTCAAGTCGATGCTCGACCAGCTGCTCGCCCAACTGCCCGTCGAAAGCGACGCCGGTGCACGCGCGGTCGAGATCGCTCCGCTGCTCGAAATGGGCGAATCGGTTCTGGCCGAAGGCGACGGCCCGCGCGCAGTCGGCATTTTTTCGCAGATCGCCGAAATGGCGCCCGACAGCGCCGCCGCGCACGGCGGGCTGATCCGCGCGCTGCTCGCCGCAGGCGATAGCGAAGGCGCGGCGTCGGCGCTGGCCGCCGTCCCCGCCGACATTGCGGGCGATCCCGCGATTGCGCAGGCGAAAAGCGCGCTCGAACTCGCCGCAGATGCCCCCGACGCGGGCGAACTCGCGGCGCTGGAGGCCGCGGTTGCCGCCAATCCAGACGACCATAAGGCGCGCTTTGATCTTGCCGTAGCGCAGATCGGTGCGGGACAGCGCGATGCCGCCGCCGATAATCTGCTCCACATCGTCGCCGCCGACCGCGAATGGAACGACGGGGCGGCACGCGCGAAACTGCTGTCGCTGTTCGAAGCGGTCGGGCTGGAAGATCCGTGGGTCGCCGCGCAGCGCCGCCGCCTGTCACTGATCCTGTTCGGCTGATGCCGACCGACGCGCCCCTGACCATTCAGCGGATCGCGATTTTTCCGCTGCCCGGGGCGGTGCTGTTTCCGGGGCTGCACCTGCCGCTCCACATTTTCGAGCCGCGCTACAAGGCGATGGTACAGGAAGTGCTGGCGCGCGACAGGCAGATCGGGATGATCCAGCCGCGCCAGATCCCCGGCGAGGAGGATCGCGAGCCCCCCGCGCTTTACGATGTTGGCTGCGTCGGGCGCATCATCGACGTCGAGGCGCTGGCCGAGGGGCGGTTCAACATCGTCCTGGAAGGTGTTGCGCGCTTTCGCGTCCGCCGCGAGCTCGACGTCACGACACCCTTTCGCCAGGTCGAGGCTGAAATAGAGGCCGAGGTCGAGGATGAAGCGGTGCTGTCGAGCATCGAGCGCGCGAGCCTTGAGCGCGAGGCGAAACGCTTTGCCCAGCGGCAGGGCTATGTCGTGGACTGGGCTTCGGTCGGGCAGCTCGACGACGAAACGCTGGTGAACGGCATCGCGCAGGTCGCACCGTTTGACGCCGCGGCCAAGCAGGCGCTGCTCGAAACCTCTCCGCTCGAAACGCGCGCCGAGCTGGTGATCCAGTTGATGCAGTTTTTCGGCCGCTTCGACGGCGACGACGGACGCGCGACGCTGCAATAGAACGTCAGTGCGGCTTGCCGACCGCCGCCTGCGCCATATCGGCAAAGGCGCGGCGGACGATGTGGCGGTCGCTTTCACCGAGCCGTTCGACGAGCGAATCGACATGCGCGAGCTGGCGCCGGACGAGCGCACGTTCATGCGCGAGCCGCGTCGCCGCGCGCGCTCCTGCCGCTCCGCCGCGCGCGCCGCCTGCAAGCGCCTTGCCGCGCCGCTGCGCCCATTCGGCGACGAGCCGGTCGGCGCATAGCACGGCGAGCGCATCGCGCGCACCGCCTTCGGTCGCGCCTTCGGCGGCGGGATCGGCGAGCCAGTCCCCGGCGCCGTCGTCGACCAGTGCATCGTAGGACAGCGTCACGGCGCCGCGCCGACCCGCGCAGCGCGGATCGCCATGCAGGCGCAGGCGCAGCGCCTGAAGCTCGGCGCGGATCTGCCAATTGGCATAGGTCGTAAAGCGCGCGCGCGCGCGGGATCATAGCGTTCGGCCGCGCGGTGCAGCGCGATCGCGCACGCCTGCGCGGCGTCATCGGCACAGTCGCCAAGTCCATATGCGCGCGTGAAATAGCGAATGCGCGGCGCCGCGAGCGCCAGCAGATGTGCAAAGGCACGATCGATCCGCGCCCGCGCCCGCGCACCCGGCGCCGCCTCTGCCGCGGTGTGCGCCGCGATCAGCGCGCCGACCGCGCTTTCGAATGCCTCGCTCCTGTCCGACATCTTATGCCCCCTGTTCCCGGCGGCAAAATGGCCGCGCAGGATCAGGCTATGCCGCGATGGTTAGCGCAGACGCACCGGACGCCTAAGTAGGACTACCTATATTTCGGTGCCGGCGAGCAGCCGCGGCAGATCGCCAGCTTCGCCGCGTGCTTCGTCCATGAAGAAGCGCTTGAGCGCCGGCATGCGCTGCACCGCGCCGAGCCCGGTACGGCGGACGAAGGAGGCAGCACGTCCGGGAATGCCGAACAGCCGCGTCAGTCCGTCGGTTGCGAGGCTGACCATCAGATTGTCGAGCCCGCGCCAGCGCTGATAGCGCGCGAGCAGCGCCGCGTCGCCAAGGTCGAGCCCGATCCGCGCGCCGTCGACGAGCACCTCGGCCAGCGCCGCGGCATCGCGCAGCCCCAGGTTGAGCCCCTGCCCCGCGATCGGATGGATGCCGTGCGCGGCGTCGCCGACCAGGACGATGCGGTCGCCGACGATCTGCGCGCTGTGATGGAAGCCGAGCGGATAGGTCATGCGCGGCGCGACGAGCTCCATCGTGCCGAGAATGTCGCCCGCGCGCTTGCCGAGTTCGGCAAGAAAGCCCCGGTCGCCCAGCTTGGCGAAACCCGGCCCGTCCTGTTCGGATACGGTCCACACGAAGGCCGAACGATGCCGCCCCTCGGCATCGTCGACGAGCGGGAGCAGCGCGAAGGGCCCCGAGGGGAAAAAGATTTCGTGCGCGACCTGATCGTGCGGGCGCGAATGCGCCACCGCGCCGATCATCGCGTGATGATGATAGGACCAGTTGGCGATCGTGAAGCCCGCCGCATCGCGGGTCGGCGATCGGCGCCCTTCGGCGACGATGAGCAGCGGCGCCGCGAGCCGCGTGCCGTCGGAGAGGGTCAGCGTGACGCCGTGCGCGTCGATATCGCGCGCGACCACCTTCGCCGGCATGAACAGGCGCACCAGCGGCGCTTCGGCAAGCGCCGCCGCGAGCGCGAGGCGAAGCTGGCGGTTTTCGACCATCGTTCCCAGCGCGGGGGCATCCGTATCGGCGACGAAGTCGAGCTCGCCCGCCTGTCCCCCGTCGCTGACCTTGATCGCGCGGATCGGGCAGCCGTGGGGCGCGAGCCGGTCGGCGAGACCGAGCACGCCGAACATCTGCCACACCGCGCTGGCGATCGCCGAGGCGCGGCCGTCGAAGCCGGGCGCGATCGTCGCAACCGGATCGGCGGGGTCGACGATCTGCGATGACAGACCATGATGGGAAAGCGCGATCGCCAGCGCCTGGCCGACAAGCCCGCCGCCGGAGATCAGGACATCGCTGCGCAATACTTCGCTCATGCCGCCGCTC
>Ga0209941_1000259_pt1 | contig 83741 bp, 72 predicted proteins | sample ThiBiot_300_plan_FD_183945 | JGI IMG/M metagenome (GOLD analysis project Ga0209941, IMG submission 183945) | Wastewater bioreactor microbial communities from Cape Town, South Africa - Thiocy_solids_1 (SPAdes) | ecosystem: Engineered > Bioremediation > Thiocyanate > Unclassified | place: South...
TTTTTCGATTTAATCGCAGAAATAATCGGAAAGCTATTTTTCATAAAGTAATTAATAAAATGATGCATCAAATTCCCCATCCGTATTTAGTATTAAAAACACTTTATCACTATTCTACCTAATCCTAAAAATTTATATTCATCCCGGATAGATGAAAAATGAAAATGAAGTTAAATTAAGATGCGTTAAAATAGTCCTAATGTCGCAACCAGGATTCGGGGTTCACGTTATCGCTTTCTTTCATTAAGATAAAATCTACCTGTCCTTGCCCTTCATCGTTCGCGCCTGCCTTTCCGATTACCTGGCCTGTTGCTACCCTGGATCCGCGTTGTACACTTGCCGATTCGAGATTGCTATATACAGTAAAATATTTCCCGTGTTTAATGAATACAGCCTGCTTATCATCAATATAGCTCACTAAAGTCACCTCTCCGTCAAACACTGCTTTTACGGGTTCGCCCACTTTTGCGCCAATAGAAACTCCTGGATTATCATAATCAATGCCTCCCGGTAGTTGGTTGCGGCCAAAATGATAAATGACGAATCCATTTGCAGGCCAGGGAAGTGAGCCTTTGTTCTTCTCAAAACTTTCATTTAGTTCTTTATCGGCTTCGCTGCTAACTAAAATACTGCCTTTAGGCGGCGTGGCTTTGGGAGCAGCAGCATTGTTATCCTCTAGTTTGGCATTGGTGTTACTTTCAGGAGCATTTTTCTTAAGTTCTGCCAGTCGTGCTTTTTCTTTTTTGGCGGCTTCCGCTTTTGCTAATTCTATTTCCCGCCTGATCATAGCGGCGATGGCATTTTTTATTTTGGTATCCTGGTTTCGTTTGGCTCTTATCTGTGCAGAGAGTTCTTTTTGCCGGCCTTTTAATTCATTAACAATAGTTGCTTTCTCCTCTTTTTGTTTTTGCAGCTTGGTCAATTCTTTATCCTGCTCTTTAAGAACGACATCTTTCTTTTTTTTGTTTCCGGAAAGAATGGCAATTTTTTCTTCAAGCATATCCTGTGTTTTCAAAATATTTTCTGCTTGTGTTTCGCGGTAATTGCGATACGATTTCAGATAGGCAATTCGTTTGATAGCATCATTAAAATTATTAGCTGAAAAAATGAAATTGAGAAAGTCATAATTGCTCCTGTTTTTGTAAGCATATACCATGCTTTTGGCATATTCTACTTTTAAGGTATCAAGTATTCTCCTAATCTTATTGATCTCTAATTGAGACAAGTAAATATTATCAGTGAGGTTTTTAATTTCACCGCTAATGTTGTTTATAATATTTCCCTGGAGGTTTAATTTTTTATTAATTAATGAAAGCTGGCCAATATTTACTTTCGTGGTTTTCTGAGTTTCAACCAAGGCCTTTTCAGTTTCATCAATTTCCTTTCTTAATTGCTCACGCTGCTGTTGCAAATAGTCCTTATTGAGTTTTTGAGCTGAGGCAATAGCGCTCATTATCAGAAGGATAAACGCTGCTACAATTTTTTTGGGCATGCACACAAACTTTTTAAAAATGATAGATAATACTTATGCAGGCTACAATCCTTTAAAGTAACAATTATTTTGTTTTATAATTTCGTGGAACGTTAAAAGGGAATGATAAATCCTTGTTAAACTCATACTGTTTAAATTCTATTTTAATATCCACTTTAGTTTTTTCCGATACGGTTATAGTTCTAAAGGTTGAAAAATTAAAATTATTATTCTTTTCATAGCCTTCATACGAAAGCCCTGCCGTTCTGTTTTGATTTAAATTAATATCATCCAGTTTCATTCTCTTTAGTGTATAATTGGCTGTAGAAAGATTAAGAAGGTTTTTAAAGAACCTGCCTACAGTGCCTATTATTATATCGCTTTCCGTTTGCCTGAAAGAAACAATACTGTCTCCTACATATACCGGGTTGCCAATAAGAATATCCTGGAGCAGGGAAAAATTCAAAGGGATATGAGCAATATTTTCAACATAGCTGAATGGATGACGCTCTATTGTTTTATCAAGCTTATTTAAGATAACAAGGGAGTCAGGAGTAATACTGATTCTAAAAGCCTCAATTCCCAAGAATGTCGCGCTTATTGATATCCAGATTACCTTATCTTTTTGCATCCTGATGAAAGCATTAAAATCCGGTTGTTTACCATTTTTGTCTTCGTATTGCACTTTTGCTTTTGCAGAAAAAGTAACGAAATTGATCCTGTTGTTATTTAAAGTGGCCAGGGCAGTATTTGCATGAATGTTGGTCAATGAACTGTCCTTGTTTTTGATTATCGTACCGGAGGTATCTCTTGTATTAATTGCTGTTTGTAACTGCTTGGTGGAATGGCAACCGGTTATTACGTATGAAAAAATAAATCCAATAATTATTTTAAACCAAATCTTCATCTGAGCTGATTAAATAAATTAAATAGTACCGGTATGGCCAAAACCTCCTTCACCTCTTATTGATGCTTCTAATTGTGCTACTTGTTTCAATAAAGCTCTTTCTACTTTACACACTACCATTTGCGCTATCCTGTCACCGTGTTGAATACAATATTCTTCTTTTGATAAATTAATAAGAATGATCTTTATCTCTCCCCGGTAATCGCTATCTACGGTGCCGGGAGTGTTAAGGCAGGTAATGCCGTATTTCGCTGCCAGCCCGCTCCTCGGCCTTATCTGTACTTCATATCCTTCAGGAATCTCCAGGAATAATCCTGTGGGTATCATCTGTCTTTCCATTGGCTTTAGCATAACGGGCTCTTGCAAATTTGCCCGCAGATCAAGCCCTGATGAACCCCAGGTAGCATACTCCGGAATTGCATTCTCAGATGTATTTACGATTTTTATTTCAACGTGTTGCATAGCGACAAAGATAGTATGCAATGAACGACCTGAAAAAATAAATGAAGATGGAACTTATTATTGTATAGCTGTTAACAAAACAGTTGCATAGGCTGCGATCCCTTCTTCTCTTCCTACAAATCCCATCTTCTCTGACGTAGTTGCTTTTATTGATACTGCATTGGGTTCTACTGATAAAATGTTCGCAATTATCTTTTGCATCTCAGGCGCATACGGTTTTATTTTGGGCAATTCAAGGCAAATAGTAGAATCAATGTTCCCTACTTTATATCCGGCGTTATTAATAAGCTCATTTGATTTTCGTAATAAAATTTTGCTATCAATATTTTTATAAGCATCATCTGTGTCGGGAAAATGAAAGCCAATATCTCCGAGGGCAACAGCGCCCAACATGGCATCACAAATGGCATGGAGCAATACGTCGGCATCGCTGTGGCCGAGCGCTCCCCTGGAATGTTCCAGCTTTACACCACCGATCCATAATTCTCTTCCGGCTACCAACTGATGAAAGTCTATCCCATAGCCTATCCTGAAAGGTTGTATCATATTTTTGTTCTTAAATAGTGATCATTGAGTGATTCAATCGCAGCATATTTATGCTAAAAAAAACGCCCCAAAGATAGGGGCGCTACAATATTTTTAAGAATTGGATTTATTCTGTGCCACCAACTGCTGTTGATTTATCAAGATTAAAGAGGATACTAAAACGTAAAGTATTTGATAATGGATTACGATTAATACCATTCCCTGATGGAACGAGGTAAGAAAAATTTAATCCGAACAAATTATAGTTCAGCCCCGCGCCCACTGTAAAATATTGCCTGTCGCCTTTAGTAGGAGCTTCGTAAAAATAACCGGCTCTGAAAGAGAATTGATCATTATAAGTATATTCGGCGCCCACTGAAACCTGGAACTCTTTCAACTCTTCCTTAAAACCGCCGGGGGCATCGCCAAAGGAACTGAACCAACTTCCTACCACTCCCTTGCTATGATAGTCAGCAAGACCTGCGGAGTCGCCGAGCGCCGGCGGAGTCGGAACAAGAAGTTTATTAATATCCAACCCAAAAGTTATTTTACTTGTTTCATCAAATACGTTTACATAGGCAGCGCCTAATCCCAAATTAGCAGGAATAAAATCCTTTTCCGTAGCATCATTGGTATAGGATATTTTAGTTCCTAAATTAGAAAGCGTAACTCCCCAATTAAACCCTGATACATTACCTCCTTCTGAGCCATCGCTGAACAACGAAAGATCTCCGGCAACTGAAGTTCCTGTCTTATAAGTAGAACCGCTCGCAGATTGCCCACTCGCAAGATTCGAGTTAATGTATCTAAGAGATATGCCCAATCCTAATTTTTCAGAAAGCTTGCGCGAATAACCTGCATCTATTGCAAATTCGCGTGGCCTGTATTTTTGTAATTCATTACCTAAGTTATCAGTAAACTGTATGTTACCTAAGCTAAAATAACGTACTGATCCGGAGATGGCTTGCTGATCGTCCAACTGGTAATATCCCGAGGCAGAAACAAGATATACATCGTTTAGGTCTAAACCTTTAAGCCATGGAGTATAGGTTAATGCAATAGCAGAATTACTTTTTGCAAATGGGATCTTTGACAAGTTCCAAAAAATGGCATTCGCGTCAGGAATGGTGGCAATGCCCACGTCACCCATACCACCAGAGCGTGCATCAGGCGAAATTCTGAGAAAAGGGACAGCAGTAGTAACAACGTTTATAGGATCAGATTGTGCATGCACAGATATTGTACTACCTATCAGCATTATCACTGCTGTCCATCTTAAAATGACTTTTTTCATGTGTATTTAATATGTCCTGGTTAGGTAGAGCTTAACTTTATAAGTAGAAATTTGGGGGGTGTAAAAATAAATTTTTTTTTTGAACAGCCAAGTATTTTTTGAGCAAGCTCATATTACGGAAATGAACGTTTTATTTTTATAAATATTGTTCTCTAAGAAAAGGATTATTTATTCTCTTGAAAGAATTAAAAATACCAGGTGAACCATAATAAACGTTAAGTATTTGTGAACGGATTGCAAAAAAAGCAGGCTCAAATAAATTTAGTTATTCCGGCAAATCCAAACCAAAATAAAGTATTTATATTCGCATAGAAAAGTTACCCTAATCACAATAACAAAGAAATCCCTTCGTTAAATAATCTGCAAAACGAATATACATGTTTAAATCACTATCTACCGGAAAAATTACTTTAATAGTTCTGGCCGTACTAATAACCCTGTCTTCGTGCAGTAAAAAGAAAGATAAATCCTCTGTAACAGGATGGAATTACGATGATAAAAACTATGGCAATTTCCATGTGCTGAAAGCTAATGAACAAAAAGCAGGGCCAGGCCTGGTTTTCGTTCAGGGAGGTACTTTTGTAATGGGAGCCAAGGAAGAAGATGTAATGCGTGATTGGAACAATGTTCCCCGCAGGGTAAGTGTTAATTCATTTTATATTGATGAAACAGAAGTGGCTAATGTGCACTATCGTGAATATCTGTATTGGTTGTCCAATACATTTGACAATGATACGACTATTATGAGGATGGCGCTTCCTGATACGCTCGTATGGAGAAGTGAGCTTGCTTATAATGAACCTTATGTAGAGTATTATTTCCGGTATCCTGCCTACAATTATTATCCTGTAGTGGGTGTGACGTGGGAACAGGCACACGATTTTTGTATATGGAGAACAGATAGGGTAAATGAGAAAATATTAATTGATAAAGGCTATTTAAATAAAAGAGCGCCGCTGGCTGCCATGAAAGGGGGCGAAGGAGATCAAACCTTCAATACAGATACCTACCTGATGAACCCTGAATTAATTAATAACAAAACAGCTCCTAAAAAAGGAGGCTTAAAGGATGTAAGCGGAAGAGCAAGAAAAGTGGTAAACCTGGAAGACGGACTTTTGTTACCAGCATACCGTTTACCTACAGAAGCTGAATGGGAATACGCAGCTTATGGAATTATTGCCCAAAACCCTAAACCGCGTACCAAAGAAAAAAATCATGGTGAAGAAGTCCTTTCCAACCAGCAGGTTTATTCATGGAGTAAAAATGTAAACGGGTTGCGTGATAACCGCAGGGGTAGTTGGCAGGGTGAATTTCTTGCTAACTTTAAAAGAGGAAACGGTGATGTGATGGGTGTTGCAGGCGGCCTTAATGACCGTGCAGCAATACCAGGCCCGATAAAATCCTTTTATCCTAACGGGTATGGCTTATACAACATGAGCGGTAATGTAAGCGAGTGGGTAGCTGATGTGTATCGTCCAATGAGCTCAATAGATGTAAATGATGTAAATCCTTATCGTGGTAATAAATTTGAAAAATTTTATAAAGATGGACAAGGTGAATTTGTAAGAGACACTTTGGGAAGATTGAAAAAAGAAGTAGTGACCGATGCAGAAGCTTCTACCCGCCGCAACTATCAAAAAGGCGATGTGATCAACTATCTTGATGGCGATTCCATATCAAGCGTAACTTATGGCTATGGAATCACTACACTTGTAAGCGATAAGTCACGTGTTATAAAAGGAGGAAGCTGGAATGATATGCCTTATTGGTTATCACCGGGTGCAAGGCGTTTTATGGAGCAAGACCAGGCAAGCAGTACAGTAGGCTTTAGGTGTGCAATGACCCGCCTGGGTAGCCCTGAAGGAAATGGATTCAAAGAAGGAAATATCTTCGGAACAAGAAAACAAAACAAAAAGAAAAGATAAACTCGTTTTTTTTATTTCATAATTAATAAAAGCCTCTTGTTGAGAAACAGGAGGTTATTTATTTAAAGAGATGATTGGTATGGGCAGGGAAAGAAAAACTTAAATCTGCGATCAATCTTTCTCACCAATAATTAATCAGAAACACTTTTACATTTTGACTTCATAGATCAAAACAAAAAATTTCTATCAGTATCTTCGCGCCCGAAATGTACCAGGTACTTCGTAATATATTATTTTGGTTTGATGCAGAAGAAGTGCATTATTTTTCAATGAATATGCTTTCCTTCTTTTGCAAATTTTCCTTTATTAAAAATTATTTGAAAAAGAAGCTTACGCCTGATAGTAAAAAATTTTCAAAAGAAGTTTTTGGAATTATCTTTTCAAATCCTGTTGGCCTTGCTGCAGGCTTTGATAAGAATGCCAGGTACCTCAATGAACTGGAAGCATTGGGTTTCGGCTTTGTAGAAATAGGAACTGTGACACCACTGCCACAAGATGGAAATCCCAAACCCCGATTATTTCGTTTGCCAAAAGATAAGGCATTGGTCAATCGTATGGGGTTCAATAATGATGGCGCAAAGGCAGCAGCAGAAAGGGTCAGAGAATATAAGCTAAAAAATAAAAACAGTAAATTGGTCATTGGTGGCAATATTGGGAAAAATAAGATCACACCTAATGAAGATGCCTGGAAGGACTATGAAAAATGCTTTATAGAATTGCATGGTGTGGTTGATTATTTTGTAGTAAATGTGAGTTCTCCCAATACGCCTGGCTTAAGAGATTTGCAACAAAAAGATGCCCTGCGAAAAATTCTCACTAACCTTCAGCAAATCAATAGAACAAAAATTATTCAAAAACCTTTACTCCTAAAAATATCCCCTGATCTTAATCAGGATGATCTTGACGATATTATTGATCTGGCAATGGAAATAAAGTTGGATGGATTGGTAGCAGCCAATACAACCATCAGCAGAAAAAATTTAATTACTTCAGAGAAAGAAATTTCTCAGATAGGCGCTGGCGGATTAAGCGGGAAACCTTTAAGAGAAGAAGCCAACAGAATTACCGGTTATATATACAAGCAAACAAAGCAAACCATTCCCATCATCAGCAGTGGCGGCATTTTTTCAGCCCATGATGCTAAAGAAAAACTGGAAAATGGAGCAAGCCTCATCCAGGTATGGACAGGATTTATTTATGAAGGGCCTGGAATTGTGAAGAGGGTTTTGGATTCCTGACTTATCTTGCCTGATCGCCCTGGTTGATTTCATTATCTTCCGGATAGACTGGCCCATCTAATTGCACCACTCTTCTGTTTTGCCGCTTGATCATCACCATATTTAATACCTCCACAATGAATGAGAACGCCATCCCGAAATAAATATAATTTTTTAAATGCAGTTCTTCAGCCTTTTCCGCAGCCCAGCCTTCTATCACCAGGCTCAGTCCGATCATCACTAAAAAAGAAAGGGCAAGCATTTTAAAAGTAGGATGCTTGTGAATGAAAGCCGCTATATAAGGGCTGAATGTAAACATAACTATCATAGCAATGACCACTGCGGCTATCATTATTTCTACATGCCTGGCAGTACCCCCGGCGGTAATAACACTATCAAAAGAAAAAACCATATCCACCAGGATGATCTGGAAAATAGCTTGCGAAAAACCAAGTGGTTTTTTCTTAAGAGTTTGCATATTAGGGTCTTCGCCTTCCAGTTTCTGGTGTATTTCATGCACCGATTTATAGATGAGAAATATGCCACCGGCAAGCATTACAATACTTGCAAGGTCGAATCCTTTGTCAAAAACCGTAAACACAGCTTTACCCTTTTGTGCCAGCAGCCACCCAAGCCCAAGCAACAAAATGCTTCTCACCACAGAGCCCATTATTACCCATGCAAGCCTCGCTCTTTTATGTTTTTCTTTTGGAAGCCGGTTAATGATGATACTTACGAAAATTACGTTATCTACCCCTAATATAATTTCGAGAATTACCAAAATGAAAAAACTGATTATACTATCAGTAGTTAATAAATGACTCATCAATTAATATTTCTTTTATAAATAATCAACTCCCATCGCTGACCTTCCCATGCCTGCCAATTGATAACAACAAAAATTTTCATTAAAAAATACTTTAGCAAACATAATCATTCCGTAAAAAAAATCATTGTTCCCGTAATGGGCAAGCGGCTGGAAAGAAGTTGTAAATTGCGTAGATTTTTAATTAAAAAGATATATGAATATAGGCATAGTCTGCTATCCTACTTTTGGAGGAAGTGGTGTATTAGCAACAGAATTGGGCAAAGCGCTTGCGGAAAAAGGACATAGCATTCATTTTATAACTTATGACCAACCGGTAAGGCTGGGCGGATTCCATACCAACATATTTTATCATGAGGTAACCGTACCCACCTATCCTCTCTTTGATTATCCGCCTTATGAAACTGCATTGGCGAGCGCTATGGTAGATGTAATTACTAATAATAATATAGACGTGTTGCATGTTCATTACGCAATTCCACATGCGTCAGCAGCCTATATGGCACGCCAGATACTTTTAAAAGAAGGCATTGACGTTCCTGTAATTACTACTTTGCATGGAACTGATATTACTTTAGTAGGAAGAGATAAAACCTACTCTCCTGTGGTAACTTTTTCTATGAATGAAAGCGCTGCTATCACTGCCGTTTCCCAAAACCTGCGGGATGAAACTTACAAAAATTTTAAGATGGAAAAAGAGATAGAAGTGATTTATAATTTCGTAGATGCAAAGCGGTTCAATAAAAAACCTGTTACAGCTTTCAGACAACTAATAGCGCCTAATAATGAAAAAATTTTGCTGCATGCGTCTAATTTCAGAAAAGTAAAAAGGGTAGAGGATGTTGTTTATATTTTTGATAAAGTAAATAAAGTAATTCCTTCCAAACTATTATTTGTGGGCGATGGCCCTGAGCGGTCCACTATCGAAGCGCTTTGCAGAAAGACCTGCGCTCATGCAGATATCAGGTTTTTAGGACGGCAGGAGCAAATGGAAGAAATTCTTGCTATCTCAGATCTTTTTATTTTGCCAAGTGAATACGAAAGCTTTGGCCTTGTTGCACTCGAAGCTATGGCTGCGGGAGTTCCTGTGATCTCTACCAATGTAGGCGGATTGCCTGAGATCAATATCAATGGCGTTACAGGCTATTTGAGTAACATTGGAGATATCGAAGACATGAGCAATAACACCATCAAAATTCTTAGTGATGAGAAGGCGTTGGCTAAAATGAAAAAGAAGGCGCAGGCACAGGCGATAAAATTTGATATAGACAATATTGTGCCTGTATATGAGGCATTATATAAAAAAGTTTTGGAAGAAAAATCGGTAAATTAAAAACGAAACAAGTTTATCTTTTTTTGTTCTCTATTTTTTGTTGCTTATTTTATTTCGATGACCAACCGGCAAATATTCTTGAATCACATCGGGCAAACTTCTCCTGACCCACTTGCTCTGGAAATAGTAAAAGCCAGTGGTAGCAAGCTTTACGACATCAATAACAAAGAATACATTGATCTCATCGGAGGCATCAGTGTTTGTAATATTGGCCATGGAAATAGGAAAGTAATTGAAGCCATTAAAAGACAGGTAGAAGATTTTATGCATGTAATGGTAAACGGAGAATTGATCTTGTCTCCTCAAACGGCTTATGCAAAATTGCTTACCGATCATTTACCATCCTCTCTCAATTCTGTTTTTTTTACTGCATCAGGAACGGAAGCTACAGAAGGCGCTATGAAATTAGCAAAGCGTTTTACCGGGAGAACACAGATCGCGGCATTTAAAAATTCTTATCACGGAAGCACGCAAGGTTCTTTAAGCATCATTGGAGATGAATACTGGCGCAATGCTTACCGCCCGTTGTTGCCCGGTATTTTGCATTTGGATTATAACAATTTTGATAGCCTCGAATTGATAAACAAACAAACCGCATGTGTTATTGCAGAAACCATACAGGCAGAGGCCGGCGTGATCGTACCTGATAAAAAATGGCTGCAAAAATTGAGAAAGAAATGCACAGATACAGGAACATTGCTGGTGCTCGATGAAATTCAATGTGGCTTTGGACGCAATGGAACGCTGTGGGCTTTTGAACAATTTGATGTTGTTCCCGATATATTATTATTGGGTAAAGCGCTGGGCGGCGGAATGCCTTTGGGCGCATTTATTGCAGATAAAAAAATAATGGATTCTTTTACCAATAATCCTGTCTTGGGACACATCAATACTTTTGGTGGCCACCCGGTTTGTTGTGCTGCAGGCCATGCAGCCATGCAATTTTTATTAGAAGAAAAAATTATTGATTCTGTTTTTGATAAAGAAAAATTATTTCTTGATATGCTTCATCATCCAAAAATAAAAAATATCAGGAGCCGTGGATTAATGATGGCTATTGAGTTTGAGGATTTTGACCAGAATAAAAAAGTAATAGATGCACTTTTGAGCAAAGGCGTTTTCTCAGATTGGTTCCTGTTTGCCCCTGAATGTTTACGGATCGTTCCACCGCTTATTATTTCTGAAAAAGAAATTTTAGACGCATGTAATGCAATACACGAAGTACTTTCAGGCCTTTGACGACTTAAGGCTTCACATTAAAAATCAATAATATTATGAGAGTTTTGAAATCCTTTTCATTTGCCTTTCAGGGGTTAAGAGATTGTCTTCTTCACGAAAAAAATTTCAGGATACAGTATGTAATTGCTTTAGTGATTTTGATTGCAGGGATTTTCTTTTCATTAAGTAGTACGGAATGGATCAGTATTCTGGCTTGTTTTGCCCTGGTATTAAGTTTTGAAATTATTAATTCTGCGATTGAAAAGTTATGTGATCTGGTTTGCCCTTCCGTTAATCCCGTAATAAAAAAAGTAAAGGATATGTGTGCCGCTGCAGTTCTCGTATCTGCAATTATTTCATTCATTATTGGGTGTATTATTTTTATACCAAAAATATTTGTGCTGTTTCTTGAATGAACTTCCTTAAAATATTTTACGCCCGTGACAAAATGAATCGTTTTATCCAGTTCATCCAAATTAAAAAGCTTTGAATCTATCGCAATCCAAAGCCTTTTAAAAAAATCAGATCAAATTTTAAAATGAATACTTCCCATCTTCAATCAATTTCGCTGCTACCAACCGCCTTGCATCTTTTGCATTGAAAGGGGCAGTCCTGGTAAATCTTTTCAAGCCCAGCAACATCATTTTTTGTTCATCGCCTTCGGCAAATGAATTAATGGCTTCTTTTCCCGCTTTCGCCAAAATGTCCACAGCATCATTCAGGTAAACATGAAGCATGGCTAATCGCACTTTGTTGGCATCTTCGCCGGTTCTTTCTACGGATTTTATAACGCGAAGCAACATGCTTTCTGCAATAAAGGTTTGTATGGCCATATCCGCAATGTTCATAATAATTTCCTGTTCCTTACTCAATGTAGTCATCAGTTTTTGTACCGCAGCCCCAGCCACCATCAAGATGCTTTTTTTCATGTTGGCGATTGTTTTTAATTCAATAGCAAAAGGCGTATCCTCACCATCACCAAACTCAGGAATACTCATTAATTCTTTTTGAACCGCCATAGCTGGCCCCATTAAATCTAACTGACCTTTCATTGCCCGTTTCAACATCATATCTACAGAAAGCAAACGGTTAATTTCATTGGTTCCTTCAAATATCCTGTTGATGCGGCTGTCGCGGTAAGCACGGCTAATGCTGTATTCATCACTAAAGCCATTGCCACCATGTATTTGTACTCCTTCGTCCACCACATAGTCCAGCACTTCACTTCCATCCACTTTTAAAATAGCACACTCAATAGCAAATTCTTCTGCTGCCCCCAAAAGCGCTTCATTAAAGGGTTTACCTGCTGATAATAATTCATGTTCTTTTTCACCAATCCAATTAGCAGTGCGGTATAAAGCGCTTTCATCAGCATAAATCCTGATGGCCATCTGAGCCAGTTTGTATTTAATTGCTCCAAATTTTGCAATCGGCATATTAAATTGTTCGCGCGTTTTAGCGTATTGAATAGACTCATCTAATGCGCCTTTGGCCCCACCCATAGCAGCAGCATCCAATTTTAATCTTCCTATGTTTAAAATATTAAAAGCAATGATATGGCCCCGGCCAATTTCTCCCAACACATTTTCCACGGGTACCTTACAATCCTGGAAATATAATTGAACTGTAGATGAGCCTTTGATGCCCATCTTGTGTTCTTCCTGGCCTTGTGTAAAGCCTTCCATGCCACGTTCTATTATAAATGCAGTAAATTTTTCGCCGTCTATTTTTGCAAACACAGTAAATACATCCGCAAATCCGCCATTAGTGATCCATATCTTTTGACCATTTAATATATAATATTTTCCGTCTGCAGAAAGTGTTGCTGTAGTCTTTGCACCTAAAGCATCGCTTCCGCTTCCCGGTTCTGTCAACCCGTAGGATCCTTTCCATTCGCCGGTTGCGAGCTTTGGAATGTATTTTTTCTTTTGTTCTTCTGTGCCAAAATACAAAATAGGCAACGTGCCTATTCCTGCATGAGCGCTCATCGCTACACTGAAAGAATAACCGCCGCCTAACGCTTCACTCACTAAGGTGGAGGTTACAAAATCTTTTCCTATGCCGCCATATTCTTCCGGCACCGAAGCGCTCAAAAGCCCCTGTGCGCCAGCCTTGTCCATCAATGCAGGCATCAATCCGGGTTCTGCTTTGTCAATTCTATCCATTACAGGAAGTACTTCCGTTTGCAAAAACTGGTGACACATATCACGTATCATCAATTGCTCTTCGGAAAAATCTTCCGGGGTAAAAATGTTATTTGGATTTCCGGGCTTTATCAGCCATTCACCGCCCTTTAAAATAGAAGATGCCGTTGTTGTTTCCATGATTTTTTATTTTGCCGTAGTGGCAGGTCGCGACCTGTCACTACAATTTAATTTATAACGAAAACAGAAGGACAGGTCGCGACCTGTCCCTACGCCAGATTATCATAAACCATTTGCAAAACTTCCTTTGCAATTTCTATTTGATCATTGCTAACCCGTTCCAACGCTTCATTCAATGTTTTGTTGGCAACTTCCATCGTTTTTTGTTCCATCGCTTTGGCCTCTTTGGTAAGAAAGACCAGGTTGCTTCTGCGGTCGTTTTTCGAAGCGACTCTTTTTACCAATTTTGATTTCTCTAAATTATCTACCAATCTTGTAATGCTTGGCTTATCTCTGAATGTAGCATCACATAACTGCTGCTGGGTTCGCCCGTCTTCTTTCCACAAATGATATAAGACACTCCATTGCTCAATCGTAATATCTATCGCTGATTCTTTAAAGTTTTTCTGCAGCCGTCTTGCAACAGCCGTAGAAGCCTTACCGGTTATAAAGCTATAAAGATCGCCTTTTTTAAATTGATTGTTCAGCATATAGTTGTTTATGCAACTACTCAAATCTAATAATTCCTCCTGGTACTAAAAAATTATTTTTGTACAATAATTGCTGTTTAATCGTATATCTGCATTAATAAATTTTCACATGACATTTATCCTGATCACGATATCTCTCTTAGTTCCTTATTCAATATTGATCCTCTATTACAGGAAAAGTTGGTTGGGCATACATGATTTTATTCCCGAAGAAAGAAAGGTTGAAAATGAATTACCATTTGTTTCTATAGTTATTGCTGCCAGAAATGAAGAAACGAATATTGGACAATGCATCAAATCACTCGTTGCACAAACTTATCCTGAAAGTAAATTTGAAATAATTATTACTGACGATCATTCAACCGATAAAACGGTTTCCATAATCAAATCATTTCAGAAAGAAAATATTCATGTGATCAACCTCGCAGATTTCACACAAAAAAGAATATTAAATTCTTATAAAAAGAAGTCAATAGAAACCGCTTTGCAATTTGCAAAAGGCGAGCTTATTGTAACGACAGATGCGGACTGTATGGCGCCGCGAAAATGGCTTGAGACATTAGGACTGTTTTATAAAGAAAAAAATCCTGTATTTGTTGCAATGCCGGTTGCTTTTTATGCACCTTCTCCAGGCGATCCTTTTTTAAAAAGATTTTTTAAAAATTTTCAATCTCTTGATTTCATGACGTTACAAGGTATCACCGGAGCAGCCGTTCATAAAAAATTTCATAGTATGTGTAACGGCGCTAACCTCGCTTACGAAAAAAAAGTTTTTTATGAGGTAAATGGCTTTGAAGGAATAGACGAGATAGCCAGCGGCGATGATATGCTGCTGATGAGCAAGATCCAAAAATCATATCCTGATAAAATTTTGTTTTTAAAATCGCCTGAGGTAATTGTACAAACACAACCTGCAGCCACTTTAAAAGATTTTATGAATCAAAGGATACGCTGGGCAAGTAAGGCTGATAAATACACAGATAAAAAAATTATCGCAATCCTCTTGCTGGTCTATGTTTTAAACGCCTGGATCTTTATTTTGGGAATCAGTTCTTTTTTTATCACTAAGGTATTTTATATTTTTTTAATTACTATCACCATTAAAATTATTGTTGAATTAATTTTTCTTCATCCTGTTGCAATATTTTTCGGTAAACAAAAATTACTCTGGTGGTTTATTCCCGCGCAGCCGTTTCACGTTTTATATACTTTGATTGCGGGCTGGCTGGGCAGATTTGGAAGTTATAAATGGAAGGGCAGAAAGGTGAAATAAAAATGAATCAGAGGTTGAAGCTATTTCATTTCCTCCAACTCTCCCTGCATTCTAAACATCTCATCTCTTAACCGTGCAGCCGCCATAAAATCCATATCTTTTGCAGCTTGTTCCTATACATTAATCTCCTTTAAAAATATTAATTTTGATACAAAGTTTTTATGTCTGTTATATCAATGTTTTATGGACTTATTGTTAGCATGTATTAACCGTATATGACAATGCAATTTTTAAAAATGAATCCAAAAGCAAAAAATATTTTATATAAAAGTCCTTATAAACTCATCGTCACATTTACTAATGATGAAGTGAGAGAATTTGATCTAATGCCCTATTTGAAATACCCGGTTTATGAAGAATTGAAAAATGAATCTTTCTGTAGAAAAGCAATTATTCAGAATGGGACAGTTGTATGGAATGAAGAAATTGATCTTGATCCCGACAGGCTTTATTTAGAGAGCACCGCTTTTCGAAATTAGATCCCAATCCCTGACTATTGATTAGATTCCAATTTTCTAATTTATGCTTTCATCTCCTCCAGTTCTCCCTGCATTCTAAACATCTCATCTCTTAGTCGCGCTGCCTCCATAAAATCCATATCCTTTGCAGCCTGCTCCATCATTCGTTTTACTTGTTTGATGGCTTTTTCCAATTGAGGAATGGTTTTATATTCCACCTGGTCTTCAGCGGCAATCATACCGGTACTTTCGTCAATGGCGTACGGAGAAGCAGTAGTACCCTTTATATCAAGCACTGATGTTTGCCCCATGATCTGTTCAATAGATTTGGTAATTGTAACAGGGGTAATGTTGTGTTCAATATTATAAGCGATTTGTTTTTCTCTTCTTCGGTTGGTTTCGTCAATTGTTTTTTGCATGCTTTCAGTCATCTTATCCGCATAAAAAATGACCAGGCCATCTACATTACGCGCAGCTCTGCCTGCAGTTTGGGTAAGCGACCTTTCATTACGCAGGAATCCTTCTTTATCTGCATCTAAAATAGCCACCAGTGATACTTCCGGAAGATCAAGCCCTTCACGTAAAAGGTTTACTCCTACCAATACGTCAATTTCGCCTAGGCGCAACTGGCGTAAAATTTCTATACGATCCAATGTGTGTACTTCGCTGTGGATATACCTGGACTTAATATTGATACGATGTAAATATTTATCCATCTCTTCTGCCATTCGCTTGGTTAAAGTAGTTACCAACACGCGGTCTCCTTTGGTTACCCTTTTATCAATCTCATCTAACAAATCATCAATCTGATTTACAGAAGGACGAATTTCTATTGGCGGATCCAGCAATCCTGTAGGCCGCACCACCTGCTCTACCACTATACCACCGGTTTTTTCCAACTCATAATCGCCGGGTGTAGCGCTTACAAAAATGGTTTGGTTGAGCATGCCTTCAAACTCATTAAAATTCAAAGGCCGGTTGTCTAATGCAGAGGGCAAACGAAAACCATAATCCACCAAAATTAATTTCCTGGACCGGTCGCCTCCATACATGCCACTCACCTGTGGTATGGTTTGGTGGCTTTCATCAATAATGCACAAAAAATCATTTGGAAAATAATCAAGCAGGCAAAATGGCCTTGTACCAGGCTCTCTGCGATCAAAGAACCTGGAGTAATTTTCTACGCCATTACAGTAACCCAGTTCACGTATCATTTCAACATCGTAATTCACACGTTCAGAGATTCTTTGCGCTTCAATATACTTTCCAATCTCTTTAAAATATTCGGTTTGTGCTGCTGTTTCATCCTGTATCTCATCCAGTATCTGCCGCAATTTATCTTTGGGTGCAATGTATAAATTAGCAGGAAAGATAGCGGCATTCTCCACTTTCGAAATCCTTTTCCCCGAACTTAATTCTAATGTTTCGATGCTTTCAATTTCATCTCCAAAAAAAGTAATGCGGTAACCATTATCCATGTATGGCAAATTGATGTCCACCGTATCTCCTTTTACGCGAAAAGTACCTCTCGCAAAATCTCCTTGTGTTCTTGAGTATAAACTATTTACTAAAGAGTGTAAAAATCCCTGGCGGCTGATAGTTTGCCCTTCTTCAATCCGTATTACGCCTTCTGCAAAATCTTTGGGATTACCGATACCATAGATGCAGCTCACACTGGCCACTACAATGATATCTCTCCGGCCTGTTAGTAATTGAGATGTGGCGGCTAATCTTAACTTATCTAACTCTTCATTAATACTTAGATCTTTTTCAATGTAAGTATCACTCACCGGCATATAAGCTTCCGGCTGGTAATAATCATAATAAGAAACAAAATAGCCGACTGAATTATCAGGAAAGAATTGCCGGAACTCGCCATACAATTGCGCCACAAGCGTTTTGTTATGCGTAAGTACCAACGTTGGCCGTTGCACATTTTGAATCACGTTGGCCATAGTAAACGTTTTACCACTTCCTGTTACACCTAATAAAGTCTGGTATTTTTCGCCTTCCAGGATTCCTTTTGTAAGTTGTTGGATCGCTTGTGGCTGATCGCCGGAGGGTGCATAAGATGAATTAAGTTGAAACGGCATAGGGATATGCAATTTACAACGGAAAAAGAAAAAAAGATGGGTGGGGTTGAGTGGTTAGATTGTTAAATTGTTGGAATCATTACCTTTAAAATGCATCTCTCAAATAAGCTATATCAAGAAATGCATCAAAACAGGGTAATATAAATTAGAAATGTTATGACGAATGTAATTATAAGAGATACAATAAGTGCCGGCATCTTGCCACCTTTGTACTTTGCTTCGTATTCATCTTTTTTTGTAGCTATTATGTTAACCATACTAATCAAGAATATAAGGAGTAAAAATGATTCTATCATTCCCAATATAACTCGCCAAAGGCCGATTTTGCTGTATAAAAAATAAGGAATTAAAGCAAAGGGTGAAAATATTATCAACAATACTACTGTGATACCAATAGTTTTCAAAATGCTATTTTTTCTACCCGATCTCTTTTCTATATAATCGTAGGAAAGATTGATATTTAAAATATGAGCCGCATCAAGCATCAAAATATCACCTGGTATGTCCTTAAATATTTTATCGGTTTTACTGTATCTCTTTGCGCCAGTCAAATAAATTCTTTCCAATTTTTCAGATTTACTTGCAAGATCGTATTGGTTTATCACACCGGAATATAACATTTGCAAATTGTCTTTTTGAAAATCCATCAAAATATCTGCTCTGGTAAATACAAGTTTTCCTTTTTTTGCTATTGATTTTTCAAATTCTTGCGTTTTTACTATATCTCCTTTAAAATAGTAGTGCCAGATATTTGCATATTTTAACGTTGAAGTATGGATGTCCAATCTGGTGAATCTCAGGATTTTTCTCATGAGCAAACCCGACACACATCCAAAAAACATTGATACCAGAATATAAAAAACCATCCTGACAAAATTTTCATAATCCAAGGTGGGCAACTTATTTTCTAATAAATTGTTATAAACAGAAGTTATAGGTCCGCTCAGGGAATCGAAATTAAATTGAAAGCCTCTCAAAATCTTAATTGTTATAACCTGGATAAGTATTCCGAGAAAAATACTCATAAAAAAGCGATCATACCATTCTCCCATTCCAAATTGCTTGGTTGCAAAGCCAGAAAAATAAAACCTTCTGAAAAAATATCCAGGCAAATAAAGTGTAAGAACAAGAATAACCCCTATCACACTTACTTGAAAATTCATATTATTAGATAAGCAGTAGTATTATTATAAAATCTATGGAGCTACAACCAATACTTCACCTGAAGAAAGTGTTATCCGTTGCTCTTTTGAATTTTCTTTAGCGTCCTTTATGGCGTTGAGGTAATTTTCCTTGTCTTTCGGATTATCCAAAATGTCACGATATTTTTCACTATCAAGATCAGTATCTGGCAAGAAAAATAAACGGAATGTCTTGCTAAAATAATCTGCTAAAACACTTATTACACTCATAATTTCAGGTTTAATTGAAAGTGTTAGTATTCAGATAATAAATTTTATGCCAATTCTATAATAAAAATGTAATACAAGCATAAATATAAGTAATTTGTTTACAATAATTCAACAAATTTTAATAAACAATATTTCACTCAACCTTCTCAATAACCTTCCTGTTCAAATACCCGGAATAATCCGGCACTACAACCGGATAATCTACCTGCATTAAAACTGAAGTAAGAATAAAATCGGCAGTGCTCCGGTTACAAGCCATTAAAATATTCCATGCAACAGCGAGACGCAGCAAGGCTTTTACATCGCTATCATGCGGTTGTGCTTCCATCGGATCCCAAAAGAAAACCATCATGTCCAATTTTTCTTCGGCGATCATTGCGCCCATTTGCTGATCACCGCCGAGCGGGCCACTCAATAATTTTTTTACCGGTCTGCCTAGTTTTTCTTCCAGCAACTTGCCGGTTGTTCCTGTAGCGATCAATTCATGTTGAGATAAAACTGTCCTGTTATAATAAGCCCATTCAAGCAAATCTTTTTTCTTATTGTCGTGGGCCACCAAAGCGATGCGTTTGGTTTCTGAGATGACTCTTACATGCTCCATAATTTCTGTTTCAATTTTTACGTTTGAAATTTACATTAAAGTATGGAAACGGCATTTATAAAAAGTAAGAACCTGATTGTACAGTGAAGCGCCAACTTAAGAAAACTAAGGCTTAAACTTCATTACAGCAACTTATTTTAATTTAATGGCTCAATAGACAAGCTTGTATATTTTTCTTTTTTATTGTATTCAATTACCATAAAATGCCCTTCCTTGGCCGGGCCAATAGTTGTACGAATATTACCGGTTTTATGTGGAATCGTGCGAACAATTTTCTGTTGGTTTACATTATAGATCATAATATTTTTCGAATCGTCGGCAATTATATAACTGCTTTTTGAACCAGGGTTATCTAAACTGTAAAATTTTCTGTTATAATAGAGATAATTACTTTCTGTAGCCGCTTTTACGTAAGGCGACCTGGCGCAGGCAATAGTGTTGTCAAAGCTAAGAGCGCCATTTGATGACAACTTCATCACATTAGCATCAACCACCTTGCATTTTGAACCTCCAGGCCCCAGAAACAAAAGTGGGCCGACTATAGTGGGTAATGTTATGACTGATCCTACAATAGCGCCAATTCTTACTTTCTTATTCAGTTGTGCGCCTATAAAATAAGTATTACCATTATAGTCTCTGAATGCGTGGGAAATCACATTGTATGATTTATTATTCTGAATATATCCTCTTGTAGATATACCAGGCTTTTGAGAGCCATCATTCCAGTATATAAATGTTCGTTTTATATCCTTTTTCGTGTATCCGTTTATATCTATTGTATAAACACCATCGTAAGGGCCCTTTGTAAAACCACCTACGTCATTAATTCTATTCCCGTTTTTTGTATCAATAATGTTACCGCAGATATAAGGATTACCCGTAACCGGATCGTTGTCAAAATTCAATAGTGTTAATGAACGCCCTTCTTTGTCCTGCATCGTTATTTTGGGATAGCTTTTTCCATCGCTAAAACTAAAGCCGGTAAGAGAGCCGCCACCTTCTACGTATTTTCCTTTTTCTTTTTCCAGAAGATAAACATCAGCTTTGGAAGCTAATAAAGCGAAATCCTGTTTGTCACTAATAGATTTTTTCCATAATTGGTTTCCTTTAAAATCATAGGCAATTAAATTACACCCGTCACCATCGCCAAAAAAAAGTGCAAATCCTTTTTCCGAAACATTCTTTAATTGTATCCTGTGGCTCAGGCTTCCGCTGTATTCAATATTCCTTTTTGCCCACCCTACTCCGTTATCCACGATCACTGATTTTAAATTGACAGGTATGGAATTACTTTTTATAATTTCCCCGTTAAGGGTTAAAAACTGTGTTACCACATCGTCTTTCAAATCAGCCTTTCTCGCTTCTCTTTTATTTTTAAATGTTTTTCCCTGCGTGGTACTTTTTAAATACGCAAGACAAAGTACATCCTGGTCAAAAGCCACTCCACCAAGGTCTAACCCTATTTCTCTGAAGTTTACAGTCCCAATATCATTGAGGTTTTCATCCATCAGGGTTATTTTATAATTAAAAGAATCGGCGCTTGCCTTTTCAAGGCGTGTGAATACAACATAACCTACTAAAGCATTGTCCTGGATAATAGCGCGCGTTTGTGTGGCGATATCGTCGCTTACTTCTTTAAATACCTTGGTCTGCGCGCTCACAGCACAAATAGAAACACTTAACAAAAGGGCCAATAATCTTTTTTTCATGAAAGTTTTATTTTTTAAAATGTTCAGCAAATTCACAATACATGCTGGATGGATTGGATGTCATAAAATCTTTAGCCGCAGCAGCCTGCGCTTTGGGATTGTTATCATTATCAAAATTGAGTGTGGCAAATAAAGCTTTCATGCCTTTTGCATCAACAGCCATCTTGCTCCAAAAATCCCTGTCTGAGCCTGCTTTAACCAACTGTTCCAGTTTATCGGAAGGTATTTGCTCCAACAGGTTTTGCAACTCATAATAATTTTTTGAAATAAATTCTTTAGGCTTAATACCTATCGCATTGAAGCGGTTCAATCGTTTATTGGAATAATAAAGCCCTGCCAAAACATTATAGGCCATGAAGTCATACCACGGGTCTATATTTCCTTTATCCTTTTCCAGGAAAATACGATATAAACATTCTGTCAGGCTCAGGTTGTCATATATGTTCCAGATAAGCATTTTGTTGGCTTTCTCTTTTATATCTGCAGGAATAGGAGTTAACTTTCCATTTATACTGGCCTCACTTTTTGTTTTATTGAATCGCTCTACACAGTCAGGATGAGTCTTTAATGAATCAGCGATGCCGGTAGTATTATTGAAATTATAATTGTGGGAAGACAATCCCCTGGTACGTTTGATAAACCAACCATCTTCCAGCGGAACTTTATAAGAAGCAAAGTAATTTTTTGTGGGATTCTTTAGCGGCTGCATGTATTCATTATCTGTGCTGTCCAGCCTTAAAAAAAAGTTGGGATCAAAAGAAATATTGCTTTTTTTCAAAAGGATGATCGCCAGCGAATCTGCATCGCTTTCATGATACCTGCTGTGCCTGCTCCTGTTGAAGGTATATAATTCCATTACTTTTTTTAACCGGGTAAGACGCTCATATTTTGAATCCAGGACTGCTTTAAGCGAATTCTTATATTCATCTGATGTAAGCCATACAGCCCTTTCCTTCATTGAATTTTCTGCATGGGTTAAAATATTGTGAGACAACTCATGTGCAATTGCCAATGTAAGCTCTTCACGGCTTTGAACAAATGTTATCATACCAAGGTTAACAATAATTACATTGCCCCCCATTGCATAGGCATTAACAGAGGCGCTTCTGTCAATCAACAAAAGCGGTTTTGTTTTCAACAATGCCGGATTGGCTTTTGTGAGGCCGGAAACTATATCACTAATATAATTATAGATATCACCATCATTTACGAAATCATTCGCGTCAATAGCGTTTGTAAGAAAGTCTGTCCTGTCATCCCAAATTTCTTTATATTTTTTTTGGGTAGCTTTATCCTTATATAATTGCGGACAATCCCATGCTTTCTTTAAAGAATCTTTTTGCTTTGCAAAAGAAAACCCCGAAAGATCCTGGTAAGAATACAGGCTCTGGCTTTGCGCACTTAAGTTATAAGAAAGAATTGAAGTGATTAACACCAATATAAAAGCTCTGTTATAAATTCCCTGCATTGGTTAAGTCCTCTTAAAGTATTATCAGGTTCTTTTAAAGTGATCAATAATATAAAAGTAAACGTAATGATATTTGCTTTATTATATTTTGGCTAATCAGTACCTGAGTTCATGCGCTTGCGCCGCACCAGTCAGGGTGCATAAAGAAAATTTAACCTAAAAGTTTTGCAGCAACAAATTCACAAACGATAATTTCTTTCTCCTGGTTCATATAATGCAGCAATATATTTCTTTTAAGGTACACACCGGTATTTAAGTTCTTTCCAACGCTTGTAGCCACATGGTTTATATATAAGCCTTTCATCAGAGAGATACTTACTTTCCTTCTGCCCATTTATCAATAAGTTTATAGGCATACTTTCTACCTGCTTCTAAAGAGAGTTTTTTGACAGGTACGTTTTTTTTGCAGCTAATAATTGAAGTTTGTCAAATTCTTTTTGTTCAATCACCACAAATTTTTTTTTGTCTATAGTAAGGGTCTCCATGAGGGCATTTTTATTCCAAACGTACATTAAAATATGATCAATTACTGAATTATTTCGACCCCACCTCTTTTAAATAATCGGAAAGCCTGGTAATTGCTTTTCCATCAATGATAATCTGTTCCTGTGCCTCTTTCCATTCTCTTTGTTCAATGGCTTCACGAATTCCGGGCATTGTCTTTACACCATAACCCGTATAGAAGCCAGGCGCATAAATGGTATGTTTATACCAGGCCCTGCGCGGCAAGCCATCTTCATTGAGCAATTGCTGCTCTGCCCTGTAAAGTGATTGATTAAAACTCTCACTAACGAGGTTATTTTTTATTTTATTTTGAAAAACGGTTTTCAAACTATCCGCGCTTTTTTTCAAATCTGCCAGTGCATTTTGTAGTGGCGAAAAATCAAGGTAAGGCGCCTCCTCTTTTGCAACAGGGGCAATAAATTTTTTAGTAGGGTCTTCGCCAACTTTATATCCACCTGAATTAATAATTTGATTTTCTACCTGAGTTAATTCTCTTGAATTTTTTAAAAGATCAATTAATTCATTTGCATATCCATTGATTGTATGGTACAAATGTGTAAAGTCGAAAGGAAGCACATCCGCATTTGCCATCCGCAATGCAGCCCGCCCGGCAACCTGTGCAAGCGTTACTTCATATCTAAAACCAGGATCTTTAAACGTGCTAAAATCATAATAAGAATCATAGATAGAATGATATTCACCACCGCTTCCTTCGCCGCCAAAACCCAGGTTCAAAGCGGGGATACCTGCATGTTGTATAAATGAAGAATAATCGGAACCCGATCCCATTGCGCTGAGTTTTAATTCCTTTTCATTCAATACTTCTTTCTTTGCGGCTGTACCTGCAGCGATTATTGCCTCATGGGCTTTTCTTCTTTCAAAGACACTTACGTTGGTTTGAGGATCAATTACTGTTTTGGCAATTCCATCCATTAAAGGCTCTAACGCATGTGACCCGGACGCATATAAAAAGCCACGTTCATTACCATCAGAATTAATGTACAATACTGCTTTTTGTTGTAATTCTTTTTGATGAGCCTCTACCCATTCAGTCGAACCAAGTAAAGCCGGTTCTTCGCCATCCCATGCACAATAAACAAGAGTACGGGCAGGCTTCCATCCTGTTTGAAGCATTGCGCCGATTGATTTTGCTTCTTCAAGTAATGAGGCCAATCCGCTTACGGGATCCGCAGCGCCATTCACCCATGCATCCTGGTGATTGCCTCTTATTACCCACTCATCAGGATATTTAGATCCCTGAATTTTGGCAATTACATCATAGCATGGAACAATGTCCCAATTGAACTCAAGTTTTAAATGAACTTTGGTTTTGCCAGGCCCAACATGATAAGCAAATGGTAAGCCGCCATGCCAGGAGTCAGGAACTACAGGCCCTGCAAGAGCTTGCAATAAAGGCGTAGCATCGTGATAGCTGATGGGCAATACCGGAATCTTTATAAGGTTGGGCGCTTGTAGCCTGTCTAATCTTTTCGCATCTTCAGTGGCGCCAATTCCGGGCGTTAAAGGATCGCCCGGATAGACCACCATATCCATTACGGAACCTCTTTGTACGCCATATTCATTTTTAAAAGAACCTTTAGGATACACATCTCCCCGGAAATATCCGTCATCAGCAGGATCGCTATAAATGATGCATCCTATGGCTCCGTGCTCCTGCGCTACTTTAGGCTTGATGCCACGCCAGCTATGCCCGTATTTGGCAATCACAATTTTTCCCTTTACATCAATACCCATTCTGTCTAATTCTTCATAATCCTGTGGCAGGCCATAGTTCACAAACACAAGTTCTGCAGTTACATCTCCATCAGCGCTAAATGCATTATAAGTTGGTAATTGGCCTTCCTGGCCGCTTGTAGGGTCTTCTTTTAATGCAGGCTCTTTTAATAAAGCTTTATAAGTCGTAGGCGACGTCATCTCCAGCAACCTTGTTTTTGGCGTAGGAAATAAAACATGAAATGTTTCGATCTGTGCATCCCAACCAAATTTTTTAAATTGATTCATTACATATTCTGCGTTGGCCTTACTTCCCGGAGAGCTGATGTGATGAGGCTTTGAAGAAAGCAATTTCATATTTTCCTCAATACTTTTTGTACTCAGGTTTTTATCAAATGAAGATTCAAGGGAGAGTTGGGCCTCACTATTTTTTTCATTAAATCCGATAATGGTTTTTGTTTGGGCAAATGAAAATTGGCTGATGAAAAGTAATAAAAAGATGATAGTGTATCTGTACATTTTTAAAGATTTTCGTTTCAGGAAAAACCTGATGAGTTAAAAAGTTGTTGATGGCAGAGGCTACTAATTTAAGTCTTTGACAGTTTATTGTGGAAATAATTTTTGTTTTGAATACTTGCTATGGCAAAGTTCTGGTAGGTTAAGAGGTCACTTGTGAGGGTTCATTATACAGTAGGAGACTATATTAAAATTTGTATTGACGCGACAACAATACAAAAAACTAACAAGGAGCACGATGAGGATCAATACTTGGAAATTGTTTGGGTTTCGAGTAATATTGTGTTGCCTGCAAGGCTACTGTAACACGCTATGACATACCAGGAACGAATAAATCTCATTAAATCCAACCATAAATCACCAAGGACATTTAATGACTACATTAAATATTTTATATTTGTCTCTCCTTTGACATTTGTATTAATTGGACTGTTAATGTTGTTTAATTTTTTCAAATTTCAAACTGGCTTACCAATATTTTTAATTGGACTATGTTTTATCAGTGTGGGAACTGCATTTGGTATTTTCACAGCTAAGCGACTGACACAGAACCTGATCTTTGAAGAAATTACCTTAGTACAAAATATAGACATTGATGATATAGCAGACAAAATTAAAGTCATTTTTAAAACAAATAACATTCATATTGACAGAAAAAATAATGTTGTTACCGCAATGACAAAAGGGAGTGCTTTTTCATGGGGTGAATTAATAACAATTATCAAATTAGACAATAGCTCAATTTTAATCAATAGCCGACCTAACCAACCGGCAACAATAATAAAAGACAGACAAAACATTAAGAAATTGAAGCAGATGTTCGCATAAATCCAGCAGACAACAAATAAGACTTCGCCGAACACGAAGTGCTTTCGATGAAATCTCCTGTTGTACGGAACCCCGAAAGACGGGGCAGGCCTATCTGAAAAAATTAATTTTCTATTATGGTGATTGTCTATGGACAGCTTTAATTTAGCAGTTACTTTCAAGAAGTATTGTCCTAACTTTTGGTTGAGATCAATGTCTCTCTTGAATTACAGAAACCTAATTGTTTTGTTACTTCCCAAAAGTATATCCATACCCAAGCGCTACAGTACCCGCCCCAGCCTGGTTTTTACCATTGGCAGTTCCCTTTTGAATATTTAAAAACCCATAGTTACCTCCTCCCTCTATAAAAATATTACTCTTGCTGAAATGATATGCAAAGCCCACGTTTCCTGAGATTCCAAAGTTGAAAGTATTCAATTGATCTTTAATGTCTTTATTGGCATCAAAAGATTTAGGAGAAGGCGACAGAGGTTGTTGCCCTCCTTCATCTGCATATACAATACTGGAACCGCTCGTAACCTGATGAGCTGACAGCAAAAGTCCGGCGAAAGGGCCGGCATCAACATACACTCTTACCGGTGAGTGTTTACTCAAATTCCATCCAAATTTTGCTAATACCGGGAGTAAGAAATAATTTAATTTTGCTTCGCTCTTATAATTACCATACAGATAGGCGGGAGCTCCATCAGGAAACAATGGCGCCATTTCAGGAGGAGTTGGAAAAGCCTGCATCCCATTCTTCTTCCCGCCCTGCGAAGAATACTCAAGCATAGCGCCTAATGAAAACAGTGAAGAAAAATGATATTCCCCAAAGACCGCTTCATCAGGGCCAAGCCTTGATTTATAACCTGTATTTAATGGATTGTTTTGTGAGCCACCTGCCGATAAGTTAGGAATACTAAGCCCGGTTCGTGCACCTAAAGTAAAATTTTGGGCATTGGTATTAGTAGTAAACATAACAGTTGATACTAATAATGAAAATAATGAAATTTTTTTCATAGCGACTTTATTTAAATTGAAAAATACATTACCTATGTTTTAGACAAAATTATTTTTTTATAATTAACGATTAACTATTTTCATTCCCTCATCAGAATACCTTGTTCCTGAAGCAGCATCCTTAGGAAAAGCTTGTTCGATCTTTTCAAGATCTTCCGGGGTTAATTCAATATTTACTGCTTGCAGATTTTCTTCAAGATATCTTATTCTCTTTGTGCCAGGTATAGGAAATATAAAATCTTCCTGCGCCATTACCCAGGCGAGCGCTAATTGAGAGGCAGTGCAATTTTTCTCACTGGCTATATCTTTTATTTTTTGTACCAGGTCAAGATTCTTTTTAAAATTCTCTCCCATAAAACGTGGGGATGACCGGCGGAAATCCTCCTTATCAAAATCTTCAAACTTTTGAATCTGGCCGGTTAAAAACCCGCGCCCCAGCGGACTATAAGCTACAAATGCAATTCCTAATTCTTTACAGGCAGGTAATATTTCATCCTCCGGGTCGCGGCTCCAGATACTATATTCAGTTTGTAAAGCGGTAAGCGGATACACAGCGCATGCTTTGCGTAAGGTTTCTACATTTACTTCACTGAGGCCTATAGCTTTTACTTTTCCTTCTGCAACTAATTGCCCCATAGCGCCAACTGTTTCTTCAATGGGCGTATCGGGATCACGACGATGCAAATAGTATAAATCAATGACATCTACGTTCAATCTTTTCAAGCTCGCTTCGCAGGATTTTTTTACATATTCAGGCTTACCATTTTCTCCTCTTGCTTTGGGGTCAGCAGGGTCGCGTACAATTCCAAATTTGGTAGCAAGTGTTATGTTGTTTCTGAAAGGCGCTATGGCTTTGCCCACTAAGATTTCATTCGTAAAAGGGCCGTATATGTCGGCCGTATCAAAAAATGTAACGCCCAGCTCGTAAGCCCTTTGAATGGTCTTTATTGATTCCGCATCATTTTTTTCTCCGTAAAATTCACTCATGCCCATACAGCCAAGCCCTATTTCGGAAGCTGTTAATCCTTGTGTGCCTAATGGCTTTATTTTCATATTTTTTAAGATTGGGATCATTAGAATTTTTTCAAGGTAAAAAATACTTATCAATAATCGCACCTTAATTGAACAAAGCGGAGTTCAGAAGAATACCGCATAACGATACAGTGTTTTAAAACTCACCGGTATTATAAAAACAAAAGCCACCTCATCGGCGGCTCTTGTATATGATTGCTCTATAAAATGTTATTTCATTATTTTTTGAATGATCTTTCCGTTAGGCGAAACCAATTGTAAAATATAATTTCCTGAAGGAAGGTTTGATAAATTATCAATCCTTATATAATTGGCTCCCTTATTTACCTGAACCGTTTTTGAGACAACTATTTTTCCCTGTATATTAATGACCCTTGCTGAAATTTCTTCAGATTCATCCCAGTTCATATTTACATTAATATAGCTGGTAAAAGGATTGGGAGATACGCTTACGAGCTGATTTGATTTCTTTACCTTCAGGGCTATCACATTGGAAAAATGTACTTTCCCATCAATATCTATTTGTTTTAAACGGTAATAAACCACGTTCCCAACAAAAGAAGAAATATCATCTAAAGCTGAGTAGTTATGATACAAAGAAGTAGTGCCGCTACCAGCCACAGTAACTATTGCTGAGAAACTATTTGCATCATTGCTTCTTTCTACTACATAACTGCTACAATTGATTTCCATTGAAGTGGCCCAGTCCAACTGCACTTTGTTTTCCTGTAAAGATGAAGCTGTAAATCTTGCCAGGGTTACCGGCAAAGGCCCTGCTTCAGGATTGATGATAGCAGTACCATCATCTGTAAAAGTTTCAAGCGCATCAGACTGTGAAGTTATCCTGGCTATATTCATAATGGATGGAACTCTATTGCCTGTACCCGGATTGTTTACTGTAACCTGGAATTGTACTTCATAGGTTTCATTGGCAGCAAGTATGCCACCCGCGGAACTTGTAGCTCCTGTACCCAGGCGGAAAATGACTGTTTTTGTTGAACCATTTACTTTGTATTCAGCAATGTCATCGCCTGAATTATCAGTTTTTAATCCCGCTGTTATGCCTGGAGAACTGATTACTTTTAAAGTTCCCGGCTTATAGGTTACTGTGTTGGGCAAAGTGTCTGTAAGGATAATATCATTCGCATTTCCAATACCTGTATTTTGTCCCTTTAAAGTATAAGTGAGCACTTCATCAACTTCTGCAAGGTGGTTGTTGTTTGCATCGGCCACTTCTTTTTCAAGAGTAACAGTAGGGTCTTTCATCTTGATGGAAAAGGTAAAAACACCGGGATAATATTTATCGGATTCTGTTCCAAATTGCAAGGTAACGGCGCTTGCGTTTGGTAAAATTCCATATCCGGCGCCTACATCAAACAGGTCAATGTCAAGTCCCATTTGATTGGTATAGTTAGGATTTTTAGTAGTTACATGAACTCCATTATTAGTAATAGTTCCGTTCCATGGATTATCTTTTGCATTGGTGGTATTAGAAAAAGTGTTTCCATTAATTTTAAGAAAATCACCTTTTAAATTAGCATCACCTTCCCATGCAACCACTCCCATTTTTGCGTCGGATGCAACCATAGCTCCGGACGGAACATCCAACCCGGTCAGGGTAACAGTGGTGGTAGTAGAATTACCTCCATTATAAACTACCTGGAAACCGTCATACAGCCGCACACTGTTATAGGAAAGAGCAGAGTTTTCATACACTACTATAATACACCATCCGCCGTGATTTCCGCCATTTGAGGTAGATCCGGTACTTAAAGGTGCATTGCCTACCTCATAAGTTCCTGCGCCATTATTTTTTACAAAAGTGGTGATGTCGGCATAAGCCTGGTACTCTGTATATCCTGATATGATTGTTGTTGTATCCAATCCCAAAGCGGCTACATCAGAATAAGCATTTGACGTACCTTTTCTGATTTTTATTTTCTTATTGGCATCTTTTGTCAAATCAAAATCTGAATTGTCAACGCGCCCTCCCCAATACAATCGCGCCAGCTTTATAGTATTGGTTCCTGCAGGTAAAATAAGATCAGAGGAGGAAGAGTTCCTTGTGACACTTCCATTGCCGGAACTGCCGTCAATATCAACATACTGCATATTCTCGTCGTCATTGCCATACGAACTGTTTCCATTAGAGCTGTTGTCGTTCATCTTTGTAGTGTTGACACTCCCATTGTTTTTAACAATATGCATAAGCGTATTCCCAAAAATAGTGGAGCCTCCTTTGATGTTGTCGGAGTAAACGAGGCTGTATGCCCGCGTTTGCGAATGGGCTTTTACAGAGAGTAAAAGAAGCAAAATAAAAACCGCAAATGCTTCGGAAAATTTCTTTTGCAAAGAAATTCGTAGAGTAGAGGTGTTCATTGTTAATAAATTTTTCTATGGTTTAAAAATGATAAAGCAATAGTTCATCATATCATTTCAGACTATAATAAGCGGGCATAACTAAGGAACCTGGATAGATATCTTGAAAAATCAGGGTTATAATTAAAGGAAATTTGGAATGGTATAGTCAACCATTATAAATGCGACGGTTCAGTAAGCATTTGCTTTTCGGAAAGATAAATGGAAAATTTAAGGATTGGTACGGAACTTTCGGTAGGCTTGGGGAAGACAAAATTAGAAATTACTTTGAAGAATCAAAATGTTTCCGGGTTTATTTTTTATAAATATTTATAAAGCTATCGGGCTTACATGCTCAGGCATTGAAGGTTCAGGCTTTTAAGTTAAACATTTGTTGTGAAGCCTTACGGGCAGGAAACCATGAGGCTACAAAAGCAATGATGACAGAGGTGAATACAACAAGAATAAAATCAGCGGGCACTAATTTTACCGGAAAATAATCAATCAGGAATGAGTTGCCAACCAGTTTGATCAAATGAAACTTTATTTGTAAAAAAGAAATAATTAATGCCATAATAATCCCAACACCTGCTCCCACTGCGGCAAGTAGAATGCCTTCACTCAAAAATATTTTTTTGATCAAAGGCTTGTCAGCGCCTAAAGATTGCAATACGCTTATGTCTTTTCTTTTTTCGAGTACAAGCATGGTTAAAGCGCCTACCATATTGAACGCGGCAATAATAAGTATTAAAGTGAGAACCGCATATATAAACCATTTTTCAAGTCTCATGGAATTATATAGGCTTGCGTTCTGCTGGTATTTGGTAAGTATTTTATAATTGTCTCCTAATTCATTTCGAAGTGCCTGTATAAACTTTTCGGGTTGATCCGGATTTGATAAGGATACTTCAAGCGCACTATATTCATCAGGCTGATAATTCATTTGTTGCTTCATAAAAGCAAGATTGGTGATCACATATTTGTTATCAAAATCCTGCTGAATGGCAAAACTGCCGGAGGTGCTGGCATTCCCTTCACTTAGCGCTGCAAGAGGATCAGGATTATTGGAGTTTGTTTTTTTAGGAAGAAAAACCGTAACCGGCGTAAGATTCCTGTCTGCCTGTACTCCTATAGCGCTTTCAATTCCTACACCTAACACGATCTTAGGATGATCCAGGGTTCCCACATTAAAATTACCATGGTACATTTTATCCGGAACGCCGGATACTTTATAATAATTTGAATCTACTCCCCGTAACAATACTACCGTCTGGTCTTCGCCATTTTGCAACAATGCTTTTTCTTCCACATTAAAAGAGGTTCCTTTTATACCCGGAATTTTTTGAATGTCTTTTAATTGAGATTGAGTGAGTGTAAAAGTTTTTCCGGTAGCGGGAAGTACCTTTACATCAGCATAAAAATTGGAATAAAGCGATTTGACCAGATCTTCAAAACCATTGAAAACACTAAGCACCAACACCTGGCACATTGTAGAAAAAGCAATTACTCCTGCAGTTACCCATGATATAATATTGATAGCATTTGTGCTTTTTTTTGCTTTAAAATATCTCCAGGCGAATTTAAGATACACAGGTGAATGGTGAATGGTGAATAGTGAGTGGTGAATTGTTAGAAGACAAACCTTCTTCCTCCTTTAAGGGGCTGGGGGTTCTTCTCCCTTCTCAGGAGGCTTGGGGTTCTTTATTTCATCCAGCAATTTTTCAATTTTAAAAACATAATCCAGTGTGTCATCTATATAGAAAGTGAGTTGTGGAATAATGCGCAACTGATGCCTCATCCTTCGTCCCAGTTCACCCCGTATTTCGCTGCTATGGTCTTTAAATTTTTCTAAAGCCGCTTCCGTATCTTTTACCTGGAAAAAACTAAGGTATATTCTTGCTTCGTATAAATCCGGAGTTATTTTTACAGAGGATATGGATACCATACCGCCTCCGGCCATAGTAAGGCCCATCTTTAGAAATATGTCGTTTAATTCTTTAGAAATTTCACTGGCTACCTGCTTTTGTCTTTTACCTTCTGTCATGTTATATCATTAGGGTTCTTTGTAAAATTAGTTACTTTGCTGCTATTTCAAATTAATTAAGCATTTCAATTGTTTTAATGAAGAGTTTAAGGACTATTTTTAGATATGTAGGCAAGTATCCAAAATTGATATTTGCTTATTTCAGTTGCAACGTTCTTTCTAACTTATTTTCGGTGGTGTCGTTAGGAATGTTAAGCCCATTCTTAATGCTCATTTTTAAAAAGCAGGAAACGGTAGGATCCATTTCTGAAAATGCCGGTTTATTCACACAGTTCAATCCCATCAATCAATTTAAAATATGGCTGCACGATACGGTCCAGACGCCTGATGGCGATATTAAAGGCCTGGCCTTCATCTGCATTTTGATTTTGATCTTTATTGTTTTAAAAAATATCTTTTTATACCTGGCCCAGTATTTTCTGACACCTGTGCGCAACGGGGTGGTAAATGAAATGAGAAACAGGATGTATAAAAAAATCCTTGTTTTACCAATTGGTTATTTCAACGATCAGAAAAAAGGCGACATTATGAGCAGGCTCACCAACGACCTGGGTGATGTAGAAAGCTCTGTTATTAATTTTTTAGAAACTCTGTTCAGAGAACCGGTAACCATCATTTTATTTTTTGGAGCCCTGATTGTTCTAAGCCCGCAGTTAACTTTTTTCCTGATTTTATTTTTACCCATAACCGGTTTGATCATAGGTAGAATAGGGCGTTCATTAAAGAAGCAAAGCACCAAAGTACAGGAAAAATTAGGAGCCATTCTCTCTACCATTGAAGAAACGATTGGCGGGATCAGGGTGATCAAAGCTTTTAATGCTGAAAAAAAACAGTTTAAAAAATTTGACAATCAAAACGATGAACTTTTAACGATAAAAAACCGTGTAAACCGCAAACGTGATCTTGCGTCTCCTGTAAGTGAAATTTTAGGCATTGGTGCGGTAGTTTGTGTACTATGGTATGGTGGCAGATTAGTTTTGAGAAATGAGTTCCTTGGTCCTGGAGATTTCCTGGCCTATATCCTTATTTTTTCGCAGGTGATACAACCTTTAAAATCATTATCCACAGCGGCATACAATATTCGTAAAGGCGCTGCCAGTATTGAGCGTATAGAACATTTGATCGCTGAAGATATTGCCATTAAACAAATTGCCAACCCGGTAACTATTGATAATTTTTCTGACAGTATCGAATTTAAGAATGTTTCTTTCTCTTATGAAGATAAAATGATCCTTGACTCTATCAATTTAAAAATCGAAAAGGGAAAAACCGTCGCATTGGTAGGCTCTTCAGGCGCGGGAAAAAGTACTCTTGTTGATTTGGTTCCCCGCTTTCATGATACAGTTAAAGGCGAGCTTCTTATTGATGGTATTGATATTAAAAATTATTCGTTGGAATCATTGCGCAATCAAATGGGCATCGTTACGCAGGAGCCGATTTTATTTAATGATACCATTGCTAATAATATTTCTCTTGCAATGGATAATGCTACAGATGAACAAATTATGAATGCCGCCAAGATCGCTAATGCGCATCATTTTATTTTGCAAAAAGAAAATGGTTATCAAACTACTATTGGGGAGCGCGGTAATAAACTCAGTGGAGGCGAAAAGCAAAGAATTACTATTGCAAGAGCGGTGTTGAAGAATCCGCCTATTCTTATACTTGATGAAGCGACCTCTTCTCTTGATACTGAAAGTGAAAAATTGGTACAGGATGCTATTAATAAGTTAATGAATAACCGGACAAGTATTGTAATTGCCCACCGGCTGAGCACCATTCGCCATGCAGATGAGATCATTGTTTTGCAAAAAGGAAAGATCGTAGAGCGTGGTACTCATACGAGTTTGATGGCGTTGGATGGATTTTACAAAAAGTTAGTAACGATGCAGGAAGTGAAATAATACCGGACTATTGGTCCATTAAATTCTTATTTTTAATTTTCATTTTAAACAGAACCTTTTTTGTAAAAAATAATGTGAATTAATTCAATCAATAACAATCATGCAGATACAGAATAATCTTTTTCTTACCATTAAAGAAATTATCATAGAGTCCCGCAATAGGACCTTTCGCATGGTTAACTCAGCGTTGATAGAAACCTACTGGCATATAGGAAAGACGATTATAGAAGATGAGCAGAATGGAAAAGAAAGGGCAGATTACGGAAAAAATGTTTTGAAAACTCTGGCAAAACAATTAACTGAAGAGTTTGGAAAAGGTTTTGATGACAGCAATCTCAGAAATATGCGGGCATTTTATAAGGCTTTTCCAATTTGTGACACATTGCGTCACGAATTGAGTTGGAGTCATTATCGCCTTCTTTCGAGGATAGATAATAATGATAAACGACAATATTATCTTACAGAAAGCATCGCCAACAACTGGAATAGCCGCACTCTTCAGCGCCAGATAAACAGTCTTGCATTTGAAAGAGTTTTACAACATCCAAAAACTACCGAAGACAGGCCTACCATTCAAAGCCTTATTAAAGATCCATACATTTTCGAGTTTCTTGGGCTGCCTGCACAAATCGCAAATACAGAACGTTCTATAGAAACTGCCATCATTGACCATATTCAAAATTTTCTGTTAGAATTTGGAAAAGGCTTTGCCTTTGTAGCGCGCCAACAGCATATAGTTACAGATACATCCGACTTTTTTATAGACCTTGTTTTTTACAATTATCTGCTTAAATGTTTTGTAATAATTGATTTAAAAACAGGAAATCTTGCACACCAGGATATTGGTCAAATTGATATGTATGTCCGGATGTATGATGATCTTAAACGCAACCCTGACGACAATCCTACGATTGGTATATTGCTATGTTCTGAAAAAGATGAGACAATTGTAAAATATTCAGTGCTGAACGATAAGAATAACCTGTTTGCCAGTAAATATTTATTGTACTTGCCAAAAGAAGAAGAATTGAAACAACTGATAGAGCAAAACAGGTTGCGATTTGAATTGGATGAGAAAGCTCGTGAAACCAATAATTAACGTGGCAAAAGATTGTACGCAACTTACAAAAACAATTCAACCGCTATCGCATCTGCAAACAATTTGCCTTCATCAGTTAAAATAATTTTATTGTTTCTGACAAAATAATTTTCCTTTTTTATTTTTTGGTTGAATAAATTTTCAATTCTTTCTCTTTCATTTATTGAAAAATTCTTTTCAATAAATGGTAAATCCATACCTTCCATTGTCCGTAAAGAAGTCATCACGTATTCATTCAATTTTTGGGATTCACTGAGAATTTCTTTTTCGGAGGGAATTATATTTTGTTGCAAAGATTGAATATAAATTGAATTGTTTGCTTTATTCCATATCCGCTCTTTACCATTATAAGAATGCGCGGATGGGCCAATGCCAATATATTTTTCACCTTGCCAATAACTACTGTTGTGCCGGCTTCTGAATCCAGGCTTTGCAAAGTTGGAAATTTCATAATGCTCATAACCAGCTTCGTTCATCTTTTTCATTAATAGATGATATTGGTCTGCCTGGGTATCTGTATTCACGTTTTCTTTCTTTTTTAATACGATCATTTTTTGCAAAGCCGTTTTAGGCTCCACGGTCAAGGCATAAGATGAAATATGGGGTACTTGCAGATCAATTACTGTTTGAACATTGCTCTCCCATTCACTATTGCTTAATCCCGGCACGCCGAATATCAGGTCAATTGAAAAATTATTAAACCCCGCTTCCCGTGCGAGATAAATGCAATTTAAAGCCTGCGTAGCATTATGCGCTCTATTCATCCATTTCAAATCCCTTTCTATAAAAGATTGTATGCCGATGCTCAACCGGTTGATACCTGCATTTTTCCAACCAATTAATTTTTCAATAGTAATGTCATCCGGGTTGGCTTCAAGAGATATTTCTGCACTATCACCGATAGTATAGTTCTTATGAAGAGAAGATAAAATCACATTAATATCATCCATAGGAAGCAGGCTGGGAGTGCCTCCGCCAAAGTAAATAGTCTCTATGGTTTCATTGGCTGCATTAATGCTTCTCAACTCTATTTCTTTTAATAAAGCAAGGATAAGTGTGTCCTTTAAACGCAGTGACGTAGAAAAATGGAAGTTGCAATAATAACAAGCTTGCTTACAAAAGGGAATATGTATATAAACGCCGGCCAAAAATTTAATATTTTAATGGTTCAGTAGCCTCATAATAATAAGGTATCAAAATTTCAATTTAGATTTGAAAAATCAATGAAACCAGTGATCGCAAAATATATGGGCAATATGGTATTGCTTGTTTTTTTAATAGTATTTTTCTTTGCAAATACTGTTTTCTCGCAGGACAATTATAAGGTCCATTATATTTTGTCTGGCAAAGATACCCCGGATAAAATTCAGCGGCTTGATTTAAAATCAGCCTTTGAGAGCCAAACATTTGCAAAGATATATATAGACAAATTACCTGAAACTCTTTTAAGCAAAGGCTTTCCTGCCGCTTCAGTAGATTCGGTACGCTATGATTCATTGTTTGCACAGGTAAAGATTTATCTTGGCCAAAAGTACCAATGGTCAGCGATAAGCACTGACAGCATTGACCAAAACGCTTTGAACAATACAGGCTGGAATGAAAAACAATTTACTAACAAGGAAATTGATTTTAAACGGCTACGCTTTCAACAAGATAAGATCATCGAATATTATGAAAATACAGGGTATCCCTTTGCGAAGGTTTCACTGAAGAACGTCGAGATAATTGATAATAAGATCAAAGCACAGTTATATGTGGATAAGGGCATTTTATATCATATTGACAGCATCAGGGTTTATGGAAAAGTAAAGATCAAAAATTTATTTCTTCAGCATTACCTGGATATTGCTAATGGCAGCGCTTATAATTATCAAAAATTAAAACAAGTAAGCAGGTTAATACAAGAGCTTCCTTTCCTGCAGGAGCAGCAGCCATGGGACTTGTCCATGCTGGGTACAGGCGCTACTCTTAACCTGTACCTGGAACCAAAGCGAAGTAGTGAGATCAATGTATTGGTTGGTTTTGTGCCAGCTAATACTGTTACCGGTAAAGCTCAAATTACAGCAGATGTACATCTTAATTTAAAGAATACATTAGGCACTGGAGAAGGCATTCTATTGAACTGGCAACAACTTCAACCACAATCACCACGCCTAAATCTCGGATATACTCATCCCTATGTATTTAATTCAAATTTTGGTATTGATCTTTCTTTCGATTTGCTTAAAAGAGATTCGTCTTATCTTCAGTTAAATGGCATTTTAGGTGTTCAGTATATCATATCATCCTCTAAGACACTCAAAGTATTTTACCAAAACGAACAAAGCTTTTTACTTTCCGGTGGGGTAGATACCAACCGGGTTATTTACTCCAAAATGCTTCCCCCTAATATTGATGTGGGTTCTGGCAACTTTGGTTTAGGCTATCATTTTGTAAATACCAATTACCGGCTCAATCCCCGAAAAGGAAATGAACTGGATATCACTGCTACGGCAGGCATAAAACGTACTTCAAAAAACAATGATATCATCAATCTGAAAGATCCATCCAATCCCTCTTTTGATTTCAATTCGCTGTATGATACCATTAAGTTAAAAACCTATAGGTTTAAGATCATGGCTCTGGGATCGCATTATTTTCCTGTAGGTAAAAGCAGTACTTTAAAAACCGCATTGAGCGCAGGTTTGATTCAAAGTCCACAGGTTTTTCAAAACGAATTATTCAGGATAGGAGGTTATAAAATACTCCGTGGCTTTGACGAAGAAAGTATCTACGCCAATCAATATGCTGTATTTACTGCAGAGTACAGGTATCTTGTAGGAATCAATTCTTATTTCTTTGGATTTTCTGATATTGGCTTTACTAAAACGAATTATAATGTTAGCCGGTATTCCAATTCATTTGTAAGCGGAGGTATTGGCCTGGCCTTTGAAACCAAATTTGGACTATTAAATTTAAGCTATGCATTGGGGAAACGAAATGATGCAAAATTTGATATCAGAAATTCATCCAAGATCCATTTTGGCTATATCAACTATTTTTGACAAAATGAATATGAAAAGATTATTGTATTTTTTTATTGTGATGGCTTTTGTTGTATGCCCTGCATCATCATTTTCGCAAAATATAAATGACACTTTACTATCTAATAAGAGAGATACTAATAAGCCTTCTATAAACAACAGGCTGAGCGATTCGAATAAAAAAAATAATGTTAAGGATACTTCAAGGCCTTTTAAAAAACAAACGATTCTCAAACCAGCAGATCATCGTGGAGATACACTTAACTCTTCTAACATTGCTGTTTTAGAGGGAGGAGTAGTTGATACTTCGGGTATAAGAAATGATCAGGATAGCCTGGTTGATAAGGCCTTATTGAAAACAAGCCACGCCCATACTATTAACAAACTACTGGAGCAAAACAGATTTATTAATGTAAAAGATGCCCCTGTGTACTTTATTGAAGAAAAAAGAAATCCTCAGGGAAAGGAATTTTTATTTTATTCCTTATGTACTGTTGTACTGATCCTGGGAGTGTTTAAAACTATATACAATGGGTATTTTAAAAATCTTTTTCGTGTTTATTTTAATACGTCATTGCGCCAAACGCAACTTGCAGACCAACTCTTACAGGCCAAATTACCTTCATTTATTTTAAACATATTTTTTGCCCTCACCGCCGGGATATATATATGGTTGCTATTTAACCACTATCATCCTCCACGTTTAATAAACCATAAAATATTATTACCCTTCTGTATTATAAGTATAGCTTTAATTTACTTTATTAAGTTTTGCCTGCTTAAATTTATGGGCTGGGTATCAGATATAAGATCCACTACAGATAATTATGTATTTGCTATTTTTATGGTTAATAAGATCGCCGGTATTTTTTTGCTGCCTGTAATCATAATACTTGCCTTCCTGAGGCCCGAATGGTTTACTATTGTTGCTAACCTTTCTTTTATGATGTTGGGTTTATTTTTTTTATCAAGATACATTAAGAGCTATGCGGCCATTGAAAAGAAGCTGACATTAACACCATTCCATTTTATCCTATACATTTTAGGTGCAGAAATAATACCGTTAGTAATTATCTATAAAGTTGCTACGGATTACCTGATATAATATTTTAGTAACTGGCCATTCCCGTTTTCAAACTGCTATTTAAGTTGATTTTTTAAGTTTTAATTGATTTTTTTGTTGAATTAAAAATTTAAGTTGTATTTTAAATTTTTTAAATAAAAACTAACAAATTCTCATGGAACAATCAACAATTACTATCAAAGATTCTACTGCGAATCCAGCGCCCCTCGGGCTTCTTGCGTTTGGGCTTACTACTGTTTTACTGAACCTGCACAATGCAGGAATTTTTGAAATGAACTCTATGATCCTTGCCATGGGTATCTTTTATGGAGGTATTACACAGATCATTGCAGGTATTATGGAAGCAAAGAAGAACAACACATTTGGCCTTGTTGCCTTTGTTTCTTACGGAGCATTCTGGCTTACTTTAGTGGCATTAATAGTGATGCCGAAATTGGGCTGGGTTGCTGCTGCTTCTGAAACTGCTATGGTCTCTTATCTCGTTATGTGGGGGATTTTTACAGGGTTATTATTCATAGGAACTCTTCGTCTAAGCAAGGCCCTGCAATTTGTATTCGCTACCCTGACTATCTTATTTTTTTTATTAGCTCTTGGTGACGCAACCGGAAACCAGGCTTTAAAAACTTTTACAGGGTATGAAGGAATTATTTGCGGAGCTTCGGCTATTTATACCGGAGTAGGAGCCCTTCTAAATGAAGTATATGGAAAGACAGTTTTGCCATTAGGTGCATAAACTGTAACTGAAGTTAAATTTTATTTGAAATAGATATGGGTCGTTCGTTTTAGAGATAAATGAGACGATCCATATCATTTCATATTGTTTTATTAAAAATGATAGATAGCTGCAACGATTCCTGTAATTGTGGATTTGGCAGAAGTGTTATCGCTTTTTTCAAAAATGGCATTCCCGGCCGTATCCAGCCTTAGTTCCGGAATAATAATAAGATTGCCGATCTTAAAATTAGGTGATAGAGTTACATCGAAAAGATTGGTAACCGGTCTACTGGCCGCTCCTTTTTTGTTATCAAAATATTCCCCTCTTAGTGTAATTCCAAAAGTACTTGTAGGATCTAAATTCAAATAGATTGCAGAGCCCCACCAACTGGCATTTGGTTCGCCTGAAAGTTTTGTTGTTTGCACAGTTCCATTGTACCCCATGCTAAACTGATCTGTAACAGTGCCGGTCAATACCAGATCAAATTGGCTCATGCTGAATGACCCGCCATACGAACCCTGGTAATTGAAATAAGCTTTCATTTTATCATTAGTGGTAGCAGTACTAAACTGTGCAATTGCATATTTTCTCGAACCGGCTTCTGCCACTATATCTGAGCTATTAGCTATCCCTATCATAAATGCACTTTTACCCCCAAGCTCAATATCCGCTTTTAATCCTGTATGTGAAAATGGACCGTAAGAAAACATATAATCCATGCTGTAATTACGGTTTAGATAAGCGTCTGTTACTTCATATCCAACATGGGTTGCCCATTTGCCCACTGTGAATTTCACTTTATCCGAAACCGCATAGCTTAGATAAGTTTGTTTTACTGCAAATAATGTTGGATGATCGGGATCGCCATAAGAAAATTCTTCAGCCCTGGGGCCGAAGCCAAGATCTAAAGTAGCGCTTGCCTTTCCTAAGCTGTGATTGGCTTTGATACTTGCCATACCTAATTGAAATGAGTTTTGAGAATTGGTAAAACTGGTATAGTTATTTTTAAAATCATCACCGGATGAACCTCCGGCTTTCGGATCATTAAAATTGTACCTGTAATAAATGTCTATGGATCCTGTAATTTTAGGTAATGGTGATTTTTCTGTACTATCTGTCTGTGCGTAAGCAGGAATAAAGCCCAAAAAAATGCTTGTCCCTAAAAAAAAATTTCTAAGCATTGTTTTAGTATTAAAGTTTGAAAAGGAATAGTGTATTAACTTTTCTCAGAAGCTAATTTTTAGCTATTCCTTTTTTATGGTATAACAGCAATTGTTTTTATTGATGGCTAAAGCTGTTTAATTTGAGGATTGATTTAGTTTTAGTGCAAGATCGTTCCGTTAATATAAACAGCTAATTACTAAAATTCTACTCTTTGAATCACTATGTTGGACATACCCGCATCTAATTCAAACTCTTCTTCTATTATAGATCCCTCCTTTCTTACTAACAAAGTACCTTGCAAATATTTTTCATCGTGCTGGGATGCATCCAGTCCAATTTCTTCATCTTCTTCACTTACCCTGATCGGCATTACCCAGTTTATGAATTTGAAAATACCATAAGATGCAGAAAAACTATAAGCTACTACAATTACCAAGCCTTTTATCTGTGTAAAGAAGAAAGCCGGATTGCCATAAAATAATCCATCATTTCCTCCTGCATTGATCGCTTTTGTTGCAAAAATCCCGGTTAAGATCATTCCTACGATTCCACCAATGCCATGGCAGGGAAATACGTCTAAAGTATCATCTAAAACAGATTTTGATTTATAATAAACGGCAACGTTGGAAATAATGGCAGCAACGGCCCCGATAAAAATACTTTGTGGTATAGCAACAAATCCGGCCGCCGGAGTAATAGCCACTAAACCAACCACAGCTCCAATACAAAAGCCTAATACAGAAGGTTTTTTTCCTTTTAATACATCCAAAAACATCCAGGCCAATCCTGCTGAAGCTGCGGCAGTATTTGTTGTCGCAAATGCAGAGACAGCCAGACCATTTGCTGCTAAGGCAGAGCCGGCATTAAAACCAAACCAGCCAAACCAAAGTAACCCTGTGCCAATCAGCACATACGGAATATTAGATGGTGGCATCTCCTTATGTTCCTTATGTGATTTTCGTCTTTTTAAAACCATAGCCCCTGCAAGAGCAGCGCAGCCTGCCGAAATATGAACTACTGTTCCTCCTGCAAAATCAAGAATACCCATTTTAAATAAAAAGCCCTCCGGGTTCCATGTCCAGTGAGCGATAGGTGCGTACACGAAAAGACTGAACAGTACAATAAAAAGAATATAAGAAGAAAAGCGAATCCTTTCTGCGACAGCGCCTACTACAAGACTGGGTGTTATTATGGCGAACATTAATTGAAAAAGAGCAAAGAGCATTAATGGAATGGTAGGTGCAAAACTCCATGGCGCACCTGAACTAACTCCTTTGAAAAATAAATGCGTAAAGGGGTTGCCTATAAAACCACCAATCGAGTCTCCGAAGGCAAGGCTAAAACCTACCGTTATCCATAACACACTTACTATGCCTGTCGCTACAAAACTTTTGATCATAGTGGAAAGGATATTTTTTCTATGAACCATACCTCCATAGAAAAAAGCAAGTCCCGGTGTCATAAGGAATACAAGGGCTGTAGCTATAAGTATCCATGCGATATCAGCCGGATTGTATGCTTTCGTACCATCAAATTCTGAAAAGGAAGGTACAAATAAGGCTAAAATTGCTACCACCATTAATGTGAGAAAGGGGGTTGTTTTTTGAATAATAATTTTTTTCATATAAATTATTTTTTCAAAAATAGAAATTTTTTTCAAAAAATTTCATAATAATAAATATATTTTAAAAACTAATTTATTATTAATTAATATTACTTAATGACTAACAGTTAGTTATAAAAATATGTAGAGATAATAATTTTTTAAATTATTATATAACAATTAATATTATATAATAATTTAAACTATTAAGAAGGAAAATTAGAAAGGAATAGCTTTAGGATCACAGCAGCATAGATGCATATTGGCGGATTGAAAAAATATTAATGCAATAGCGATGGAAATAGTCCGAAGATTATTTGCACGAAATACAAAAATACCTTGAAGAGGTAATGTTTAGGTAATCAATCTATTTATCAGATTATCAGAAGATCCAATAGGAACTTTTGGAAAATTGTTGGAGCCGGAATTTATACCTGGTGCAAAATGTTCTGATCTTTTGATGGCAATAAAGAATATCCCATAAGGTATTCATCAACCTTTCTTGCACATTCTCTTCCTTCTGAAATGGCCCATACCACTAATGACTGGCCACGACGTATATCGCCTGCTGTAAAAATTTTAGGAATATTGGTATGGAATTCTTTTTCAGAGGCTTTTACATTCCCTCTTTTATCAAGCTCAATATCGAGTTGGCTTAATAAGCCTTCGTGTTGCGGATGCACAAAACCCATTGCAAGAAAAGCGCGTTCGCAGGGTATTTCTCTTTCGCTGCCAGGAATCTCTACAAATTGCGCAGGTTTTTCGTCTGCTGTAAATTTCCATTGAAGATCTACTATTTTCAAGCCTCTTAAATTTCCATTCTCGTCTCCTAAAAATTCCTTGGTTGCAATCGCCCAACTACGATTTGCCCCTTCCTCATGAGAGCTTGTTGTTTTTAAGATCATTGGATAGGTAGGCCATGGCATATAGGAGGTACGGTTTTTTGGAGGCATTGGCATTAGTTCAAATTGTGTAATAGACAATGCCTTTTGCCGGTTAGAGGTACCTACGCAATCGCTTCCGGTATCGCCCCCTCCAATAACCACAACATTTTTACCTGTTGCCAAAATACTTTCTTCTTTTATATTTATATTAGATACCCGTTTATTTTGTTGTTTTAAAAAATCCATGGCGAAATGGATTCCCTTCAGATTTCTTCCGGGAATTTCGAGATCTCTGGGGATAGTAGAACCGCCTGCCAATATTATTGCATGATATTCCCTTAGCAGTTCAGATATACTGATGTTTTCTCCTACATTGGCATTGCATTTTATTTCAATTCCTTCTTCTTTCATGATATTCATTCGCCGCTCTACCACCCATTTTTCTAATTTAAAATCAGGGATCCCATAACGTAATAAACCTCCCGGTTCATCATCTCTTTCAAAAATGGTAACAAGATGCCCTGCAGAATTTAATTGAGTAGCTGCCGCCATTCCGGCAGGGCCGGAACCAACAATGGCAATTTTTTTCCCGGTTCTTATTGCCGGAATTCTGGGTTGAACGAATCCGCTTTCAAACGCAATCTCTATAATATGCTTTTCAATTTCTTCGATTGTTATTGCCGGTTGGTTAATTCCTAAAACGCATGCAGATTCACAGGGCGCAGGACATATTCTTCCTGTAAATTCAGGAAAGTTATTTGTTGATGAAAGTATTTCGTAAGCTTCTTTATAGCTTTTGCGATAGATGGCATCGTTAAATTCCGGAATAAGGTTTCCAACAGGGCAGCCTTCATGGCAAAACGGAGTGCCGCAATCCATGCATCTTGCAGCTTGCTCATTCAGTTTTTGTTCGGAGTAACGCTCAATAAATTCTTTATAATCGTTCACCCTTTCCTGTGGCGGACGTTTCTTAGGAAGCTCCCTTGTATATTCTAAAAAGCCTGTTATTTTTCCCATTGTTTTTATATTTTATTCTGCATATATCTCAGCTTTGATAACTTCCACTTTCCACTACCTTGAAGCCGGATATCATAAGTCAGCGCCCGTTCATTTTATCCTTTGGAAATTTTTTCCACCTGCGCCACCTTCTTTTCAGCCAATACTTTTTTATAATCTTGCGGAAATACTTTTACAAAATTCCTGATTTGATTTTCAAAATCATTCAGAATAAATTTTGCCACTGTGCTTCCTGTATATTGAAATTGTTTGTTGATCATTTCATGTAAAAATCTTTCATCTTCCTCCGTTACCGGGTCAAGGTCAACCATTTCCTTGTTGCATAATGCGTCGAAATGATGTCTCACATCGTATACATACGCAATTCCACCACTCATTCCGGCGGCAAAATTCCGGCCTGTCTCTCCAAGTATAATTACATTACCGCCTGTCATGTATTCGCAGCCATGGTCTCCAACGCCTTCTACTACTACGTTTGCGCCAGAGTTACGAACGCAGAAACGTTCGCCTGCTTTTCCGCGGATAAACGCTTCACCGGATGTGGCGCCATAAAAAGCTACGTTTCCGATGATAATATTTTCTTCGGGAACAAAGCCGGCATTTTTAGACGGATAAGCAATTACTTTAGCTCCGCTTAATCCTTTACCAAAATAGTCATTGGCATCACCCTCCAATTCCATGGTTACACCGTGTGTATTGAAAGCGGCAAAGCTTTGGCCTGCCGTTCCTGTAAATTTAAAATGGATGGTATTGTCCGGTAATCCTTTGGCTTTATATTTTTTAGAAATTTCATTCGACAACATGGTTCCTGTAGTCCTGTCAGTATTGATGATATCGAAGGAAGCATTTACTTTTTTCAAATGATCCAATGCAGGTTGTGCCGCTTTCATTAATTTTCTATCAAGAATTTCGCTTAATCCATGATCCTGGTCTTCGGTTCTAAATAATCCTACATGTTTGGATGCAGGTTCTTTATAAAGTATCGGTGAAAGATCAAGCTTATTAAACTTCCAATGGTCAATATTTTCTCTTTTTTCAAGAAAATTAACTTGCCCTACCATTTCACTAACTGTTCTGAAACCAAGCTCAGCCATGATTTCCCTTAATTCCTGGGTCAAAAATTTGAAAAGGTTTACTACATGATCAGCATCTCCGGTAAAGCGGCTGCGTAGTTCAGGGTTTTGAGTAGCAACCCCAACCGGGCATGTATTCAAATGGCATTTGCGCATCATAATACATCCTTCTACTATCAATGCTGCAGTAGCAACTCCCCATTCTTCTGCACCCAATAACGTTGCTATAGCAATATCACGCCCTGTTTTTAATTGTCCGTCAGTTTGTACTACCACACGGCTCCGTAATTTATTTCTTACCAAAGTCTGGTGCGTTTCGGCCAGTCCCAGTTCCCAGGGTAAACCCGCATGTTTTATTGAGCTCATTGGTGATGCGCCAGTGCCGCCATCGTGACCGGAAATCAATACGACATCAGCCTTTGCTTTAGTAACACCTGCGGCAATTGTTCCCACACCGGCTTTAGAAACAAGCTTAACATTTATTCTTGCATCCCTATTGGCATTTTTAAGATCAAATATCAACTGAGCCAGGTCTTCAATAGAATAAATATCATGATGGGGTGGAGGTGAAATGAGGCCTACGCCGGGCGTAGCATGGCGCACCCGCCCAATCCATTCATCTACTTTAAAACCGGGTAATTGGCCGCCTTCTCCGGGTTTTGCTCCCTGGGCCATTTTTATTTGTAGTTCATCCGCTTCGCTTAAATACCAACTGGTAACTCCAAATCTTGCCGAAGCAACCTGCTTAATAGCGCTTCGCATAGAATCGCCATTTGGCAATTTTTCATACCTGATCTCATCTTCTCCACCTTCACCGGTATTGCTTTTACCGCCAAGCCGGTTCATCGCAATAGCAAGAGTGGTATGCGCTTCCCAGGAGATAGAACCAAAAGACATGGCGCCTGTAGCAAATCTTTTATAAATATTCTCTGCTGGCTCTACCTCATCAATTGAAATAGAAGGCCGGTTTTTCTTGAATTGAAAAAGACTCCTTAAGGTTGCTGCTTTCTGAGTCTGATCATTTACCGCCTTAGAGTATTTTTTAAATAAACTATAATCATTCATCCGGGTAGAATGTTGCAACAGATGAATGGTAGTTGGATTGAATAAATGAAATTCACCTCTGCGCTTCCATTTATATACTCCTCCTACAGTCAGGCGGTCACGGTCAAAAGGAATATCTTTTTTACTGAACGCGAAAGAATGTTTTACTAAGGTTTCTCTCGCGATTTCATCAAGCCCCATGCCTTCTATACGAGAGGTGGCGCCGATGAAATATTTATCAATTACTGATTTATTGATACCGAGTATTTCAAAAATTTGCGCTCCCTGGTAAGACTGGAGCGTAGAGATTCCCATTTTGGAAAACACTTTCAACAATCCGTTGTTGATAGCTGTTTTGTAATTTTTCTTAAGCGCATTTGAATCCAGTTCATTACCCATTTTCCCTTGAAGCCTCATGTCGCGAATAGTAGAAAGCGCCAGGTATGGATTGATGGCAGTAGCGCCAAACCCAATCAGGCAGGCAAAATGATGAACTTCCCATACGTCTCCTGCCTCTATGATCAGGCCTACCTGGCCTCGTAAGCCTTTTTTGATCAAATGATGATGAACTGCCGAACAAGCCAAAAGAGAAGGAATCGCTGCATGCTCTGAGTCAATAGATCTGTCAGACAAGACCAATACCTCAAAACCATCCTGTACTGCCTCGGCGGAACGGCGGCATAGGCGCTCTATTCCCTTTTGCAATGAACTTGGTTTGCCATCAGCCACAAAATAAGTTTGCAATGTCTGGGCCTGAAAAATACCTGTATCTATGCTTCTTATTTTTTCTAATTCAGTATTGGAAAGAACAGGATGTTTTAAAGCTACCGTATGACAGGATAATGGGTCGTCTTCTAATAAATTGCCATTGTTTCCTACAAAAGTAGCCAGTGACATCACTAACTTTTCCCGTATAGGATCTATTGGAGGATTAGTTACCTGGGCAAAAAGTTGCTTAAAATAACTACTCAAATGTTGAGGCTCGTCGCTCAGAACCGCCAACGGCGCATCATTACCCATTGAACCTACCGGCTCCTTGCCATGAAGCGCCATAGGTTTTAATATAAGTTCGAGGTCTTCAGTAGTGTAGCCAAATGCTTTTTGATATTTAAATATCTGGTCGTGCTCAAGATGGGTAAACATTACTCTTGGCGCAGGTAATTCTTCCAGGCGTATCTTATATTTATTCAACCATTCACCATAAGGTTTTGAGGAACAAATTTTTTGTTTTATTTCATCATCGCTGATGATCCTGCCTTCTTCCAGATCCACTACAAACATTTTTCCGGGCTGTAATCTTCCTTTTTCCTTTATCAGTTTAGGATCTACAGGAAGCACGCCTGTTTCAGATGCCATGATCACTCTGTCATCTGTTGTAACACAATATCTTGATGGACGCAAACCATTTCTGTCTAATGTAGCGCCTATTATTTTTCCATCTGTGAAAGAGATAGATGCAGGGCCATCCCACGGCTCCATGAAAGATGCATGAAACTCATAGAAAGCTTTTTTTACAGGATCCATCATATCATTGCCATCCCAGGCTTCCGGTATCAGCATCATTAAGACATGGGGTAATGAACGGCCACATAAAGTGAGCAGTTCTATCATATTATCAAGGCAGGCAGAATCAGACTGATTTTCATTTACTACCGGCAAAAGCATTTCCATTTCTTCCTTAGTGAAGAACTGAGACACAAATGTTTTTTCACTTGTACGAAGCCAGTTTAGATTTCCCTGCAGTGTATTGATCTCCCCGTTATGCGCTATATAGCGAAATGGCTGTGCCAGTCTCCATGAAGGAAAAGTATTGGTAGCAAAACGTGAATGAATTAAGCCAAAAGCGGATACGACTTTTTTATTGCTTAAATCCGGAAAATATCCACGTACCTGCAGGCTTGTAAGTTGCCCTTTATAAATAATGGTCTTATAAGAAAGAGAAGCTACATAAAAACCAATAGCATCTTTTTTTACAGTATTGTTTATAGTTTGTGATGCATAATTTCTTAATACAAATAGCTTTCTTTCAAAGTCATCAGGATTGGTAATATGATCCGGGCAGGCTATAAAAACCTGTTCCATTTCCGGTTCAACCGATAATGCTGAAGAGCCAATATCATCAGTATTTACCGGTACTCTGCGGTATCCCATAATCTCCATACCGAGGGTTTCTGCACAGCGATTGAATATATCGCGGCATTCCTCTCTTAAGCGGATCTCTTTGGGAAAAAACAGAACACCTACGCCATACCTGCCGTAAGAAGGCAAATGGATATCCAGCTTTAAGCATTCATCAAAGAAAAATTCATGCGGGGTTTGAATCAGAATCCCTGCGCCGTCACCGGTATTTATTTCGCAACCACAGGCTCCCCGGTGCTCCATATTTTCCAAAATGGTCAGTGCATCAGAAACGATCTGGTGGCTTTTGTTGCTTTTAATATTGGCGACAAAACCTATGCCGCACGAATCGTGTTCAAATCCTGATGAGTATAAACCTTTTTCCATAATACATACCTATTAAAACTTACTTAATCACACTTCTACAAATGAAAGAACTCTTTTAAAAAAAATTCTGGCAAAACGCACTGCCTGAAATTATTCTGAAAACTTCTCACTCTAAAATTAAATATCCAACGATTCTACAATCCACAACTTGTCTCATTACTTCCAGAATATAGAAAAATAAAGAGTTCTACAAAAAAAGCGTTACAGTTTCCAAAATATTTATTAAATAATCTTTACCTATTATTAACAAAACAGATGAAAATATTTAGACTTTGATAAAATGATTGGATATTTATAAATTTTTGTTTCAAATCTTTTCAAAAAATAACTTTACACAGCTTCCCTCTCTAATTATGCTTCTACCTTCTGCATCTTTTGAGTTTTTTTCCTTTCATCTTCATTAAGGATTACCTTACGCATACGAATGAATTTTGGCGTTACTTCTATGCACTCATCCTGTTGGATGTACTCCATACACTCTTCAAGGGTCATCTGTATTTTGGGAGCGATGCGGGAAGCATCATCAGCTCCGCTGGCGCGGTGATTAGTTAATTTTTTAGGTTCTGTAGCATTCACTATTAAATCTCCTGGCTTAATGTGTTCTGCTATTATCTGCCCTACATATACTTCTTCTCCGGGATCTACAAAAAACCTTCCTCTATCCTGTAGCTTATCTATTGAATACCCGGTAGTTCTTTCCTGGTTTTTAGAGATCAATACTCCATTGCTTCTTCCCGGAATATATCCTTTCCAGGGCTTATATTCCAAAAAACGATGGGCCATTACGGCTTCTCCCGCAGTATTGGTAAGCATATTAGAACGCAATCCTATCAATCCTCTTGAAGGGATCTCAAACTCTAAATGTTGCATTTCACCCTTGCTTTCCATGATCAACATTTCGCCCTTGCGTTGCGTAACCAGGTCAATAACTTTGCCGCTGTATTCAGAAGGCACATCTACCACCAGATTCTCGTAAGGCTCCGATTTTTTACCGTTAATTTCCTTAATGATCACTTGCGGCTGGCCTACTGTAATTTCATAACCTTCACGGCGCATGGTTTCTACTAAAATACTTAAATGTAAAATACCCCGTCCGTAAACCATAAAGCTGTCTGCGCTGTCAGTAGGCGCTACCCTGAGAGCGAGATTTTTTTCCAGTTCTTTTTCCAGCCTGTCTTTTAGATGCCGGGATGTAACAAACTTTCCATCTCTGCCATAAAAGGGCGAATTATTAATGCTGAATTGCATATTCATTGTTGGTTCATCCACACTGATCACTGGCAGAGCCTCTGGATTCTCAAAGTCTGCAAGTGTTTCGCCAATATTAAAACCTTCTATTCCCACAACGGCACAAATATCGCCGGCAGCTACTTCGGCTACTTTTTTCTTTCCGAGGCCTTCAAAAACATATAGTTCCTTTACCCGGCTTTTTTGCACGGTACCATCCAGCTTCATTAAAGACAATGGTTGATTTTCTTTTATAACCCCTCTTGCTACTTTTCCTACGGCTATTCTTCCAAGAAAGGAAGAGTAATCTAAAGAAGTAATTTGCATTTGAAGCGTACCTTCTTCGGCAGAAGGTGGCGGCACTTTTTCAAGAATGGTATCTAACAGGGGAAAAATATTATCTGTAGGTTCAAGAGAGGTATTCATCCAGCCTTGCTTGCTGGATCCATAGATGGTAGCAAAATCCAGTTGCTCTTCAGTTGCATCAAGATTAAAAAATAATTCAAAAACTGCATCATGTACCTCGTCAGGCCTACAGTTTGGCTTATCTACCTTATTAATAACCACGATTGGGCGAAGCCCTAATTGTAAGGCTTTTTGTAAAACAAAACGGGTTTGCGGCATGGGCCCTTCAAAAGCATCAACGAGAAGAACCACTCCGTCAGCCATTTTCAAAACACGCTCTACTTCTCCGCCAAAATCACTGTGGCCCGGAGTATCTATTACATTAATTTTGACGCCTTTATAAGTAACAGAAATATTTTTACTAAAAATGGTTATTCCTCTTTCTCTTTCAAGATCATTATTATCCATAATCAGCTCTCCTGATTCCTGGTTTTCGCGAAAGATGTTGGTACTGTGTAAAATTTTATCAACCAAAGTGGTTTTACCGTGGTCAACGTGCGCGATAATTGCGATGTTTCTAATATCCATAAATTATTTTAGTCCGGTGCATTCCATGCACAAAAAAAATTGAGGGTGCAAAGTTACGTCAAAACTGATTCTCAGCAAGCATAAAACTTAAATGACAAGTACGTGATAAAACCAAAATTTTCAAGGCTTAAAATGTGTTCGATATCTTTTTTGTAAGAATTATTTAAGAAGTATAAGATGCTCGTAATGTATTAGGAAATGAGTGATTTGGGTGAATAATGTTGTACACTATTAAAATATTTTTTCAATCCACACGGAGACAGCGCCTGCTGAAGCGTAAAAATTTCCCCATCCATCATTGTTTATTTCAACTTCATCCGGGCTTTTCTCCAGCAGATCAATAAATATTTTTCCATTATATCTTTTTCCTATTTCCATGTTTTTATTCCCATTATCACCATTAGAGATCACTACAGCACAGCCACTATGTTCATCGTCTCCTTCCCTGGTCCATCCGATACAATTTGGATGATCGAAATAATCTCTTTGAATACCGTAAGCATGGTTATTCCTTGCCTTTAAAAGGTTTTCTATTTCATCCACTTTCTCAAGCCATATTTCATGATCTTTGCCATCCTTTCCTTTTCCTGTATAATGTGCTCCATATAGATCAGGGTAGAAAACGCAAGGATAACCTTCTGCCCTAAGCAATATCATAGAATAAGCAATCGGTTTAAACCAGGCTTCTACCGGGGCCTCCAGCGATTGCAAAGGTTGTGTGTCATGGTTATCAACTAATGTTACTGCTTTTTCAGGCATGGCTTTCAGCAGTGTTTCATCCAGTATCCTGCGCATATCATATTTATTACCCCGGCATGAAGCTATATGAAAATTCTGATGTAATGAAGAGTCAAATAAACTCATTTCACCATTGGTAGCTTCTATATATTTCAATAGTAAATTCAAAAATCCCGGAGCCCAGTATTCTCCCACAGCGAATATATTTTTATCAGTGTTTTGCCGCAATTCCCGCAACCAATCAACATAAAAACCAGCCGTTATGTGCTTTACAGCATCAAGGCGAACTGCATCAAATTTTTTTTGATGCCAGTACCATTTTGCCCAATTGATAAGCTCTTCGCAAACGGCCTTATTTCTAAAATCAATATCATCATAAATAAGATAATCGTAATTCCCTTTCTCATCGCTTATCATCTTTTCCCATGAATCACCATATCCATTCAGTATTCTAAAAATACCATTTTCGTCGAGGTCATTCGCATAATCTACCCCGGTAAAGCACATATAATTCCATTCAAATTCTGAATATTTTTTTGCCCTGCCGGGGAAATAAAATTTTGTAAAAGCTTCTATTTCGAAAGGGGCTGATATAACCTGGCTACGGTTGTCAGGGTTAACTTTCACAACTTTTATTTTTTCTGTTTCATCGCCTCCGGCTTTATGATTAAGAACTATGTCAACCATTACGCGCATGCCTGAATTATGAATTGCATCAATCGCATCCATATAGTCTTGCCGCATTCCGTATTTGGTACGCACGGTACCTTTTTGGTCAAATTCTCCCAGATCATATAAATCATAAATATCGTATCCTTCGCTACCGCTGCCTTTTGCGCCTTTACATGCAGGTGGAAACCAGATGGTAGAAAATCCCAATTCCTTAAGCCGGGGTGCTTCAGATTTTATTTGTTTCCATAAATTTCCATCACCGGGCAAGTACCAATGAAAGTATTGAAGAATAGTGCCCTGTTCCATTTTTGTTTTTTATTGCTCTTCAAATGGTGTACCGAAGAAATAAACAGAATGAAGAACTTTACCAATCAACTTTAAAGCATCTTTCTTCAGAAGGATTTTAACCGGAACAAAATGGTTTAACTTTTGAAATAAAACTCTAAAAATTCAAGTATGCCCGAAGGTCCATCCATTATAATTTTAAAAGAAGAAGTTCAGGATTTCATTGGAAAAAAGATTTTAAAAGTAGAAGGCAATAGCCAACTCGATATTCAACGATTATGCGGACAAACAATCATTGATTTTAAAAGCTGGGGAAAACATTTTTTAATTTGCTGCAAAGGCTTTACTGTACGCGTACATTTGATGCTGTTTGGCAGCTATCGCATCAATGAACGAAAAGAAAGTACACCGCGATTAAGATTGGTTTTTAATGAAGGTGAAATAAATTTTTATACCTGTTCTGTAAAATTTATTGAAGAAAACCTGGATGAAGTGTATGACTGGACATCGGATGTAATGAGCGATCAATGGGATCCTAAAGCCGCTGAAAGAAAGCTAAAAAAAATACCTGATACATTAGTCTGTGATGCTTTGCTTGATCAGCAAATCTTTGCAGGAGTAGGAAACATTATCAAAAATGAAGCGCTTTTCAGGACGCACATTCATCCTGAAAGCAGGATAGGTAGTATTCCTTCAAAGAAAATAAAAGAATTGATAAAGGAAGCTCGTAACTATAGCTTTGATTTTTTGAAGTGGAAAAAAGAATATGTTTTAAAGAAGCACTGGCTGGCACATACCAAAGTAATTTGTCCGCGTTGCAACATCAGGTTTATTAAGAAATATTGCGGTAAGACAAATCGAAGAAGTTTTTTCTGTAATAATTGCCAGGTCAATTATTCAAAAGAGGAAGATGATTATCTTTTTTAGCCGGATATGTAGTTGCATTAGTACTTCCGATGAGAATCTATTCGTTGCCCATGTTGACGCAAAACTGTTGTAGTGTGTTAATGCCTTTACTTACACTCTGCATCAAGTCTGTCTTTTGCATAAGGCGAGCCAAGCAATTTTGCTTTTATCCAATCTTCACAAGCACCTTTTTTGTCACCTATACTAAATTTTGTATTGCCTCTATTAAAGTATGCCAAATCATTTTTGGGTTGAAGTTGGATTACTTTGTCATAGTCTTTTAAGGCTTCGGTATGTTCTCCCGCATCGTCTTTGTTAGTCGCTCTAATTAATAAAGCGTCAACATAATTTGGGTCAATTTCCAATGCTTTGTCATAATCTTTTCTGGCAGCTTTCCAGGTATGAATTTCATCTTTGCAATATCCTCTCGCTTGTAAAGAAGCTTTGTCTTTTGGATTTAACTTTATTGCTATTGTAAAGTAAATTATTGCGGCACCGAAATCTCTTTTGTTTAAAGCATCAATTCCTTTTTTATGAAAAGTGCCTGCTGTTTGATTTTCTAAATTTAGGTAAGTTAAATTTTTAGGGTCTGTCAAAGCTCCATAACCATTTAACTTGCAGTCAAATTCGTAACCTTTACAGTAAAGGTCAATAGCCCAAAATAATAAATTGTCTTGCGTATAAGGAAGTTCTATTGCATCGCCATGTACAATCCAATGGTCTTCTTCTTTTTCAGGACTTTTAAGTTTGAAATCATAGTTGTCCGTCAAAAACTTCGCTAGAGAGTCAAGATTTTCCTTTGTGTCAGAAGTGAAATCAAAGTCAAAAGTTGCTAACGCACTTTCTTTGAAACCACTTTTAGTCATTCTTTCATAAACGGTAATTGCAGAAACCATTTCTTTTCCGTATTGCTCATTAAAATCCTTTTCTGTAAAATATCGTTTGTCCATTGTTGAAGTTGTTTGCTCGTCCATAGTTTGGCTTGAGCGAGATGAAAATAAAAAGGTCAGGAAAAATATGGTCAAAAGTCTTGTCATAAATGTAGAATGCTCATTGGCATTACACACAACTCTTAATATTGTCAAAAATGATTGATAAAAAATTGATGCAAGCCTTATCTAAAAGCTTCCATTCGCAAAAGTATTTCCTTGTTTGAAATCTCCTGTCTCATAACCTTTCTTAAACCAATACATTCTCTGAGCAGATGTACCATGCGTGAATGAGTCAGGAGTAACGCTTCCCTGGTATTGCTGTTGAAGCCTGTCATCACCGATTGCATTGGCAGCATCCAAAGCTTCCTGTATATCATTGGGATCAATTACATTTTTCATTTTTTGATCATAATGCGCCCACAAGCCTGCATAGAAATCGGCCTGCAACTCAAGGCGCACAGAATATTTATTGTATTCTGTTTCGCTCAGTTGCTGTTGAAGCTGCTGCATTTTTTTTGTCATTCCCAAAAGGTATTGTACATGATGGCCTACTTCATGGGCTACTACATACGCCATTGCAAAATCGCCTGTGGCGCCAAATTGTTTTTTTAAGTCCTGGGCAAATGAAAGATCAATGTAAAGGTCCTGGTCGGCAGGGCAATAAAAAGGCCCCGTTGATGCGCTCGCATTTCCACAGCCGGTAGATGTAGCGCCCCGGAACAGAACCAACGTAGGGTCTGTATAAGTTCGCCCCATATCGTTGAATAGCTTTGACCATACATCTTCAGTATCGGCCAGCACCACTTTTACGAATTGGGCTTCTTTTTCATCCGCTTCTTTTTGCTCCACAGTCATTTCTGTTTGCTGCTGTTGCGGCTGCTGTACCAACTGGCTCAGGTTGCTAATATCGCCATCGCCAAGCAAAAATTTAGCAAGAATAAAAATAATGCCGATTACTCCACCACCAATGGCAAGCTTGCCACCGGATATACCGCGCCTGTCATCTACGTTACTACTTTCTCTTCTGCCTTGCCATTGCATAAAATATTTTTTAAAAGAATTTAATAATGTACTATAATGAAAAACTATTCAATGAGTCTTACTTGCGCAAAGTACAGGCAAACTAAGTTAATTTTTTTGACTTTTTCGATTGCTTTTTTCAAAATCTATTTTTTCTGGCTTTCGCTTTTTCTTTAAAAGTCTCAATTGCTTTTTTAGTGAAATCGCTTAAAATCAAACGTCCGCTTATGGCTGCCCGGGCCTTTAATAATTCATCCCAATTTTCAGTTCCGCGCCAAAACATTTTTTTCATTTCAGTCATTGCTTCAGGGTTGAAGTGTGAAAGTGAAAAAGCAAGCCTGTCAATAGATTCATCCATATCATGCACTGACTGGTGAACTTCTGCAAATAATCCTTTTTGTTTGGCCCATTCCGAATTTCTCCAAAGCGTAGCATCTATGGCTAACTGGCTAAAGGCAGAAGTCCCTATTTTTCTTTCGATGGCAGGCCCTACTACAAATGGAGCCATTCCTATGGCAAGTTCGCTTAATTTTACTTCTGCATCCCTTACGGCAATTGCGTAATCTACAGCAGCAGCAATACCTATGCCTCCTCCGACACATTTGCCATGTATGCGACCTATGATAAGCTTAGGGCATTTTCTCATAGCATTAATGACATTGGCGAAGCCGGAAAAAAATTCCATTCCCTGCTTTTCATCTTTTATTTCGTGAAGTTCATCAAAACTGGCGCCGGCACAAAATGCGCCATCTCCGGCGCTTTTTAATACAACCACTTTACTATCGTGTGTGCCTGCATAGTGAATTTCCTGGGCCAAAGTATCAAGTATCTTAGCCGGAAGAGAGTTACTTTGTGGATGAAAAAATTCAATCGTGGTTATTCCATGTTCTGTGTGGGATGTTACATACCCTTCTTTTATATCATTTGTCATAAAACCGTATTGTGATTGTTTTCAAATATCAGATTATAAATATCAGATGCAAACTTTTTGTGACTCTGACAAAAGACGTGCCTATAGAATTTTTTCATCTTCATAATTTATGTTTATTTTCCGTGTAGTAAAGTTAATATTTATCCTCAAATGTAAATTGAACCTGAATTACATTTAAGTGAATAATCGCTGTTTGATCCTGCCTTGTTTTTTTTAAAGTTTTCTTATTAATAAGTTTTACGAATGGCAAGACCATACCATATTTTCATTTGGAAAAAAGCGCCTTATCTACGTTTGGTCATTCCTTTTATAACAGGTATTTTACTCCAATTCTATTTTAAAATGGAGATAGCCATTATTGTAAGTAGTGGTATCGTAGCGCTGGGTTTGCTGGTAGCATTTACTTTTTTACCAGAGTCTTTCAGGTATTATTTCAGGTTTACACAAGGCATTTTTATTTGTCTTCTACTTATTCTTTTTGGCGCATTTATTACCTGGCAAAAAGAGGTTCATCACTATTCTAACTGGTATGGGAAGTATATTGATTCCGGTAGCTTTGTAGTAGCGACCATTCAGGAACCTCCGGTTGAAAAAGCAAAATCATTTAAAGCGCTGGTATCTGTTGAAACACTTATTAATAAAGAGATACAGCAAAACTTAACAGGAAAAGCATTGATCTATCTTGCTAAAGATGGGGCATCTGAAAAATTAAAATATGGAGACAAAATTATTTTTAATAAACCCTTACAGGATATCACAAATTCCGGAAATCCTGGTGCATTTAATTATAAACAGTATTGTGCTTTTCAACAAATTTTTCAACAGGTCTATCTTAAAAATAATGAATGGGTATTGCTGAAAGAGAAGGAGAAGTCCGCATTTTATATTCTTGTTTTTAAAACGCGCGATTATATTTTAAGCACCCTGGAAAAATATATTCCACGCGAAGAAGAGGCTGCGCTTGCGAAAGCTTTACTGATCGGCTACAGAAATGATTTAGATAAAGACCTGGTACAGGCTTACAGTAATACCGGCGTAGTACATTTGATCGCTATTTCGGGAATGCATCTTGCATTGATCTATGTTTCCCTTTTATGGATCTTTGCAAGAATACCGTTTATAAAAGAATCTAAAATTATTAAACTTGTTCTTGTACTTTCCTGTTTATGGTTTTTTGCCTTTCTTACCGGCGGGGCGGCATCAGTATTGCGTTCTGCTGTTATGTTCACTTTTGTCGCTATAGGCAGTTCTCTCAATTCACGAAATTCGATTTATAACTCTCTGGCCGTTTCAGCATTCCTGTTGCTGTGCTATGACCCATATTTACTGTGGGATGTAGGGTTTCAGCTTTCTTATCTCGCTGTTTTGGGAATTGTTGTTTGCCAGAAATATATTTTCAACTGGTTTTATTTTAAGAACAAACTTGCCAATGAAATCTGGGAGCTCACTTCAATTTCTTTAGCAGCTCAGACGCTTACCCTGCCCGTGTGTATTTATTACTTTCACCAATTTCCTTTGTTGTTTTTACTGTCGAATATGATCGCTATTCCTTTGTCCACACTGGTTCTTGGAGGCTGTATTGTATTGGTGGCTATTTCTCCAATTTCTTTGGCTGCAATCTATTTAGGTAAGCTTGTGTGGGCTTTCATCTGGTTATTAGACCTTTCAATTCTTGGTATCAATTCAATTCCATTTTCTTTATGGGGAGGTTTATCTATCTCAATAACTGACACCATCATTCTTTACCTTATTATTTCCACATGCATCTATTGGCTTATTAAAAAGAATATGCCGGCATTAAAATTATCTATAGCCTTTACATTGCTTCTGGTCTGTAGCCTGAGCTATAAAAGCTGGAAATCAGTTCATCAAAATAAAATGATCGTTTATAATATTTCTCAACACAAAGCGATTGATTTCATTCATGGCCATCAATATTATTTTATTGGTGATGATGAAGTGATTGAAAATGACGGTCTCAAAAATTATAATATCCAACCGGCGCATATTATGCTGGGGCTTCGTTACAACTCTCATTTGCCAGAGTCCATTTTTAATAAAAATAATTTTTACCAGTTTTACAACTGTAGAATTTTAATGATTGATTCACCCTTGAGGTATAAGGCGCCGCCACAAAGAATAAAAGTAGATTACATTGTTATTTCAAAGAATCCTCCATTGCGCATTGCTTCTATCGCTTCAGTTTTTGATTGTAAAAAATATATTTTTGACGCGTCTAATTCTTTGTGGAAAATTGGTCAATGGAAAAAAGAATGTGAAGAATTACATTTGCATTTTCATTCTGTTCCCGGGCAGGGTGCATTTATCACTGATCTTTAAAAGAATTATTTTTCCATTTTCATGCAAAAAAAAATCAAATCAGCCTTAATTTCTGTTTATAACAAGGAAGGCTTATCATCTCTTATTCCATTATTTAAAAAACATAATATTACCATTTACAGTACGGGCGGAACTCAAAGCTATATTGAACAGAACGGTGGAAAATGTATTGCTGTTGAATCGCTCACCGGGTATCCTTCTATTTTAGGTGGCAGGGTCAAAACCCTGCATCCTGTGGTATTTGGCGGGTTTTTAGCACGCCGCGATGTGGAAAATGATTTGAAAGAAATGGAACAATACCATATCCCGGAAATAGACCTGGTAATGGTAGATCTTTATCCGTTTGAAGACACTGTAAAAGCTACCAAAGACGAAGCGCTGATCATTGAAAAAATAGATATTGGAGGCCCTTCAATGATTCGCGCAGCAGCTAAAAATTTTAAAAGCGTAATGGTGATCGCTGATAAAAATGAATATGCCAATCTTGAAGAAATTCTTTCTGAAAAAAATGCCGAAACATCGCTGGAAGAAAGAAAAGATTTTGCAAGAAAAGCTTTTGATGTATGTACGCGGTATGATATTGCCATCTCCAATTACTTTAATCAAACTGGTTTTGCCAATCCTTTTCAGCCGGATAAAAAAACGTTACGCTATGGTGAAAACCCGCATCAGAAAGGATCTTTCATTGGAGATAGCAATGAAATCTTTGAGCAGTTGCATGGAAAAGAACTTTCCTACAATAACCTTGTGGATGTAGATGCGGCGCTGCAATTAATGAAAGAGTTTGATAAAAAAGACTCTTCTCTCAGCACATTTGCGATTATAAAGCATACTAATGTTTGTGGCATTTCACAAAGAGAACATGTAGCGGAGGCTTTTGCTGCAGCTCTTGCAGGTGATCCTGAAAGCGCTTTTGGCGGCGTCCTGATCTCAAATTCATCTATAGATAAAAAGACTGCCGAAGTATTAAAGGATCTGTTCTTTGAAGTATTGATAGCGCCTGCCTTTGATGAGGATGCGCTTCCTGTTTTAGAAGTAAAGAAGAACCGCATCATTTTAAAAATAAAAGAATTTCCAAAAGAAGGCCAACAAACCAAAACATTATTGAATGGTTTATTGATCCAGGATAATGATGCAGGAAATTTTGCCGAATGGAAAGAAGCAGGCGGAAGGGATGCTAATGAAGCAGAAAAAGAAGATATGGTTTTTGCCAATCTTGTTTGCAAACATTTAAAAAGTAATGCAATTGCAATTGTAAAAAACAAACAGCTTTTAGGAAAAGGCGCTGGCCAAACTTCAAGAGTAGATGCGTTGCGGCATGCCATTGAGAAGGCAAATCAATTTGAATTTGATCTGCAAAATGCAGTTGTTGCCAGTGATGCATTTTTTCCTTTTGATGATTGTGTAAAGATCGCCCATAATGCTGGTATCACTGCATTTATACAGCCCGGAGGCTCCATAAGAGATAAAGATTCAATTGAATATTGTAAAGAAAATAACCTGGCAATGGTGATTACAGGATTGAGGCATTTTAAGCATTGACAGTTCTTTTTTATTTCAATCCTTCTCTTTCTTTCCACATCTCATTAAATGTTCTGTTGCTAAACTCAAGCGGTGAATGATGCTTATCCCAGTTTTTAAAAAGCATATTGGCCATCTTGCTTTTTAGTTTGCTATTCCCCTTATTCATCAGGTTTCTTTTCAATGAAGCCAGCTTCCATATTTTCCAGGCCATTTTCTCTGAAAAAGTGGCCATACCTTGCTCTACACTTACCTTGCGGTTAGCCAACAGCAATTCATGAATATTTATTTTCACCGGGCAAACCTCTGTACAAGCTCCGCACAGAGATGATGCATAACTTAAATGTTTGTATTCTTCAAGCCCTTTCAGGTTGGGGGTAATTACGCTGCCTATCGGGCCGGTGTAGGTTGTTCCATAACTGTGCCCTCCAATGTTCTTATAAACAGGGCAAGCATTTAAGCAAGCGCCGCAGCGAATACAATAAAGGCTTTCCCGCTGTGTGGGATTGGCCAAAATATCAGTACGGTTATTATCAAGTAAAATAACATACATCTCTTCAGGGCCATCTGTTTCACCGGGTTGCCCCGGCCCTGAAATAATGCTGTTATATGCTGTAATCTTTTGGCCGGTTCCGTAAGTAGCCAATAATGGCCAAAGCAAGGCCAGGTCAGTAACAGAAGGAATCATCTTTTCTATCCCCACAATAACGATATGTGTTTTAGGCCATGTGGCGCTTAATCTTACATTGCCTTCATTTTCAGTGATGGCTACACCTCCAATGTCACTAATAATAAAATTGGCGCCGGTTATCCCTATCTCTGCCTGAATGTATTTTTGTCTTAATTTTTCCCTGGCCGCCTGTGCTAATTCTCCAGGTGAAAGCCTGGCGGAGGTATCTGATTTCTCTGCAAATATTTTTGCGATATCTTCTTTGCTTTTGTGTATGGCAGAAGCCACGATATGATAAGGCGGTTCTTCGTCTAATTGTTGAATGTATTCACCCAGGCCGGTTTCTATACTTTCGATCCCGTTTTTCTGCAGAAAATGATTCAGGTGGATCTCCTCTGTTACGGCGCTTTTGCTTTTCACGATAGTTTTGCAATTCTTTTCTTTGCAAATACCCAGAATTTCGTCTAAGGCTTCCTGTGAGTTTTGTGCCCATATTACTTTTCCGCCTCGCCTGGTAAATTGCATTTCAAATTCTTCCAGGCATTGGTCAAGGGTCTCCAATGCCCGCCATTTTATATTTTTGGCTCTTTCTTTTGCCAGGTCATTATCAACAAATTGCAGCCTGCCCTGTGGTACAGCCGTATTGTATTTTTCTATATTGAAATTAATTTTCTGGCGATGTTCAATATCAGCACTTCTGATGGTGCGCTCTTTGCTTTGAAGGTAGATTCGTTTTCAGTCATTTAATTATCTCGAATTCTTAGTTTGCCATTTTGATAAACACAAAAATGGTTTTTTATTTGATAAAAATGATCAGGAAAAATATTTTGGATCACAGATAATTTTTCCTGATTTCCGCATTACCATGACATTAAAACCTTGTAGCGTAAGCCGTTCTTCAATTATCCGGCCGACGCCTACATCAATTATTATTTTAAGATCCAATAAATTAATCATACTGCTTCTACTTCAGAAGAAATCAGATTAGCTGCGTACGTGAGACATGCTTTGATATCATCCTCTTCCAGTAAAGGAAACTCTTCAATTATTTCTTTATGAGGAATCCCTCTGGCAAGCATTTTTAAAATTTGTTCAACGGAAATACGCATTCCTCTTATAACAGGCTTACCCGTTAATATTGCAGGATTATTAGTAATTCTGTTTAATAAAGTTGTTTGCATTTAAAGTTTTAATTATTTGCTCTTCCATTGTCTTATTTTGAAAGCCCATATTTTACCTTGTGGTTTTCCTGAAAACAATGTATGTATGTTGTCTATTTTGTCTTAGCCAAATTTAATCATTTTTACTCAGCACTTTCAATTCCTTCCGAACGTTAGCAAGAGCTCAATCCCTTATCCCAGGCAATTTTGCTCACGGGTAGCTCTTAACTGTACTTTACAAACCTTTCGTTTCATAACTTGTCTATTTTTGTTTCCCCAAACCTACAATGAAATCAATAAATTCACAGCGAAAAGATTAATTGTAACTTTTATCCCTGTGGTACGTATTATTATATAAAAACCAGGGTAACCTAAAAAATTGCCTCGATTGTATGACGGAGAACGAATTTAATGATTGTGTGAATCTATATGCAGATAATGTGTACAGGTTTATTTTAAAGAATCTAAGGCATGAAGATGATGCACGGGATGTAGTACAAACTTCTTTTGAAAAATTGTGGGTCAATCGCGATAAGGTAGAAAACGAAAGAAGTAAATCTTATTTATTTACTGTTGCTTATCGCCAGATGATTGACCTGGTAAGAAAAAATAAAAAGGTTAAGTTGGAAAATGATTTTTCCTCATCATTAAAAATAACCAATGAGCCTCATCATCAGCTTAAAAAGATATTGAATGACGCCTTATACAGACTGAGTGAAACGCAGCGCGGCCTGGTGCTGTTAAAAGACTATGAAGGATATTCTTACGAAGAGATCGCTGAGATCACTTCATTAAGCATAAGCCAGGTGAAAGTATATCTGCATCGTGCAAGGCTGCAATTGAAAAGCTATTTAGTGAAAATGGAAAATATAATTTAATAATGCAGATCAACAGAAGTAATTACGAACAATATTTCTTACTGTATGCTGATAATGAATTATCAGCATCAGGCAAAGAATCAGTAGAAGCATTTGTCCGGGAAAATATTGACCTGAAAGATGAATTTTCAATTATCCAGCTTACAGTCAGCTCTCCCGATGAAGCCATCAGGATCAACGATAAATCTTTTCTATTAAAAAAAGAAACAGCCCTTACTGAAAATAATTATGAAGAATTTTTTATTCTTTATTATGATGGTGAACTTACAAACGGGCAAAGAAAGGAAACGGAACGTTTTGCAGAACAAAATATAAAATTTAAAACGGAGTTTGAATTGATTGGCAAGCTAAAATTAGCTCCTGATAATACTGTCATATATCCCTGGAAAAAACAATTATACAAAAAAGAAAAACGTGGTACTGTTATCAAGCCAATATGGATAAAAACCGCTGCTGCTGCTATTTTGATAAGTTTTGGCCTCTGGATATCGGTTTCTTATTTTAATGAAAGCAATACTACTTCACACGTATCAACCTTGAGAGATAATGCTATTGATCAACCGGTAGCAACAAAATCAATACAAAATAAAATTTCTAATACAGGCAAATACAATAAAAAAATTGATAGTATTTCTGGCTTAGCCAACACAGCAGAAAAATTAAAAAAGAATGAAACAGAAATAAAAAAAGCTGAGTTCATTAAGCCGGAAACGAAAGATAATTTTATTACAATTGAAAAAGAAAAAATAAAAGGTGAAGTAATAAAACCAGGCTTAGTTGAAGCAAAGCCGTATGTTGATCTTCAATTGACAACTTTAGATAAGATAAAAGAAAAATTACCTATCCTGGCTGTAACGGAAAGTAACTTGCAAAGCGCTTATATAGCGAAACAACAGTACGATGCTGATTCAGAAGATTCCAACGTGCCTTCAGTCCCAACCACTTCTTATAATGATTTTAATAGCAACGATCAGGACTACGTTTTCTATGATATATCTGTAGAAGATTTTAGAAAAACAAAAGTCGGGGAGATCTTTAAAAAGGTAAAGCGGGTAGTAGAAAGGAATAACCTGATAGCTCATCTATTCTCCGGAGACAGAGGCAAAGAATAGACCGCTTGACCGCTTTAAAAATTTGATCAATATTTTACATACTCTATAAATACTAAAATGAAAAAGACCATCTTAATTTTAAGCTTAATTTTTACAGGTACTATATCTTTTGCTCAAAAAGATTCTGTAAAAGCCGAAAGAAATAATGATACGATCCGGATTGGAGGAATGATCATTTTAAAAAAAGATGAATCGGATGAGAAAAAACAAGTAACCGTTACGGTTGGCAACAAACGTGCACATAAAGCGCGTTCCAATGTTAGCACCTCATCTTTTATATTTGATATTGGGCTTTCTAACTGGACAGACAAAACGGATTATACTGCTGCAAAAAATAGCGAATATCTAATAACTAAAGATGGTTCACCTGATTTAAGTTCTAATGACTTAAAGTTAAGAACTATAAAATCTGTGAACATAAATATCTGGTTTTTTATGCAAAGGCTTAACCTGGTGAAACACTATGTTAATTTAAAATATGGGTTGGGGTTGGAGTTGAATAATTATCGTTTTAAAGATAACATCAGCTTCAATGAAGGCGGAATAAATCCATATAATCCTTCACAAAATATCCCACACCCATTTATATTCCGGGATTCTATTAGCTTTTCCAAAAACAAGCTGGCCGCAGATTATGTGACCGTTCCTCTAATGCTCAATTTCAGAACCAACCCTGGCTATGCTGATAAAGGGATCAGCCTGAGCGCCGGTATAAGCATGGGGTATTTGTATAGCAGCCGCAATAAACAAAAAAGCAGCTCAAGGGGAAAAGAGAAGAACAGGGGTGATTATGATCTGGGAAAATGGAAATTTTCTTATGTAGGTGAATTAGGGCTTGGCCCTGTAAAACTGTACGGTTCATACAGCCCCAGGTCTATCTTCACCAATGAGCTGAATTTTACTCCGTATAATATCGGGATACGATTAAGTAATTGGTAAACTCAGGATTATTTTTGATCAGGTAGCTTTTTAGCAGCAGGCTCTACAACCGTTTTATAATATTTACAAGCAGGCCTTAATCCACATATAGAACATTTTGGATTCCTTGCTACACAAATATATCTTCCATGCAGGATAAGCCAATGATGAGCTACATGGATAAGATCTTCCGGCAAATTTTTTACCAATTGTTTTTCCACTTCAAGTGGCGTTTTAGCCTTAACCAATCCAATACGGTTTGCCACTCTGAACACATGCGTATCTACCGCCATATTGGGTTGCTTGTCAATAACCGAAGTAATTACATTAGCAGTTTTTCTACCTACACCGGGCAATTTTATCAACTCATTTACAGTCATTGGAATTTTTCCATTAAAGTCTTTCATCACCATTTTTGCCATTCCAATAAGATGGTTGGTTTTATTATTAGGATAAGAAATACTTTTTATTAAAGGAAAAAGCGATTCGTGTGTAGCATGGCTTAAAGATTCCAGGTCAGGGTAACGATCAAAAATTGCAGAGGTAGTTTGATTCACTCTTTTATCAGTACACTGCGCAGAAAGGATAACTGCTACTAATAACTGGTAAGCATTATCGTATATAAGTTCTGTTTTGGCATCATGGCTATGCAATATAAAGTAGTTGATTACAAACTGATACCTTTCTTTTATTTTCATAAAAAATCCCGCTTATGAGCGGGATAAAATTAATTTAAAAATTACATAGTTTAATCAGATGAAACCGGGATAGTCTTCTTTGCTGCATATTCTAATATTTTATTCACAGTTTCCTCCCGTGGCGAGAACTTTAATTCAGATAATCCTTTTTGAGCGCCTAACAATTTTTCGTACGTATCGCGTAAATTCCAATCAGTTTGCAAGGCTGATCTGATCTTTTCAGTTTTTTGAGGAGAAGTTTCGTTGTATATATATCTAACCAGTTCCTCAGGTGTAATATTGATCATAAAAAAGGTTGTAGCGTTAACAAAAATAAACGAATTCTATTTAAAAATATTGCTTCTTAATAAGTTACCTGATTGCAGATGAATCAAACGCAACGATATACAGATCCTCATTATCCTTCTTCATCAAAAACCTTTCCCGCGCATATTTTTCCAGCGTACCAGGATCATTTTTTAGCGACTCTAATTCTTTTTGAGCGTTGGCTATTTGGACTGCCATATTCTTTTCACTCTGTTTCAGTTTTCTCAATTCGCTCATTCTCTTTACCTGCAGCGGAATATCATTTCTATCAAAAAACATCATCCATAAGGCAAAAATTATGCCTGTAATCAGATATTTGTTCTTAAACAGATAAGAAACCGTTTTCAAATTGAATTTTAATTAATTAAGTTTAAAGATAAAATCTATATTAAAAGAAATGAGTTTCTAACTTTTACCAAATTTAATTTTTCCTTTCGGAAAAACAGCGCTTTCATCTAAAATTTCTTCAATCCGCAATAATTGATTGTACTTCGCGATCCGGTCTGTGCGGCTGGCAGAACCTGTTTTTATTTGCCCGCAATTTAATGCAACCGCAAGATCAGCAATAGTAGTATCTTCCGTTTCGCCACTTCGATGGCTCATAATGGTATTGTAGCCGTTATGCTGTGCCATAGAAACTGCATTGATAGTTTCAGTAAGTGTGCCTATCTGGTTTACTTTTACCAATAAAGCATTTGCTACATGTTCTTCAATTCCTTTCTGCAATCTTTTTACATTGGTTACAAAAAGATCATCGCCTACCAATTGAATTTTGTTCCCTAATTTCTCAGTCATCAGTTTCCATCCTTTCCAGTCATCTTCCGCCATTCCATCTTCAATAGAGATAATAGGATATTGTTTAGCCCAGCTTTCCCAAAAATCAACCATTTTTTCTATGCTTAATTTTTTCCCATCCGATTTATGGAAATGGTAAACTTTTTTATCGGCAATATACATTTCACTTACGGCAGGATCCATGGCAATGGCTACCTGGCTACCGGTTTTGTAGCCGGCTTTTTCTATTGCAGTCAATACAGTTTCAATTGCTTCTTCATTGCTTTGAATATTAGGAGCAAAACCTCCTTCGTCGCCTACATTGGTACTATATCCCTTCTTTTTTAAAACTGATTTTAAAGAGTGGAAAATTTCTACCCCCCAGCGCAATGCTTCACTAAATGAAGAAGCGCCTACAGGCATCACCATAAATTCCTGGAAATCTATTTTATTATCTGCATGAGCGCCTCCATTTAAAATATTCATCATCGGTATTGGAAGCACTTTAGCATTAGTACCGCCGATGTACCTGTATAGAGGAAGGTTGGCTTCCAGGGCTGCGGCCTTTGCAACAGCAAGGCTTACAGCCAGCATTGCGTTTGCACCTAACTTACTTTTATTTTCCGTACCATCTATTGATATCATTTTAGCATCAATCCCGGTTTGGTCAGCAACATCCCATCCTGCCAATTGATCAGCTATAACTGTATTCACATTATTTACAGCCTTTAATACTCCCTTTCCATCATAGATCTTTTTATTGTTATCACGAAGTTCTACTGCTTCATGCACTCCGGTACTTGCACCGGAAGGTACTGCGGCTCTTCCGAGGTATTCATTTTCTGTCAGGATATCTACTTCTACTGTAGGGTTGCCACGGCTGTCTAAAATCTGCCGGGCATGGATGTTTGCGATGTAACTCATGTGTGTTTATTGATTGATTTTTATGTTTAAGTTTAGAATAAAAAATTAACGTATCCAACGGAATGACAAAATCTTTATTTTTTCTATCTCATCAAATTCATGATGATCTGATGAAATAACTATTGCTTTTTTGATTGAAGCCAGGGCTAACACAAAAGAATCAGCAAATGAAATTTTATGATTTACTTTAAAATAGCCAATTTGCTTAATGAAAGCATTACTAAAATTATTTGAAAATACAATTGGCAAAAGAGTCAAATCCTTGATCATATTTTCGGCTTTATCCTTATCAGAGATTCGTAAAGTATCATAATATACTTCAGCAACAGAAGCTTTATGTATGTATATTTCACATTCTTTCTCAAAAGCTTTTTTAAAAAGATTAGCAACGTTTAGAGCACCATTTTCCTTTCTTAAATAAGCTATCAAGGCACATGAATCTAAAACATATACTTCATTCATCTATCAAGTTTCTTTTCTTCTTGTTTGAGTTTCGAGAATTCTTCGCTGCTGGACATACTATCTTTATATTTACCCATTATTTCATAGATGGCCTTATATTTTTTAGGAATTGTCTTCTTTACTGATCTCTTTAATTCTTCCATTAGCGATACTACTTTTCCTAACTTTTCTTCAGGAACTTCGTCAACTAACTGAAGTATTTTTTTTTTATTTTTTAGTGCCGGCATAAAATAAATTTCTTACAAATTTAATTTTTATTTGATGGACTAAATATTCAATTTTAATTTGTCAGATTCCTGAATACTTCTTCAAGGCTTGTGTTTTTACTTTGCAAAGAAAGTATATCCAGGTTATTTTTTAAACTGAACTCTAATAACATTTTTTTTATTTTTTCCGGATCCGGGGTTTGAATATGATATTGATTGGAAACCTCCTGAATATTTTCTACGCCATCCCAGCTTTTTAATAGCGCGGTATCAATCCCTTTCCCAAATTGAACAATGACAATATGTCCATCCCTGTTGGCCGATTGCAGCTTAACCAATGTATCGTCTGCTACAATGTTTCCTTTGTTGATGATAATTACCCTGTCGCAAATATTTTCCACTTCCTGAAGAATATGAGATGAAAAAAGAACGGTCTTATTTTTCCCAAGATCTTTTATCAGTTTTCTTATTTCTATGATCTGGTTTGGATCAAGGCCTGTGGTAGGTTCATCTAAAATAACGACTTTAGGATCATGAAGAAGTGCAGCGGCTAATCCTACTCTTTGTTTATAACCTTTGCTGAGCTGCCCGTTTTTTTTATTACTTTCTATGCGCAGCCCGGTCATGTCAATGATTTCCTCGATCTTTTTCTTAGGGGATTTTATTTTATGAATGCCGGCAATAAATTCAAGGTATTCCCTTACATACATTTCGTAATAAAGAGGATTTCCTTCAGGTAAATAACCAATATTTTTTTTTGCTTCAAGCGGATCCAGGGTTACGTCAATTCCGTTCACTTTTGCACTACCGGAATCAGGATGAAGATACCCGGTGATGATCTTCATAGTAGTAGATTTGCCTGCTCCATTAGGCCCCAGAAATCCAACAATTTCATTATCGTTTACAGAAAACGAAATGTTATCAATAGCTTTTTGAGTATTATAAAGTTTGGTCAGATTAGAAATGCTTATTGACATAGCAGGCAAATGTAAAACAAAAATATGCCAGACGAAATCTCTGTTGCTTTCAAGGGCTTCATTTTACAAATTTTCTCTCCGTGTTGATGAAATGCCTCTAAAAAAACTGCTTATCGCAGTCTCCCATGCCTCAGTTAAAAAATACCGGGCTATAGATTGATGGCTGCTGCATAGGTTATGACATTCTCAAAAAATTGCTTTTAAAACATACCTATCCATATTTTACCTCTATATTGTACTTTTGCGCACATTAATAACAACAAATATATTATAATGAAAGACCTTTTTGAAAAGATGAGGAAAGATGCGGGGCCTATAGGCGCACACCTTCAAAGAGCTCATGGATATTTTACATTCCCAAAATTAGAGGGCGAGTTAGGTAACAGGATGATTTTTCGTGGAAAAGAAAAAATTATATGGAGCCTGAATAATTATTTGGGATTAGTGAACCACCCTGAAACAAGAAAAATAGATGCCGAAGCGGCCGAAAGGTGGGGAATGGGAAACCCGATGGGCTCCCGTATGATGAGTGGCAATACTGCTATGCATGAAGAGCTTGAAAAGGTGCTTGCAGAATTTGTGAGCAGAGAGGACGCTATGTTGCTCAATTTCGGATACCAGGGAGTAATGAGCTGTATAGATGCTTTGGTAAACCGGCATGATGTGATTGTATATGATGCTGAAGCGCACGCATGTCTTGTGGATGGAATAAGAATGCATGTGGGCTATACTTTTAAGTATAAACACAATGATGTAGCGGATTGTGAAAAACAATTGCAACGCGCGGTTAAGATAGCTGAAAAAAATGGAGGAGGGATACTCGTAGTAACTGAAGGTGTATATGGAATGAGCGGCGCCCAGGGAAAGATAAAACAAATAGTAGCTTTAAAAGATAAATACAATTTCAGGATATTAATAGATGATGCTCATGGCTTTGGCTCTATGGGAGCTACCGGAGCAGGCACAGATGAAGAGCAGAACTGCCAGCAGGAGGTAGATCTTTATTTCAGCACATTCGTAAAAAGTATGGGAAGTATCGGCGCTTTCATCAGCGGCCCCACAGATATTATTAGCTATCTGAGGTATAATGTGCGATCACAAATATTCGCAAAAAGCCTTCCACTGATAGTGGTAGATGGTATGCTAAAACGAATGGAGATGTTGAAAACGATGCCTGAATTAAAAGACAAACTATGGCACATTGTAAACAGGCTTCAGAAAGGATTAAAAGAAAGAGGATTTGATATAGGCAATACCAACAGCCCTGTAACGCCTATATACATGAAAGGCGGCTTGCCGGAGGCTACCAACATGGTAATGGACATCCGCGAAAATTATGATATTTTTTGTTCTGTGGTTGTTTTTCCTGTCATTCCAAAAGGGCAGATCATTTTTAGAATTATACCTACAGCGGCTCATACTGATGAAGACGTTGATATTACATTAAAAGCCTTTGAAGAAGCGAAGAAGAAATTAGACGGAGGATTGTATAAAGCTGAAGATATTCCGGATATGGCAGATGCAGGTTATGGGCAAAAAGGTGAACTATAAAAAACCGGGCAACTTAGTTGCCCGGTATCATTAAAAACCTTAACCATTTAATCTTAAAATCAAAACCTGTTATTAAGTCGGTAATTGGAATTAAATAGTTGCTTATTTTTTTATAAAAAGTTTGTTGAATGGCATTTTAATACTTACTTAACATTAGCCGGTTATTGTGATAAAGCTTTTATTTTTCTAAATAGGAATAAAGACCATTTTCTTTTAAAAAGATTTATCAGGAAAGAATATTAAAATATTATGAGTTTAAGAATAAATTTTTCTCGCTTTAATAACAAATTTATTTACATTAAAAAATCGTTTGGCAATCATCCGTTCCGTTTATTAGATATTGGTACCGGTAATCATTCAGCCACGAAAACAAAAATGGTTTTCCCTCAATGCGAATATCATGGTGTAGATATATCGAAAGACTATAACAATAGCGAAAAAGATTTTTTACTAATGGATTCATTTTATGAAATGGATCTTACCAATCTAAATTTTTCATCAATTCCTGAAAATTATTTTGACACTATTTTAATGGTACATATCATAGAACATTTGTACAATGGGGATGAGGTAATTCAAGGCATTTTACAAAAATTGAAAAGTGGCGGATATATGTATATTGAATATCCTGGGATAAAAAGCACAAAGCTACCGTCTATGTATGGCACTTTAAATTTTTATGATGATCCGACACATGTACGTCTTTATTCTATAAAAGAATTATCAGAATTATTTGTATCTAATAACTGCAAGGTTTTAAAAAGTGGAATCCGCAGAAATCCATGGTTTATGATGGCAATGCCCTTTAGATTATTAGCTTATCTTATTAAAGGAGAAAAAATTAACGCAAATGTTTTTTGGGATGTACTTGGCTTCGCAGAATATTTGTGGGTTCAAAAAAAGTAAATTTTATTGAACGGATTGGCTTACAGTCTTCATGTTTTTCGGTGTTTTAGACCTCCACAATTTTTTTATTACCTTCACGTTTTAAACTTAAGCCTGCAATATGTAATTGCTTACTATTTCTTGCGTTATTAATTTTATATGAAAGTTGAAAAGTCCATTTTAAGTATATTAATCTTTATTAGTATTTTATTTTCACTTCAAACGAATCTTAGCTCTTGCCAGAAAGAAACGCTTACTGATACCTTATACATAAAAGATACCATTCTGATTAGGGATTCCATACTCATAAAAGATACTGTACGTATTATTGATAGTGCTAATTGCTTATGCTATAATTTGAATGACGGTTTAGTTGCTTATTATAACTTTAATAATGGTACATTACAAGATAGTAGTGGCAATGGCAATAATATTGTGTTTAATAATGCAGTAAAAACAACTGATAGATTTGGTAGACCGAATAACGCTTATTTATTTAATGGCACAAGCAGCTATATGAAAGTTCCAAATAGTACCAGTTTAAATCCGAAGGGACAAATTACTTTAATGGGAATTGTAAAAATGAATGGCTTTTATAGTGGCCTTTGTAATTCCAATCAAATATTTCAGAAGGGGACTGTAGATCAGGAACAAGGTGTCTATAGCCTTCGGGTTGCATTTGTAGGTAGTGATTGTTATGCAAACGTTGACACATCTAAAGAGGTAGCATTTAGTTTTTATGGAGATTATGGATATTCGGCTGGTATAGTAGATAATAGTAATTTTATAAGAACCAATACCTGGATGACCATTATTTTTACTTATGATGGTCAAATGTCAAAGCTTTATCTTAATGGGCAGTTAATAAAAACAGCTTCAGGAAGTGCAGTATTTAATCCGAATTCTAAGGATTTATATATTGGAAGAGCAGAGAGTTCTTTATACCCCTATTGGTGGAATGGAGTAATAGACGAAATAAGAATTTATAATAAAGCCTTGTGTGAAGGAGCTGTAAAGCAACTTAGCTCTTTAAATAATTGACCCCTTTAATATCATCCCGCGTCGCAATATTTAAAATTCACCAGAACCTTAGGATAAAGTTTCTTTACTTCCGGCTAAAAACAATAAGATCTGTTGCGGGAATTTTAGTAATTCCATTTTGGCGCATCATGGTAACTATTTGGCCACGATGATAAGTTTGATGGTTGAACAGGTGCAACAGCATTTCATATACAGGCTGTTTAAAAAATTCTTTTTTAGAATTATAATAGGCAAATACGTGATTGAAATAATTTTCATTGGCCTCTGCAATGGCTTCATGCCATTGCTTTGATTGCAACAATAATTTTAAAGAAAGTTCTTCAAAATTTTCTTCCATATCTGTACCTGGCCATAGCACATGCTCTTTTAGTTTCAATCGTTGCCACCACACGCTTTCTACATTCATAAGATGAACGAAAGTGCCGTAAATACTTCCAAAGCTGCTGCCCATCTCTTTAAGTAAAATATCATTTGAAAGTTGCGCGGCCTTGCCTGATAAAATTTTATTAGCCCAGAGATTGTAGGCTGCATATTGCAGGAAGATTTGCTTCATCTTTTTTATGCAAAGTAATAAACTATCTAAACTATTTAATCTAAACTCTTCTAAACCGGCTCTCTACACCTGATGCTTCTTTCTCAAATCATTTCGAAGTTGATGCAAAGGCTCGCTGATACCTACTTTATAAATATGCGGGTTATTAAAACGTTTGTGCTCATCCGGTAGTAGTTGCAATCTTGCCTTTGAATAGGCAGCAACATCTTTGGGTTCATAATCGTTCAGCAAAGACTGGCCATCAGCCATTACTTTATTGAGTAAAGGCTCGGCCATGGCTGCATCCAGATTCATGTTTTTTTCGGCATCATAAGGATGGATCATCTTTTGCGGTATCTCATCTTTTGCAAGCCCGATCGCATCGGCGATAAAACCGCCTGATTCATCTTTATACCGATATACTTGTTTTACACCGGGAAGCGTAACCTTTTGAATGTTTTCTGATAATTTAATTTTTGGTTCTCCATTTACTTCGCTCAACTTATAAACCCCATCCAATGCTGCATCAGGCTGGCCGGTAGCTAAACTGGTGCCAACACCGAAAACATCTATAGGAGCTTTTTGATCCAATAAGCTTTTAATAAGGTGTTCATCCAATTGATTAGAAACTACAATTTGCACTTTCTCCAATCCTGCTTCGTCAAGCATTTTCCGTGCTTTTTTAGAAAGATAGGCCAGGTCGCCACTATCAAGCCTGATGGCCTGGAGCGTGTGGCCTTTTTGCATCATTTCTTTTGCAACAATAATTGCATTCGGAATTCCGCTTTTTAAAGTATTATAAGTATCTGCAAGCAGTGTACAGTTTTCCGGATGCGCTTCAGCAAATTTTCTAAAAGCAGTAAGCTCGTTTTCTTCACTTTGTATGAATGAATGAGCCATAGTGCCCACTGCTTTTATATGATACATTTTTGCTGCATACACATTGGATGTGCTATCAAAACCCCCTGCTACTGCGGCACGGCTCGCTGAGATACCGCCTAATCCTTGTGCTCTTCTTAATCCAAATTCACTAAGATGCCGGTCACCTGCCACATATCTTATCCTCGCAGCTTTGGTTGCAATCAGCGATTGAAAATTTAAATAATTCAATAAAAGAGTTTCTATTAATTGTACTTCTGCAAGGCTGCCTTCTACTTGCAGCAGGGGGTCCAGGGGAAAGGCAATTTCGCCTTCCTGCATAGAACGAATGCTTCCTTTAAATCTAAATGCTTCCAGCCACTCTAAAAATCTTTTATCAAAACCTTCTTTAAAGAGCCAATCAATCTCTTCTTTATGGAAGTGAAGATTTTCAATGATGGGCAATAATTCGCCCAAGCCACAAAAAATTACATATCCGCCTTCATAAGGTAATTTTCTAAAAAAATAGTCAAAGCAGGCTGGTGCATTATAATTACCATGTTTAAAATAAGCCTGTGCCATGGCAATTTCATACATGTCTGTATAAAGCCCGGAACCGGTATTGATAGATCGTTTACTCATTTAGTGTAGCCTTTTTATTTATAATGGCCTCTCTATAATCTTTCCAACAGCTCAATTACTTTTTCATTTTTCAAGATCAAATATCCAAGCCTGTCATTGCTTACACCATCACGGAGCTGGTAATTAAAATTAAGCTTATCGTTAATGACTGTTGTTTCAAAATATTTGAAATCTATGTTGGGATAGTTTTTTAAATGCTCGCTTATTTCGTATAGGTGTGTTGATAAAATAAATAATGAACCTTTTATTTTTATCAATCCTTCCACCACCACTGTACTGCATTTCATAGCATCCTGCACATTGGTTCCTTTAAATAATTCATCAATAAGTATCAGCCATTTTCGTCCATCGGTTATTTTCATGATGGTATTTTTGATCCGCTGTACTTCATTATAAAAATAGCTTTCGCCTTTTACAATGTTATCTACCACATTAATATTACTTAGCAAACCGTCAAACAATGAAAGCTCCATTGACTGAGCCGGAACTCCCATACCAATGTGAGCTAAGAAGACAGCGCTTCCCACCGCCTTGATGAAAGTGCTTTTACCAGCCATGTTGGCGCCGGTTAAAAAAATAAAGCTATTTTGCTGGCTTAGTTCTACATCATAAGCTACCGGGTCTTTTAATAAAACATGATATAATTGTTTTGCTTTTAATACCGGCTTATCCGAAGCAATAAAAACAGGAAATGAAAGATCAAATTTTTTTACTGCAATAGCCATTGCAAACCAGGCGTCTAATTGAGAATAAATATCAATCAGCTCAAAAAAATTTTGTTTATAATGGTAACGAATAAAATAGGCGAAAGAAAGCATGTCGCTATGAGAAAGGTGTTCTGCTTTTTCATTCTGAAAAACAACCTGGAACTGGTGTTTTTGAATCAGGATATTTGCTTTCTCTAATAGCTTTTTCAAATTCAGTGGCGCATCATCATTCAAAAATACAGTGACGATTTGCTGCATTCCTTTTATAAAATCAAAGGCGTGGCCGCTGGAATATTTGATTAAAGAAAAGTCAGGACCATGAAATAATTTATACAAATAAGCAGAGATAGGTGTCGGCCTTGACGGAGGTTCATCAATAGTGCTTTCATAAAATTTATACACCATCATCACAGAGCCGTTACTTATGAAGAGCGGCCACTGTGAGTGTTTTTCGAGAATGAGTTGTAAAGTCTTTTGTACATTTTTTATGGAATCAATATCACTAAGAGACCTGCTGAATATCTGTCTTAGCTTCTCCCTGCCCCCCGTAGTCCTTGTTAAATTAAGCCTGTTAAAAACAGAAAATTCATCTTCATTATTGAAAATGGAGAGATCATTTAAAGTGGTTTTATCTGTTTCCATAGCTTACCCCTTAAAGTGAAATTTTGATTTAGTTAAGAATGAAGTTAGGATATTAATCATTTCCTTTTAGCGGCTAAGAAGTGAATAATAATCTCTCACCTTTTACAGATTCATTCAATATGATTTTTCCATAATTATTATTTTGAAAAACGGGGTTCCCATTTACAAAAGTCTGCTCAATTGCCGCAGGAAAAGTGGTTCCTTCTAATGGGCTCCATCCACATTTATATAAAAGGTTTTCTTTTTTTACCGTGGTATTCCGGTTCAAATCTACAACTACCAGGTCGGCAAAGTAGCCCTCACGAATGTATCCGCGATCTTTTATTTTAAAACAATCTGCAACTGCATGGCTCATCTTTTCGGCAATCTTTTCCAAAGAGACTCTTCCTTCTTTATGATAATGCAACATCATCAGCAAAGGATGTTGCACCAATGGCAGGCCGGAATGAGCATGCTCATAAGGCGGTTCTTTTTCTTCTAAAGTATGTGGTGCGTGGTCAGTAGCTATTACGTCCAAACGGTTATCCAGTAAGGCTTTCCACAATGCTTCTTTATTTTCTCTTTCTTTTATCGCAGGGTTGCATTTTATCAAATAACCCAGCTTTTCATAATCATCTGCTGTAAAATGTAAATGATGCACACATACTTCAGCCGTAATTCTTTTCTCTTTCAGAGGAATAGAATTAGTAAATAAATCCAGTTCTTTTTCCGTGGAAATATGTAGGATATGCAGGCGGCTGTTGTATTTTTTTGCAAGAGAAACGGCGAAGGACGAAGAAGTAAAACAAGCATTCTCATCCCGTATCACCGGGTGGTCTGAGGGTGAGAGAACAGGTTTGTTATTTTTTAAATGCTTGTAATTTTCTTTTATAATTTTTTCATCTTCACAATGAGTTGCAATCAGCAATTCGCTTTCGCTGAAAATTTTGTGTAATGCAGGCTCGCTATCTACCAACATGTTTCCTGTGCTGGAACCCATAAAAATTTTTACACCACAAACCTCTTTTTTTCTTTTATTCATTTTTAAAACTTCATCAGCATTGGTGTTGCTTACACCCATAAAAAAAGAATAGTTAGCAAGGGAATTATTTTTTGCGATCAAATATTTTTCTTCCAGTAATTGTTCCGTAAGCGCGTTGGGTATGGTGTTGGGCATCTCCATAAAGGAGGTAACACCACCCGCCACTGCGGCTTTGCTTTCTGTGTAGATGGTTGCCTTATGTGTCAGCCCCGGCTCGCGAAAATGCACCTGGTCATCAATAACGCCTGGGAACAAATGTTTTCCTGTCCCGTCTATTTCAGTTACTTTTTCCTTTACTCCTATGTTGTTATCTATTCGCTCTATCCGGCCCTTCTTTACATACACATCCCTTTTTGAAATATTATTTTCGTTGACTAATGAAATCTGTTTAAAAAGATAATTTTGCATACCTTGAAATATAATTATATTAATACCTAACCCTATGCAAATTATAAAAAGTGTAATTACTCTTGTGGTATTTTTTTTTCCCCTGTTTATTATTGCACAGACTACTTACCTGCCGGAAGGCTCTAAGGAGCTGCATTTTATAGACAGAATGGAAATTAAACAAGGGCAAAATACCGATCTCAATTTTTCTACAGCCAAACCTTATAGCCGCAAAGCTATTGTGCGTGAAGCTGAATATATTGACAGCCTAAGCCGTGGCTATCATGAATCGCTTACAGGGAATGATAATAATGAAAAAGTTACAAGCCATTTATCACAGGTGGATCAATACGACTTGCATTCATTATTGATGAATAACTCTGAATGGGTTACCGGAGATAAGGAAAGTTTTTTAAGCAGGAAGCCGGTTTTAAAAAATTTCTATGTTACTAAGCCTAATCTGCTGGAAGTAAATACTCCTGATTTTTTTCTGGCAGTAAATCCTGTTCTGAATTTACAGGCAGGCGGTGAATCCAATAACGGGCAAAGCCTTTATTATAATAAGAGAGGTATTACTTTAAGAGGGCGCATTGCCAATAAAATAGGGTTTTCCACAACGATTACTGACAACCAGGAACGCGGCCCGCTTTTTTTTAAGAGCAGGGTAACAGGCTTTAATGCCGTGCCGGGCGTAGGGTTTTATAAGAGGTTCAAGTCAAATGGATATGATTATTTTGATGGCCGTGGTTACATTACTTTTAATGCTACCAGGTATATTGACATCCAGTTTGGATATGATAAGAACTTTATAGGAAATGGGTACAGAAGCCTTTTCCTTAGCGACTTTGGAGACAGCTACCTGTTTTTGAAGCTAAATACGAGGATATGGAAATTTAATTATGAAAATCTGTTCATGGAATTAATGCCGGAATATTTAAAAGCCGGCGATAAACTGTTAGACAGGAAATATGCCGCCATGCACCATTTAAGTATGAATGTTACCAGATGGCTGAATGTTGGCCTTTTTGAAGGCGTAGTTTTTGGAAGAAAAAACAGGTTTGATTTTGAATACCTCAATCCCATTATTTTCCTGAGACATGTTGAAGGAACGGTGGGAAGCCCTGATAATGCATTAGCCGGTATAGATTTCAAAGCCAATGTTGCACATCAGTTTCAATTTTACGGGCAGTTACTTTTAGATGAATTTCTCGTAAATGAGATTGCAAAGAACAATGGATATTGGGCTAATAAATATGGGTATCAGCTTGGCGTAAAATACATAGATGCTTTTAAAATTGATAACCTTGATCTTCAGTTAGAAACCAACAGAGTGCGGCCTTTCACTTATTCCCATTATGATTCTGTAGCTAATTATACGCACTACAATCAGCCTCTGGCACACCCGCTGGGCGCTAACTTCCAGGAGTGGATAGGGATTTTGAAATACCAACCGGCGCCCCAATGGTCTATAGATGCGCGTGCTATTTATTATTACCAGGGGCTTGATTCTTTGGGAGAGAATTTTGGAAGTAATCCATTTGAATTATATACTACCCGAAGCAGAAACTATGGCTATTATATCGGCAGTGGCAGTAAGGTTAAGTGCCTGAACGCCGCCATTACTTTATCTTATGAATTGAAAGAAAATCTTTTTATAGAAGGCAATGCGCTTTATAGAAAGTTTACAGGGCTAAGTAATTCCGGCATCTTTAATATTGGAATAAGATGGAATGCGGCGCGAAGAGATTATAATTATTAAAAGAGAACACAAAATATCCTTCTGACTGAATATCCTATCATATGTTAATGATTATAAAAGCTGGATCAAAAATCAAATAAGAAATTAAAATTAACGGATTGAAATTGTTTAAAGCCTGAACACAGAAGCATGAATTTGCTTTTCATTTTCCCATACGCAAATCATGTGTTCATTATCCAGCATTTTTAAAACAGGTTGGCTACCTTCTCCCAACACTTTATCTTCTTCACCTGGTTTAGCGAATATGATCTTTCCATTATTAGTCCATGCATACACATTTTTTTTATCAACGGTTTCAATAACACAACTTCTGCCCTCGCCAATCTCATGCTCAGGCATCCCGGGTGTTGCTGCAAAAATTTTATTTTGCCTTCTCCAAACGGTCTGTACTTCGCCTTGTTCACCGATGGAAAGAGCGCCTCCATCCATAGGACAAGCATTTAATTTCCAACTGCCTGTCCCCAATTTTTGTGCTTGCCCAAACGAAGCGCCTCCATTAGAAGATTGTATCAAATACAAGTCACGATAGCCATTCAGCCTGTTGCGAAACATTACGTATAGGTTACTACCTTTCATTGCAACTGAAGGTTTACAACATTCGCATACGGATGTATCAGGAGAGGTATAAATCATTGAGTTTTTTGACCAGGTTTCGCCACCATCATTTGAGATAGCTCCATATATTTTATTTCTCTTGGTTTCTCTTAAATCCAACCATACTGCAAACGCATTCATCCCATCTGCAGCCAACGCCATCAAACCTTCCTTAGCCACAGTATCCACATCGTTTACTCTGTTTCCCTTTTCCCATTTTCCATTTTTTTTATGAAAAGAATATATATTTCCATCGGAAGTAGCTGCCGTTACGATAATACCTTCATCATTGATAGCAATCTGAGGCCCACGTGTAGCAAAAGAAAATAATTTTGGTATTACTGCCACCAGAAAAGGTGAAGAAAAAGATTTGCCTTTATCTGCAGAATAAACGTACATGATGCTATCGTTCACCCCATAAACAAGATGAATATTGCCCTCTTTATCAGCAGCAATGTCAGGCATTTGGCCATTGGCTATTATAAAATCTGTTTTAGAAACTGCATTGTTTTCATTGCAGGAGAAAAACATTGCAAAAGCAATTATTGAAATTAGTAACCGCATGATATTATTTATTTTTTCTGAAAGGTGAATCTCTCCATTTATTCCGTCCGGCTTCATTATCTGCAATTAGTTCGTCAAGCCGTTTTGCTCTGGTAGCTTCCTGCCTGGCGCTCATTACCCAATTGGTAGCAGGCTTGCGGTAAGAAGGAGCCAGCGACTGAAAAAAGCTCCAGGCTTTTTTATGCGCCTTGAATCTTTTTTCATATTCATCCGTAAGCTTTACTTCGGCTTTTTCGTAACTATATATTTTAGACCTGTGTTCACTTCTTTTTTCAAAGACCGCAAGGCCTGCCGGGCGCATTAATCCTTTTTCAGTAAGCTCTTCTATCTTTTTAATATTAACTGCACTCCAAATACTATTGGGCTTTCTTCTACAAAAACGTATAGAATAACTTTCTTTGTCAATGGATTTACGCACTGCATCTATCCATCCAAAGCACAGCGCTTCATCCACTGACTCAGGCCAATTCATGCTCGGTTTGCCGCTTCCTGTTTTATAAAAACCAACCAATAATTCAGTTTCCTTATCATGATTTTTCTCTAACCATTTTCTAAACTTCAAAGGCGTTTCAAAAAAAAGAGGTTCCATTATTTTAAATTAGGTGTCTAAAAGTTGAATATAGAAATCTGGGCTCTATTCAAAAACGATTGTTTTATTCCCACTCACAAAAACCTTATCGCCGGTAACCAATGCGATGGCCTTATTCAAAACGGTCTTCTCTACTTCCTGTCCGGCTCTTACCATTTCAGCTACGGTATAAGTATGATCTATGGTAATCGTTTGCTGCGTAATAATAGGGCCGTCATCAAGGCTTTCAGTAACAAAGTGCGCAGTAGCGCCAATTAATTTTACTCCTCGTATGAATGCCTGGTGGTAAGGTCTTCCGCCTGCAAAGGCAGGCAAAAAAGAGTGATGAATATTGATGATACGGTTTGGATAACGGGCTACAAAATCAGAAGAAAGTATTTGCATAAACTTAGCAAGCACCAGGTAGTCCGGCTGATGTTCTGATAAGATACCTGATATTTCATTTTCAAAATCTTCTTTGGATCTGTGCTGATGGGGTATATAATAAAACGGAAGAGAAAACCTTTCTGTAAAGGATCTTAAATCGGTATGATTACCTATCACACAACTTACCCGGGCATCTGTATTATGAAAAAAATTTCGGGCTAAAATATCGCCGAGGCAATGGTATTCTTTGGTAACCAGAATTGCCAGCTTCTTGGGGCTTGGAGGGTTTACTTTTACGATTGCCTGATCAGGTAAGTGCTTTAATAGTTCTTCCCGGATTAATTGACTGTCTGTTGCGGGCCCGCTACATTCAAACCGGGCGAAAAACAGGAATTCTTCTTCATCTACAAATTGATGCATGGCATCTATATTCAAATTATAAGAAACTATTACCCTTGCTACCTGCGACACCAATCCTATTTTATCGCGGCATTGAATGAGAATAAGCGTTGAGTTCATGTATTAAACGGGGTCAAAATCAATAAAGTGAATGTCAAAATTAACGGATTATTGGATAATGGTCGGTTATCTTAGGGCGCATTTCAAATTTTCGCTTTAAGAATTAATTATAAGGGTTAAATTTAGGAAACCAAACCCATAAATTATGACCAAACAAGAATATCTTGAAGCCGCCGAAAAGCGCTATAATGAGCTTCAACAGCTAAATTTAATTACCGATTTTTATGATTACGAAACGGAGTTTGTAACAATCTGGCAAGACTTAGGCAGAGAAGTATTAGAGAAAAACATTAGCAAGCCCGGCAACGACAAGCGTAA